>CEAH01038566.1_pt1 | contig 167697 bp, 155 predicted proteins | sample 557571 | NCBI WGS metagenome assembly CEAH01 (sample SAMEA3182092, study PRJEB8094) | gut metagenome | biome: human; feature: gut; material: Stool; isolation source: human stools | place: Canada | collected 2013-11-25
AAAGAGGGATGCCTGAGAAACTTGCCAGGAGTGTTGTTGTAACACCTTGCTGCCGGCACCATTCGCTTACGGAGAGACCGCTGCTGCGGCATTCCTGGATTTGTGCCGCCCACTCCTGTAGCTCCGCCCGATGTTTCAACTCTGCGCTTGTCATTCTGACACCCCACAATACAACAGTAGCGAAACCTTTCGCAACGTTCCGCTACTATTGTCTCATGTGTGTCTATGCGCGGTTAGGTTTGACGGTTACAAAGGAAGCGCCGCAAAACGGCGCTTCCTTTTGGTCAAAGGTCTTACTTTTTACTTGCCCTGATAGGCTCTGTAGAGGAAGGTCACGATCTGGCCGCGGGTGCAGTTGTCATCCGGGCTGAACGTGGTGTTGGAGGTGCCGTCGGTCACCTTGCCGGAGACCGCCCAGCCCACAGCGTCCGCGTAGAAAGCGTTCGTGGGAACGTCGACGAAGCTTGAGGTCGCGCCGGCGCTGCCCTTGAGGGCGCGGTACAGGAACGTCACGCCCTGGCCGCGCGTGCAGGTGGCGTCGGGAGCGAACGTCGTCTCGGTCATGCCGTTCGTGATGCCGTTCTCGATCGCCCAGGCGACGGCCTTGGCGTAGTAGCTGCCGGCCGGGACGTCAGCGAAGCTGACCGCGGTCTTCGGCTCGGGAGAACCGGCCGCGCGCCACAGGAAGGTGATGATCTGGCCGCGCGTGCAGGGCTCATAGGGGCCGAACATCGTGTCGGTCAGGCCGTTCGTCACGCCCTTGTCGACCGCCCACTTCACCGCGTCGGCGAAGAAGGCATTCGCGGGCATATCGGCAAAGCCGGTGGAGACGGCGGACTTCACAAAGTTCGCCTCAACGCTGACCTTGCTCGCGGGCATCACAAAGCCGAACTTGCCGTTGCCGAGGTCGGTGAGCGGAAGCAGATTGCCGCTCGCGTCCTTGACGGCGAGGCTGCCAAGCTCATAACCCTCGTTGGGCTTCACCGTGACGGTCACGTTCGTACCCTTGGAGGCGTTGGCCGGGGAAACGGTCACCGTGCCGTTGGGGGCGGCGGGAGCGGTCGCGGGATAGGTCGGCGCGCCGGGAACGTAAGGATAGCTCGTGTACTTGTGGCAGACAGAGCAGGTCGTGCCGGGCTGATGCGCTTCGGTGCACAGAGTCTTGCAGACCTTGCAGATACCGTCATGGTTGGACCAGTCGTGAGGAATCATGTCGATATCCTGAACATCCTTGGTCTGCGTAGTGAAGTCCTCATTAGTGAAGGCGGCGGTATAGGTCGTAGTACCCTTAGCCGTGCAGGTGGCGGGCTTCTTTTCGCTGCTGGTAATAACAGCATTCTCCGTCACCTTATCGGTGCAGAAATCAGCCGTGCAGTTCTTTTCAGCTGTGCAGCTCTTGCCATCTTCGCTCCAGGTGTAGATGGGCGTACCATATGTGTGAGTATGATTGCTACGCTCCAGAACACCGGTTTCGGGATTTGCAGTCAGATACTGAGTTGTGGTTGCCGATTCGCTGTCAACCTGATTGCCGCAGAATGCGAGCAACCCGGTCTGCGTGATTTTGCCACCATTCGTCAGTACGATGGTATGATCCTCGCTGCTGCCAAAAATCTCAGCTGTAACACCGGCAGCGATGGCCAGTTCCGTATCATTCTTGGGCATACCGAGAATCGTCAGCTTGTCGCCATTCACAGCCGCTGCCACCGCGTCGGCCAAGGAATCATAATAAGTGGTTGCACCGGCGTGTTCCACATAGGCATAGGTGAGCTTCTTCATGCCAGCGGCCTTTGTGACATCGACAAGCTTGTGATAGAAAGCTTCCTTGTGGTTATCGAAGGAGCCGTGATCAAATGCTGCGGTAGATTTTCCAGTCAGCATCTCATACATCATAATGGCGTTGATGTAGTCGCCTTCACCGGTCAGATGCGTGATATCGCTCGGCGGATTGCGTTGCAGTTCGGAGCCGTTTGCGTTCAGATAAGTCAGGCGGGCATTCTGGATCAGCGTGCTGGCCGGGATGACATGGGCTACGATATCCTTCAAGCCGTCATCTGCACCATCGACATAGCGCTGCCACTGCTTGGTCAGCGTTTCGACCGGCGTTACGTTCTCCGCCAGATAGCGGCAGCTGTAAACATGGTACAAGCTGACTTTCGCCTGCGGCGCATATTTCAGAATATACTCTTTCAGCGTCGTCAGGTTCGGATCCTGGCTGAGTTTGCCATTACCGTTGGCACCGGCAGGCTCATTCTTGCCCCAGGTCTCCATGACAACATAATCCCAGTCCTCCGCCTCGATACCCATGCTCAGCGGATTGTTGTTATAGGAATGATTGCGAACGCCATTCTCCTTGTATCCGGAGAATCTATCGGTTTCCTCGTTATAGGAAATCTTACCAACGTTAATACGCTGCACATACGCAGCCAGATTACCGCTGTCGCCGCCAAAGTAATAGTTGGCGATCATAGCATCCGACTTGCCAAGGCCCTGTGCAATGTCCTTCATATAACCGGACAGGTTGCCAAAGCAGCTGTTGCCGATCAGCAGGACGTTCAGGTTCTTGGTATCATCTACAGTGATCGTGGTGTTGCCCTGAGATTTAATATTCTTCTGAGAAACGGGTGCCACCGGCGAGATCTGAATCGTCAGATTCTTTGCAGCAGAAGAGGACGTGCCGAATGCAGTGGAATCTACATTGGTAGCCTTCTTCGGCAGATACAGCTTCGTCAGCTTGGGCGTATTCACAAATGCTTCCGCGCCGATTTTCGTCAGCGAGGACGGGAGTTTCACAGAAGTGAGCACCGGCATATCAGCGAATACCTTGTCGCCGATCTCGGTCACACCGTAGCCGATCTTCACCGTAGTGATCATGGACTTGTAGGCAACCCATGCCGGTACACTGGCATCAGTGATGGAAGAAATAACCGCAGACTTTTCGCCGAGTTCATCGGTAGAAGCCGCATCCTTCACTTCAATCGTCAGAACATCGCCGGAGATGCTCCACTTGTAGTTGTCAACCACACCGAAAGACGGCAGAACCTTTGCGTCATGATTCCTCAACCAAGTGTCCATGGCATCGGAGCCGGTCAGGAACGTCGTATTCTTCAAGCTTTCAACGATTTGATTATTTGCAGTTGCAAACGCAGTATCCGCCACCTTGGCAACGCTGTCAGCGACGTGGACTGTCTTAAGACTGGTCAGCGAAGCAAACGCGTTATTGCCGATTTTGGTGACGCCGGACTGCACCAGCAGCGTTTCAACAGCAAAGCTGCTCCACGGCGCATCGGAAGCGGCATCATAATCCTTGATCGCACCGCTGCCCAGCACGGTGAGGGTCTTCGTGTCTTCGTCGTAGGTCCAGAACGTCTCGGCAGAGTACGGAGCCACGCCGCATGCGCCCAGATTGGTATGGGTGATGATATTGGTGTAAGTGGTGCCTTGCTTTGTGGTCAGTGTGGTATAAGCAATAGACCCAGCCTTTACATGCATGGCAACCTCGGCACCGGTTGCCTTGGCGATTGTTCTTGTAGGCAGATTCTCTGGCGGAACCGGAATGCCTGTCATATTCTCATTCAGAATATAAACACTGCTTGCGGAACCGGCATACCAGAAGCCAACATCGGTCATCTGGCTGCCTACCGCAACAGAAGATCCGTACTTTTTCGTTCCTACCACGGCGCCGCCGACCTTCGTTACACTATCCGGAATGTGAACTTTGATATTGGTCGGCATACCTGTCATGGAATTGAACAAATAGCCGCCAATTTCCGTCAGACCGTCAGCAAAGACGATCTCCTTGATCTCGGATGCGTGTACGCCGGTATAGTCTTTTGTAAATTCCTTACCATAAGATGCATACCACGGGAAAGCGGTGTTATCGCCGTCATAACCTTTGATGTCCGGCACTACGGTGTCCTTGCTGGTGTCCGTCGGATAAATGATGATCACGCCATCCTTGCTCATTTTGGCAGCGATCGTAGTATCACCGATGTAGGCGTTGTAATACGGGTCAGATGTCAGCGGGAGAGGATCACGGCCCTGATCATCCGACTTAGCAAACGCAGTACCCGCAACATCAATGCGTTCGGGCAGAGTCACATTTGCACTGTTCTGCCGCAGCTTAACAAACCCTGCAAAGGCGTATGCACCGATGTGGGTAACACCATTTTCTACAATGATTTTCTCCACATCATAGCCGGACCAAGGTGCTTCAGAGGCCGACGCATAATCCGCCATCGCACCGTTGCCCTTGATGGTCAGCGTCTTGGTATCTGCGTCATACAGGTAGAACACATAGGAACTGTACAGCGCAACACCGCAAGCGCCCATATCCGTATGGGTCTTAATGGTGTAGTCACCCGTAGCCAGCTTATTGTGAGCTGCGGAACCGTCCTTAACGTGAACGGTGTAGTTAAAGCCGTAGCAGATGTTGCGTGCATATGCGTCTCCACCACTGGTCTGGTTTTCACCTAACTTTACCACAGGAATGCCAGTCATTTCGGAATTCAGAATATAAACATTCTGTGCAATTCCACTTGCACCATTGAACGCAGCACCGATGTTAGTTGTGCTGACCGGAACGATAACTTCTGGATCGCTTTTCGCACCTCCGAGGATAAATGCGCCGACAGTCTTCACGCTGTCCGGAATCTGAAGTTCAATCTGGGTAGAGGGCATATTCGCTGCGCCGTTGAACAGGTATGCACCTGTATTGGTGATTCCGTCGGCCCAAACGATCTTCTTCAAATATTGCTGGTACTGGCCATCGCCGCTCCAGTTGGTCAGTTTACCATCGGAACCTAATTCAGGTTCGTAGTTATTATCATAGAATACATCAAACCACGGGAAACCGGTGTTATCGCCGTGATAGCCGTTTACGCTGGGCACAATGGTATCTTTTGTTGCCGAATAGGTGGGATAGATGGTTAGAACGCCGTATTTCGTCATCTTAGCTGCAATATCGGTATCACCAATGTACTCATGGAAATACTCATCATCAGCCTTGGTCAGCTTGAGACGGCCCAGCGTATCGCGGTTGGTATCGCCGGTATAACCGTGGTTCTTGAGCCAAGCTTCGAAAGAACTGCCTGCACTATAACCCCAGGAAATATTTGCAATATCTTCACCAAAGGGATTCGCAGCGTCCTTATCGATCTCCACACTGGCCGGAACGGTAACATCGTCCACCTGGGTCAGACCCGTAAAGGCGTTCGCGCCAATGTTCTTTACGCCGGACGACAAAACGATCTTCTTGATCTGATCCGCATAGGCATTCCATGGAGCCGGATTGGAATCCGAATAGTCCGCCATAACGCCGCTGCCGTTGCTCATGGCAGTGATCGTCAGCGTATCGCCATCGACCATCCAAACCATTTCAGAAGTGTAATGCTCATCTGCGCCGCAGGCACCGATGGCATCTACTTCCTTGAGGTTCATATTGGTAATATCGCTCTTGCTTGCCAGAGCAGAACCTTTTTTGATATACACCGTAGTATCGCCACTCGATGCGAAGCTCGAAGTGGTCGTCACAATCGCCGGATCACCCAGCACATACATTGCCGAAGCAGTGCCGAACTGACGGGTAGACAGCGACGTCACGCTGGCCGGAATCGCGATATTGCCGACGTTCAGGCTCATGAAGGTCGCCTGACTCATCTTTTCAAGAGAGTCGGGCAGATGGATCTTCAGATTTCTATTAAATGTTGCGCTGGTAATATCCAGTCTGCTCTGATGAAAGAAGCATATTGACCAACTTCGGTAATACCATAGCCAAAGCGGACAGAGGAAAGCTCCTTACCCACTCTTTCGGTATTCCAGGGACGCAGCGCAACGCTGGCGTTGGACGGCGCATAGAACACATCGTTGTACTTATTGTATGCCATCAGTGTGCCTTCGCCGCTGATCAGCATTTCATCGCCAGTCACCGTTGCAACGAAATCATTCAGATTGGTGTTGGCATTCTTTTGGAAGTGAACACCCTTGCTCCGTTCCTCCACAGTATAGATGTGGACAACTTCCTTTAAGCGTGCTGCGAGGTTATTGGCGATCAGTCCGTCATTAACAGCCTTCTCAATGACATTGATCTTTGCAGTTTCACCTTCTGCATTATATATTTTAGTATAGAGATCTTCAATCTCCTTCGGATTGGTAACATAGCGGTTTTCGCCTTCAGTGGCGCTGTCATAATATCCGCCGTAATCATTCCAATCGTATTTGGTGCTGGTTTTGGTCACCTCGTCCGCCAACGCTGCCGTCGGCAGCAGGCTCAGCATCATGACAAGCGTTAGTAAACTTGCCAATAATCGCCGTTTCATTTCATTACCTCCTAAAAGTTTTCTTTATCTTTTGCCCGTCTCCACGGGCTGGGGTCACATTGTTTTTGCTCTCGTTCTGCCTGCACAGACCGGGCAGCCGCAGCGCTGCTTGCCGGTCCGGGGATAAATGGCCGCCTTCCAGACATGGCCGAGAGCGCATTGCCACCAGACCTTTCGGTGGCTCCCCGCTGTCACCATTTCCGGCGTGAGCGCGCCGTTGAGCGTCGGGTGCCATTCCTTTGCCACCGCCGGCTCGAGCGCTGCAAGGTCATTGAACCCCGGCAGCACCTTGCGGTTCGTGCAGTAGGGGCAGCCGCTGCCGCTCTGCGCCCGGTGCGCGATCACAGCGCAGTAGGCGTGTCCCTTTTCGCACTTCCACCAGACGCGCCGGTTGGAGTTTGGGGATACGGCCTCCGGCGTCAGGCTGCCGTTTTTCTCCGCGTCCCACTGCGCTGCCAACTGCGGAAAGACCGTCGCAAGATCGTTTTCGCCGGAGATCACTTTCCGACCGGCGCAAACAGGACATTCTGTCCGGTTCCGTATTCTGGAAACGGCCGCTGCCTGCCAGCTGTGGCCTTTTTTACACCGCCACCATATTTTCCTGTGTGTTCCCGCCAATACCTGCTCGGGGGTCAGCGGCGCGTTTTTTTCCGTGTCCCATTCTGATAGCAGCTACGGAGCAATGGCCGCCAGAGAATTTTCCTCCGGCAAGACCGCTCGTCCGGCGCAATAGGGACAGCCGGAGCCGCGCACGCGCAATTTGACAGATGCCTGGTAATCGTGGCCCTTCGGACAGTGCCACCAGACAACTCTATGACTTCCCACCGTTACCTGACTTGGGGTCAAAGGAGCATTTTTCTCGCTGTCCCATTCGTCCGCGAGCGCCGGAACACATTCGGAAAGGATGCTGCCCCTGCCAGAGCGCGGGGAGCGCCCGGAGCAATAAGGGCATCCGGCGCCGCCTGAGCGGGTATAGACCGCAGTCTGCCAGCTATGCCCGTTCCTGCAGCACCACCAGACTTTTTTGTGGCTTGCAAATGTTACGTCATCGGGGGTCAGGGGGGCGTTGCGCTCAAGATCCCATTCCACAAGGAGTTCCGGCCTCTTCTGTGCGGTGCAGAATTCTTGCAATGTCTGTCGGCTCATCCTTTGCTCCCTCAAAAAAACCGCTCTACCGACAAAGCCGGATAGAGCGGTAGATCGTGGAGGTGCACAGCGAGTCTGTGCAGTCGGCGGTCATTACACTTTTTCCGTAGGGAAGGCGTTAGACCCATTCGGCTTTGCAGCGCCGTCTTTCGGCGGTTTTGCCAAAATATAAGCTTTTGAAAACGGAATCCATATTCCGTAAGATGAATACTCGCTGCCAATATCGGCAGCACTATATTCACGGCCGAATCGCATGGAAATACATGCCTTTTTCATGGCATGGCCGTTCAAAAAGGCGCAAAAGATCGGACTCACTTTCATGTTTTCCCGTGAGTCGCGTGATTTCTATCCACTTTTGCATTTTTCCTTGCCTTTATGGGAGAATTGTGCTATATTTTGTCATAAATAAAGGAAGCGACAAGAACATTTCGCTTCCTTTGCATATACGGAATATGGATTCCGTTTTTTATGACACAAGTTGCAGCCGCTCAAGCTGTCGCCGGTGCTCTGCCGCACTGGTGACGAGGTAGATGCGCGTCGTTTCGATGCTCGAGTGGCCGAGAACGTCCGCCAGCTTGACGATGTCCTTGTAGGCGCGGTAAAACGCCGTCGCAAACAGGTGGCGCAGGTTGTGCGGGAAGACCTTCTCCGCGTCCACGCCCGCGCGCTCGCAGAGTTTTTTCATCTTCGACCATATTTGATAACGGGACATTGCATTGCCGCTTTTGGCGCGAAAGATCGCGCCGGAAGCGGTTTTTTGCCGCGCGGCAAATTTGAGCAGCTTGCGGCAAAGCTTGGAGGGCAGCAAAATGGTGCGGATCTTGCCTTTGAGCGCGATCTCGGCCTTGCCGTTTTTGGCGGCCTCGACGGTGATGTACTGTACCTCGCTGACGCGAATGCCGGTGGAGCAGATGGTTTCCATCAGGAGCGCGAGACCGTGGTCGCCCGCAGCTTCCGCCGCGGCGACCAGCCGTTCATATTCTGCGCGCGTTAACTCCTGTTTGCTGTCTCGGAACAGGCGGCGCTGAATTTTTAAGAACCGTGCTCGGCAGTCTGTCCAACCGCAGAAACGAAAGAAGCCGTTCAGCGCCGCTAAATAGGTGTTGATCGTCGACGGCGCGTAATTTTTTCCATGCAGTTCGTCCTTCCAGAGGCGGATCGTCTCCGGTGTGACCGCCGTGCCGCTCAAAAAGGCGGCAAAGTTCAAAATCGCGCGGCGGTACTTTTCAATCGTCGCCGCGGCGCGCTCTTCATTTTCGAGTGCTTTCAAATACTCAGTAATTCTCTCGTTGGTCATATAGTATTCCATAATAAAAATACCCCTATCTCTCGTGATAGGGGTATTGTAGCGTATTGCAGCACCGAAAAGCGAGAAACACCGCTTTTAACAGGATAGACGCAGGGCACTTCTCTGCGTCTATCCTGTTTCAGTTTGGATCTGTTTTGTGCCCTTCGCTATCGGCTTTCTTCTCATCGCGCTCGATGGCTTCCATCACAGTGCGATAAACAAAAGCGTTTGTAGACTCTCCGAGCTTCTCGGCGTGGGCCTTAATGACCTCTTTCGATCCCTTCGGCACTCTCAGGTTAATGGTCTCCACTTTTTCGGCCAGCCATTTGTCCCGCGCCCGGCGCTGGGCATCTGTTGGTGCCATAATGCTCCCCCCATTCAACTGCTATGTACTTTAGTATACCGCGGTTGCCTGATCCCGTCTATAGGGCAATGATCAATATATATGCAACCGTACATTTGTGCAAGATTCCAGTTTGATACGTGCTACCGTATATGTAGGGGGTCATATAGATAGCGGTATTGAACGATGTTTTGTAAAAGAGCGGCGGCAAGGAATATCGAACATTCCTCGCCGCCGTCTGTGCAATTGCTTTGTTGAGATCTGTCTCAATCAGACCAAGGCACGGTACAGAAATGTCACAATCTGGGCTCGTGTGCATGTATTGTCAGGAGAGAATGTACTTTCCGTCGTTCCTGCGGTGACACCGTTGTCCAACGCCCACTGCACGGCGTTAACATTTGTCCCGCGCCCGGTGCTGGGCGTCTGTTGGTGCCATAATGTTCCCACTCGATTGCTATGCATCCTAGTATACCGCGGCTGCCTGATCCCGGCGATATGGTAATGATCAATATATATGCAACCGTATATTTGTGCAAGATTCCGGTTTGATATATGCCACCGTATACGTTATGATATGATCAGAAAGTAAAACACGGCGGTGCAAAGAAGTTGCAGCCCCTTTGCACCTGCGCAGGTGAAGTGACCACCTACACAACGGGATTCCCCGCACCGACAGGGGCAGTATACCCTTTTTCGGCGGGCGGGGCAAGAGGAATGTTGTAAGATCCTCCCGCACGATGTAGGGCAATGACCTGCATCGTGCATTTTATTTTCAAAAAGTACTTTGGGAGGTCATCAACATGACAGAAGTCATCACCCGTAAGAGCCGCAACATCCCCGACGGCAAGGAGCTTTTCGAAGGCATTTCCGGCAACTTCGAGGAATTCGGCCAGACCCTCTGCGAACTGACCGACAACTCCATCTCCAATTTTCTCGCCCATCATATCCGGGGGCACATCGAAATCACGCTGACGAACCATGGCACTTATGTGGATGCTTCAGTTCGTGATAACGGCACCGGCATTGAGAACGTGGATGCCGCCCTCACCATTGCCGCCCGTTCCTGCGCCGAGTCCGCCCTGAACGAGCACGGCATGGGTCTCAAGCACGCCCTGGCGTCCATCAACGCCGGGGCGGATCAGCATTGGAGCATCCAGACCCGGACGGCGGAGGACGCCGCCCACGACCGCTACCAGCTGGTGAAAAGCCCCTACAGCATCGGTATGCCCATGTATCTTGTCCCCGGCGGCGGGGACATCGTGGGCGAGACCGGCACGGTGGTGCAGGTTCGCTGCCCCATGCATAAGTTTCTGACCCTCAAGCCCGTCTCCAAAAAGAATGACCCCACCTTCGCGCAGGTGGCGTCCTACCTGCAGGAGACGCTGCGTTACACCTACGCTAACCTGCTGCGGGACGGTGTCTTCTCCATTTGTCTCACCGCCGTGGACGAGGATGGCGTTTCCAATAGCGTGGAGATCGCCGAGGCACTGGAACCCAAGTGGAAGGGTGAGTGCGCCGAGCTGCCTCCGGTGGAAACCGACTTGGGCTATGGCCGCGTGACCATCTGCTGCCGCTACGGCAGCATCCGCCGCAGCAAAAAGAACGCCTTCTATTACAAGGGCAACATGGCGTCCAGCGGCGCGGAGATCCGGATCAACGGCCGTGTCATCCAGCATGGACTGTGCAGCGAGATCTGGGAGATGGCCCTGCACCCCAACCAGAACCGTTTCATCGCCCAGGTCGACATTCTCTGCGATCAGTCGGCAGCGCTGCCCAATACCAAGTCAGCGAAAAACGGCCTGCGCGAGGATGATGAGAAGGTGGCGGCGCTGTTCAGCTGGATCCGCGCCAATATCCCCGAGCCGGTCAAGGGGGAGGGGCGGGAGCAGATGCTGGTGCGTCTGCTTGCGGAGAAAAAGGCGGCGGAACCGGGCGTTCTGCGGGTCTCTACGGAGAAGAAACTGTATCAATGCCTGAACCTGAAAATCAAGTCGGATCTCTTCGTCAGCAGCACGGAGGGCGTTACACTTTTTGAAGCGAAGGCAGGCGGCAGCAAGGCGGAGGATCTGTATCAGCTGCGTATGTATCACGACGGCTGCATCGCGGACGGTATGGAGGTGCGGGAGGCCGTGCTCATCGCCCAGCGCCACCCCGACACGGTGAAGGCACTGCTGGCAGAGCTGAACAGCCAGAAGGACAAGAAAGGCCGCCTCTACCACTTCGTGCTGAGCACCTGGGACGAGGAGGGTATCGTCCTCCCGCCCGACGCGGCGTAAGTCATAGAACCCAATCAGGGAGCCGGGAAAATCCGGCTCCCTATCTGCCTGTCGTCACCGAAGGCTGCTGCCAAGAATGGGGAGAACTAAGAGAAAATTTTTCCCTCGAAAAATTTTTTCGGGGGAATTAGGGCAAAATGACTGACGCGTATCTCCTGTTAAAGTCTTAGGAAACTCCGTTTCGCTAAGAATAAAAGTAGAGACAACTAAAATCAAAATGGAATTGCATTACAGTTGTTGTGTGGTATAATTGTAGCGTGGATAACTGGATAGAACCGCGTTGACGCGCGGCCCCTCCCGCAAGACTGCGTGAGAGGTGCTATCCAGCGACAAGTGAAAAGGGAAAAAAGCCAGCTTTCGAAAAGAAAGCTGGCTTTTTGCATAGCAGCCGTATCACACCAGATCAGAGAGGATGTGATGAAAAATCTATTTCAAATTGAACACCGCATTGCCGCCGTTTATTCCCTTGCCGCGCTTCATGGTGACCGGTGACTACTCCATCAACGCAAAAATGCTTTACGGGCTATTGACTAACCGCACCATGCTATCTCAGAAAAACGGCTGGGTGTCCGAGGACGGATATGTGTATATCATCTACACAATCAAGCAGATGGCAGACGACCTTGGACGGAGCGAACGGACGGTCAAGTCTGCCTTGCGCGAACTGGAAAATGCCGGGCTGCTGACTCGCGTCCATCAAGGCGCGAACAAGGCAAACAAGCTGTTCTTGAAAATCCCGGACGGGGTGCAGGTTTCTTCCCGGCCAGAGGGCAATATCTGCCCAATGGATGTGCAGGATTCTTCCCCTTGCAAGGGGCAAAAATTGCCCACAAGTAATACTGATACAAAATATAGAGAACAGAGTAAGACAGAAAGAGTAGAGAGTACGCGCCGCAGATATGGAGAGTTTCAAAATGTTTTCCTATTGAGCGAAGAGTATTCCCGGTTGGAAGCGGCTTATCCCGGCAAAGCGGCCGAATACATTGAGCGGCTGTCCCGGTACATGGCTTCCAACGACAGGCACTATGCCAATCATTACGCCACCATCAAGAAGTGGTTGGACGAGGACAACAAGGGCATGAGCGCGAAAAACTACACCTACGACGATGACGAGGGAGAATGCCTATGAATCCGAATTTTACGAAAATGGTTGATACCGTTGAAGCGGCTAATGCTGCACCTGACGATTACATCAATCCTGCCGAACGCCGAGAACGGGAAGAAGCGGAGCGCTGGGAATACGAGCAAATGTCCTACAGGGCGATGCTCCGCAGAGAAGCGTTCAATGATGTACCCACCGCCGCGCTCTGGCGGTTTGAGTCAGCCGCAGTTACAACGCCTCAGCTTGCAAAGGCGAGGGGATATGTGCAGAACTGGGACGAGTTCAAAAAAGCAGGGATCGGACTGATCATGTTTGGGGATGTCGGCACAGGAAAATCCTATGCCGCTGGCTGCATTGCCAACGCTCTGATCGACCGTCTGGAGTCTGTCCTTTTTTGTGAGAATGTCCGACGTGGTCAACCGTATGCAGGGCAATTTCGGCACGGACCGCGACCATTACATGGAATCACTTATGTGCCCCGACCTCCTCGTCCTGGACGATTTGGGGGCAGAGCGCAACACCAGCTTCAGCAAGGAGTGCATATTCGATGTGGTTGACAAGCGGCTGCTGACAGGCAAGCCCATGATCATCACCACGAATATCCCAATTTCCATCATGCGGAAAGCCACCGACCTGGATGACCGCCGTATTTATGACCGCATCTTAGCAGTCTGTATTCCTTTCAGATTTGGCGGAGGCAACTTCCGCAAGAGCATCGCTACCGACAATCTGAAAACGGCGACTCGTCTGCTCGGCTGATAAACCCAAGAAAGGAGCTTTTACATGGAGAATTGCATCGGCACCGGTCCGATTCATCTGAAAACGACGCTGACCACTAAATAGGCAACAGTCATAGAACCCAACCATGGAGCCGGATCTCTCCGGCTCCATGGTTTCATGCCCTGCCTGCATCAAGGGACGGGTGTGGAGCAGTCGGCGCCGCCATCGGCGAGCAGGTAGTTGTCAACCGTCACGTCACAGCGCCAATGACTCAAATGGAAAACGGATACCGCCATAACAGCCAGGCGGTCGTACACAACGGGGAGACCGTTTTTTTCTGCTTTGATTCGGTTTTTGCCGCGTACTTTGTATTCGCCGCGAACGCGACGCTCATCCCACTCCCAATCGTATTTCTTCTTCGAGTTTGGAGGCGGCGTACCGCGATATATCTTCCAACGCAACTCGATCTCCTTGGTCAGTTGTGCGCGATAGTCCGGGTCGGATCGCAGCTTGTCGCTGTAGTACCGGTAAGCCAGCTTGGCAACGGTGGCGCGGATGGCATGCAGGTCGATTTTATTTTCCATCTCCCGCTTTGTGAACACAAAGAGGTCTTCGGCGCCTGCGGGAAAATAGGACTTCACGAATTCCACATCATCGGGCAGGATCCGCTGGAGCTGATACTTTCCTCCTTTGCCCTTCCTGACCTCTACACAGGGATACCCGGACTCGTCCTCGACAAAATTCCCGCACCGCAGGGCTTGATACTCATGGCGGCGGATGCCGACACACATCGCAAAATCATATAGGCGTGGGGCAGCTTCCCGTCCGGCGTCGGCACGCTGATCAACAGGCTTTTCCCCTCTGCTGCGCACAGCATCGTAGCAGTGACGCTCCGGCTTATGGATCTGCTCCATGGGAATACCCCACATATAGCAGCAAGCTGCGATATATGTGTGGATCGTAGCCGGTCGCCTCCCTTTCTCACACAGATCATCTGCATAATCCTGGATGTGGTCTTTGAGCTCCTCAAATCTCCGGCATCCGTATTTCTTTTTGGCCCAATTCCCATACCTGATGGCGTGGGTCTTGTATTGTTCGATCGTGTTTTTGCTGGGGCCAGGTGCGCCTTTTTTGAATCCGGGGCATTTGCTCAGGATCTCATATTTAATACTGGACATTTTCTATCCTCCGTTTTTCGTAATATCATAGTGACAGAGTTTATCCTGTCACTCCTCCGGCTGGTCCCGGCAGTTAACATCTAACCAGGCTATTTGGCTCTGCATCTTGCGATACAGAGGGGCCTAATCCCATCTGCAATTCCCGTATTACCAGCAGGGATTCAGATCATGGCGAGGGGGCGGGTGGAAACCTTCACAGGTTATTTTCCCGCACTGAGGTGCGTGAAAATAACCTGTTCACTGCTCCGCAGAAAAAGCGGTATCCTTCCCCCAAAAGCAGGAGGATGCGGATTCCGACATCAAAGCGAGTTTCCGAGCTGCAGCAATTATTTCTCCCATCGCTGCTGCCGCGAAGGGTATACCAATCTCACGGGTATACACGAGTTTCAAACCTACAAGCCGCATCGGCTTGCACACAGCCGTTTGGCGGACGCTGTGTTGAGCGCTGTATTATCCGTCACAGTCGCACGATAAGGGGGTGGTATGCCCAAACATATACTGGATCCACAGCCAATGGATCAGGCACCAATTTCCGATGGTGCGGGCGGGTCGGTTTAGCCGGCGCGTTGTTGGGGCAAACTCCGGCGGCATGCTGGAATTTGCAAATTCTCATTCGTCTATATAAAAAGGACGACAGAAGCATCTTCTCGATGCTCCTGTCGTCCTTGAATTGTCTTTACGCCCCGGAAAGGGGATGATTTGGTTGCTCTATCGTGATTTTTTTGCTCCCTCCGCAAACAGCGAGGAGGCAAGCGTGTTCTCCTTGTCAAAAAATGAAAAAAGCCGAGGACGCTATGGAATCCATAGACAACCTCGACACAATAAAAGATGTAGATACAAACCGCCTCGCAACGGTTGCTTGACACATACCGCAGCACCATAGCTGCACGCAAAGAAGAAAACTTTCTATAATTAAGAATACCACAACACAGAACAAAATGCAAGGAAAAGCTGCGATGATCGGCCTGCTGCATTCCGGCAGCCTAAACGTGAAAGACAATTGCAGCATGAGCAAAAAGTCGAAAAACTTTACCTTGACTTCAGTCTTACGATTCATTACAATGAATATATAAACAGTTTCTTTTTACTGCCGATCAGGCAGTCAGTTTCTTCCCTTGCCGCTTAGCGGCTATGTTTCCGTTCTTTTTGTACCAAACAGGAGTATTGCGGATTTTTCTGTGATGCTCGTATACCCTTTATTTGCATACCACACAAAACTGCACACATTATGCGAAGGCATCAGGAGACGATTTCCTGATGCCTTTTTGTTTGCAGGGACAACTCAGTCAAGGAGAATAAAAGCCCACTTTCTGGGAAAAATATGGAATGTACTGGAGGCGATTTTATCTTGGATCAGAAAACTCTGGAGCGCAACATGCAGCATTATCTCTGGCTCAGCTATTTCAACCGCACCCTGCGTGATCAGGGAGTGATCACCATGGATGAATACCGGAAGATGAACCACCTGATTTGGACGAAGTATCAGGTTTTGAAAAAGGCGTAAATGAGCAGAAAGAGCGTAAAACGAGGGAGAAGAATTCAGCGCAGTTCGGGTGAACTGCGCCATTTTTGTAAATATTTGCACAGGCTTGATTCGCTGCTGCAACAATGCTATAATGAACATGATAAAACGAACTTTACGAGAGGATGTACTTATGGATATCCACAATATTCGGCAGCTGCTGAAAACGAAAACCATCTACGATATTCCCATGCGAGTGACCTTTTACGCTCGCGTGTCCAGCGAGAGCGACGAACAGCTCAATTCTCTGGGCAACCAAATTCAATACTACGAAAACCTGATCCGAAAAAATACCAACTGGACCTATGTGGAGGGCTATATTGACGAGGGCTTGTCTGCCGCCACCACCAAAAAGCGCGAAAACTTCCACCGCATGGTAGAGGACGGCCGCGCCGGACTCTTTGACCTCATCATCACCAAGGAGATCACCCGTTTTGCCCGTAACACTCTGGACTCCATCCAGTACACCCGTGAACTGCTGAGCGCCGGGGTCGGGGTGTTCTTCCAGAATGACAACATCAACACCCTGGACGAGGACAGCGAGCTGCGCCTGACCATCATGTCCGGCATCGCCCAGGACGAACTGCGCAAGCTGTCCAGCCGTGTGAGGTTCGGCCACCAGCAGGCCATCAAAAACAGTGTGGTGCTGGGCAACAGCCGTATCTTCGGCTACCGAAAGGACAACGGGCGGCTGGTGATCGACGAGGATGAGGCCCCCATGGTGCGGGAACTGTTTGAGCTGTACGCCACGGGTCAGCACAGCATGAAGCAGATCGAAAATCTGCTTTGGGAACGGGGCTACCGCAACCACAACGGCAAAAAGATCGCCCACACCACCATGTCCGGTATGATTTCCAATCCCAAGTATAAGGGGTACTATGTGGGAAACAAGGTCAAGGTCATCGACCTGTTCACCAAGAAGCAGAAATTCTTGCCCCCGGAAGAGTGGGTCATGTTCAAGGATGAAACGGGCGAGATCGTCCCCGCCATCGTATCCGAGGCGCTGTGGGACAAGGCCAACGAGGTGCTGCGCAAGCGCAGCGAGGACGTGAAGGGACGCCAAGGTATCTGCAACCACGCGAACCTTTTGACGGGCAAGCTGTTTTGTACGGACTGCGGAACGACTTATTACCGCCGGGAATCCAAGGACAAGCAGGGGAACAAAAACAGCAAGTGGGTATGCAGCAACAAAATCAAAAGCGGGGCGGGCGCCTGCGCCTCTTTCCCCATCTACGAGGAAGAATTAAAGCCGCTTTTGCTGGAGGTTTTCCGGGAGACGGAGGACGATGCCGAGGCCATGGTCGATGAGTACATGGAAATGTACAAATCCCTGGACCGGGACGGCGATCTGGGACGGCAGATCACAGCTCTGGAGCGGAAAATTACGACCGTCGAAAAGAAAAAGCAGAAGCTGCTGACCTATAACGCCATCGGTGAACTGTCGGACAAAGACTTCCTCTCCATGAACAGGCAGTGCGCCAAGGAGCTGGATGAGGCGCAGCAGGAGCTGATGGAACTGACCCAGCAGCGTGATTCCGCATCTGACTACAAAAAGCAGATCGAGACCATCCGACGGGTCCTGAAAAACGCGGAGCGGGATGCGGTCAAGGGATTGATCGACAAGGAATTTGTTGAGAAGTACATCGACAAGATCTTTGTCACGCCCGGCGCGGACGGCTCAATGTCCCTGCAGATCAAGATCTTTACGGGGAAAACAACCGAAAAAGTTCTTCAGAATCTCAGAAGTCGTACGGGTCACACTTTCAAGAAGATGATCGAGAGCTACGAGAAGAATCTGTAAAAAAGATACTCTCGCAAAGCGAAAAAGGGGCGCGGCCAACAGGCTGCGCCCCTTTCCTGCCGGTAAAAAAATCTTTACAGCGGGAGAATTTTGCGGTATGCTGATGAAGAAGAAAAGAGCGGCCGCCGGATGGGGAAGCCCATTTCGGCGGCTTTTTGCTGCAAAAAAGAGAAAAGGAAGAATGCATATGATCGGTGTTATCGCCAATGTAATGGCCGTCGTGATCGGTGGTATTTTGGGAACGCTGTTCGGCAAGAAGCTCTCTACACGCTTTGCGACGGAGCTCAACAAGGTCTTCGGTGTGTGCGCAATGGGCATGGGGATATCCTCCGTCCCGCTGATGGAGAATATGCCCGCTGTCATTCTGGCGCTGGTGGCGGGGACCGCGCTGGGCCTTGCCTGCCACCTGGGTGAGCGTATCAGCCACGGCGGTGCGCTGATGGAAAAGCCTATCAGCAAACTCCTTGGCGAACGGGACGACGAGGACAGGATGCCGCGCGAGGAGTACCTCTCGCTGCTCGTGACGGCTATCGTGCTCTTCTGCGCGAGCGGCACGGGCATTTACGGCTGTCTTGACGCGGGTATGACGGGCAACGCGACGGTGCTACTGAGCAAATCCGTGTTGGACCTTTTTACGGCAATGGTCTTCGCCTGCAATCTGGGCGCGGTGACGTCGCTCGTGGCCGTGCCGCAGGCGGTCATCTTCTTTTTGCTGTTTTTTGCGGCCAAGGCGGTCTTCCCGCTCACGACGCCTGCGATGATCGGCGATTTCAAGGCCTGCGGCGGATTCCTGCTCATTGCGACGGGCTTTCGCATCGCGAAGATCGAAAGCTTTCCTGTGGCGGATATGATCCCCGCGATGGTGCTCGTGATGCCTTTGAGCGCCCTGTGGACGAATTTTATCGCGCCGCTTTTGTAAAAAGGGGACAGAAAAACAGGAAAGTGGGTGCGGCGGACGAGAAAAAACGTCCGCTGCACCCTTGTTTCTTAATACAAATCATACTTTGGTATGATTTACAACAGGAAAAAGACATGATATGCTAAAAAAATAAAGAAACCCCTTGGCGCAGCCGAAAAACCGGGGAGGGATGCGGGATGCCGGAGAATATTGTAGTCAGGCCCTCAATCAGAGCGGCGTTTGAACAGGTGATGGAGCAAGGCAGAGTGCTGTTTTTTTCCGCGCCCTGCGGCTTTGGCAAAAGCGTGGTGGCCGAGGAGCTGCTGAAGGGGAAAAAGCGCGTTTGCCGCCTGGCGGCGAGCGAGCCCGGCTTTGCGCTCCCGGCGGCGGACGGAAGCTGGGATATTCTGCTCATTGACGACCTGCAGCATTTGCAGAGCGAGGAAGACCACCGGGCGCTCTGCGCCCTGATCCGCAGCGATCCCGAGCGGCGCTACGTGCTGCTTTCGCGCGGAGTGCCGCCGGGCTGCCTGATGGCGTTTCAATACGCGGGACTGATGACGGTGCTGGACGCCGACGCGCTGCTCTTCGACCGCGACGATATCCGCGCGCTTTTTGACAAGGCGGGCGTCGCTGTGACGGACAGCGAGCTCAGCGGTATCCTGAAGGAATCGATCGGACATCCGCTGGGGGTCGCCGTCACGGTGCGGTGCATGGCCGGCGGAAAGCGCTTTGGCCCTGAGCTCGTGACGCAGGCCTTTCGCGAGGTGTTCCTGTACTTTGAAACGGCCATCTATCGCCGCTTCGACCTGCCGGTGCGACAGTTTTTGCTGGAGCTTGCGTCGTTTGACAGCTTTGACCTTGAAATGGCGCGCGTGGTCAGCGGCTCGCCGCACGCGGCGGAGATGCTCGACTGGCTCCAGCGCAACACCAGTATGCTGCGCTACGATGGGATCAGCACGTTCCATTTCTGGCCGCAGTTCAAGGCGTTTCTCATCTGGGAGATGGAGCGGGAGTATACAGAGGAGAAGCAGCGCGCTATTTTCAGCCGCGGCGGGCTCTACTATGAGCTCAAGGAGGACTATCCCCACGCGCTGGACTGCTACAGCAAGAGCGGCGACCACTCGAAGGTCTCGGAGCTGCTGACCCGTAACGCGGAGCTCCATCCCGGCATGGGCCATTACAGCGAGATGGAGCCCTACTATCGCAGCCTGCAGGAGAGTGAGATCGAGGCTTCTCCGTCACTGATGCAGAGCATGAGTATGCTCTGCTCGCTGTCGATGGACTACGAGGGGGCGGAGAAGTGGTACGAGGCGCTCCGGGCCTTTGCCGCGCGCTGCGGGCGAGGGGACGCCGCCGGCCGTCAGGCGCGCAGCCGGCTTGCATGGCTGGATATTTCTCTGCCGCAGCGGAGCACGGCGGGGATGATCGATACGTTTCAGGCGGTGTTTCGCCTGCTGCTCGATAAAGAGGTGACACTGCCGCCCTTTTCCGTGACGAGCGCGCTGCCGAGCGTTATGAACGGCGGCAAGGATTTCTCCGATTGGAGCAAGCGCGACGACCTGTTCTACCGCACGCTGCGCATACCGGTGGAAACGGTGCTGGGACGCGACGGCGTGGGCCTTGCCGACTGTGCCATCGCCGAGAGCAAGTTTGAAAAGGGAGAGGATATCTCCACCCGTGTGCTCTCGCTCGTGTCCCGCATCGGCGATATCCGGCGCAGCGGAACGCCGGATATGGAATTTGCCGTGGTGGGACTGCTTGCGCGCAGTCAACTTGCCGCTGGCCAGGCGGCAGATGCGCGGCGCTCGGTCAGCTCTCTGCGCGACCGCTATGCGGAGGAGGGGCAGACGCGTTTCCTGCCGAATATGAACGCGCTGCTCTGCCGCATCGACCTGCATCTGGGCGATACGGACCGCGTGGAGGCGTGGTATCGCGAGTCGGCGCCGCGTGATCCGCTGCACCTGAATGTGATGAAGCGCTACCAATATCTGACGCAGGCGATGACCGAGCTGGCCGAGGGACGGCCCGAGGCCGCGCTTTTGACGCTCTCGCCGCTCGAGCCCTACATCGCCGCCTGCGCACGGCATATTGACGGCATCCACCTCCGTGCGGTGTGTGCCATTGCACGCTACCGGATGAAGGACAGCGCGTGGCGCGCCGATCTGACAGCGGCGCTCGACGAGGCGGCGGAGTATCGCTTTATCCGCACGCTCAGCGATTACGGCGCGGCGATCCTGCCGCTGTTTGAAGGACTTCCGTGGGAGGGGGACAAAAGGTGGTATAAGAGCCTGCTGACCGATGTGCGGGCGCAGGCGGCATTCTATCCGCTCTTTTTACAGCCGCCGATGACGCCGGGCGAGGCGCTGACGGCGACGGAGCTGCAGGTCCTGCGCCTTTTGTGCGCGGATAAGAGCAATGCCGAGATCGGCCGCATCATGGACATCAAGCTCCCCACCGTGAAGACGCACGTAAGTCACGTCCTGGCTAAGCTCGGCGTGAGCCGCCGCAGCGAGGCGAAAACGGCTGCGCAGAGGCTTCGCCTGCTTCCGCGTGAGCAATGAGACCAAAAGGGAACAACTGCCGAAAAAGAACAAGCCGGCGGCCGATTCGGTCGCCGGCTTGTTGTCATTTGACAAATTCATGTCAAATCTGTCATGTTTGGCTTGTGTTCAGACGTCCGGTGCGGTATAATCATCGAAGAAAAGCCTGTATATTATTCAAAAAAACGATATGTTTTGCCGCGTAGGATGAGAAAGGAAGCCTCATGTCTGATTTGGAAGATATCCGCCTGTCGGTCGAGCGATTCGTCACGGCGGTGAGCAACTCGATGCGCCTGGAGGTCGCCGTGTTCGACAGCGACAGTCAGCTCTTTTACTGCACGCCGACCTATGTGAAGAAAAAGGGCCGCACCGTGCACACGCCCTCGCTGCGCGAGGTCATGGAGAATGGCAGCGTGCTGGTCAACAAGCCCGGCGAAATGGCCTCGTGCATCGGCTGCCGCTTCAAGACGCACTGCCCCTCGACCATCGAGATCCTCTGCTGCATCCGCGCGGACACGCGGATCGCGGGCGTGCTCGCCTTTACGTCCTTCACCAAGGAGGGGCAGAAGCGCATCACGGAGAACACTTCTGTCTACCTGAACGCCATTACCGAGCTTGCAAACATGATCGGCAGCCTGCTGCTTTCGCGCGACGGCGGGGCGAGCCCGGTCAATCTGGATGCAAACCTGCTGGCGTCGATGGAGCTGTGCAACCAGCCGATGCTGCTCACCGACGCGCACGGCGTCATTTTGCAGTACAACCAGCTCGCGGCGAATCTCTTCCGCGTGTGCGATATTTCGACGACCTCTCTCTGGCAGCTCTTCCCGCACTCGGTCGTCAAGCGCATCATGGAGGGCAACAACTTATATGAGAAGAGCGTCAGCATCGGCGACTCGACCACGAAGATATCCACCCGCGCCATCGTGGTCGACGATCAGGTGACGGGCTTTTTCATCCGTCTGTCCGATAACCTCTACAAGCCCTCGAAGGACACAAGCTATTTCGAGGGCATCATCGGCTCCAGTCCGGCCATCACCCGTGTGCAGAAGGTCATCAAGCGCATCGCCGACAGCCCCACGCCCGTGCTCATCACAGGCGAGACCGGCACCGGTAAGGAGCTCATCGCGCGTGCCATCCACGAGCAGAGCGGCCGCAACAAGTATCCCTTTATCGCCATCAACTGCTCCAGCATCCCCGATAATCTCTTCGAGAGCGAGCTCTTCGGCTATGAGGAGGGCTCCTTCACGGGCGCGAAGAAGGGCGGCAAGATCGGCAAGATCGAAATGGCGCAGGGCGGCACGCTCTTTTTGGATGAGATCGGCGAAATGCCGCTCTTTGCCCAGCCCAAGCTCCTGCGCATCCTGCAGGAATACGAGCTTGAGCGCATCGGCTCGAGCAAGAAGATCCACCTTGACATCCGCATCATCGCCGCGACGAACCGCGACCTTGCCGACATGGTCGACGAGGGCAAGTTCCGCAGCGACCTCTACTACCGTATCAACGTCATCAATCTTGAGCTGCCGCCGCTGCGCGCCCGCAGGGACGATATCATTCCGCTGGCGGAGAATTACCTTAAAAAGATCAAGGCGAAGATGAATACGCCGCTGACGTCCATCTCGCAGGAGGCGAACGAGGTGCTGCTGGATTACGACTGGCCCGGCAACATCCGTCAGCTCCAAAATGTCATCGAATATGCGGCGAATCTCTGTGAGTCCGACACGCTGATGCCCTCCGACCTGCCCGCATCCGTCCGCGAACGGGAGGTGCTGCCGGGACGTCCGGAAGCAAAGCTGAGCGCGGGCGACTCGCGTGACTCGGATATTCTGGCAATGCTCGAAAAATACGGCTACACGCTCGAAGGAAAAAAGAAGATCGCCGAGGAGCTCGGCATCAGCCTGCGCACGCTCTACCGGCGCATCAGTCATTTGCAGGACGGCGCGGGGCACGAATAATTTGTCGTTATTTGTCATGAAATGGCACGGCTTTATGCAGCCGTGCCATTTTTGCCATTTGGATGGCAACCAAATGCGAGTTTTGCTGCCATCCAATCGGCGCGAAAAAACGGACAAATGAAAAAAATTAAACGTAAAAAGGATGCTTTTTCCCTATGAAGCGGCAAGAAAAGGCACACTTTTTCAATATAGACAAAAAAGTTTGAAATCGCTCCCGATTTTTGGCACATAATTTGCTTTACTGTAGTGCAGAAAGCCTTGATGACCCGTTGCCATGATTTTTGGGAAATGCCGGTTAGACCCTTTGACGTGCGGCGGGGAAAAGGACAAATTAGGAGGATAAAAAATGGACGTTAACTATGGCCTACTGGCTCTGATCCCGCCTGTTGTCGCGATCACGCTGTGCTTCGTGACCAAGCAGGTACTTGTCTCCATGTTCGCCGGTCTTTTCGCCGGTGCGCTGGTCATCTGCGGTTGGAATCCGCTCAGTGCTGTTGCGTACTCGCTGCAGACGCTCGCCGATAATATGGCGGATAACGTAATCTTGCTGATGTTCACTCTGTTCATGGGCGTCGGCATCTCCTTTATCTGGAAGCTCGGCGGCAGCTTTGCGCTGGCAGAGGCGGCCAAGAGAAGATTCAAGAAGAGACGCTCCGTGTGCCTGGGTACCTGGGGCCTCGGTATGCTGTGCTCCGTGAACGACTGCCTGGTCGCCGCGGTCGACGGCAACGTGTTCCGTGATATCTGCAAGGATTACCGCATCTCTTCCGAGAAGTTCTCCTACGTGCTCGACTCCACCGCGGCTCCCGCGGCTGCGCTGTTCATCTCCGACTGGATCGCCTACCAGATCAGCATGATCGGCCAGGGCCTTGACGCCGCCGGCATTGAGGGCGTCTCCGCCGTCAGCGCATATGTCAACGGCCTTCCCTTCAATATGTACTCCATCCTGACGCTCATCTTCGTCGGCATGATGATGTACACCGGCCGCGACTACGGCCCGATGCTCAAGGCTGAGGTCCGTGCGCTCACCAAGGGCGAGTTCGTCGCTCCCACCGCCAAGCCCATGCTGGATGTCGGCTCCGAGCTCGGCGAGGCCAAGAAGACCAAGCCCATGATCCGCAGCTTCGTTCTCCCCATCGCCGTTGCCTTCATTATCATCATCGGCGGTATCCTTTACACCGGTATCACCAACCCCGATCGCAGCGGCTCCGGCCTGATGGCCATTCTCGACGCCTGCGACGCGCAGCTCGCGCTGTATTGGGGCGCGTTCGGCATGGCAATGACCGGCGTTGTTGTCGCTCTCGTTTCCAAGATCATGTCCTTTGAAGAGACCATGACGACCATCGTGGACGGCTTCAAGCTCATGAGCATGACCGGCGCGATCCTTGTTCTCGCGTGGTCCCTCGGCTCCGTCACCAAGAGCATGGGCCTCGGCAACTTCGTTGCGACCTATGTCGGCGGCAACATCCCCACCGGCCTTCTCCCGCTGCTGGTCCTGGTCTGCTCCGCGATCGTTGCGTTTGCGACCGGCACCTCCTGGGGCACCATGGCCATCATGACCCCGCTCGCCATCCAGCTCGGCTATGCCGTCACCGGCGACGTGCTCTTCTCCACCGGTATGACCGGCGCCGTCCTTTCCGGCGCGATCTTCGGCGACCACTGCTCCCCCGTGTCCGATACCACGGTCATGGCCTCCATCTTCTCCGGCGCCGACCACATCGATCACGTCGGTACGCAGGTGCCCTATGCCATTACCGTGATCTCCGTGATCGCAGTGCTGTACGTGATCTTCGGCTTCACGGAGCTCTCCCCGTTCATCCTGCTGCTCATCGGTGTCGTCACGCTGTATGTCCTGCAGATCGTTCTGCACAAGTTCTCCATGAAGAAGTACGGCATTGACCCGAACTACACCAAGTTTATGACGGAGGATCACAAGAAGGCGTAAGCCGCCCTGTGTCCCTCGAGCGTTGACCGGAACGTTATTTCAAAAGGACCGCTGAGTTTTCAGCGGTCCTTTTTTGCGCCCTGTGGGTTGGAAAGGAATGAGAAAAGGGGCCTCCAAAACGGCGTTTTGCGTCAGGATGGGCAGGGGAGAATGCGAAAAAAGAGCAAAAATCATACTTTGAGATGATTTAATACTTGCAACATAGGTAATTCCCTGTTACAATTTTATTCCAACAAAGTTTTTGGAGGGATATCGTGAAAAGAGGACCTTATTCCAAAGGAATTTTGATGAAGCGGAAGATTTTGAGCGCCTCGGCCAAGGTCTTTCTGGAGCGCGGTTACGCGGGCACGTCGAGCAAGATGGTCGCGGACCTTGTGGGCGTGTCGAACGGCTCGCCGTTCTTCCATTACGGCAACAAGGAGGGCGTGCTGCTCGAATTTGTCAAGCGGATGTTCTCCGGCCAGTTCCGCATTGCGGAGCGGCTTGCCGGCACGGTGACCGATCCACTGATGCTCTATGGGCTGGAAACGGCGCTGCAAATGCACATCGTCGAGCTCTCCGAGCCGCTGCGCGAGCTGTATGTCACGGCGTACACGCTGCCAAGCACCTCGGCCTTCATCAATGAGGGCATGGAGAAGAAGCTTGCCGCTATCTTTGGCGAATATCTGCCGCAGGTGACGGAACAGGACTGGTTTGAACTTGAGCTGGCGAGCTCCGGCATCATGCGCAGCTTTATGCTTCGCCCCTGTACGCAGGAGCGCCCCATGGCGGCCAAGCTGCGCAATTACCTCTCCTGCTGCTATAAGCTCTTCGACGTGCCGCGCGAGTGCTATGAGCCTGTTGTCGAGCAGATCGTGCGCATTGACCTGACGAAGACCGCACAGGATATCATCGACGAGACCGTTCGCCAGGTGGACGCGGGCTACGAGGCTGCCATGGCCGGGATAGATGGGCCGGACGAGCCGGACGCCGTCGCTTTGTAGATCGGCAAGATGAGAAACGGGGACCGGATATCCGGCCCCGTTTTGTCGCATAAGGCTGCGGCCGACAAAAAGCAGTCTGCCGTGCGGCGGACTGCTTTCCTGCGGAAGAGAACAGGCACGCTCGCTGCGCGCGGCGCAGCTTGACAGGCTCCGCCGCGCGCAGGAGACAAAAGGGCAGGGGAAATGCCGCCCTTACGGGCAGTATGCGCAGAAATTCCTTGAAAATACATGATTGATTTTTCGTATTATTGCGATATAATCCTTTATAGTGTGCGCCCGCGCTGTAAAGCGGCGGGCGTATCTCTGTGAGCACGGGGAGGGAAGCCTATGCGCGCCTGGGCGCATTTCAAGACCATCACGCATCACCGCCATCTGGTGCGCGAGCACTGCTTCCGGCTGGGGCTCTACCGGCAGGGACTGACGCATGATCTGAGCAAATACAGCCCACAGGAATTCTGGCGCGGCGTGAAATACTATCAGGGTGACCGCAGCCCGAACGATGCCGAGCGCCGCGAAAATGACGTGAGCCTTGCCTGGCTGCATCACAAGGGCCGCAACCGCCACCACTTTGAGTACTGGATCGACTACTGCATCGACCCGGACGGCAAGGTCTACATGGGCGGATGCAAAATGCCGCTCAAATACGTTGCCGAAATGTTCTGTGACCGCATTGCTGCCTGCAAGGTCTACCAGGGCGAGAAGTATACCGACGCCTCGGCCTACGACTACTATGTGCGCTCGCAGAAGCATATTCTCATCCACCCCGAGACCGGTGCGCTCATCGAAAAAATGCTGCTCGTGCTGAAGGAAGAGGGCGAGGATGCGGCTTTTGCCTATGTGCGCTCCCTTCTTGCGCAGGAACGAAAAGCAAACGCAAGGTAGAAAAGCATCCCTTTTCACTTGCAATTTCTTACTTTTGCGAGTAAAATATTCTTTATCATTTTCATTATTCTTTACAGAGGACGGACAAGTATCAATGATTCATCCCTACAAGACGCGCGAGGGCGGCGCGACCGTGACGGTCTTCGTACCGTACGACTGCCGTAATCATTGCCCCTTCTGCGTGAACAAACAGGAGTATGCCCATGCCGAGGGCTTCAGTGTGGAGGCGATCCTGAAGAGCATCGCCGTGATGGACGAGATCACGCCATACTGCGATTTTGTTTTCACCGGCGGCGAGCCGTTTGCGGAGCTGGATTCCTTGCAGCGGATGCTCGACGCGGTACCCAAAACCCATAAGGTGTATATCAACACGACCTTTCCCGTGCAGCCGGGGTGCAGCGCGGAGGAGATGATCGCCTTCACCGAGCGCAACCGGGACAAGATCACCTGCATCAATGTCTCGCGCCACCTGACGAAGTATGTCGAGGAGTCGCCCGATGAGGTCGTGGCGAAGATCGCCACGAAAAAGCGCGTGAACTGTGTGTTGTATATGGACTATCCCGCCGATGAGCTCGAAGCCTACGCCGAGCGCTGGCGCAAGTACGATATCCCCGTGCAGTTCCGCTACGACTATACCGAGACCACGCCCGAAAACCTCTACCGGGAAGAGGGCGACAGGATCCTGGCAGACCTTAAAAAGCATTTCACCTACAAGGGGCTCGACGGCTGCCGGATGCGCAACGGCTATCACTTTGACTACAAGGGCCTGCACATGACCTACCACAAGACCCTGCCCTATTCCACCATCGTGGAGACGGGCGAGGACGGCGTGACGTATGATATCCTCTACGATATCCTCATCAAACAGAACGGAGATATCCATTCCGACTGGACGGGCGCTGCGCTCGATGTGGACAGGTACCGCAAGGTCGTCTACGAGCCATACGATCTGCGCGTGCGCGAGGGCACGATCGACTTTTAAGGGAAGATGCAGCTACGGGCCATCGACAGCCGCGCGTGCAAGGATAAAAGCGACCCCGTAGTGTATGCGGTGCTCGGCGCACCGGGCCACGGGCTCAAAATGCTCGCCGGCGGCGGCCACTGAGAAGAAAAACAGAAGCGCTCCCCAACGCAGATGCGTTGGGGAGCGCTTTTTACGCATTTTCCACCGGGATGCTGATCTCGGTGATGAACTTTTCCGTGTCGTTTGTAAAGCCGTAGTCGATGAGGGCGATCTCACGCGAAAATCCGGCAACGCGCAGGCCGCTTTCGGCGATGAAGCCGAGCAGCCGCCGGTACTGCCCGGGCGCTTGCAGGTGGTGGCCGTGGAAGCGCACGCGGACGCAGCGTGTTTCGGGCAGTGTGAGCGTTTCGCCCTTGACGCGGTCGGCGCTGTCGAGCACGAGAAACGTGCCGTCGTACTGCTCGAAAAGCCCGGCCTCCAGATGCGCGCGCGACACGCTGAAGCCGACCTTGCCGAGGAAGACGAGCGCTTCCGACTGCGCGGCGACGAGCTTGCTCGTCGAGAGCTCGAGGTCGGTGTAGTCCTGCGCGGTCAGCGTGGCTTCTACCCAGAAAAGGCGGCAGGCGGGCGCTGTGATGAGCTCGATCGTGCCGAGCGGGGCGCGCTGCACCTCGCGCAGCTGGCGCAGCCGCGTGTCGATCTTGCGCTGGATGAGCTTCAGCTCGCGCTGCTTCTGTTCGAGCACGGCCTTCTGCGTGCGCAGCTTCTCCTCGATGGTCTCTACATCGCGGTTTTGCAGAAAATCTGCGATCTCGCGCAGCGGCATATCGAGCGCGCGCAGATACCGGATGGTGTTGAGCGGCTCAAACTGCCGCGTGCTGAAGTAGCGATAGCCCGTGGCGGGGTCGATATATTCGGGGGTGATCAGGCCGAGTGTCTCATAATGGCGCAGGCTGCTCACGCTGAGATGGAAAAGCGATGCGACTTCGCCGATAGAATAAAGCTGCGGATGAATCATGCTATCCCTCCCGGGTGCGCCGCTCGCGGCGCAGGATGATGGCGTAGGCGATCACGCAGACGAGGATGGAGAACAGCGATCCCGCGGCGTTGGCAAGGCCCATGGGCAGCAGCGTCTGCGGGAAATACCGGGAGGCGAGATACGCGCCGGGAACGCGAATAAGCACGATCGAGAGGAAATTGTGCAAAAACGAGATGCCCGACTTGCCGCAGGCGCAGAAATAACCGCTGAAGCTGAACTGCACGCCGGCAAAGAAGCTGTCCCAGATGTAGCCACACAGATACTGCCCGCCGGCGCCGGCGACGGCGGCATCCGGCGTGAAGAGCCCCACGAGCGGCTCGGCGATGAACTGGATGAGGAGCACCTCGGCGGCGCTAAAGGCGCAGGCGATCATCGCGGCGTAGCGCAGCGTCAGGCGGGCGCGCTCCGGCTTGCCTGCACCGATATTCTGCGCGCCAAGCGCAGAGACGGTCGAGAGCATCGAGGATGGGATGAGGAAGAGAAAGCCGATGATCTTTTCCACAATGCCGACGGCGGCCGCGACGGTCAGGCCGCGGCGGTTGGCGATGATCGTGATGATGACAAACGAGACCTGGATGAAGCCGTCCTGCAGCGCGACCGGGACGCCGATCTTCAAAAGCTTTTCCATCACGCTGCGGCAGGGGTGGAGGTCCGCGCGGCGGACGGCGATGAGCTGCTTTTTCCGGATGACCGCGAGCGAAATGACGACGCTCACCGCCTGCGAGAGCGTGGTGCCAAGCGCCGCGCCCGCGGGACCGAGGCGCAGCGTGCCCATGAAGTAATAGTCGAGCGCGATGTTGACGACGCAGGCCACGGCGATAAAGTACATGGGACTTTTGCTGTCGCCAAGGCCGCGGAAGATCGAGGCGATGATGTTGTACGCCGTGATGAACGGAATGCCGATAAAGCAGATGGTGAGATAGTCGAGCGTGCCGGACACAGCCTCTTCCGGTGTGGACATGACGGAGACGATGCTGCCGCGCAGCACAAGCAGCACAAAGAGCAGCACGACGGAAAGGCTCATGAAAAGTGTGACCGTGTTGCCGATGGCGGCGGAGGCGTCTTTTTTTGCGCCGCGCCCGGTCGCCTGTGCGATGCTGACCGTTGCGCCCATCGCAAGTCCGACGAGCATGACGGTGAGCATATGCATCACCTGAGAGCCGATGGAAACGGCAGTCGTGCTGGCAACGCCCTCAAACTGGCCGATGATAAAAAGGTCGGCCATGCCGTAGAGCGTCTGCAAAAAGTAGGAGAGCAGATACGGCAGCGAGAAGGAAACAACATTTTTCAGCACGCTGCCCTGTGTCAAATTCTTTTCCATGGGAGGGACCTCGCAGTACAGGATACAGGCATCATAAACTCTATAACGGTTGTAGAGTCAAGACAAAAATCAAGCGGGTCGGCCGCCTGCAGGCCATTGTAAAAAATATCATGCAAAAAGTCAATATGAACGGAATATAACGAAAAAACGGCGGTCCGGGACGATTCCTCGTTCCGGACCGCCGCGCTTATTCTGCTTTACGCCCGCCCGTAGATACGGGTCATCTCGCGGATGCGCGCGGCAAGGTCCTCGCTTGCCTCACCGGGGAGCAAACGCCATTGCCAGTTGCCGCGATCCGTGCCGGGGGTGTTCATGCGGCTGCCCTCGCCGAGCGACAGCCAGTCCTGCATCTGCGCAATGAAGAGCCTGCTGCCGCAGCTCATGCCGCCGCGGATGATACCGTTGACGAAGCCTTCTTCCTCATTCAGACCCAGGTATTTTTTCGCAAACGCGAGCTCTACCGCTCCTGCCTCCGCGCACCAGAGGGCGAGGGGCGCGTTGTCGTGCGTGCCGGTGTAGCAAATGCTGTTTTCGCCGCAGCGGTGGGGCAGGTAGTCGCTGAGCGTTTCGGGGGCGAAGGCAAATTCCAGCACCTTCATACCGGGAAGACCGGAGTCCTTGCGTAGCTGCGTGACGTCGGGCGACGGCGCGCCGAGGTCCTCGGCGATAAAGTCGAGGCCGCGGAACCAGTTGGTCAGCACGCCGACAAGCGCCATGCCGGGCCCCTTGACCCAGCGGCCGTTTTTTGCGGTCTTTTCGCCGCGGGGCACGGCCCAATAGCTTGCCAAGCCGCGGAAATGGTCGATGCGCAGCACATCGCAGAGCTTCTGCGCCCCGCCGACGCGCCGGATCCACCAGCCATAGCCGTCGCGGGCCATCGCGTCGTAATCGTAGAGCGGATTGCCCCAGAGCTGGCCATCCTCGCTGAAGTAGTCGGGCGGCACGCCGGCGACCTCGGTGGGGACACCGTGTTGATCGAGTTGGAACATTTCCGGCTCTGCCCACACGTCGGCAGAGTCCATCGCCACATAGATGGGCAGGTCGCCGATGATGCGGATGCCGAGCGAGTGGATATACGCTTTGAGCGCATCCCACTGGCGAAAAAAGAGAAACTGAATGTATGTGAAAAGCTCCACATCCTCGTGCAGCTCGGCGCGGCAGCGCTCGAGGACCTCCCGGCTTTTGCGGCAGCGAATGTCCTCGTCATCCCATTCCGTCCACGGCTTCATACCGAAGCGGCGCTTGAGCGCCATGAAGAGCGCGTAATCGGGCAGCCAGGCCCCGTTTTCCCGCGCAAAGGCCTCGATCGCTTCGCGGTCGCGCGTATAGCCGCGCGCCTTGGCCTTTTCGAGGAGCGGGAAACGGCTTTCATAGAGCCTGCCGTAGTCGACGCGGCGGGGGGCGCCGCCGTGGTCGCAGGCGTCGGCCTCTTCGCGTGTCAGAAGACCGTCCGCAGCGAGGAGGTCGAGGTCGATGAAATACGGGTTACCCGCAAAGGACGAAAAGCTCTGATATGGCGAGTCGCCGTAGCTCGTCGGGCCGAGCGGCAGGAGCTGCCAGTACTTCTGGCCTGCGGCGGCGAGAAAATCGGCAAATTCATAGGCTGCCCTGCCCATCGTGCCGATGCCGTGGGGCGAGGGCAGCGACGAGAGCGGCAGCAGAATGCCGGCGGAGCGTTTGATCATAGAAACAAATCCCTCACTTCCTGCTTACTGACGGGCAGTATAGCACGAAATGAGGGATATGTCATCGGGAATAACGGGAAAAGAAAAATTACTTCAGCAGCAGCTCGGCGATCTGGATGGTGTTGGTGGCAGCGCCCTTGCGGACCTGGTCACCGCAGCACCAGAGGTTGAGACCGCGCTCGTCGGTCAGATCCTCGCGGATGCGGCCGACATAGACGATGTCCTGATCGGACGTGTCGAGCGGCATGGGATAGACCTTGTTCTTCAGGTCGTCGACGAGCTTGCAGCCGGGGGCGTTCGCAATGAGCTCGCGGGCGCGCTCGACGCTGATCTTCTCCTTCGTGCGCAGCACGACGGACACGCTGTGGCTGCGCACGACCGGCACGCGCGCGCAGGTGCAGCTGACCTTCATCTCGGGCAGGTGGAGGATCTTGCGGCCCTCGTTCTGCATCTTCATCTCCTCGCTGGTGTAGCCCTCGAAGGCCTCGCCGCCGATCTGGGGGATGATGTTATAGGCGATCTGATACTGGAAGACCTTGGGCTCGAGGTGCTTGCCCTCGGCAAGTGCCTTGACCTCGTTGTTGAGCTCGTCGATGCCGCCCTTGCCCGCGCCGCTGACGGCCTGATAGGACGAGGCGATGATCGTCTCGATGGGGCTCTCCTTGGCGAGGGCGTTGATGGCCACGAGGGTTACGATGGTGGTGCAGTTGGGGTTCGAGATGATGCCCTTGTGCCACTTCACGTCCTCGGGGTTGATCTCGGGGATGACGAGGGGCACATTGGGGTCGAGACGGAACGCGCTCGAGTTATCGACAAATACCGCGCCCGCCTTGACGATCGAGGGGGCAAAGCGCTCGGCGATGTCATTCTCCGCCGCGCCGAGGACGATATCAAGCCCCTCAAACGCGTCGTCAGACGCCTCGACGATGGTGCATTCCTGACCGCGGAACAAAACCTTGCTGCCTGCGCTTCTGGCGCTGGCGATGGGACGAAGGGAGGCAACGGGGAAATTGCGCTCTTCGAGGATCTTGATCATTTCCTGACCGACGGCGCCGGTGGCGCCGAGAATACCGACATTGACCTGTTTCATACTACATTCTCCTTCACAAAACTATTGTACAGGACACGGATGGCCTGTTCGAAATCTTTTTCTTCCACGCCCACGATGATGTTGAGCTCTTCGGGGCCCTGTGTGATCATGCGGATGTTCACGCCGTTTTCGCCAAGCTTGGCGAAGATCTTACCGGAAACGCCGGGACGGTAGGCCATCTTGCGGCCGACGGCGGCGACGATGGCAATGTGCTCCGTTACGGTTATCTTATTCGGCTGCACTTCCTTTTGCAGCTCGCCCAGCATTTCATAGAGCGAGCGGGAAACCTTGTCGGACGAGACGACGAGCGAGACATTGTCGATGCCGGACGGGAGGTACTCGACGTTGACCTCGTGCTTGGCGAGCACGTTGAGAATTTTGACGAGAGAGCCCGGTTCGCTCGACATACCGGTTTTGGCGATGGTGATGATAGAGAAGCCCTTCTTACCGGCGATGCCGGTGATGAAGCCGCCCTCCTCCGGCTCGTCGCCGATGGATTCCAGGATCATCGTGCCCGGATGGTCGGGGGCGTTGGTGTTGCGGATGTTGAGCGGGATGTTTTTCTCGCGCACGGGGAAGATCGTGCCTTCGTGCAGCACCTGCGCGCCGATGTAGCTCAGCTCGCGCAGCTCGCTGTAGGTCACGCGGCGGATGGGCTCGGGATCGTCGACGATGCGGGGGTCGGCCATCAGAATGCCGGAGACGTCCGTCCAGTTTTCATATACGTCCGCGCCGAGTGCCGCCGCCGCGAGCGCGCCGGTGATATCGCTGCCGCCGCGGGAGAAGGTTTTGATGTGGCCGTCGGGCATCACGCCGTAAAAGCCAGGGATGACGACCCTGCGGTCCTCGGCGAGGGAGCGCAGCGCCGCATAGGAGGCCTCCTGGTCGACGGCGCCGTCGAACTTGAACTTGATCCACCGGGCCGCGTCAATGAACTCGTAGCCGAGGTATTCGGCCATCAGGCGCGCGGAGAAGTATTCACCGCGCGAGGCGAGCTCATCCTGGCTGATGCCGTTTTTCATCTTCTCCCACAGCTCGTCAAATTCCTTGTCGAGGCTGAGCTTGAGGCCGCATTCGGCGATGATCTCGTTGTAGCGGTCGCGGATCATGGCGAAGATATCCTCGCAGGAAACGCCGTATTTGATGTGCGCGGCGCAGAGATAGAGCAGATCGGTGATCTTGTGGTCGCCGGAGAAGCGCTTGCCCGGCGCGGAGACGATGACCACGCGGTGGGCGGGGTCGGCGTCCACGATGGACTTCACTTTGGCGAACTGGTGAGCGTCGGCGAGCGAGGAGCCGCCGAATTTCAAAACTTTGAGCATGGGAATTAGTCCTCATCGACCGCGTAGCGCGCAAGGAGCGCGTGCGGGTCATCCTTTCGGTAAGATTCATAGGCATCGAACGCCTCGCGTGCGCTGCATTCGCGGACGAAGGTCTCGCCCATGCAGCGGAAGAGCCACTTGCCCTGCGCGCCCGAAAGATGCACGGGGCGGGGGACAAAGGAGTCAGAGTAGAAGCTGCGGCAGCCGCCGGCAATGTCGAGGCAGTCGCGCAGGACGTTCGAGCCGGTGGGATAGCCGCCCGCGCCCGCGCCGGAAAAGCTCTGCTTGCCAAAGCGCGCGGCGTAGAGCGTAACGAGGTTGCCGGTGCCGTCGGTGTGCGCTTCGGGCGCAGAGGAGGGGAAGAGCGTCGGGCAGACGAACGCGGCCACGGCGCTGCCGGACTTTTCCGCGCGGGCAATGAGCTTGTAGGTCAGCCCCTCGTCCTTCGCCCTGGCAATGTCCGCCGCTGTGACGGACGAAATGCCGACGCAGGGAATGTCCTCTTCCCTGACATTGACGCCGAAGGCAAGGTCGGCGGAGAGAACGAGCTTGCGCCGCGCGTCCAGCCCCTCGACATCGGCGGTGGGGTCTGCCTCGGCGTAGCCGAGCTCCTGTGCCTTGCGGAGGGCGGGCGCATAGTCCGCGCCGGAGTTCGTCATGGCGGAGAGCATATAGTTCGTCGTGCCGTTCAGGATGCCCTCGACCGCAGTGATCTCATCGAGCGCGGCGGCGCGGGAAAGAGACGTGAGCCAGGGGATGCCGCCGCCCGCGGCGGCGGTGCAGCGCAGCGCCACGCCCTGCTTCTTGGCGAGGCTCGTCAGCTCGTCGAAGTGGGCGCACATGAGCTGCTTGTTCGCGGTGACGACGTGCTTGCCCGCGCGCATGGCTGCGCAGAGATAGCTGTATGCCGGCTCGATGCCGCCCATGACCTCTACTACAATATCAATAGAGGGGTCGCGCACGATCTCGTCGTAGTCTGCGGTCACGGAGCAGGTGAGCTCCGGGCGCGGACGGCGGGAGAGCACGGCGGAAACGTGCAGGTCGGTGCGCCCTTCACATAATTTATAAAAGTGGGAGCCGACCGTGCCGAAGCCCAGCAGTGCGATATTCACGGAAAATGACCTTCTTTCTTGTTTGGATACTCCGTCAAGTGCGGACGAAACTGTTAGCTTTCACAAAAATGTCTTTCTGACAAAAACACTTGACTTTTTGATGGGAACAATATAACATAGCGTTTGTGAAAATACAATAGGGAAAACCAAAAAACTTTTCCCGTGGGATACAGGAGGAAGCATCCATGCAGTACCAAAGCACCCGTGATAAAAACCTGAAGGCCGGCAGCGCGCAGGCTTTGCTGAATGGCCTTGCGCCCGACGGCGGCCTTTACACCATGCCGTCTTTTGACGAGGCCCGCTTCGACTACCGTGAAGTGCTGGATCTTGATACCTTCGCCATGTCCGCAAGGATCCTCTCCAAGCTCCTGCCGGACTTTTCCGAAGAGGAGATGACAAAGCTCGTCCATGACGGCTATACCGGCAAGTTCGAGACCGACCACCTGACCCCGACCGTCCCCGTCGGTGAGGACTTCATCCTCGAGCTTTTCCGCGGGCCGACGAGCGCTTTTAAGGATGTGGCGCTCTCGATGCTGCCGCGCCTGATGACGGCGGCAAAGGGCAAGTGCGGCTTCACCGACGAGATCATGATCCTCACCGCGACCTCCGGTGATACCGGCAAGGCCGCGATGGAGGGCTTCTGCAATGTGCCGGGCACGAAGATCATCGTCTTCTACCCCTACGGCGGCGTGAGCGCCGTGCAGCAGGCGCAGATGGCGACGCAGGCGGGCGAAAACGTCTGCGTGTGCGCGGTGCGCGGCAACTTCGACGACGCGCAGACGGGCGTGAAGAACATCTTCGCATCTGTCGGCCGCGAAGGGCTGCTCAAGGGGAAGGGCGTGAGCCTGTCCTCTGCCAACTCCATCAATATCGGCCGCCTCGCCCCGCAGGTCGTATACTATTACAGATCGTATGCCGATCTTGTCAAGGCGGGCCGCATCCAGCCGGGCGACAAGGTCGACTTCGTCGTGCCGACGGGCAACTTCGGCGATATCCTCGCGGGCTACTTTGCCAAGGAGATGGGCCTGCCTGTCGGCAAGCTCGTGTGCGCGTCCAACGCCAACAACGTGCTGACCGATTTCCTGCGCACGGGCCGCTACGACCGCCGCCGCCCGTTCTACAAGACCGTTTCCCCCTCGATGGATATTCTCGTCTCCAGCAATCTGGAGAGACTGCTGTACCTGCTCTCCGGCGACGACAAGCTCGTTGCGGGCCTGATGAAGAGCCTCAGCGAGGAGGGGGCTTACGAGGTGCCCGCGGAGATGCTTGAAAAGCTGCATGAGCTCTTCTGGGCCGGCTGCTGTGATGATGAGGCTGCGAAGGCCGCCATCGGCAAGGTCTGGAAGGAGGAGCATTACCTCTGCGATACGCACACGGCGGTCGCCTGGGATGTTGCCCAGCAGTATAAGAAGGAAAATCCCGCGCACAACGCTGTCGTCGTGCTCTCCACCGCCTCTCCTTATAAATTCCCCGCCGCCGTGCTCGAGGGCATCGGCGAGCAGGCGAAGGGCGACGAATTCGACGTGATGGAGCAGCTCCACGATGTGACGGGCGTGCCCGTGCCAAAGAATCTTGCCGCGCTGCGCGAGCGCGAGGTGCGCCACCGCGACGTCATCGAGCGGGACGAAATGCTCGATTATGTGCTCGGCAAGGCCGCTGCGAAAAAGTGATAAAGGAGAATAATCATGTATATTACCTGCCTTGATATGGAGGGCGTGCTCGTCCCCGAGATCTGGATCGAATTCGCCCGCGAGAGCGGCATCCCCGAGCTGACGCGCACGACGCGCGACGAGCCGGACTACGATAAGCTGATGAAATGGCGCATGGGCGTGCTTCGCGAGCACGGCCTGGGACTGAAGGAAATTCAGGAGACGATCGCGCGCATCGACCCGCTGCCGGGGGCAAAGGAATTCCTCGACAAGCTCCGCAGCGAGACGCAGGCCATCATTCTGAGCGATACCTTTGAGGAATTTGCACAACCGCTGATGAAAAAACTCGGCTGGCCGACCATTTTCTGCAACTCTCTTGCGATAGACGCCGACGGCTTTATCTGCGGCGTGAAGATGCGCTGCGAGCATTCCAAGCTTACGACCGTGCGCGGTTTGCAGTCCATCGGCTTTGAAACCATCGCCAGCGGCGACAGTTATAATGACCTTGAGATGATCGAGGCTTCCAAGGCTGGTTTCCTCTTCCGCACGACCGAGCAGATCAAGCGGGAATACCCGCATCTTCCGGCGTTTGAAAGCTATGACGAATTATTGAACGCGATCGAAGACGTCGTTCATGAATAATAATGAATGAGTAATCGCGTGAACCGAATAAACATTCGTTAAAAATTTGTTCATTTTGACCATTGACTTTTTCTCCCAAAAAATTAATATATTTGGCGAAAGCAAGTTGTATGACAAATTTGCTGTCACACCATGTCAAAAAATAGGAGGAGAAGAAAATGTTTAGCTTCTTGATCTGTCTCGCGTTGCTGATCGGCGGCTACTTCGTTTACGGCAAGGTCGTCGAAAAGACTTTCGGCCCCGATGACCGTGAAACGCCGGCTGTAAAGATCAACGACGGTGTGGACTACATGGTCCTGCCTCAGTGGAAGCTGTTTATGATCCAGCTTCTGAACATTGCCGGTCTCGGCCCGATCTTTGGCGCTCTGAGCGGCGCTCTGTGGGGCCCCGTGGTTTTCCTGTGGATTACCTTCGGTACCATCTTTGCCGGTGCAGTCCACGACTATTTCTCCGGTATGATGAGCGAGCGTAACGAAGGCGCGTCCATCTCCGAGATCTCCGGCATCTACCTCGGCGGCGCAATGAAGAACGTCATGCGCGTGTTCAGCGTGGTGCTGCTCGTCATGGTCGGTACGGTCTTTGCGGTCGGCCCTGCCGGTCTGATCCAGCTGCTGTTCACCAACGGCGGCAGCACCGGCATTGTGGCCAGCAAGCTGTTCTGGCTGGTCCTGATCCTGATCTATTACTTCATCGCAACGTTCCTGTCCATCGACAAGATCATCGGTAAGATTTACCCCCTGTTCGGTATCTGCCTGATCATTATGGCGCTCGGCGTGGCTCTGGGTATCTTCACCAAGGGCTATGAGATCCCCGAGATCTGGAACAACTTCGCCAACCTCCACCCGCAGGGCACTCCGATCTGGAGCTTCATGTTCATCACCGTTGCCTGCGGCGCGATCTCCGGCTTCCATGCCACGCAGAGCCCCCTGATGGCTCGCTGCATGAAGAGCGAGAAGCAGGGCCACTTCGTCTTCTACGGCGCAATGGTCTCTGAGGGTATCATCGCTCTGATCTGGGCTGCTGCCGGCTGCGCTCTCTACACCGGCGAAGAGCTCCTCGCTCTCGGCGGCGGCGGTTCCACCGCTGTTTACGATGTCTGCTCCAAGACCATGGGCGGCGTGGGCATCGCGCTTGCCATGCTCGGCGTTATTGCCTGCCCCATCACCTCCGGCGATACCGCGTTCCGTTCCGCACGTCTTGTTCTGGCTGACTGGTTCCATATGGAGCAGAAGAGCTGGAAGAACCGTCTGATCCTCTGCGTGCCCGTTCTCGGCGTCGGCGCGATCCTCGGTATCGGCAACGCCCTCGGCAAGATCGACTACACCATCATCTGGCGTTACTTCAGCTGGACCAACCAGACCCTCGCCATGATCGTTCTGTGGGCCGCTTCCATGTACCTCTTCTATGATAAGAAGAACTACTGGATCACCGCCGTTCCCGCGACCTTCATGAGCGCCGTGTCCGTGACCTACTTCCTGCTGGGCAACGAGTGCCTCGGCCAGTTCCTCAACCACAAGACCGCCGAAGGCGCGACCGTGTACAACACCGCTGTCGCTTACCCCATCGGCATCATCGCTGCCGCCCTGTTCCTTGGCATCTTCCTGTACACCATCAAGAAGCGCCACACCCAGCCTCACTACGAGACGCTGCACAAGTAAACCAATCGTAGAGCGGTGGGAGAATGCTCTCCCACCGCTTTTTTCAAATTTCGGGAGGTACCGTTATGATGTTTGCACCCGTGCGCCTTGGCGAGACGAGCATTGAAGCAAGCGAGCTCGCTGCGGACAAAAAGTCCTGCAAGCGCTTCGGACCCTGCGGCGTGGGGGAAAAGGCGCTGTATCTCAATAGCTTCCTGATCGACCGGCGCTGCTATGTCGCGCTTTCCTCGGTGCAGCGCGTCTTCAAGCGCGTGGCGCTGAGCAAAGGCGGCTTTTCCGGGCAGGGCGTGTTCGGCTCGATCCCCTATCTCGTTGTGCAGTATGACAACGGGCAGGAAAAGCAGTGCACCTTCAAGCGCGAGGAGGACGTGGACGAGATGCTCGCCTGTATCAGTGCTGCGCATCCCGAGATCCCGACGCTCAGCGTAGGCGGCGAGCAGCGCTTGCAGGCCAAAGCGGAGCAGGAGGCCAAGCGCTATTGCAAGGAGCTTTCACCGCAGGCGCTCTCTGCCCGCGAAACGCTCGAGCAGGCGGAGACCTTCCTCTCCGGCTACCCCGAAATGACCAAGACGCTCGCGCTCGCGGCCAAGGCCAAGCGCGTCAATGAGCGCACCAATCCCGCCTACCGCTGGGTGGCGCTGGCCATCGTGCTGGCGGGCGCGGCATCGCTCATCTATGGTATCATTTCCTGGCGCAGCGGCGGCGACTTCGGTGTGTACTTTGCACTCTTCGGTTTTGCGGCGGTGTTCTTCTTCTCCGGCGCGCACGTGCTGCCCACGGCGAAAAACAACCGCAGCGCGGTCGAGCGCGCGTGGACGCAGGCGGTCGATGCGATGGAAAACATCCTGCCCGAGGATTTCCCGCTGCCCGCGCGCTATGCGCATCCCATCGTGGCAAGGCGCATGATCCGCATCCTGCGCGAGGGCCGCGCCCAGAGCGCGGCGGAGGCGCTGGACGTGCTCAAGTCCGATCTCAAGGCGCTTACCGCCGATGTGCAGGTCGAGCAGGAGGAATACGACGAGGTCGTGGTCATCAAGCCGTTGTTCCTCGTGAGCAACTATCAGTAAAAAGAAAAGCGAATGTCCGGCGCGTGCCGGACATTCGCTTTTTCTTGTGTTATCATCCCTTTTACTCGCTCGGAGGGCGCGTTGTTCACGGAAACAACAGCCGGATAAGGCGCAGGCTGGAATGCCTGTTCCTTGTCCGTTTTTTTGTTTTTAGGAGGGATTGCGATATGGACCTTTTGACCGGAAAGATCCGCTCACTTTATTTGAAATACCTGTCGGCGGCGTTCGGCAGTGCCCTGATCTCCAGCATCTACGGCATCGTCGATATGGCGATGGTGGGGCAGTATCAGGGACCCGACGGCACGGCGGCGCTGGCCGTGGTCGCGCCCGTCTGGAACATCATCTACAGCCTCGGCCTTCTTATGGGCATCGGCGGCAGTGTCATCTTCAGCACAAAGCGCGGCAGCGGCATGAACGGCGACGGCGAGGACAACCGGTATTTCACCGCCTCGGTCATCGGCTCGGTGCTTCTGGCGGCCCTTGCGTGGATCGGCCTGCTTCTCTTTGAGCGCCCGCTTTTGACATTTTTCGGCGCGGACGAGACGCTCCTTGTCCTCGCGCAGCGGTATATGACGCCGGTCAAGGCCGTGTTCCCGCTGTTTCTTTTCAATCAGATGCTCGCAGCGTTTCTGCGCAACGACGGCACGCCCGCGCTTGCGACGATCGCTGTGCTGTCGGGCGGCATTTTCAATGTGTTCGGCGACTGGTTTTTCGTCTTCCCGTGCGATATGGGCGTTTACGGCGCGGGACTTGCCACGGCCATCGGCTCTGCGATATCCTTCCTTGTGATGCTGACGCATTTTCTGAGTAAGCGAAACACGCTGCGCCTCGTGTGTCCGCGCGCGCTGCTGCAAAAGCTGGGGAAAATCACCGTTACGGGCTTTTCGAGCTTTTTCATCGACGTGGCGATGGGCATTCTGACGGTGCTCTTTAACCGCCAGATCATGAAGTACCTTGGCTCCAATGCGCTCGCCATCTATGGTCCCATCATCAATGTGAGCACCTTTGTCCAGTGCTGCGCGTACAGCGTCGGTCAGGCCGCGCAGCCCATCATTTCGACGAATTACGGCGCGGGCAAAGCCTCGCGCATCCGCGAGACGCTGTGCTGCGCCCTGTGGACGACGGCCTTTTTCGCCCTCTTCTGGACGGCGCTGAGCGAGGCGTGTCCCAACCTCTACATCCGCATCTTCATGAGCCCGACAGAGGAAATTTTGGCGATGGCACCCGCCATCATCCGCACGTACGCCGTCTCGTTTTTGCTGCTGCCGTTCAATATCTTCTCGACCTATTACTTCCAGGCAATTCTGCGGCCGAGGGCAGCCTTTGTGGTGTCGGTGGCGCGCGGGCTCGTCATCAGCGGCGTTCTTATCCTGACGCTGCCGCTCATCGCGGGCGCGGATTCGATCTGGCTTGCCATGCCCGTCACGGAGCTCGTAACGGCATTCTACGCCGCGGCGCACATCAAAAAGGACACCGCCGCGCTGCCGTCCTCCCGATGACCGCGGGACGATAGAAGTACCTCCATCCCCCTGCCGGGGGCAGAGAAACGGCGCGGGAGCAGGCTTACCTTCAGGCGTGCTCCTGTTCATATTCCCGGATCACCCGCAAGAAGGCCTTGCCGTAGCGCGCGGCCTTCTTTGCACCCACGCCCGAGACCTCGAGCAGCTCCTCCATCGAGCGCGGGGCCTTTTCCGCCATGTCGGTGAGCGTTGCGTTGGAAAAGATGACGTAGGCCGGCACGCTCTCGCGTTTTGCGAGCTCCGCGCGTTGGGCGCGAAGCGCCGCGTAAAGGCTGCTTTCCTCGAACTCGTCCGAAAATGCACCGCGCAGGCGCTTCTTCTCTGTCTGCGCCTCGATTCGCCTGCGCATCAGTACGCTCTCGCCGTCAAAGAGCACGGCGGATGCTTTTTTGGTGGGTCTGAGCGTCGAATAGCGCTGGTCGAGCTCCAGATACCCCGCGGATTCGAGATATTCGACGTAACGCTCGATGACGCTCGGCGATGTCTTGTCCATCAGCCCGTAGGTCGACAGGCTTGCAAGGCCGAGCGACAGCAGCCGCTGCTCGCGGCTGCCGCGCAGCACCTGAATGATGAGCGTTTTGCCGACATAATAGCCGAGCCGCTCGCGGATGCGCATGACACAGGATAGGATCATCTGCGCCGAACGCGTGATGTCCTCGGTCTGGTAAGTCGCTTTACAGTTCGAGCAGTTGCCGCAACTCGCGGGATGCATCTGGCCGAAGTAGTCGAGCAGCCTGCCGCGCAGACAGTCGACGGATTTACAGTAACCCGTCATGGCCCGCAGACGCTCGTAGTCGCGCTTGCGCACGAGTGCGGCGTCCTCCTCCGAGAGCTGGTCGGCTCCGCCGTTTTCGATAAGAAAACGCGCGGTCTCCACGTCGGCCGGGGCAAAGAGGAGAATGCAGTCGGCGTTTTCGCCGTCACGTCCGGCGCGCCCCGCCTCCTGATAGTAGGCCTCGAGGCTCTTTGGCATATTATAATGAATGACGAAGCTGACGTTCGACTTGTCGATGCCCATGCCGAAGGCATTTGTCGCAACCATGACGGTCTTGCGGTCGAACTGAAAATCGTCCTGATTCTGCCGCCGCTCCTCATCCGTGAGACCCGCGTGGTAGCGCGTGGCAGCGATGCCGCGGTCACACAGGCTCTCGCATACGCGCTCGACCGCCGCGCGCGTCGCGCAGTAGACGATGCCGCTTTTGTCCCGCCGCTCGTCGATGAGCGCGGCAAGGGTGGAGGACTTGTTTTTGGGGCGGCGAACGTCAAAATAGAGATTCGGGCGGTCAAAGCCGGTTACGATGCGGTAGGGGTCTTCCAGCTGCAAAAGCCGCAGGATATCCGACTGCACCTGCGCTGTCGCCGTGGCGGTGTAGGCTGCGACGACGGGTCTGCGCGGCAGGACGTTGACAAAGTCGACAATGCCGAGGTAGCTCGGGCGGAAGTCCTGTCCCCACTGCGAAATGCAGTGCGCCTCATCCACCGCAAGGAACGATACGTCCATCTCCTGCATCAGCGAGAGAAAGCTGCTCGTTTCCAGCCGTTCGGGTGCGACATAGATGAGCTTGTAGGCGCCCTTGCGCGTGCGGGCGTAGACCGTCCGGATCTGATCGGGAGTCAGCGAGCTGTTGATGTACGCGGCGGGGACGCCCGCGCTCTTGAGCGCGGCGACCTGATCCTTCATCAGCGAGATGAGCGGCGAGATGACGAGCGTGATGCCCGGCAGGAGCAGCGCGGGGATCTGATAGCAGAGCGACTTGCCGCCGCCCGTCGGCATGACGCAAAGCGCGTCGCGCCCGGAGAGGATCGCATCGATGAGCGCCTCCTGCCCGGGGCGGAAGGCGCTGTGGCCGTAGTATTGTTTTAAGATGCTGTGTTTATCCATGAAAGCTCCCGTTTCTGTTTTTGTTACCCATTGATGTTACCGCAAGAGCGAGAAATTGTCCACGGTGATCTGCGCGCTTTCTGCGTTTTTCGATGAAGCGCACGGGAAAACAGCAAAAATGCCGTTTGACGAATGCAAAAAAACATGGTATCATCACGCTGTTCCCGGAAAGATACGCTCTGACCGGCGAACCGTACAATTCATTCTACCGTTCTGGCGGCAAGGATACGTTCCGAGCCTTAAGAAGAGGGGGAACGGGACGCGGCGCGAGCCGGGTCCGGACATTGTTATTTCCATCCCTTCTGCCAAGCGGCAGGAGGGATGCTCTATTTTTTCAGGAGGGGACGCATATGGAAACGCGCGTTGCTGTGCTGGCGGTCATCGTCCGCGAGGGAAGCTCCGTCCAGCCGCTTAACGAGCTGCTGCATCAATACGGGCAGTACATCATTGGGCGCATGGGTGTGCCGTACCGCGAAAAGGGCGTGAACATCATCAGCGTGGCGCTCGACGCGCCGGGCGATGTGATCTCAGCGCTCTCGGGCAAGCTCGGCCGGCTCGACGGCATCACGGCGAAGACTGTCTACGCCCCCGAAGGCAGTATCGGAAAGGAAGAAACCAAATGAAAAAGAATCTCAAACACATTTTCAGCCTGTGCCTGACGCTTGCGCTCGTCTTTTCGCTCGCGGCCTGCGGGCAGAAGGCGGAGGAAACGCCGGACGGCGCGCAGGACGAGCAGCAGACCGAACAGAGCGAATTTACCCCTGCGAGCTACTCCATCGCCGCGCTCAAAGGCCCCACGGCCATGGGCCTTGTCAAGCTGATGCAGGACAGCGAGAGCGGCGAGACGAGCGGCAATGACTATACCTTTACCCTTGCGGGCTCTGCCGACGAAGTGACGCCCACGCTGATCAAGGGCGAGCTTGACATGGCCTGCGTGCCCGCAAACCTCGCCGCCGTGCTCTACGGCAAGACCGAGGGCGCGGTCGAGGTGCTGGCGGTCAACACGCTCGGCGTGCTCTACATCGTGGAAAACGGCGAGAGCGTGCAGTCCATCGCCGATCTCAAGGGCCAGACCATCGTGGCCGCGGGCAAGGGCTCCACGCCCGAATACGCCCTGCGCTATCTTCTGAGCGAGAACGGCATCGATCCCGACAGCGACGTGACGATCGACTGGAAGAGCGAGCACAGCGAGTGCGTTGCGGCGCTGGCGAGCGGTCAGGCGACCATCGCGCTGCTGCCGCAGCCGTTTGTCACCGTGGCGCAGAGCAAGATCGAGGGGCTGCGCATGGCGCTCGACCTGAACGCCGAATGGGACGCGCTGGGTAACGGCTCGGGTCTCATCACGGGCGTGATCGTCGCCCGCCGCGAGGTCGTGGAGGAAAATCCTGCGGCCGTGAACGAATTCCTGAAGGAATACGCCGCGAGCGTTGACTGGGTGAATACCAATACCGCGGACGCCGCCGCGCTGATCGGCGAGTATGGCATCGTGGATGCCGCCGTCGCGGAAAAGGCGCTGCCCTACTGCAACATCGTCTGCCTGACGGGGGACGAGATGCAGGCCAAGCTCTCGGGCTATCTGCAGGTGCTCTATGACGCGGAGAGCGCGTCTGTCGGCGGCGCGCTGCCGGAGAGCGACTTCTATTTCGTCGGTTAAATCAGCTTCAGCGGCGGGCGCTGCCCCGCCGCTGACCGTTTAGAGGGGAGGGGAAGGTGTGAAGCGAAAACCGAAGAAAATACGCGTGTGGGCGGTCGTTTTCTGGCTGCTTATCTGGCAGGGCGCGGCAATGTCACTGCGCGCGCTCTATCCGCATGGTGCGCTGCTGCTCGCATCCCCTCTCTCTGCGCTCGAACGGCTCTTCACGCTTGCGGGGACGGCGGCGTTCTGGCGGGCGGTGCTCGCTTCGGCCGCGCATATTTTAGGGGGCTTTCTGCTCTCATGTGCGCTGGCGGTCGTGCTGGCGGCGCTCTCGGCGCGCTTTTCCCGCGTGGAGGAGCTGCTTGCGCCGCTCGTCGCGGTCATCAAGGCCGTGCCGGTCGCGTCGTTCATCATCCTTGCACTCGTGTGGCTGCCGAGCCGCAGCCTTGCGTTCTTCATCTCCGCGCTGATGGTCTTCCCGCCGGTGTATCTGAATGTTCTGGAGGGGGTGCGCCGTGCGGATGCACCGCTTCTGGAGATGGCGCGGGTCTTTCGCGTGCCGTTTTCGCGCACGCTGCGCGGCATTTACCTGCCGCAGGTGCTGCCGTACTTCCGCTCGGCGGTCAGTGTGGCGCTGGGCCTGTGCTGGAAGGCGGGTACGGCGGCAGAGGTCATCGGTCTGAGCGGCGGCACCATTGGCGAACGGCTCTACACGGCGAAGGTGTACTTCCAGACGCCGGACCTCTTCGCGTGGACGGCAGTCATCGTGCTGCTGTCGGTCGGCTTTGAGAAGCTGTTCCTCCTTGCGGTGGACAGCCTGACGGAAAGGGTCGGTGCATGATGGAGCTTGTCGTAACAGATCTCAAAAAGTCCTATGACGGCCGGGGGGTGCTGGACGGCCTGTCCTTCACCGCGCCCGTGGGATTGACGCGCATCGTCGGCGACTCCGGCATCGGCAAAACGACGCTGCTGCGCATCCTGCTGGGGCTGGAGCGGGCGGACAGCGGCACAGCCGCACCGAAGGACCTTCGCTGGGCGGCGGTCTTTCAGGAGGACCGCCTGCTCGAGCACCTGGACGCTGCGGGAAACCTCCGCTTCGCGCTCGGCGCGGCATACGACGGGCAGGAAGCGGCAAGGCTGCTTGAAGAACTCGGCATCGGGGATGTGGGAGAGAAAAAGGTGCGGGACTATTCCGGCGGCATGAAGCGCCGTCTGGCGCTCGCGCGGGCGCTGCTCGCGCCCTGCGACGCGCTCGCGCTCGACGAGCCCTTCACGGGACTCGACGCGGGAAACCGCGATATCGCGCTTTCGTGCATCCTGCGCGCGGCGGAGAAGAGGATCGTCCTGCTCGCCGCGCACGAAGCGCTCGATCTGCCGGACGCGCACACCGTACAGATGTAAGAATTCTCCCCTTCGCATCGCGGAGGGGAGAATTTTGCTGTTTCCATGGGATAAAAAACGCGCCCCCGGCCGAAAGGCCGGGGGCGCATTGCGCTGCTTGATTTTTACTTGGTGGCCGCCAGGCGGACGTAGCGGGCGAACATCGCGGACACCTGCGCGCGGGTGGCCTGACCCTGCGGGTTCAGCAGGCCGTCCATGCCGTTGATGATGCCGTTGTTCACGCACCACTGCATCGCGTCGTGGGCGTACTCGCTCACGGAGGACGCATCCGCGAAGCTCAGGCTGCCGCTCACGGCCGGGGAGCCGAAGTAGCGGTACAGCATCGCGGCGAGCTGCTCGCGGGTCACGGTGCCGTTCGGGTCGGTGCCGTCGGACACGCCGTTGGTGACGGCCCACGCACAGCCCTTGTCGTACCAGTTCGCGCCGCCGTCGGTGCTCTCACCGGCAAGACGGGCGAGGACCGTGACGACCATGCCGCGCGTCGTGGCGGACTCGGGGGAGAAGGTCTGCGGGGCGGTGCCGGTGAACAGCTCACGGGCGGAGACAAAGTCCACGTCGGACTCGGCCCAGTGGCCGACGGTATCGGCGAAGTCCTTGTCGTTGTTCACGATCTTGATCTGGGCGCTGCCCTTAACGCCGAGGACCACGCCGTCCTTGGTGACGACAGAGGTCTTGATGATCTCCTCCGTGCCGTCGGGGTTGACCTTGATGGCCACGGTGCCCTGCTGGGCGTTGGTCACGGGGATGACGACGGAGACCTCGCCGGCGCTCGCGGGAACGCTGAGCTTGATGACGGGCGCGGCGGCGGAGGACGCGGCGGGCGCGACGCTCACGGGCGCGGCGACAGGCTCGTTCTTCTTCGCGGCGGCGTTGACGTCGGCGGCGGAGATGCTCGCGCTGATCTCGGTGTTGCCGTTCGCGTCGGACTTGACCGTGCCGACAGAGCCGTTGGCGGTCTTGTTCGTCGCGGTCACGGAGCCGTCCTTCTTAGTCTCGACCGTGGTGGTGGAGCCGTCGGGGTTCTTCGTGGTCTCGGTCACGGTGCCGGTGGTCTTATCGGTCGTGGTGGTCGTGGTCGAGCCGTCGGGGTTCTTGGTCGTGCTGGAGGAGGTGTTGCCCGGCGTCACGGGAACGGGGTAATAGACGGTGTAGGTGCTACCGTTGTTGGAAACAACATAGCCGGGGACAACATAAGCGCTCGGGTCGACGGTGTAGGTACCGCCGGAGATGGAAACAGTGTAACCGCCCTCTACATTATCATAAATAGCGCCGAGAGCGGGAGCGGTGAACGTACCGCCGGAAATGGTAACAGCGCCCTTGCCGTTACCGCCGATACCGTTACCAAAAATGGTGCGAGTACCAACAAAGTTACCGCCGGTGACAGTGAGAAGACCCTTGTCAGCTTCACCAGTGTATGCGCCGTTGGAAAGGGGATAGAGACCGGTGAACGTACCGCCGGAAATGGTGGCGACATTCCAGTTCAGGATGGTAGCAGCATTATCAGCACCCTTATTGTTTGTGCTGTCAAACGTACCGCCGCTGATATTCAGCGTGCCGTAGTCATCGTTCTTAACGACGGAGCAGCTCTTTGCACCGGAACTGCCGTTGAAATTGCCAGATTTGATGGTCAGGGAAGCCTTACCGGCCTGAGCAGCGACCGATTCACTGGCAACAGTATCAGAACTATTGACCCAACCATTGTCGATCAGACTGGCCGTGTTTGTATTGTCAGCGGGCTTCGCGATGGAAACGGGACCATCAATGAGCATTTCACCCAAGTTTTTGATGATGTACCAAACATCGGACGTGTAATCGCCGCCCTTCAGAGTCGCGGTAGCACCGGGGAAGTTGGCAACAGCAGCGCTCTCAGATGCAGTGGTGGACACCTTGCCGCTGCCGGTCACGGTCAGATTGCCCTTGTTGACGATAGCGCAGCCGCTGGTGACAGCGATATCATGGCCTTTGAGGTCGAGGGCTACGGTTGCACCAGCAGGGATAGAAACAGTCTTATCGACATTAGTCGCCAGCTTGACGGAGACATTCGCGCCGGAAGCAAGAGAATCAAGGGCTTTCAGATTAGAGAAAGTTCCGCCAGAAATAGAAAGTTTACCAGCGTTATATGCAGCAGCAGTACCACCGATGGTGCCACCGCTAATGCTAACATTTGAGCCAGCAAGTGCATCGACATCCCCAGTAATAGACACGTCACCGGAGATGGTCAACTGTCCTTTATCGGCATCGGAGTCAGCAACACCTGAAGAGCCGACATGACCATTGATAGTGCCACCAGTGATGTTAGCAACATTATAGCTAAAAATGCAATAATAGTTATTTACAGGCTGAGTGAAATTGCCACCATTGATAGTCAGATTACCATAGTCATCATTTTTGACAGTGATTTTACCACCCTGGGCTTTGGTAAAGTCACCACTATTGATGGTCATTGTTGCGACTGCCTTAGAAGTGTTCTTACTGCCGTCATACCAACCATTATGAATCAAGCTGGAGTACAGACCGGCGTTAGTATCGGAGAACATGAACGTGCCGTTATTTACGGTCATCGTACCATAGTTATCAATAACATAGTAAGAATTGTTACCAGAGTTATTTTCACTGGTGCTGGCTTCAGCACTACGAGTGAACTTACCGTTTTTAATTGTGACAGTACCACCGACGTTATTCATAACGGCGGCTTTCTGATGGGTCACGTTATCGACCGTGCCGTTGCCAGTGATGGTCAGAGTACCACTGTTTGTAATGGTGTTGCTGCTAACATTGGTTAGGGTATGCCCAGCTAAATCAAGCGTAATGGTCTTGCCAGCGGGAATAGAGATATCCTCCGTGTAGCTCTTGTCCAAAGTGACGGTGCCAGTAGTTTCAATGTCATCAATTTGGGACTGGAGCGTCCCGTCCTCCGCCATTGCCGACACCGGCAGAAGCGTCAGCACCATGCACAGCGCCAACAATACGGAACACAATTTTCTTTTCATTTGAATTCCTCCTCTTATTTCTATCGTTTTCCGCGGCTCCCCGCGGTTGGTCTACAAAAAAACTGCCCCCCGCAAAGCAAACAGGGGACAGCAGTACGCGAAAAATGCAACCGGCTGTCATAACACGCCCCCGCAGGAGACGGGCGTTAGACCCATTTGGCTTTGCGTCCCTGCCTTTCGGCAGGTTTGCCAGCTATTTTTTTCCCGGCGGAAAACGACCGCTTTTCCCCCGGATATATCCGCATCATACCACGCTCATTGCGCAAAAGCAACCCCCAAAACCGCCTTTTTCAAACCTTTTAGCTAATAAAAATAGACAATGGTTGCCTGTTTGCGGGGAATATGGTATCATTATCGCGAAAAAACGGGAAAAGACCGAAAAACCGGGGAGGGAAAGACCATGCAGGAGCTCCGCTGCCCCCACTGCGGGGAGGTATTTCAGGTGGACGAGACGGGCTATGCGCAGCTGGCCCGCCAGGTGCGCGACAGCGAATTCGACAAGGAGCTGCGCCGCCGCGAGCAGGAGCTGCTCGCCCGGCAGGAGAGCGAGCTGGACCTTGCGCGCCTGCGGCAGGAGCAGGCGTATCAGAAGACCCTGCGCGACAAGGACGAAGCGCTCGCGCAGAGCGCGCGCGAGGCCGAGCGCCTGCGCGAGCGGCTGGAGAGCAGCGAGACGGAGAAAAAGCTCGCCGTGGCCGAGGCCGTGCAGCGCCAGGCACAGGCGCTGTCCGAGGGGGAGAAGCGCATTCTGACGCTCGAGAACGAGCTGGCCGCGCGCGAGACCGAGAGCCGCCTGAAGGAGAAGTCCCTGCAGGAGCAGTACGAGGAAAAGCTCAAAAGCAAGGACGAGCAGATCGAGTATTACAAGGATTTCAAGGCCCGCCAGTCGACGAAGATGATCGGCGAGAGCCTGGAGCAGCACTGCCTGACGCAGTTCAACACGCTGCGCATGACGGCCTTCCCGACGGCGTACTTTGAAAAGGACAACGACGCGCGCACGGGCAGCAAGGGGGACTTTATTTTCCGCGAATCGGACGAGAGCGGCACTGAATTTATTTCCATTATGTTCGAGATGAAAAATGAGGCCGACGCGACCGCGACGAAGCACAAAAATGAAGATTTTTTCAAGGAGCTGGACAAGGACCGCCGCGAAAAGCACTGCGAGTACGCGGTGCTGGTGTCGCTGCTGGAGATCGACAACGAGCTGTACAACAACGGCATCGTGGATGTGTCGTACCGGTATGAGAAGATGTACGTCGTGCGGCCGCAGTTTTTCATCCCCATCATCACGCTGCTGCGCAACGCGGCGCTGCACTCGCTGCAATACCGCCGCGAGCTGGAGATCGTGAAAAACCAGCAGCTCGATATCCTGCACTTTGAGGAGAACATGAACGCCTTCAAGGAGGGCTTTGGCCGCAACTACCGCATCGCGAGCGAGAAATTCCGCACCGCCGTCGACGAGATCGACAAGACCATCACGCATTTGCAGAAGATCAAGGACGCGCTGCTCTCGTCGGAGAACAACCTGCGCCTTGCCAACAGCAAGGCCGAGGATCTGAGCATCAAGCGCCTGACGAAAAACGCGCCGTCCGTCAAGGCGCTGTTCGACGAACAGCGCGCGGCGCGCGAAACAGAGGAGCAGTAAAAAAGCGGGGCATTCGCCCCGCTTTTTTTATTTGCGCTTTGGCTTGGCCCAGCCCGCCTTGCGCTTGAAGTTCTTCGGCTTTTCGGCGGCTTTCGCCGCGGGTTTTGCGCCCTTCGGCGCGGCGCTTTTGCCGCCGTGCTGCGGCGCGCGGCTGTCGCCGTAGGGACGCACGAGGCACTTCGGCCCGTAGCCGATGAGGTCCTCGCGTCCGGCTTTTTTGAGCGCCTCGATGACGAGCTTTTTCTTGTCGGGGCGAAACCACTGGAGCAGCGCGCGCTGCAATTCCTTGCCGTGCGGCGTCGTCTCGGCGAAGACAGGTGTCATATCGCGCGGGTCGATGCCGGTGTAGTACATGCAGGTCGAGAGCGTGCCGGGCGTGGGGTAGAAGTCCTGCACCTGCTCGGGCTTGTGGCCCGTGGAGTGCAGGAATTCCGCAAGCTGCACCGCGTCCTCGAGCGTGCAGCCGGGGTGCGAGGACATGAGGTAGGGGACGAGGTACTGCTCGCGGCCGTTTTTCTCGTTCACGGAGCGGTACTTGTCCCAGAATTTTTCAAACACGTCGAAGTGCGGCTTTCCCATGTAGTCGAGCACGCCCGCCACGCAGTGCTCGGGCGCGACCTTGAGCTGGCCGGAGATGTGGTACTTGACGAGTTCCGACAAAAAGGGGCTGCCCTTGTCCTCCAGCAGATAGTCATACCGGATGCCCGAGCGGACGAAGACCTTCTTTACGCCGGGGATGGCGCGCAGCCGGCGCAGCAGCTCGACATATTCCGAGTGGTCGGGGTCGAGATTCTTGCAGGGGTAGGGGGCAAGGCAGTTTTTGCTGCGGCACATCCCGCGCTTGAGCTGGTCGGCGCACGACGGGTGGCGGAAGTTCGCGCTCGGGCCGCCGACGTCGTGGACGTAGCCCTTGAACTTCGGGTCGTGGGTGAAGTCCTCGACCTCGCGCACGCAGGATTCGATCGAGCGCGAGGTGATCATGCGCCCCTGATGGAACGCGAGCGAGCAGAAGTTGCACCCGCCAAAGCATCCGCGGTTGTGCGCCACGGAAAAGCGCACCTCCTCGATGGCGGCAACGCCGCCGAGGGCGTCGTACATCGGGTGCACCTCGCGCATATAGGGCAGCTCTGCGACCTCGTCGAGTTCCTCGCGCGAGAGCGGCATCGCAGGCGGGTTCACGACGAGTGTGTCGCGCCCGTGCGCCTGCCACAGCACCTTGCCGCGGATGGGGTCGTGCTCCTCGTATTCGAGCTTCGTCGCGCTCGCGTAGGCGTGCTTGTCCTGCGCGACCTCTTCATACGACGGGCAGTCAACGTGCTCATAGGCGCAGACCTCGGGCGTGCGCGTCACAAACGCCGTGCCGCGAATATCTGTCAAGGTATCAACCTTTTCACCCTTGGAGAGCCGGCGCGCGATCTCGCGTGTGGCGTATTCGCCCATGCCGTAAACGAGCAGGTCGGCCTGCGCGTCGAAGATGAGCGCGCGGCGGACCTTATCGTCCCAGTAGTCGTAGTGCGCAAAGCGGCGCAGGCTCGCCTCCAGTCCGCCGACGATGATGGGCAGGTCGCCGAAGGCCTCGCGGCAGCGGTTGGCGTACACGATCGTCGGGCGGTCGGGCCGCAGACCCATTTTGCCGCCGGGGGAGTAGAGGTCCTGATTGCGGTGCTTTTTCGCCGCCGTGTAGTGCGCGACCATCGAGTCGATATTGCCGCCGCCGATCATCACGCCGTAGCGCGGGCGGCCCATCGCGCGGAAGGCGTCGGCGCTGTGCCAGTCCGGTTGGGCGAGCATCGCCACGCGGTAGCCCTCGTGCTCCAGCACGCGCGCAATGATGGTCGTGCCGAAGCTCGGGTGGTCGATGTAGGCATCCGCCGTGACAACGAGGAAGTCGTAGTAGTACCAGCCGCGCTCGATCATCTCATCCTTCGAGACCGGCAGAAAGGCCTTTTCGATCTTCTTTTTCTTCATTTTTCGATAACTTCCTGCAATCTCTTCCAGCAGGATTCCTCATCGTATTCGAAATTCTTCTCAAATGTGACGCTTTCCGCGTCCTCATGAACGGGGTGGAAGCCCCACTTTTCCGCGCAGTGCAGCGCGGCCGCGTTGCTCTTGGGGATGCGGCCGGTCGAGAGAATGGAGCAGCCGTGCGCGCGGGCGTAGGACAGGGCCTGGCCGACGAGCTTTTCGCCGAGGTTGCGCTTCTGCGCGTCCTCCTCGAGCCAGAATTCGCCGATCGTGCCCACACCGCCGCGGCAGCTTTCCACGCTGACCGCGCCGATGATCTCCTCGCCGTGCATGACGTCGAAATGCCCCGCTTCGCCCGAGGCACGGTAGTAGATGCCGCCCTCAAATCCCTTCGGATCGTTGACCCAGGGCTGCTTGCGCACGGTCGCGATCTCGTCGCCGAGGTGGGAGGCGTCATCGCGGAAGACAACGTTGAAGCTGCCGTTTTCATACTCGAGCTTTGCAACGGCGGTATTTTCCGCGTGACCGGTCTTGTCGATCTCGTGCAGCGTCATGCCCTGAAGCGTGCCGACGATGATGCGCATCGCCATGCCGTGGGAGAAGACGGCGACCGTGCCGTTCGGGTGCGCCTCGGCGATGTCCGTGAGCGCCTTGCGCATCCGCTCGCGCACCTCGGCAAAGCTTTCGCAGCCGGCAACGTGCCAGCTCTGCGAGTCGCTGCTGAAGTTGGCGAGCTGCTCGGGGTCGATGCGCTCAAGCTCCGCCCAGGGGGTATCCTCCCAATAGCCTACGTCGATCTCGCGCAGCGCGCGGATGGTGCGCAGCGGCAGGCCGTGCGTTTTATAAATGGACAGCGCCGTGATCATCGTGCGAAAACGGTCGCTTGAGTAAACGGCGTCGAATTTCGTGTCGGCAAAGCGCTTCGAGAGCGCGGCGATCTGGCGGTAGCCGCGGTCGGTGATGGTGCTGTTGTACCAGCCGTGCGCGCGGCGATAGCGGTTGCCCTCGGCCTCGGCATGGCGGATGAGATAGATCGTGGTCATATCGTTCTCCTTCATATTTTTGATCATTCAAAACCATTATAGGACGAAAGGCAGCTTTCAGCAAGGGCGATTTGCCCGAAAAATCGACGCGGCAAAATTTGCCGCGTATCGCTTTTCTCCGCGCGGACAGAATAAGCGCGTGAGCAAAGGAGTGATCGAAATGTGTGAGACCGCATTCTGGCGCGGTATGGCTGCCGGCATGGTCGCCGGCGCACTCATCGGCATGACGGTCGCGGAAAAGCGCAAAGCCATGAAAACCTGCGTGGGCCGCACCATGCAGCAGATGGGTACCGCCGTGGACGGCGCGCTGAGTGACTTAATGCACCGGTGAAATAGACGCGAGAGCGCAAAGAAAGGGCGGGAGCTTTAGCTCCCGCCCTTTCTTTGTTGACTTATATGCAACGACGGATATAATGAAAATAACAGGAATCCCCTGATTAAATTATTTGTATAACGAGAGAGGAGAGAAACGATGAAAAAGCTATTTGCATTGATGCTTGGCCTGCTGTCCTGCACACTACTGCTCTGCCTGTCTGTCAACGCAGTCGAGCTGTATGTCGACACAGAGTTGGTGCAGACCGATGTGCCGCCGCAGTTGGTGGGCGGCCGCACGCTTGTGCCCATGCGGGCGATTTTTGAGTATCTGGGCGCGGAGGTCACGTGGGACAATGACACTCGAACGGCGACTGGTACGCTGGATGACACAGTCGTGATTATCCAGATCGATAATACAACAGCTTACGTCAACGATGTGCCGTACACGCTGGATGTGCCTGCGCAAATCATCGGAAACCGGACAATGGTTCCGGCACGATTCGTTTCGGAATCGCTTGGCTGCGTCGTCACATGGTATAATGAGACGCAGACGGCGGCAGTTGCGAATAAGACGAAGGGCGAGCACATCTATGTGACAAAGACGGGCAAGCGTTATCACTATTCCGGTACCTGCAACGGCGGTACTTATTACGAAGCAACGCTCGCTGAGGCGATGGGCAGAGGCCTCACTCCCTGCGACAAATGCGTGCTGACAAAGAACTGAATCTTTTCGGAATAGGGTAAGGGCGGGAGCATAGCTCCCGCCCTTACTCATTATTTCCTTGCTATCCTGCTTGCTTTTATCCTTAGATGACGCCATACTCCTTGAGGAGCTTTTCGATGTCGGTGCCTTCGATCTTGCCGAGGGCCTTTTTGACAGCCATCTTTTCCATAAAGCCCATGTCCATGTCGGTGGCCTTCTTGCCGTCGCGCAGCTTGACAGTTGCGTTCAGAAGGTCGCGCACATCATACACGCTGCCCCAGACCTCGGGCACGCCGCGGTCAACGTTCAGCAGGGTGTAGACGGACTCCATGCCCGTGCGCATGGAATACTCGGTGGTGAAGATGGTGTCGCGCGGGGTCTCGGCGAACTGGCCGAGGAAGGCGAAGTTCACGCTGCCGTCGGGCACGACCTTGGGGCGGTCGCCGTAGGCGCGCGGCATGAAGAACGCATCGATATACGGCATCATGACGGGCACGGTGTTGGCGCTGTTCGCGGCGAGGTCTTCAATCTGATCCTCGGGTACGCCGATGTGGTAGAGCCACTCCATGCAGATCTCCTTGCCGGTGCAGTCACGCATGGGCTTCTTGATATAGTCGCCCGGCTTATCGGTAAACAGGGAATAGACCCAGACGAGGCAGTGGTCCTTGGGCTGCGTGCGGAACTGCGGCTGGCGGTTGATCGTCCAGCTCATGAGCCACGAGGAATCCTTCACCGTGACGATGCCGCCGGTGACGACATGGCCGGTGAACGGGTCGCGCTTGCAGATGTTCTTGATATAGGGGATGATCTTCTGGTCGAGCGTCTCGACGGTCGCGCTCATCCAGTTGGTCTGCTCGGGATCGTGGCAGAACTTGTCGGGATGGCCGAAGGACGGGTCCTGCGCGGCGATCTTGCGCCACATATCCCAGCCGCCGCCCTCTTTGAGCTCGGTATTGAACTGGGCGGGGGTGTTCTGACTGCCCATGGAAGAGTTCTCGACGCAGCCGCCGTTCGTGATGAAGACGAGGTCATTTTCGGTCAGGTCGATGGCCTCCTTCTTGCCCTCGCGGATGACGTCGATGCGCTTTGCGAGCTTGTGGGCGGGGTCGGAGCAGTCGAACTCGACGTTTGCGACCTGCACGCCGTAGTGGAACTGGACGTTGTGGCTCTCGAGGTACTTGACCATCGGGAGGATCATGGACTCATACTGGTTGTACTTCGTAAAGCGAAGCGCCGTGAAGTCGGGAAGACCGCCGATGTGGTGGATATAGCGCTGGATATAGAGCTTCATCTCGAGCGCGCTGTGCCAGTTTTCAAAGGCGAACATCGTGCGCCAGTAGAGCCAGAAGTTGGAGTTGAGGACCTCGTCATCGAAGAAGTCGGTGATCTTCTTGTCCTGGAGCTGCTCGTTGGGGGTGAAGAAGAGCTTCATGATCTCCATGGCGCCCTTGTCGGAGATGGAGAACTTGCCGTCGGTGTGCGCGTCCTGACCGCGCTTTTCCGTTGCGCGGCAGAGGGAGTAGTTGGGGTCTTCCTTGTTGAGCCAGTAGTACTCGTCAAGCACGCTCACGCCCTCGGTCTCGATGGAGGGGATGGAGCGGAACAGGTCCCACATGACCTCGAAATGGTTGTCCATCTCGCGGCCGCCGCGCATCACGTAGCCGAGATTTTCGAACTTGTAGCCATCGCACGCGCCGCCGGGCAGATCACCCTTTTCGAGCACGTGGACGTGCTCGCCCTTCATCTGGCCGTCGCGCACGAGGTAGCAGGCGGCGCTGAGAGCCGCAAGGCCGCTGCCGACGATGTAGGCGGACTTGTTGTCAACGCCTTCGGGCTTCTTGGGACGGGCAAACGCTTCATAGTTACCGCTGGAATAATACATAAATCATTTCTCCTTTCAAACTGTCTGCGAAACCACCGATCCGCGAAACACATTCAACCTTGGGGATCAACGGTATGTTTTCCTTTCGATGGTGAAAGCATACCGCGGTTTGAAGAAAAGAACAATCAGCAGAAATCGTGCGGTGATAAGAAACTTATCACCGCACGAAAAACTGTCAAAAAAATTATCACCGCGCCGGATTTGATAAAACCGCGTTCCGGGGAACGGGAAAAAGGAGAGCGGCGGTCCGACGGACCGCCGCTCGAAACGATGGGGTGGACTTATTTGAGACCCGTCCAGGTCTCGCCGGTGCTGCCGGTCCTGTAGTCGTGACCGTTGGCGGCCTCCATGACGTCGAGATAGCAGGCGTCGCCCGTCTTAACGTCGGTGAAGGACTTGAGCCCGTCGGCGCCCTTGGCCAGGAACGCCGCGTCCGCGCTGCGGCCGAGCATCCGGTTGACGATGCTCACGACCTCGGCACGGCTGATCGCGCCGTTGGGGTTGTAGGCGACCTCGCTGTCGGCCAGCCAGCCCTTGGCGACGACCGACGCGATGTACTTGTAGCCCCAGAAGGTCTCGGGAACGTCGGTGAACTTCACCGTGCCCTCTTCCAGCGCGAAGAAGCGGGACGCCATCGCGCAGAACTCCGCGCGGGTGACGGAGGCGTTCGGCTGGAACGTGCCGTTGGGATAGCCGGTGAGCACGCCCTTGGAGGCGAGCGTCTTCACAGCGGTCTCATACCAGCTGCCGGATCTCACGTCGGAGAAGCTGACGCTCTTCGTCATGCTCGTGTCGAGCAGCAGACGGTAGAAGATGGTCGCGGCCTCCGCGCGGGTCAGGCTGCCGCCGGGCTGGAAGGTCCCGTCGGGATAGCCCTGAATGTAGGCGAAGTGGTCCGTCGTATTCAGGCGGAGGTCGATCACCGCGCCGCTGACGTTGACGTCGCAGGCGGGCATCTTGAAGGTGTAGGTCGTGTCGTTGACCTTGGTCAGCTCGACGGTCTTGCCGTCCTTGCCGACGACCTGAATGTCGTCCACGCTGACGCCTTCGGTGACCTTGATGGTCACGGTCGTGCCGGCCGAAGCGCTGCTGCGGTCGGGCTTGATCTGATCCTTCTGCGCGTCATCCACAACAACGCGGTAGGTGGGAGCGCTGGGAGTGACGGGGGCGGTGGGATTGCCGAACTCGGGATAATTCTGCGAGCCGCCGCCCTCGGCATCGGCAGCGTATGCAACGCTGCCGATGCCTGCGAACAGGCACAGAGTCAGAACAAGCGATAAAAGAATGCTCAACTTATGTTTCATGTGGTACTCTCCTTTTCGTCGTTGACCTGCTTAGGAGTTGGTCTTCAGCTCGACGCCGTACTCATACATCTGGATGAAGTAGGTCTCGCCGCTGTTGAGCAGGGGGAGCTGCGGGTAGGTCGCGGTGAAGACGCCGCAGAGACCGCCCTTGTCGTCGTATGCCGTCCGATTCTGATAGGTCAGCGTGCCGGAGGCATAGGCCGTCGTCTTGTCGATGGTGTCGCCGGTCTTCTTGAAGATCTTGTAGCTCAGACCCTTGGCATCATTCAGCGGGGTTATCGTGCCATTTTCGTTGTGCACCTTGATGAGGACCGTGAAGCCGGTGAAGGTCTTCGTGGTGTAGGTGGCTTCGATCTGGATGTTCTTCAGAACGATGTCGAACTGGTACTGGCCGCCCTCAAGCTTGTAGTTGGTGTCGCCGACGGTGACGGTCACAGTTTGCGTACCGACGGTTAAGCCGGTCATCGGCTGATCGTTGTTCTTGTCCACCGGTGTACTACCGATCGTGAAGCTCAGGTCGAGGTCCTCAATCGTGTGGCCCTTGGCAAGGCCGCGGCCAACGCTGTTTTCCTCTGCCTTGAGGATATTGACCAGCGCGGTGTAGAGCTGGGACTGCGGGAGTCTCCAATAGAGCTGAGCATCCGTGACAGCCTTTTCCAGCTTGATCGGGCGCTGCGCGATGTTCGCGGAGCCCTCAACGAAGTTTTCACCGGACACATCGTTGCTCTCGCCGGTGGCCGGGATGATGAAGCCCTTCGAATTTGCCGTGAGCGCATTCGTCGTGGCCTCGCTGTTGCCGGTCTTGACATTTGTCAGCTTGTAGTTGTTTGCCAACAGTGCCTTGCCGGAGTTTTCGACGGTGTTGAACTTCAGCGTGTAGTTCTCGTCCGTGTCCGTATCCTCAGAGGTTCTGGGACCAGTCAACGCAGCCTGATTGTACTCGACAGTGCTGCCGGAGATTTCCGTCGTGCGGTTGGCGGCCTTGTAGGTCTTGGCATTGCCGACACAGTCGTCCTTATCCTGCTTGATGAAGATGCCCGTCGTGTCCGCCAGGTCAAAGTCGGCCAGGTTGTCCGCATAGGTCTCGCCGTCGCGGGTCGTGCTCTTGACTGCATCAAGGATCCAGTCAAGGTCGTTGGCCTGCTCGCCGTAGACCGTGGCGTCATTCAGCTCATTCTTGGCCTTTGTGGTGGTGGAATAGAGCTTCATGCCGTCGTAGGTCGTGACCGCGGAATCCTCTGCCGTCTCATCGGTGGTGTACTTGACGTTGTAGTTCATGTTCTCCGCGCCGGCCACGAGGATCTCATAGCCGTCATGGACGTCGAGACGGTTGTACGCGTCGGTCTGGGAAGCAACGTTCACGCCAGTCACCGGATCAACCGAGCCAGCATTACCGTCCACCTTGTACGTCGGAGTCGTGTCGAAAGTTTCGAGAGTGCCGTAAACCGTGCTCTGCGCAACCGGCGCGACCGTGGCGTCCTTGTCGTTGATGGTGAACTTGCCGCCGTAGACAAGGGACTGATACTTCTCGGAGCCGGTTGCAATGCGGCTGGTCGTGATCTGTGTACCAATATCAGTACGCGTTTTGTTCGCCGGTGTAGTTGTTGCGGCATTCACCGTGGCATACAGTTCATCATAAGCTTTGACTTCGCCGCTGTAAGTCTGCGCGCTGCCGCTATAGACCTTATCCTGGTCTGCCACATGGACCTTGACTTCCTTCTTCAGCGCCGTGACGGTGATCTCCGTCGTGATTGCCTGCCGCGCGGTGCCGCGGGTCAGCTTGACAGTGAAGGTGCCGACGCCGTTCACATGGAGAATATTGTTCTCGTCGATCGAAACGCTGCCATTTGTCAGAGTCGAATTGGTGATCTCCCACTTCAGGAAGCTGGACGTATTTCTGCGTGCCAGATAGTTGCCGTAGGCCGAGAGCTGGATCTCGTCGCCGTAGTAGACGGTGACGTCCGCGCTCTTGCCGTTCTGCGGCAGGCCGAGGATGGTGAGCGTCGGCTTCGGGTCCTCCTCATTCTTCGTGAATTCGCCGTCGACCGGCGTCTGCTCATAGTTCTTCGAGAGTGCATCGACCGGACGGATGATGATCTTGCCGACCTGATCGAGCGCATCGTTGGAATAGTTGGACTGGTTGTTGCTCGTCGGGTTGAAGAGCAGCTCCGGCGCGATCTGCACGTCACGCAGAGATGTATCCGGTGTGCTGTCGTTCACATCACCCGCAAGGCCTTCGTAGCTCGCGTAGAAGCCCGGCATGGAGCCGTACTGCCATGCGCCGACGTGCTTGGCCTTGATGGTCAGGGCCTTCTTTGCGATGGTGAAGCTCTTGGAGATCTCGTGCGCGGTGTAGTTCGCGGTCTCGTTCACGTGCAGCGTGACGGTGTACGTACCGGCATCGACCGGCGCCTGCTCGTCAACATTGCCGTCCTTCTGGATGTTGTAGCCGATGGCCACGTCGCCTGCGTAGGTGAGATAATGTTCCGGATTCTCCGTTGCCTTTGTCAAATCCGGTGTTGCACCGGTGTACGGCATGGAGTTGTAGGTTGCCTCTGCCGCAGTGATGCCGATGCTCGGATGCGCCTTGGTGATGGTGTAGATGCCGTAGGCGACGTCGCCCGAAATGGCGTCGGTTGCCTTCACCAGATAGCGGCCCGCATTTGCCGGGACATCCGTGCTCCAGTCTGTACCATTCTGGTACTTGACTTCCACGGTATTGCCCTGGGAGCTTGTCGCGGTGACGCCCACGTTGCCCATCGGGTTATACATGGTGGCTGTGTTCGTCAAATCAATCAGGGTGCTGGGCTTCGGCTCTGCCGCCGGGGTGTACGTGTTCGCATCGTTGACGACCTCGAACTTCATCGTGACGCCGCTCTTATAGTTGCTCTGATTCGGGCGGGCGACCACGGTGTAGAGGCCGAGCTTGGAAATGTCGGTGGTCTTCTCGATCTTCGTGTCGCTGTGATAGTAGAACGTCAGCGTGTAATCCTCGGTGCCTGTGCCGAGCGTGATCTCGCGGCCGGACTGGTCGATCATCTTGATGACCTTGTCTGCCGGGAAGGTCTCGCCCTGCTTCAGCTCCAGCGTACCATGCTCGCCGTAGACCTGGCTGCGGCTGACATAGATGTCCTCGGTGTAGGCCGTTCCATTCCAGGCGTAGTTCGCCGCGTCGTCGCCGCGCAGATCGATCGTGGAGATGGTGAAGCTGTTGTCACCGGCATTCGCGCTGCTGAGCTTCGCCTCGGTCGCCACAGCGTAGATGCTGTCGCCGTTGATGATGCCGACATTGTTGGTCGGCAGACCCGTGCCATTCGTGGTCTGATCGGTCACGGCGTCGTTCAGCATGACCTCAACGATGCTGACATTGGTGGTGCCGTCGTAGACCTTGGCCTGCGCGATGGCGTCCGCAATGGAGACGCTGCGCTGCTTGATGGTGAAGTCGACTGTCTTAGTTTGCTCCGTCCAGTAGGCGGAAGCGGGGAGCGTCACAACGGCCTTGTAGGTACCGGCCTGTGTCGGCTCGACCAGGTTGTTACCCTTGTCGTAGTACTTCACGGTCCAGGACTTGTTCGCGGCCTCATTGATGCCCGTGCCATTGAAGCCGAAGCCATTGAGCGCGACCGTCAGGCCCTGCGTGCGGCCGTTGTAGGTCACGGTGGTGTTGGACGGGGCGATGGTATAGCTGCTCTCGCGGACGATCAGGCTGCGGGTGACAGTTTCGTCTGCGTAGCCGGTGTTGGACTTCGAGCTGACCGTCACCTTGTAGAAGCCCGGAGCAACGCCGGTGGTATTCCACGGGAAGACGTTCCAGCCGTTGACCGTGCTGCCGGTCAGCGTCGTGCTATAGGTTTCATTATTACCCTTCGCCGTGTCGTTTTCGATCTTGACGGTAACGTCGGCGATCGGAGTGGCCTGCGTCGCGCCGGAGAGGAAGACGTTGACGTTGACGGTCTCGCCCTCGGTGATGCCCTCCTTGTTCGTGCCGCGGCCGTTGGTGTCGATCAGCACGTCAATGGTGGTCTGGCCATCCGCCGCGCAGAGCACGTTGGAATAGTACTGCTTATGGCCGTTCAGCAATGCATTGGCGTCCTGCTCAATCTCCGTGAAGGAGCCCTTGGTGATCGGCTCGTTCGCCACGGTGATGACCGCACGATACGCTGCATCCTGCTCAACCGTCGTCAGCGTGTAGGTTGTGCCGGTCGCGCCGTCGATGTTGACCCATGCGTCGGCGCTGCTATAGTCGCCGCCGTTGTTGTGAGCGCTCGCGCCGCTCAGGATCTGCCACTGCACGGTGTAATCTGTACCGGCCAGCAGCTTGGAATAGGCTTCCTTCGCGTCGAGCGTGTAAACCTCGTCCAGCTTCAGCGTAACCAGGCCTTCATGCGCGGCCAGGCCATCTGCGCTGATGTGGATGCCGGTATCGCTAAGAGTCGTCACCGCCTTGTTCGCGTCGGCGCAGCCCTTCACCACGGAGGAGCGGACCGTGACTTCGACATTGTTCGTCGTGTTACCATTGACGTTTGCGATCGTGCCGAAAACAAGATCCTTCGTCGATGCGGTGTCCTTTGTAAAGGTCTGGTTTTGCTGGAAAGTATCGTCGCCGGAGTAGACAGCCGTGATCTTGGACGGCAGACTCGTATAGGTCGTCTTTGAGACCGGGAGCTTGGTGGTCTGGATCGTTGCGATCATCTCACCCTGCGTGCTCTGCGCGTCCTTAGTCAGCGTGGAGGTGCCGAGCTCAATCCACTTGTTCGTTGCGCCCTCTTCCAGATAGTAGAAGGTCACAGTGCCGGTGGGCTTCATCGTGGCATCGGCACCCTTGGCCGCGGCTACCGTTGCCGTCAGGGTGATCTCATTGAGCTGATAGACGTCGGTCGCAGCAGTCGACTCGATAACATCGAGGGCCTTGACAGTCACGGTGACGTCCTGCTTGGTGCCGATGACGGCATCCTGCGAGGTCGCCTCGCTGTCCGCGAACACGCCCTTACCGGTCAGCTTGACGCGGTAGCGGTCGCCGACCTTATTCTCGTCGACCTTGATCTGATTTGTTCCCGTAGCATCGACTTCCTGCTCGTTAGAGCCGGTCGTCTTCAGCCACTTGATGGCGTAGTTCGTTGCGTCAACGGTACGGCCGTCGAGCGCGACCACGGAGTAGTCTTTCGCCGTCTGGTCAGCATCCTGACGCAGCTTGAAGGTGTGCTGCACGCCCGCCAGCAGGCCGATCAGGTCGTGCTCATAGCTCGTGCTATTCGCGACCGTGCCATTCAGCGTGCCCGCCAGCGTAGACTCGATGATCGGGGTCATGAGCTTTGCGGACTTGATGTAGACGTCCTCGGAATCGGACTTGCTAGTTTCATAGGTTTCATTAGTCTCGTACACTGCGTAGAACTGATCGAGGTTCTGAGCTGCATCCTTCGCGGTGTCCCATGCGGAGACTTTGACCTCGAGGGTAGCAATGCCGTTTGCATCAACGGAAATCAGCGTCGTATTCAGGAGCGTGTCGTTCGTGCCGTCCACATGACGGTAGAACTTCACGTAGCCGATCTCAACGCCGTTATTGCCGCCGTCCTTAGTGACCTTGGCCGTCAGGGTGACGGCCTGGCCCTCGAACTGGGCGAGGTGGTTGTTGGTGAACGGCGTAGTGCCGTTGATCTTGATATCCTTGGACTCTTCCGGTGCGTCGATCGTCAGCGCGGTGGCGGTGACCTGATGGTTGCTCTTGGTGGTATTCGTGTAGAGGCAACTATCATACTGGTTGTCAAGGTACTTTCCGTCTGCATCGAATTTCGCGGCGGTATTGTAGAGATCACCCATCGGGTAAATCTTGGCGCGGAACTCGTAACCGGATTCTGCGGGTGTGACCTGATATTCGTTCGTATCGGTAAATTCGCCGTTTACGGTCTCCCAATCACTGGTCGCAGTCTTTTTGTACTGCCAGACGATCTTATAGTCCTTGCCGAGCACAGGCTGCTTGCTGTCCAGCGTCTCCAGGCCGGTGATCTTGCTGGTGTCGACAGCCAGAGTATAAGTCTGGCCGGCAATCATGGAATCCCTCGTCTCGTTGCCCTGCTTAATGGTCAGCGTGTTATCGTTGCCTTTTTCAAGCGAAGCCCACGTGATGGCGCGGGAGAAGATCTTGAGCTTGATCGGACCGGCCTTGCAGTCGGTAAAGCCCTCATCCTTTTCAGCCTGGAATTCCACCCAATAATATTTAAGGTTATTATTAGCCGGGGTGATGTACTTGTCAGTCGTGACCGTCAGGCTGGCACTGTCTCCGTTGATGTTGCTGACGCGACCGATTTCCTTGGCATCATCGATGCTGTCGGTCGTACCCATCTTGAAGATCATGCTGCCCTTTGCGCGGGCGTTGAGCTGCGCGTTGAGTGTGAACGTCTTGCCCTCATACTGGATATCGTATTCAGTCGTATGGAGTGCTGTATCGCTGAACGTCAGATCTACCTTCAGCTCCGTGGCTTCCCAAATGGCGTACAGGTTCGTGTCCTTGGTGAAGGTGGCGGTGTCGCCGGGCTGATAGACCGCGTTTTCGCCGAATTTCACGAGCTTCTGATTATTATACGTTTTCTCGCCTGTCGGCGCGGGATTCTCGCACCAGCCGAGGAAGTTATAGCCCGTGCGGATGGGAGTGAAGTTGATGATGTTGCTGTTTTCAACGCCGGTCTCATTGATGTAATACTTAACATCCGTCTGCGGGCCGGGAACGCTCGCAACATCATCGCCTGCATTCGCGAAATAGTTGATCGTGATCGTCTTGCGGACAACGCCGGAAACGGAGATGTTGGTGTCCTTCGTCACCGAGGTGAGGCGGAAGTGGATAGTCGTTGTGCCGTCATTGCTCACTTCCGGATCGCCGTAGGGAGCGAGTGCGTAGCCGTTCGCGGCAACAGATACGCTGTTGTCGTACTTGTAGCCGTTTTTCACGACCAGGTCGAACGTGATGGTCGAGCCGTAGGGCACCTCAAAACGGTTACTGGTCAGAGTTGCAGCGGTATCGCCAATTTTCCAGTTCGTCAGTTCCCAGCCGAGGCCGCTCAGCGCGTCCAAGGTGATGACCGGGAGGATGGGCGTGATCTCGGCATAGATGGTCAGCTCATCGGCGACGGGCTTGGTAAAGTCGTAGTCCGTATGGGTCGTCGCCGTCGGATGGTCTGCGCCACACCAGCGAACGAACCTGTAGCCTTCGATGCTCGGCTGCTGGGGCTGTGCCGCCGGGTCGCCGAGCTGGACGGCCTGCGTCATGAAGGGCTTGGCATTCCACACATCATTTGTCAGTTCCTGACCGTTCGCGTTCACAACGCGATAGACAAACTGGACATTCGCACGCGCGTTTTCGGTGACCTTGACCGTCACGACCTGATCGGCCGTCACGTTCGGAATCGTATAAGTATAGGTCGCGGCCCTGTGTTCGGAATTGGAAGTGCCATCGGTTTTTGTCAGTGTCGCGCCGTTGGCTGTAACAACCGGCTCGGTCGCTGCATACGCGCCGTCCACGGTCACGGTGAAGGTGAACGTGCTGCCGTGCTCCACGACGAGGGCCTGACTGCTGCTGACGGTGTAGCCGCTGCCGCCCTGAAGGGTGATGGTGTAGGTCTTCTTCGCCCAGACAGCGTAGAGCGTCATGTTATCCGTGAGCTCTTCGGACACGGTCGCGCCCGCGGCGTAGACCACAAGATCCTTATTTTCTTCCTTGGCCCAGCCGAGGAAGTCATAGCCATCGCAGGTCGGCTTGACCGCGCTCAGCGTGACCGCCTGACCGTAGGTCTTCTCCGTATCGGAAAGAGTACTCGGATCGACCGTCAGAGAATTGCCATTGGCATCCAGCGGTGCGTTCATGCTATAAGAGATTTTCTTTGTGATCGGCGCATAACGGCCATAGAGATTTACATCGCCATTGACGTCTAACGTCGCTTTTGCCTTATCAGTATAATCGAGGTTTTTATACCAACCATCGAAGGTGTAGCCGGTGCGCTCTGCGGGGGTGATCAACGTCACATCTGTGCTTTCTCCGGTGACCTTCTGGCTTGTGAAGTAGGCCTCATCAATCGAATAAGAGATCGTGTAGACCGGAATCTGCTTCATCTTCACGCTGACAGCCACGTTGGATTTAATGTCAGTTAACGTGTATTTGGTGAGATCAGTGGTATCTCGTGTCAGCGTTGCGTCGCCGGTATAGCTGACGTCTTCAATCGTCCAACCGCTATCCGCAGTCACAGTGAAGGAGACGCTGCCATTATAGGTAACGGTCTTGTCAGACTTAGTATCTGTGCCATCAAACTTTGCCGTGAAGTGATCGCCGACCGGCAGCGTGACAACATAGGACTTCTGCTCCGGCTGAGAGACCGTTACAGCCGTGTCGCCCGTGGGGACAAAACTGTAAGTGTAGGTCGTGCTGCCGTCAGTATTCTCAGTCTTTGCCGAGTAACCGAGCGGTACGCCGTTTGCGGCAACGATCATACTGCTTGCGTCATATGCGGCAAGGACCGTTACCTTGAACGAGGCAGGCCTGCCGGGGGTGACAGAATGCTCAGTGATGGTGAGGGTCACGCCTGTCAGGGAGTCATTGGGCGTGTAGGAGATGGTATAGTTTTTGGCCTGCCACACGGCATAGAGGCTGATATCCGTGTCCGTAATCGTGACCGTGTTGTTGGGCTGATAGTTGGCCGTTGTCGCATTCTCGGTCGTCGACCAGCCGAGGAAGGTATAGCCCTCGGCCTGCGGGATGTTCCAGGGGATGGTGACGGTGCTGTCCTTCGCGCCGGTCAGGTCGTTCGGCCAGTTCAGCGCGCTGCCGTCCATCGCGTTGCGGCGCACGAACTTCACGCTGCGGCTGCCGACCGGGGCGGAGCCGTCAGCGGGGGTCCACTGCGCAGTTAGGGTGATATCAGTATTGATACCGGTAATGGTTTGTCCCGCCGCGCAAATATCGTTTGTATCCGAACGCAGCCAGCCGGTGAACTTGAAATTGGTCAGGGACGGTTCCGTAGACGGGATCGTGTACTTTGTGCCTTGGCTGGTTTGTGGTCTTCTGGGAACACCGGTCGAACCATAGTAATCACCTTCATCAAAGGTGATAGTCTGGTTTTTCTCAAAAGTGGGGCTTAATGTAATGTTCCCTGTGAGATCCGTGAATTCATGCCCGGACTGCACTTCGCCAGCTGCAAGCGCACCGCCGATCTGTGCGTCATATTTCCAACCGGTAAATGTGAATCCCTCTTTCGACGCTGTAGCACCAGCGGGGATCGTATATACCTGCTTATTCGTCTTGCCATTAGAAGCATTTGTAAGAGTTGAGCCATCAAGATCATAAGTAACGGTATAACCCGTCCACAAATCGTTGATCCTAACGTTTACAAGTTTAGAACCGGTGATCGTCTCGTCATTTTCGATCACGCTATACTCGATTTTTGTCTCAAAAGTAATACTTCCATCCTGTCCTACGGTAATGGGGAAGCTTTCGGAGGAGTACGTGTACGTTATTTGTGTAGCGTCAGCTTTGCCTTTATCGTATTCAGTGTTCTTGTTGATGTATACTTTTAACTGTTTGCTAGTATCTACCGTAGCTCCCGAAGCGAGGCGGAGATTGGCCATTGCCTGTACAGCAACTTCCGTGCCGGGGGTATAAGATGCTGCCGGGTCAATATGAACAGCCAATTCATACCATGTAGAGCTGCTGTCGCTGATTTTACCGGAAGAAACGTTAGGCCAAGTTTCGTTCCCGTTCCCTGAAGGATCAACAAAGCTGCTCAAATTAAGAATCTGAGAGTCCTCTCCCTCTGCTGCGAATGCTGCCGTTGGCAGCAAACTCAGCGTCATGATGAGCGCCATGAGAAGGCTCAATAGCCTTTTCGGTGTCCATCGGGTTTGTTCTGTTCGTTTGTTCATGCGATTTCCTCCTTATATTTTCACTTTTTTGTGATCGTTCGTGTGCGCCCGCAGAGCGCTCTGCGGGGACGAGGGAGGCCTCCCTCGTCATAGTCTTCTGACAGCAATTTACAGTTATTGACATTATATTAGCCAATAGAATAAATGTAAATCATACCAAAGTATTAGAAAACGTGAAAACAGGAGAATAACGGCGAAAAACGGCAAAAAAAGGAGACCGTGCGGTGCTGCACGGCTCCCGGTTTATGATCAGGTTATTGCGGCTTGTCGATGCGCAGGCGCTCCAGCGCGGTGCGGACGCTGCCGTGGATGACGAGCTCAAGCTTGTCGACGATGCGCTGCGGGTCGTCCTTCATGTCCCGCTTGATCCAGTCGAGCATCAGGCCGACGAAGGCGTACTTGTAGACCGTGGCGATGAAGGCCTTGTCCTCGCCGCGCACGCTCATGCCCTGCGCCTGCTCCTCGACCACGCCCTCGAGCAGGTCGTAGGTGACCCGATAGAGGTAATTTTCCACCTGCTCGCGGCTGACGGAGTGGTAGACGTTCATGATGAAGGGCTTGTTGTCCTGCACGGCCTTGAAGAGCTGCAAAAAGCCCTGCTGCCACGTCTCGTAGGTCTTGTTGCCCGCCAGCGCTCTGCCGGCGTCCTCCTGGCACGACCATTCGACCAGATCGTAAATATCCTTGAAGTGGTAGTAAAACGTCATGCGGTTGATGCCGCAGTCCTCCGTGATATCGCTGATGGTGATCTTGCTCAGGGGCTTTTGCAGCAGCAGATTCTTGAGCGACGCCTCGAGCGCGCGCTTGGTCACCTGTGACATGGCCGGTTGCTCCTTCCGTTCGGATGATTGCTTTCATCATACCATGCCGGGAAGCAAAAAAGGGAGAAATTTTTGTGAATTCTGCGGGAAGCGGGAGCGCCGGCCGGCGCTCCCGTTTTTCGTTCGATTCCCCGCCGCAGGCTTACTCAAAGCGGATGGTGAGCTTCGGATTTTCCGCCGCGCTGTCGCGCAGCACGCGGCGGTTGACTTTCTGCGGTGTCCCGAGTACGATAGGAGCATCACAAAAGACAGAGAAGGAGAGATATCATGACGATCGAAGAACGCGCGGCGCGGGCGGTGGAGCTGAAGGCGGGGTGCAACTGCGCACAGGCGGTGGCGCTGGCCTTTGCCGATGTGCTGCCGCTCGATGAAGCGACACTGATGAAGCTTGCGGCGGGCTACGGCGCGGGCATGGGCTGCATGGAGGCGACCTGCGGCGCGCTGGTCGGCGCGGTGATGGCCGCGGGCCTGATGACGGACGGGCAGGGCACGGGGCGCATGGCCCGCGCCACGCTCGCGGGCTTTCAGGACAGGTGCGGCGCGACGATCTGCAAGGATCTGAAGGGCATTGCGACCGGAACGGTCCTCTGTCCCTGCACCGAGTGCGTGCGCAACGCGGTGCTCGCCGCGGGCGAGGCGCTGGGCCTGGAATAAGCGCGGAAAACACTGTGTTGACAAGTATTTCTTCGCTGCTTATAATGTGACCGAAGAAGAAAAACGGTCCAAAGTCAAAAAGCCGCCGGGCGGCTTTTTGAGGGACCAACAGTTAGATAAATCTAACTGTTGGTGATCGCGCCTAACGGTTAGATGAATCTAACAAAAACCGAAAAATGTGGGGAGGAAGCAATGGGTGAGAAGATCATGCTCTCCGGCGTGCCGGAGACGATGCTGCAAACGGTTTTTGCCCGCGCGAAGGAGACGAAAACGCGCGGCGCGATCACCGACGGCAAGGCGGTCGAGATCATCGATAGGCTTGACTATGATTTTTCCGCGGCGGATCAGGATACGGCCATGCACAGCGGCGTCATCGCGCGCACCATCGTGCTCGACAGGCTCGTGAAGGCCTATCTTGCGGGGCACGGCGGCGCGGTGGTCGTGAACATCGCCTGCGGACTTGATACGCGCTGCTATCGCGTGAGCGGCTATTCGCACTGGTATGATCTTGATCTGCCCGAGACCATTGCCGTGCGGAAAAGGCTCCTGCCCGAGAGCGGAAGCGTCTCGCAGATCGCCATGTCCGCGATGGACAACTGGGGCGGCGAGATCGGGGAGACGGGCACGAGCGCGCTCGTCATCATCGAGGGGCTGACGATGTATCTGTCCGAAGCCGATGTGAAGCGCATCTTCGCTGTGATCTCGGGCCGCTTCGACCGCGTGACGGTGCTCGTCGAGACGATGAATCCGATGGTCGTCAGGCGCTTCAGGGAAAAGTCCATCGAGGCGAGCAGGGCGAAGTTCCGCTGGGGCGTAAAGGACGGCGCGGCGCTCGCCGCGCTCCTGCCGGACTTCCGCCTGGTCGAAGAACACAGCCTGTGCGAGGGCATGGCGGAATTTGCGCCGGTCTACAGGCTGCTGGATAAAATTCCGGCAGTCCGCAATATCTCCAACCGCATCGTCGTGCTGGAGAAAAAGTGAGGAGGCGGCAGCGTGATTTGGAGCACCGTCTGGATCGAAGCGCTCGTTTTTACGGCGCTTTTCACGGCGATGGTGATGATCCCCGCCATCAGGCACCCGGAGGTCGGCGTGCACAACTACCCGCCCGACATTCAGGAGGAATATTTCAGGACCCACGAGCGCATTCCGGTCGCGCCGCTCAGCGGACGCACCCTTGCGGTCAAGGGGGGCGCTATCGTGCTGTTCACGGCGCTTTTGACCGGCGGCGCCATCCTCGCCGGGGCGGACAGCTTCCGGACGGGGGCGGCGTTTGCGGCCATTCTCTTTCTCATCGTCGGCGTGTGGGATACGTTTTTCATCGACTGGGTGCTGTTTGCGCACCTGAAGGTATTTCGCCTGCCGGGGACCGAGCACATGGACAAGGCCTACGCGCAGAAGTGGTTTCACGTCAGGGGAATGCTTTTTCCGGGCTCGCTGTTTCTCGTCATCGTCAGTGCGCTCACGGGACTTTTTGTCATGTGGATCAAGTAAGAACAAGGAGAGGGCAAAAGCGATGAAGGTCTATTCGTTCGGTAAAGAAAATGCGCCGGTCATTTTGCTGCTGCCGGGCACCTGCTGCCACTGGAAGGGCAACTTCGGCCATGTGATCCCGCTGCTGTCCGACGAGTACCGCGTGCTCTGCGTCAGCTACGACGGCTTTGACGAGACGGAGCGGACGGAATTTCCGACGATGCTTGAAGAGACAGCGAAGATCGAGAGCTGCATCAAAGCAAACTGCGGCGGGCACATCCGCGCGGCCTACGGCTGCTCACTCGGCGGCTCGTTCGTGGGGCTTCTGGCCGCGAGAGGGAATATCCGCATGGACTACGGCATCCTCGGCAGCTCAGATCTGGATCAGTCGTCAAAATTTGCGGCAAAATTGCAGACCGATCTTCTGCTGCCGCTGCTGTTCCCGATGCTCCGCGACGGCAAGTTCAAGTCCCGTCTTCTGCAAAGGGAAATGGAGAAGCGGATGCAGGAGAGGGGAGACTACGGCGCGGCCTTTATGCGGATGCTCGGCGGCAGGCGGCCCTACTTAACGCAGCAAAGCTGCAAGAACCAGTTCTATTCCGACCTCGTCACGCCGCTGCCCGACAAGCTCGACGTGCCGGGGACGGAGATACATATTTTCTATGCGCTCGAGATGGGCGAAAAGTATCGCGCACGCTACGAGCGGCACTTTGCTCACCCTGTTATCCACGAGCAGGATATGCAGCACGAGGAGCTGCTGGCCTGCCATCCGCAGGAGTGGGCGGCGCTCGTCAGGAGTATCGTTGGGAAAGGGGCGAGAGCGTGAAATATTTGGGTATGCCAATGGGAATGTGGGTGCTGTTCCACGCGTCCTTTCGGGAGCACCTGACAAAGGAGTTCGGCCTGAGCGCGGCGGAGGCGAAGACCATCACCGCACGGGCAAAGCCTGCGTATAAAAGGCTCATCGCGGAGCTGCCGGAGTTTGAAAAGGAAGACCGCTTTCGGATGAACGCCGTCAACTGCACGATGCTCGCGGCCTTCATCCTGAATATGCCGCGCCGCCCGGACGTGGACGCCCTGCAAAGCTATTATGCCGCGGCCATGATGACGCCGGCGATGAGGTGGTTTTGCCGCAAGAGCGGCAAAAAGCAGTTTTCGGACGGGAAGCTCGCGAGCCTTAGGGCCGCGGCAAAGCTGCGCGCCGCTGACCGCAACCCCTATTCATGGAACATGGATTTTTTTGAATACCCGGACGGCAGCGGCTTTGAGTCCCGCTTCACCCGCTGCGGCATCTGCGAGATCATGAAAAAGCTCGGGCTCTACGACCTCACGCCTGCGCTGTGTCATCTCGACTACACAATGGCCGAGGCGGGCGGCACGACAGATTTTGTGCGCGAATACACCCTTGCCTCCGGAGGACCCTACTGCGACTGCGGGTATCACAAGAAAAAGTGAATACAGCAAAGCACTCCGCTTTACAGGCATAACGAAACAAGACAAAGCGGCAGGCTAGGGGTTTGCGTTCGGGGCCATCACCGCGCGCAGGACCGTGCCGTCTGCGCGCAGCTCGCCCAGCAGCGCCAGCTCGTAGGCGGTGAACTCGCGCGCATTCTCCTCCGCGCCGTAATACTTGTTGTAGAGCTCGGTGCGCCAGTTCGGGAGCGCCTCGTTCATGCGGCCGATGGCGTAGTCGAGCTGCTCGGTGAGCGCGGCGTCCTCCCTGCGGACCATGATGTAATAGGGCGTCTCGCCGAAATTATCAATGGTCTTCTCATCCTCGGGGATGCGGATATAGCTGTTGACCAGCGCGTCGACCTCGTCGTTGATGAGGGCGCTGGTGAGCTCGGTCGGCGTTTCGTAATAGACGATCTCGCACAAAAAGCTCTTTTCCTTGACAAAATCAAGGAATTTTCCGTTGTAGGTATGGCGGCGCAGCAGTCCTACGCGGATGCCGTCATAGGTCGAGTAGTCACCGGCGATGATTTTGTTGTGCAGGTGGAGGAGGTGATGACCGGATGCGTGGAGAAGGCAAATTCCTGCTCGCGCTCGGGCGTCTTGCGCGCGGCAGTGTAGATGTCGAACTCGCCGTTTCGCAGCATCTCCTCACATTCGCTTGCAGACTTGTCGTAGCCGACGTAGGAAAAGGTGCATTGCAGGCATTTGGAGAGCCCCTGCATCATCTCGTAGCCGTAGCCCGAGCGCTTGCCGTTCTCGTCCTGCATATGGTAGCAGTCGAAGGCGTAAAAGGCGACCTTGTAGTCCGGCGTTTTTGTCCGCGGCATATAGGCGGCAAATGTGTCGGGCACCATGGAAGCGATGAGCAGTATGCTCAGCATCAGCGACGATATTCTCTTGATCATGCCGCATTCCTCCTGTAATGAAAAGGACCGCCATAGATAGCTGCCTATCTATAGTGGTCCTGCGTTTTGTTGCAGCTGGCTGCCATTTTACAGGCCCTATAGCTTTGCGTCACAGCCTTTTGACTGCTTTGCCGGATGATTTATTTTTAGCGCAGCGCTCCGGGGCGGAGCGCTGCCTGCGGCCTGCTGTCCGGCACTCGATCGTCGGCGCTGCCGCAAGCATGAAATTAACAGCAATTTTATATCGCCAATGTAGCGTAATACAGAACGCTTTTCAATAGTTTTCTGCAAAAACGGACGGAAATGCGGACTTATTCCTCCTGTGCGCCGATGCGGACGGTGCGGCCGCCGAGACTCTCATATACGCGGTGCGAGATGGAGAGCACCGTGCGCCCTTCGGACGCGCGGCGCAGCGCGTCCAGCACGCGCGTTTCCGTTTCGGCGTCGAGGTTGGCGGTGATCTCATCGAGCAGCAGCACGGCGGGGTCCGCAGCCGCGGCGCGCGCGATGGACAAAAGCTGCCACTCGCCCTGGGAGAAGAGCCCGTCCGTGCAGGGGGCGTCATAGCCGCCCGGCAGTGCGCGGATGACCGCGTCAAGTCCGGCGAGCCGGGCGGCGTGCTCGGCTATTTCCCGGCTGATGCGCGCATCGCCCAGCGTGATCTGATCGAGCACCGTGCCCGGCACGCGGGCAAAGTGCTGCTCCACGCAGCCGATGCAGGCGCGGCGCTCTTCGTCCGTGATGGCGGAGACGTCCACACCGCCGACGGTGATGCTGCCCGCCTCGGGGTGATAAAGTCCCAGCAGTAGGCGAAAGACCGTGCTCTTGCCCGCACCCGTGCGGCCGACGAGCGTGACCTGCTCGCCGGCTTTCACGGTGAAGGAAAGATCCTTGAGCACGGTGTGCTCGCCGTAGCCGAAGGTCACGTGAGAAAGCACGACGTCTCCGCGGGGAACGGCGCTGCTGCGCGGCGCGGGGATATCGCGCTCCGGCAGGGCAAGGAACGCGTCGATGCGCTTCACGCCCGCCATCGCGGACTGGATGGTCTGGATCTCCATGCCGAGGCTCTCGATGGGGCCGAAGATGCGGGAGACATAGCCGATGATGGTGACAGCCGTGCCGACGGACATACCGAAGAGCGTCAGGATGCGTGCATCGCCGGAGGCGGAGAGCAGCATCACCGCGCCGACCACGGCGGCGTTCAGCACGAGCACGACGGGGGAGTAGACCGCGTCATAGAAATTTGTTTTTTCGACGGCAGCGTAGCTTTCACCGAGGCGGCGGTCATAGCGCGCCTCCATGTAGTCCTCGAGCCCGAGGGCGCGCAGCGTGCGCAGGTTGTGCAGCGCCTCGGGCACCTGACCGGAAATGGCTGCGACGGCGCGGCGATTTTCAAGCTGGGCTGTGAGCATTCGCTTCTGCACGCGGCGCGTGAAGGCGGTCAGCAGCGGCAGCACGAGCAGAAGCACCAGCGCAAGGCCGGTATTTTTCACGGCGATGACCGCGAGAATGGAGACGATGCGGCAGGCGTCTGCCGCCATTGAGATCACGCCCGAGGTGAACAGCGCCTCCACCGTGTCGACATCGCCGGAAAAGCGCGCGGCGATCGCACCGGGGTCCTGCTCTGCAAGCGCCGCGGCGGGCAGCCGCGTGAGCTTTGTTGACATTTCCGAGCGCAGCGCATGGGTCATCTTCTGCCCGAACATCTCAAGAAGCGTTTCCTGCGCCGAGGAGAGCGCGCCCTCGAGCGCAAGACTGCCGAAATAGAGCAGTGCTGCCGTGAAGACGAGCGGCATTCCGCCGCTGAGCGAGTCGACGATGCGGCCGAGCAGCAGCGGCGGCAGGAGGGACGCAAGCACCGAGGCTGCCGCGCAGAGGACGGTCCCGGCACTGAGGAGCCTGTGCGCTGCCGCGGCGCTGCGCACGGCGGCAAAGACACCGTTTTTCGTGTTACGCTTCATGCAGGGCACCTCCGGCCTGGCTCTCGTAGAGCGCGCGGTATGCCGGAGCGCGCACGAGGAGCTCTTCGTGCGTGCCGACGCTGATCTTGCCGTCTTCCATGAAGACGACCCTTTGCATCTCGGGAAAGTGGTACAGCCGGTGCGAGATGAGAAAGACGACCTTGTCGCGCGCGTAGGTCTGCAAATTGGCAAAAACGGTGTCCTCGGTCGCGCGGTCAAGCGCGGAGAACGGATCGTCCAGCACGAGAACGGGGCGCGGATGCGCGAGCGTGCGCGCAAGCGCCAGTCGCTGCGCCTGACCGCCCGAGAGCCGCACACCGCTGCTGCCGACGACGGTATCGAGCCCATGCTCCATCGCGCGGACCTCGCCGTCGAGCGCGGTCAGGGAGAGAAGTGCCATCGCGTCGCCGTCCCCGCCGCAGAGGACGTTGGCGCGCACGCTGTCGTTCCACAGCTCGGGGTCATGGCCGAGATAGCCGACCGTCGCCGCGATCTCGCGCGGCGCGAGCGAGGACAATTCGCGCCCGCCGAAGGTCACGGAGCCGCCGTAGGGCTGCTCGCAGAGGAAGACGCGCCCGAGCGTCGACTTGCCGCAGGCCACGGGCCCGGTGATGCCGATGATCTCGCCGGGACGGGCGGCAAGAGACAGCCCCTCGAAGACGGGCTTGCCGCCTTCATAGGCGACGGAGAGATTTTTGAGCACGACGTTCTGCGCCGCCGGAGCATCGAGCGGCGGGAGCGCCTCGGGCATTTTCATCAGCGGCTTGATGCGCTTCCAGGAGACCTCCGCGCGGTGCACGGCGTTGAAGAGCTTTGCGGCCTTGGCGGATTTGGTCGAGAGCTTCAGAAAACAGGAGAGAAACGTCGTGAACGCGGCGATATCCCACGTGCTCCAGCCCGTGCCGAGTACGTTTTTTGAGCCAAACCACAGGATGAAGAGCACGCTCACATTGGACAGGACGAGATAAAGCGGCGGCAGCGCCGACTGCCAGACGTTTGCGCGCACGGCGGAGCGCTCGTAGCGATCCAGCGCGGCCTCATAGCGCGCCTCCTGCGTTTTTTCGCAGCCGTAGACGCGGTAGGTGACGGCGTTTTTCGCGCGGTCGAGCGTTGCGGCGCTGAGCGCTGCGGCGGACTTTTTATAGGCTGCGCCCGCGCGCTGGACGACCCCTTTCATCGCCTCGGCGCAGATGTATGAGATCGGCGGGAAGATCAGGCACAGCAGCGCGAGCCGCCGGTCGTAGACAAGCAGCATCCCGACGTAGCCCGCGAGCGCCACGCCGGTGTCGAAGAGCTCGGTGGTGAATTTGCGCATCCCCTCAGCGCAGTCGTCCACATCGGAGATGGCCTTGGTCATCAGCTCGCCCACGCCTTCGCGCTCGACGGCGCTGCGGCTCTGGCGGACAAGGTTTGCAAAGAGCACGCCCTTCATGCGGCGGTCGATGTTGTTGGCAAAGCGGCGGACGTAAAAGCGCTTGACAAAGCGCGCGGCCTGCACGAGCAGCGTGACGGCGACGTAGGCGAGCACGAGCACGACCATCGCGCGGGAGCCTCCGCTCCCGCCGAGAATATCGGCAAGGCACTGGGCGAGCCTGCCCTCAAACCACGGCCCCGCGAGAAGGCCGAGGTTGTAGATAAGACCCGAGATCGTGACGAGCGTGAGCGTCAACCATTCGGCGCGGAAATAGGAGCCGATGCGGTCGGGGCGGAAGGAAGCGTCATACCTTTTCATGTGCGTCTCCCTCCATAACGGACCGCAGATGCGGAAAACCCGCGCGGCTCTCTGCCTTGGAGCGGCGGTAGACCTTGTCGAGAGCGGTGAGGAAGGAGACGCGCTCCGCCTCGTCGAGCCCTTCCATCAGATAGTCGTAAAAAGCGCTCTCGGCCTCGGCCTTGGCGTTGCGCAGACCCTCGGCCTGCTCGGTCGCATAGAGGAGCTGGCTGCGCCCGTCGCTCGGATTCGGCGCGCGGCGGAGATATCCCTTGCGCTCTAAATTTGCCGTCCTGCGGGCGATGGCGGCCTTGTCGGAGTGCAGCATGGCCACGAGCTCGGCCTGTGTGACGCCGGGGTGGTGCCGTACGGCGTGCAGGCAGTCGATCTCTGCTGTGCCGATGCCGTCGGCGCGCGTGGCCAGCAGAACAAGATGTTCCGCCTCGCGCGCGATTTTGGTGATCTTTCTTGCGGAATGTTCCATGGTTTGATGGCTCCTTTGAAAGGTTGCAGGTGCAACTATCTAATTGTACCTACAACTTGTTTTTGAGAAACTATAGCATGGTGTGCGGAAAATTGCAAGGGCCAAACGCCTCACCGGGGCAGTTTTTCGCTTCGCTCATGCCCTGTTTGAATCTCGGATCGTAAAAAAGGAAGCATCCCTGATAGCCGGGTGGTCGTAAAACAGTGAATCCTCCGTATGGTTCAGATCATACGGAGGATTTGCTTATGTCTAATCTGCAAACCGGCTGGCGGCGAACGGTTTGTCAAAACCGTTTGCGGACGGCAAGTCCACAGGGGGATAGCCGCATTAGCGGTGCAAGGGGGGCGCGGGTCTCCGGTGGAGACCTCAAAGCGTGAAACGCTTTGAAGCGCCGACCGAGCCGGCAGGCGAGACCAGCCTCCTTGACGGAACGGAGTGACGCAACATTCAAGGTCATGCAGTTTTCTTCTGCTGACAGAGAATGAAGCTCCGCAGGACGCACTACTCTCGATAGAGAGTATAGAAGTGCACCCTTTCGTTCCTAAAGGGATTTTTCGTTTGCTTATCTCTTCGACAAACGAGAAGTTGCCGTTGTGAAGGTTATGCTCATTTTGCGTTATTACTCTTCCGAACTCCGTCATTCATTCTTTTCACTTTGCGTTTCCATACAAAATATTGAACGAGCCAAGTGATGACGAAAATTGCAACGAATATTCCTACATATGAAAGAATACCAATGGCATTATGCTTCATCCAATTCGTAATATAGGCAATCGGAAACATCGTAACACAGGCAATGGAAAAGTAAATTCCGCTTTGCTTTGCAAGGCTCCACGAATCAATTTCCCAAATAACGGAAGCCATTGCGAAGCCTGTACCCAAAATTCCGCAGAGAATTGTTTGAAGAATAACTGCGTTTAATTCATTTTTCATTGTATCAATCAGCTCAGGGGTGACAGGATAGAACGAACCATCTCCTATGCACATTGATATAATCACAGTTATTACAAAACCGATAGCAATGCCGAGAGGGAATCCGAGAAGCCCACGCTGAATCATCTTTTTTTTCATTTTTACCACCTCATATTCCTAATAATTGTTTGATCTTGGCGACAAAACGCCTTGAAACATAAGTAACCGTCCCATTTGAAAGCGTAACACAAATTGTTCCTGCAAAGCTTAAATCAAAACCCTTGACTTTTCTCAGATTGATAATATCCGAGTTTGATATTCGGACAAAAAAGTTGCTGTCCAGCCGCTGCTCCATTTCGTAAAGCCGCAGACGGAGCGTGTACTCACCGTGATTTGTTTCGGCAAACACTTTGCCTGATGCAGCAAAAATGCGGTAAATGTCAAACGGCTCCAACACTTCGACAATATCATCTTTGAATCCGGCAATCATTTTCGGCTGCTCGTCTGAAAGCCTTTTCATGATTTCATTGATTTCGTCGGTCATTTTGTTTGTCACAACGATGATTTTGGGTTCCTTGCAGTTCTCATCTAACTTGATTTCAATTTGCATTTGCTCACCTCCTCTTTGTTACGGTTACAGTATAAGAAAATCGAGAATTGATTTCCACCGATTCTCGACAGGTGGTCGTTTTCAGACCATAGACGGTAGATTATATAAATAATCTTCCTCATCAAACAACGATTTGTCTCGCACTTTTTCAAATAAATCATACCAGAAAATCATGAAGAAATCTACCATTAGGGTATGATCGCCCGGATATATTTAGCTCGGGCGGGCTCGGTATCCATCATAAATCCATTCAAGCTTCACAATAGCTTCTGCTTGTGTCTTGCAAGCGTTCATCTGCCGTACCCATTCCATTTGGTTTTCGGCTTTCAGCTTTTCGGTCACGCCGTTTCGCTTCGCTCATGCCCTGTTCGAATCCCGGATCGTAAAAAAGGCACGATTCGCAAGAAAAGATTCGAAAAAGCAGATACACGATTAGGCCCTTTTTCAATGCTTTTGGAGAGGTCGCAATGATTACCCAAGAACATAAAGAAAAAGGCCTGAACCCTTAGGAACTAAAGGTTCAGGCTAATGGCGCAGCAGGAGAGATTCGAACTCTCGGTACGCTTTTGGCGTACACACGATTTCCAGTCGTGCTCGTTATGACCGCTTCGATACTGCTGCGTATCGTTGTGCTCGACAGCGAAAATCATTATATCAGAATTCTGCCCAAAGTCAAGCACAAATTCACAAAACCTGAGATTTTCTGCGAGGACGTGTGTCTTGCAATTTTTTTCTCCGTCTTCTATACTGACAAAAAAGTCCAACGGGAGGAGTTATGATGGAGAAAAGCATCTACCGCGCCCTGAACACGACGCTCATTTATATCGAGCGGGAGGGCGAATACCTCATGCTGCACCGCACGAAAAAGGAAAACGACTGCAACCGCGACAAATGGATCGGCATCGGCGGCAAATTTGAAGCGGGCGAGAGCCCGGAGGAATGCGCGCTGCGCGAGGCGAAGGAGGAGACCGGGCTCGATCTGACGTCCTACCGCTACCGCGGCATCGTGACCTTTGTTTCGGACAGGTGGGAGAGCGAGTATATGCACCTTTTCACAGCCGACGGCTTTGCGGGAGAACTGAAGGAGTGCGACGAGGGCGAGCTTGCCTGGATCAGAAAGGACGATCTGCTGGCGCTGCCCGCATGGGAGGGCGACAAGATCTTTTTGCGGCTGCTCGACGAGGATGTTCCGTTTTTCTCGCTCAAGCTGCGCTATGAGGGCGAAACGCTCGCGGAGGCAAAGCTCAACGGGAAGGCGCTGGAGGTGCAGCATGGATAAGCTGCTGGTATCGGCGTGCCTGCTGGGTGAGCCCTGCCGCTACGACGGCAGGAGCAAGGCGGATGCGCGCGTTCTTGCGCTGGCGGAAAAATATGAGCTGATCCCCGTCTGTCCCGAGCAGCTTGGCGGGCTGCCGACGCCGCGTGTGCCGAGCGAGCGCAGCGGGGAGCGCGTCATCACGGCGGATGGCCGCGATGTGACGGAGAACTACCGCCACGGCGCGGAGGCTGCGCTCGCGCTGTGCGTAAAAAACGGCTGCGGGGCCGCCGTGCTCAAGGAAAAGAGCCCGAGCTGCGGCTGCGGGCGGATCTACGACGGCACGTTTTCCCGCCATTTGACCGCGGGCGACGGCGTGACGGCGGAGCTCCTCAGGGCGCGCGGCATCGCCGTTTACGGCGAAAACGGGCTGGCAGCGATGCAGGCGGACATGGCTGCACCGTCAGATCGCAGATAAAGTGAAAATATTTTTGTTGTTTTTTGCTTTCCTGCGCGCTATAATGTATCATGCAGTGAATTTGAATATTTTTTAGACTGCAAGCTTTTTCAAAAAGCGATCGAAGAAGAAGGAGGAGCACCAACTATGAAGTTTTCCAGTAAAGTTGAAAGATGCGGCCTGTCACCAATGCGTAAATTCCACCCCTACGCAGTGGCAGCAAAGGCACGCGGCGTCAACATCTATCATCTGAACATCGGTCAGCCCGACGTTCAGACCCCTTCGGCATTCTTCGAGGCAGTCAAGGCATTTGAGCCGCCGGTACTGGCCTATGCGCCCTCTCCCGGTATCCCCGAGCTGATCGAGGCCGTCCGCGGCTACTATGCCAAGCTCGATATGCACTTTGACGCGGACGATATTTACATCACCGTTGGCGGCAGCGAGGCGCTGAGCATCACGCTCCAGTGCATTCTGGATGACGGCGACGAGATTCTCATCCCCGAGCCGTTCTATCCCAACTACACCACCATGACCTACACCTGCGGCGCGAACATCCGCCCCATCCCCACCACGCCGGAGGAGGGCTACCGCTACGCTGACCGCGAGAAGATCGAATCGCAGATCAACGAGCACACCCGCGCCATCCTCATCACAAACCCCGGCAACCCCACGGGCGTCATCCTGAGCCACGAGGAGATGGAGATGCTCGTCGACATTGCCGTGAAGCACGATCTGTTCCTCATCGGCGACGAGGCGTACCGCGAATTTGTCTACGGCGGACAGAAGCTCCAGTCGTTCGGCGAGTTTATCGGCAAGGCTGCGGACAATATCATCATCATCGACACGGTTTCCAAGCGTTTTTCCGCCTGCGGCGCGCGCGTTGGCTGCCTCATCTCCAAGAATAGGGAGTTTATGAACCACGCGATGAAGTACTGCCAGACGCGCCTTTCCGTCGCAACGCTCGACCAGACCGCCTGCGCAGCGCTCTACAGCGTGGGGCCCGAGTATTTCGCCGCCGTGCGCGACGAGTATAAAAAGCGCCGCGATACGCTCTGCCGCAAGCTGCGCGAGATCCCCGGCGTCGTGTTCGACGTGCCGGGCGGCGCGTTCTACCTGATGGCGGCGCTGCCGGTCGACGACGCCGACAAATTCCAGCAGTGGCTTCTCGAGGAGTTCAACGACAACGGCGAGACGGTGATGTTCGCACCCGGCGCGCCGATGTACGCAACGCCGGGCAAGGGCAAGAACGAGGTCCGCATGGCCTACGTTATCGAGAGCCACAAGCTCGAGCGCGCGATGGATATTCTGAAAAAGGCCATCGAGGTCTATAACGCCAGATAAAAAGGAGAAAGGAAAATGATCCGTCATATCGTGATGTGGAAGTTCCGCGAGGGAACGGAAGAAAAGGCCAACGAGTTTCTGACAAAGCTTGCCGCGCTCGACGGCGTGATCCCGCAGCTCAAGAAGAGCGAGGTCGCGCGAAACATCGGCAAGGACAATTACGACGCCGTGCTGGTCTCCGAGTTTGAGTCGATGGACGACCTGAACGCCTACAAGGTCGATCCCCGCCATGTCGCCGTGAGCGATATCTGCAAGTCCATCCGCGCCGACCGCGTGGCCGTTGACTACGAAATGTAAACTCAAAAAGAGGGAGCACTGCATTTGCAGTGCTCCCTCTTTTTGAAAGAGCTTCGCTGCGCTTCGTGCCTTGCCACCCGTAGGGCGGCTGCGACACGCGCTCCGCGCAAAGAGTAAATTCCGACGCACAGGTCGTCAGAATTTACGATTGCAATTTTTTCGTGCCCGCGGGCGCGAAATGTTCTTAATCATCAATCACCGCGACCTGTGCGTGGCGATTGATTTTTCTCACAGAGCAAAGTGCTTTTTTCATCGAAAAAGGCTGCGAAACAGCCTTTTTGATGAGGTGCAACTGTCGGTTGCTAAGTTTTCAAGCCCGCTTGGTGGACTTTTGGCGCGCGCTTTGGTAAGCTGAAGGCAGAAAATCTGCAAAGGAGAATCCCTCTACATGACACTTGGAGAGAACATCGTGCGCCTGCGCACACAGAAGAATTGGTCGCAGGGCGACCTTGCCGACGCACTGGATATTTCGCGCCAGAGCGTATCCAAATGGGAGACCGACGCCTCCATCCCCGAGCTTGACAAGCTATTAAAGCTCTCCGAGCTCTTCGGTGTGACGCTTGACGAGCTGGTGCGCGGCGAGGATGCGCCGAAGGCGGAAACAGCCGCGCCCGCGGCACAGGCAGTACCCGCCTCTTTCACGCCGCAGACTTCGTCCGAGCAGGAAAAGCGTCACACCATTGCGGGTACGATTTTAATGTGTATCGGCGCGGTCCTTCTGCTCACCTGTCTAATACTCGCCGGCGATCTGCTGGCGGGGCTGATTTACGGACTGCCGTTTTTCCTCTGCGGCATCATCTGCTTTACGATGAAGCATCGCACGGGCCTGTGGTGCGGCTGGGCGGTCTATGCCTGCGTTGACCTTTACCTCCGCTTTGCGACCGGCCTTTCGTGGACGACCATCTTCATGACGCACCTCTGGACGCCGCAGATGAACTATATGCGCCTTGCGATCGCATGGGTGCAGTTCGCCGCCATGGTCCTGATGACCGTCTGGACGGTGCTCGCTTACCGAAAAATGAAGCTGCCCGCGACAAAAAAGGAACGCAAATGGCTGATCGTCGGCTGGGGTTTGGCGCTTGTCGCGCTGCCGCTTCTGATGAGCTACGGCGTCATGCCGCTGCTGCTCGACGATCTCGGCAATTACAGCAACGTTTCGCCGTACTTCCTGATAAGTGTTTTCTATAGCTATGCGCGCCTTGTGCTTGTCAACATCCTGCTCGTGCGCACGCTCGCCGTATGGCGAGCGAAGCGGGAAGAAAAGCAGAAGCGTGAAGAAGAATGAAAAAGCGGACCGCGTCGCGGTCCGCTTTTTGCTGCAAATACTGACTTACTTTTTGCTCTTCTCCAGCGCCGCGAGCTTGAGGCAGCAGCAGAAGACGGCCATCGCCTGCTCCAGCTCCTCGACGGGAGGCAGCGACGGGGCGACACGGATGTTGCTGTCGGCGGGGTCGTGGCCGTACGGATACGTCGCGCCCGCGCTCGTCATCACGACGCCCGCATCCTTGGCAAGCGCCAGCGTGCGCTTGGCAAGGCCGGGAGCCGTGTTCACAGAGACGAAGTAGCCACCCTTGGGCTTGTGCCAGCTCGCGATGCCGAGCGGCGCGATCTCGCGCTCGAGGGTTTCGACGACCATGTCGAACTTCGGCTTCATGATCTTGGCGTGCTCCTTCATCAGCGCGAGCGTGTGCTCTTTATTCTGAAGGTACTTCACGTGGCGCAGCTGATTCATCTTGTCGAAGCTGATGGCCTGCACGCCGATGAGCTTGGTCATGTAGTCCATGTTGGCCTCACTGCACGCAAAGCACGCGATGCCCGCGCCGGGGAGCGTCACCTTGCTGGTGGAGGCAAACTCAAAGACCATATCGGCGTTGCCGTACTTTTCGCACTCGCTCAGAATGTCCTTGAAGGGGACGAACTCGCCGTCGAACTCGTGGATGCAGTAGGCATTGTCCCACATGAGCAGAAAGTCCGGTGCGGCGGGCTTCATCTTCGCGATGCGCTCAATGGTCTCGTCGGAGTAGATGATGCCGTCGGGGTTAGAATACTTCGGCACGTTCCACATACCCTTGACGCTCGGGTCCTTGATGAGATTTTCGACGATATCCATGTCGGGGCCGTTTTCGGTCATGGGAATGGTGATGAGCTCAAAACCGAAGCTTTCAGTCACCTTGAAATGGCGGTCGTAGCCGGGGGCGGGGCAGAGCCACTTGACACTCTCTTCCTTGCACCACGGCCTTTTGCTGTGCAGAAGGCCGTGCGTGTAAGCCTTGGAAACGGTGTCGTACATGAGCTGAAGGCTCGAGTTGCCGCCGGCGAAGACCTGCGAAGTCTTGCAGCCGAGGATCTCGGCGAACAGCGCGCGGGCGCTCTCAAGGCCCTTGAGCTCGCCGTAGTTGCGGGCGTCCACGCCGTTGTCGACACAGTCCTCGGCGCTCGTAAGCACAGTCAGAAGGCCGCTGACGAGGTCGAGCTGCTTTTTGCTCGGCTTGCCGCGCGCCATGTTGAGCTTGAGCCCCTTGGCCTTCCAGCTCTCATACTCGGCGGACACCTTGTTGTATTCCTGCTGCCATTCGGCAGCGGACAGATCCATGTAACCCATCGTAGATCCTCCCTTTTGATTTATCGGATTAAAGTAAATAAATTATAGCACGGCTTTGAGAGAAAAACAAGTGTCCACATGATACAATCATATGTCCTTCGCGCGGGCTGAACTTCGGTCATTGCAGAGAGGAAAGAAAAAATCGGTCAAACACACCGCGGACGTACTTTACTGTGTCGCGCAGCCCCCGCTCCTGTTTCCGCAGGACGGGGACGGAAATGGGATAATGTTCACTCGCTTCCTGCCGCGTTGTCCGATCGGCTCCTGACGCCGCAATGCAGACACCCTTTTTCGGATGTCTGCATTGCGATCCTTTTACGGAAAACACCGACAGGAGGCCTGACCGTCCTGCCGGTGTGATCGATTCAGTAGGGGGAACGATAGGATGCGGAGAAAGGTGCTCAGACCTTTGAGGGGAGCGCCGTGCCGGATACCTGCACGGGTGCTTTCACGGACGTCTTTTCGCCGGTCGCGAAGCGCTTGAAGACGAAGGAGCCGACAAGACCGGCAAAAATACCGGACGCTGCGCCGATGGCCAGCGCCAGAACGACCTTGCCTGCGGGATTAAAGGCAAAGGGAGCCAGCAGGCCGGGGATGGGAGAGGCCGTGCCGGGCGCGTTGTTCACAATGCCGAGCAGGGCCGCGGCGATACCGGCAAGTCCGCCGCCGAGGAAGTCCGAGGCGTAGATGGGGATGGGATAGCGCGTGATGATATGCGCCTGCGTCAGCGGCTCGAGCATGACGGCGATGACGTTGCTGCGGTCGCCGAGGTGGAGACGCGCGAAGAGAATGCCGTTCGTGAACGAGCCGGCCACGCACGCGATGGCGGCAATGCCCATCGGCAGGCCCGTGAGACCGAGCATGGCCGTGAGCGCCATCGAGCTGAGCGGGGAGGTGCAGATCATCTTCATGATGCCGCCGAGCAGGAAGCCCATGATGACGGGGGACTGCTCCGTCGCGGCGGTGATGGTCATGCCGATGTACTCCATCGCAGCATTTACCACAGGGTCAGCCGCAAACGCGATCAGCCTTGCGGCGGGAGCAAGGAGCAGCGCACCGATGATCGTGTCAAGCCCGTCGGGGAGATATTTTTCGACCAGCGGGGACAAAAAGCCGATGGCATAGCCCGCGAGAAAGCCCGGCAGGATGCCGTAGCCGCCGACGGCCACGCCGCCGACAACGGCAAAAACGGGGTTTGCGCCCATGGCGATGGGGACGAGGATGGCGGCCGCCACACCTGCCATGCCGCCGGAGATGCTGCCGACCTCACTAAGGAAGGCGATGCCGGCGAGATCGCCGCAGATATAGTGCAGAACAGCCTCTACGAGAAAAGTCGCAACAGCGGCATTGGCAAGGCCCGACATGGCGATCGAGCCCTTGGGGGCCTTCAGACTGAAGAGGGAAAAACCGGCGAGCGTCAGAAGTAAAAGTCCGAGTCCGAGTAAGATCGTAGTCATAATTCGCTGCCTCCATTCATTTTTTTGAAACACTTGATAAATTTATTGTAATAACAGGTTTCAAAAGGTAACAGAAAGTGACAGAAAATTTTTCATTTCCTTCTTTTCGTAACTATAGGACAAATTAAACGCTCGGTTTTTATGCGATTTTTCCATTTTACTAAAAGTTTTGATCGCCCTTCTCGCTGCAAAGCGCGGCAAGCGCGTACAGAAAGCGGCGGACGGAGACCTTGCCGTGCTCCTCGCTTTTCCCGCGGATGCAGTTCATCTCCTTGCGGACCTGCTCGAAATTGAAGAGCGTGCCGGCGTACTCGGTAAAGACGTCGTTGGCGTAATCCTCGATGCCGAGGCTTGCGAGATTTGACATACCGGCCGCCGCCGCCCGGCGGATGCGCTGCTCCACGGACTTCGGCGAGGCGCTGAAGCGGCCGCAGAGCTGCGCGACGGTCATTTGCTCGTTCCGGCCCTGCGCGGCAAGGTAGCCGATGATCTGGATGAGGTCGGGATAGGCGGGATCTCCGCTGAGACCGAGCCGCTGCAAAACGGCTTTGAGCTGCTCGAGCTGCGGCGCGCTGATCGTCTGCGTGCCGGCAGTGCCGGCGGAAGCTGCTGCTTCCGGCTTTGCGGCCGGGCGGTCCAGCTGCATGAGCGAGCGGACCTGACGCATCGTGCGCTCCATCGTCAAGAGCTCGTCGACCCTGGAGAGGACGCTTGTGACCTCGACGCCGTTGATGGGCTTGGCAATGAAAAAGTCCACTCCCGACTGATAGGCTTCGCCGACCATCTCCTTGGAGGTGACCTGCGAGAGCATGACGAAATGAAGCTCCGGGAATTGCTGCTTAGCCTTCTGTACGAACGTGATACCGTCCATTTCGGGCATCAGAAGGTCGACGAGCACAATGTCTGCGCCGCAGGTGCGCAGGTCCTCCAGCGCGTCGACCGCGCTCTGAGAGCTGCCGACGACGGTCCCGAGACCGCCATCTTCGATCAGCAGGCGCAGGACGCTCAAAACGGCGCTGTCGTCATCAATGAGATAGATGCGCATGGATTGCCCTCCTTACAGGTGTTCTGTGGGGATGCGGACCGTGAAGGCCGTCTCGCCGTCCGATGAGCGGACGGTGACCGAGCCCTTGAGCGTCTGCTCGACAAGGTCCTTGACGATGCTGAGACCGAGCCCCCGGTTGATCTCTCCCGTGCGGCGGTCGATCTTGCTGGAAAAGCCGGGCGTGAAGATGTGCTCCATGCGCTCCGGCGGGATGCCGCCGCAGTCATCCTCCACGGAGAAGAGAACGGCGCCGCCCTCTTCCTGCGCGATCAATCGGATATGCACGGGGCGGTCCGTCGGCGCGGCTTCGACGGCGTTGTTCAGCAGGTTGCGGAAAACGGACATCAGCTCGTAGTAGTGCGTCGTCCGGCGGTCTGTATCGCAGCGGCACGTCAGCGCAGCGTCCTTGCCGCTCTCTCCTGCAAATCGCTCCGTGCTGAGCCGCAGCAGACGGAAGAGCTCGGAAAGCTCCATGCTGCCGCGCTCTCCCTCCTGCCCGAGAACGGCGGAGATGCCGCGCATGACCAGCGCGTAATCCTTTTTGACCTCGTGCACGTCCTTGGCGATCATCAGCGCTTCGTCGGCATACGGAGCGGCGGCTTCCTCCGCGCGCAGGCTGCGGCAGAGCTGATAGGCGCGGCTCATCGTCTGCTCGGCGAGCTCCGCTCCCTTTTCCATCCAGATGACCTCGCTGCGCAGGTCAGCCGTCATGAGCAGCAGCTTTTGATAGCGCACCGAATCCTCGTTGCGCAGGATCTGAATGCCGTAGCGCCTGAGGGCGGATAGGATGGCCGCGGCGAGAAGCGCGCGGACAAGGCCGGCGGCAGCGATCCGCAGCAGAAGCGCCGGGGAAAAGGCGGCACTCCCTTCGCGGACGAGAAGCTCTGCAAGATTGCTCAGCGCGTCGACCGCGGCGAGCGGCAGCGCGTAGGAGAGCCGATATCCCGCGGGGCGCTTCTTCTCAAAAAAGAGAAAGAAGAGCACGCCGAAGCTGAGATAAAACAGGATTTCCGGCGCATAGCCGGAGACGGCGTCCGATACCGGGCTGCCGAGCAGCGCGGCATTTATCAGACGAAGAAGAAAAACGCCCGCGGCGCTCAGCACGGTGAGCGGGAGCGCCGGGAGCGCCGGGAGCGTGAAGAGCAGGATCTGCAGGAGTATCACGGCAACGGAGAGGTGAAAGCCCCTGTCCTGCACGGCGACCGATACCTGCGAGAGCAGCGCGACGAGCCCTGCGCACAGGAATACGGCGCGCGGGCTTTTGGTGCGGTCCATGGACAGTCCTCCTTCCGCATGAAGCGTTATGTTATTTTCCATCATACCATACTGCCGCCGCTGGTGCAAAACCATTTTTGCGCGCTTTCGCGGGGCGGCTTTGCGGCAAAACTGTATTTACACCGGCGGGCGACCGTGGTACAATATCACAATTATAATTGGAGAGCTTTCCCCAATGGACAAAATTGGCGCTGCAAAGGAGAGAAGCAGCATGACGATGGAGAATCACGCGGCAAATGACGAAAAATCAGCCGAGCACTATACCGGCGAGCTGTTTGGCCAGCTCATGCAGATCGACAGAGTGCACAGCAAAGAAGAGATCGAGGCGGCGGTCTACCGTCTGCTCAGTCTGATCGGCGAGGCGATGGACGCGGACCGCGTCTTTCTTTTTGACCGGCTCGAGGAGGAGCGGGAGGAAAACTACTCCAATACCTTCGAGTGGTGTGCGGAGGGCGTTTCACCGCAGATCGAAAATCTGGAAAGGCTCACGCGGGCGGATATGCCCGTCTGGTTGGAGACCTTTGAGCGCGGCGAGCCCATTTACATCCCGGACCTTGAAGAGGTGCGCGGCGTGATGCCGTCGGAGTATGACATTCTGAAGGCGCAGGACATCCGCCGCGAGATCGCGGTGCCGGTCTTTTACCGCAGCACGCTGAGCGGCTTTTTCGGTGTGGGCAATCCGCGGGGCGAGATCACGCCGGCGCAGATCGACCTGCTCAGCTTTGTCGGCGGACACGTCGGCAGCGCGCGGGAAAAGCTGCGGATGTTCGCGCTTCTGGAGCAGAAGCAGAAAACGCTGGAGCAGGACCTGCAGGCGAAGCTGCTGGAGCAGCAGATGCTGATGGTCCTGTGTCGGAACAGCATTTCGGTATACCGGGTCGATCTGATGAAGAATCGCGCGCAGGTCGTGAAGGTGGAGGACTATGCCAACACAGCGGACGAGCTCCTGCCCTATGGGGACGAGATCTTCCCTTATTATGAGGCGATACGGGATTATTACGAGCGCTTTGTCATCAAGGAAACGGCACCCGACTTTTTGCAGGCACTGCAGACGGAGAGCCTGATGCGCGCGCTGGAGAACAAAGACAGGATCAGCCGCCGCTACCGCTGCACGCCGAACGCGCGCGGCCAGATCTACTTTGAGGTGCGCGTGAGCAAGCTGCTGCAAACGGACACGAGCTTTCAGGTGCTGGTGGATTTCCACAATATCGACGAGATCGTGCGCGAGGAGCGCCAGCATCAGCGCGAACTCGAGGCGGCGCTTGCGGAGAGCCGCGCAAACTACGAGGTCATCTCGGCCATCGGCAAGATCTACTACACCATTTACCGCATCGACCTGCGCACAAAGCGCTACGAGGAGATCTCCGGCAACAGCCGGATGCACCGTCTGACCGGTGGCAGCGGCCTTGCGCAGGACCGCATGAACGAGGAGAGCAGGCGGAGCGTGCTGGAGGAGTACCTGCCCTACGTGGAAAGCTTTTTCGACCTCTCTACACTCGGAAAGCGCCTGAAAACCGAGGATTCCATGGCGATCGAGTATCCCGTTAAGGACGGCAACTGGCACCTCGCCCGCTTTATCGTGCAGACGCGTGATGAAAATGGCGAGGCGGAGCGCGTGCTCTTTGCGATGCGCCTGTTCAGCGAGGAAAAGCGCCGCGAAAAGTACTGGATGAGCGCGGCAGAGGAAGCGCGCCGCGCGAACGAGGCAAAAAGCGAGTTCCTTTCGCGGATGTCGCACGATATCCGCACGCCGATGAACGTCATCATGGGCTTTGCCAACATCGCCCGCCAGCACGCGGGTGACCCGGCCAAGATACAGGATTGCCTGGATAAGATACTGACCAGCGGGCAAAGCCTGCAGGCGCTCATCGACGATGTGCTGGATATCTCACGCATCGAGAGCGGCGAGTTCAGGGTCGTGCCGCAGCCGATGGAGCTGCACGAGCTCTTCGACTTCTATTCTCAGGCGGCGCACGGCATGGCGGCGGAAAAGCATCTGACCTTTACGGGCCGGATGCACGATATCAAGCACGATACGCTCGCGGCGGACCCGGTGCGCATGGGGCAGGTCTATATGAATCTGCTTTCCAACGCGGTGAAATATACGCCGGAGGGCGGAACGGTCGATTTTGAAGTTTATGAGGAGCCGGCGGAGGAGGATGGCGAGATCCGCCTTGTCTCCGTCGTGCGCGACACAGGCATCGGCATGACGAAGGAGTTCATGGGGGAGATGTATTCCGCCTTTGCGCGCGCGGTCGACACGCGCGTAAACCGTGTGCGCGGCAGCGGACTGGGGCTTGCCATCGTGAAAAAGATCGTCGATCTGATGGACGGGACCATCGAAGTGGAAAGCAAGGTGGGCAAGGGGACGACCTTCCGCGTGACGTTCACGCTGCCGACGGCGGAGGAGGGCAGCGTCCGCCGGGACGAGGTGCAGGAGCCTGTGCGCCTGCCTGCGCGCGGGGTGAACGTCCTCGTGGCGGAGGACAACACCCTCAACTATGAGATCGTCGTCGAGCAGCTTTCCTCCTATGGGCTGCACTGCCGCCGCGCAAAGGACGGCCGCGACTGCGTGCGGCAGTTTGAGCGCTCGCAGCCAGGCGAGATCGACATCATCCTCATGGATATGCAGATGCCGGAGATGAACGGTCTGGAGGCGACGGCGGCCATCCGCGCGCTGGCGAGACCGGACGCGAAGGAGATCCCCATCATCGCGCTGACGGCGAACGCCTATCAGGAGGATGTGCAGAGATGCCTGGATGCGGGCATGAACGCGCACCTTTCCAAGCCCATCCATGTGGATCGGGCCGTGCGCACGATCGCCGAGTGCCTGAAAAAGGAATAAAGGAAAAGCGCCCGAAAGCCAAAAGGCTTTCGGGCGCTTGCCGTTATGTTTCCTGCTCTGCGGGGAAGATGGAGATCTGGCGGTCCTCCTGCGAGGAATGAAACGCGCGGATCGTTTCAAGCGCACCGCTGCTGACGGGGCCCGGTACGGCGGCGGGACGCGCAAGGTAAAAGCCCTGCAGCAGGTCCACGCCGAGGGAGAGAACGGTCCTGAGCTCTTCGGGCGTTTCAAGGCCCTCCGCCACGACCTTCATGCCGCGCGGATGCGCGTAGGCGACGGTATTCGATACGATCTGGCGCTTATTGGCGTCGGTGTCGATGTGGCGGATGATGGAGAGGTCGATCTTGATGTAATCCGGCGAGAGTTCGAGCAGGCTGCGCTCGTTGCTGTAGCCGCTGCCATAGTCGTCGAGCGCGAATGCGCCGGCGCTGCCGGCAATATTGCGCTTGGCCTTGAGAGCGTTCAGATCAAGCCCCTCTTCCTCTGTGATCTCGATGACAAGATGCGGCAGCAGATGGGAGAAGCGGCGGAAGTATTCCTGCTGCTCCTCGTCCGTCAGATGCTGGCTTGCGATGGAATTGACGAACAGCAGCCGCTCCTGGGGGATCCTGCCGCTCTCCTCGAGCGCGAGGAAGGACCTGGAGGAATGGAAGAAGGTGATGCGCTCGATCTCGTGCAGGCAATTCTCCTCCTTGGCAAGGCGCAGCACATCGTCGGGTGAGCGCAGCGTGGAAAGCCCCTCCACGCGCATGAGCGCTTCGTAAGCGAGGACCTCGCCCGTGGCGGCCGAGACAAGCGGCTGGAAGTAGTAGGTGATGAGCTCCTCGTTGACGAGCCGGTGGAACTCCGCGCGGCTGCGGCTTGCAAAGCGGTCCTGCCGGTAGACCTCGGGGTCGAATTCGAGAAGCCTGCCCTTTTGCGAGTGCTTGACCTGATACATGGCAAAATCCGTGTATTTGCGCAGCGTGACAAGGTTTGTGCAGCTCTCGGGATACCACGCGACGCCGCCGGAGACGCTCACGTGCAGGGCGCGGCCGCTCGGCAGCTCGACAGTCGTCTGCTTGAGGGCTTCGTGCAGCGCGCGGATATCCGCGCGCAGGGTGTCCTGATCGTGGTAGCCGTAGAGGAAAATGTTGAACTCGTCGCCCGAGATGCGCGAGCAGATCGTGCGCGCGGGCGCATTCTTGGCAAAGCAGAGACCCGTCTGGCGGATGTATTCGTCACCCCAGTCGTGGCCGAAGGTGTCGTTCGTGTGCTTGAGCCCGTCGAGGTCGAACATCAGCAGCGCCGCGTGGCCGAGCTTCTCCGGCTCGCAGAAGAGGTCGCTGCAAATGCGCTGGAAGGCTCTGCGGTTGTAGAGCCCTGTGAGCGTATCATAATCGCGTTCATGCTCGATGCGCAGCCGCTCCAGGGTGGAGGAGGTCACATCCTCGGCAAGGCCGACCTGCGCGCCGTCCTCGTATGTCGTTTCGATGCGGATGTAGCGCTGTGAGCCGTCCGGCTGTGCGACGCAGTAGAGCTTGGAGCCGTCGGGCGAGGCCGTGGGCGGACAGGTCGCCTCAAAGCGGTGCAGAAGGCCGCGGAAGTCCTCCGGACTCAGCGCGGAAATGTCCACCCCCTGAAGCCCGAGCAGCGGGAAGAAGTTGTCGGTCGCATAAACGCTTTCCGGGTCAAAGCGCAGCTCGTAGCCGCCGAGCTCCACGCTCGCCATATCCATGATGCGCAGGAATTTGGTCGAGGCGGCGAGCACGTCGCGGCTGAGGCGCGTGAAGGCCGAGGAGAAGCGGTCGAGCTCGTTGATACCGGTGGGAGAGAGCGTGGGGATGCTGCTGTGGTCATGCTGGGCGCGCGTGACCTCGCTGGAAAGGCGGGCGACCGGCTTGGCGAGCCGCTGCGCAACGAGCAGGCTGCTGAAAAGACCGGCTGCCAGCACGAGCAGCACGGCAATGATGAGAAGACGTGTCACGTGGCCGGAAAAGGCATAGAGCTGCGACTCCGGCACGATGCCGATGAGCAGCGGAACTTCATTATAAAAGGGAGCATTGCGGCTGTAAAGCGAGAGCGGGAGCACGGAGGCATGGCAATATTCGCCGTCGATCATCGCGCGGTAACCGCCGTGGATGGAGGGGGTGAGCAAGAGTGTATCGCCGGCCTCCTCAAACGCGGCATTTTCGCCGGCGGAGTCGGTGATGATGCTCACGGGAAAATCGCTGCCGCCCGGCGTGCGGTCGGCAAGAGCGAAGAGGTAGGAGCCGCTGCCGTCGTTTTGCAGCTCGCTGCTCGGCAGGAGCGAGCGCAGATGACTTTCGAGCATCTCGACGCCGAGCACACCGTAGACCGTGCCGTCGTCCAGCATGAGCGGGACCGTGTAGGCGATGGCGGAGTGCGTGTCGCCGGAGAGCGTGTAGGGCTTGACGGTCCAGTGGCCGAGATCGTCGGTCTCAAGCTCGCCGCCGCTGTGGTAAGCGGCCTGAAAGACCGGGTAGAGCAGGCCGTCCGCACGCGTTTCGGAATAGAGCAGCGAGGGCATCCAGCACGTATCGGTCGAGATGTGCAGCGACTGCACGATCTGCGAGGGCGCGCGTTCGATGAGAAGGTCGGAATTGCGGACCGAGGGGGAGGACGACGGCTCCAGGTCGCGCAGATACAGGCAGGGAAGCGGATCGCCCTCCGTGCGGGTATCAAGGTCGTGCGTGTTGAGCACGACGAAAATGCCTGTAACAGAGCAGCGGCGCATGGAGGCAATCATTTTTTCGCCGATGGCACTCAGAAGGGGGAGCGCGTCTTCATTGCTGCGATCGAGTGTGTCGACGGAGATATCGCCGGAGTCGATGAGCGATTGCGCGGTGGTGTTGATGCTGCCTGCAAGGGTGGAAAGGTCCTGCGCCGAGAGCATCAGGCTCTGCAAATAGCTCTGGCGGTTTTCCACCTGCTTTTGCAGCAGGTCCGCCGCGTTCTGCTCCAGTTGGACGTTGACTCGGCTGAAATAGAGAATACCGATGAGCAGCACGAGCTCGACCAGAAGAACGGCGAGCATCGAGCGCAGGATGGTAACGAAAATAGAGCGATTCGGTGCCTTTTTGTCGGCCGGTGCCTGCTTTGTCACAAATGTCCCTCCTTCCGGTAAAATGCGATGCGGCGGCTCAGCCCTCGTAGGCTTGCAGCGCGGTCAGCGTGTCCTGATACCAGGCTTCAAAGCACTCGTCCGTGAGGAACTCTGCCGAGGCCTCGGCAAAGCTCTGCCCATCCGCCATGCGCTCGTCAATGGTCGTGCGGTCGGCGGTGGCCTTGTCGCTCATGGCGTATTCGAGCACGGCGCGTGCGTCCGTGCCGCCGGAGAAGGCGCGCGGAGTGTAGAGGTGGTTGTCGTTCACCGTGGCGGTGGCGACGGTCAGGACCTGATCCATGTCATCGCTGAGCGCAAGGCCGCTTGCGCGGATGGCGTCGATGGAGTTGCCCTCGCGCGTGACGGGAAGATAGCCGGAGGAGACGGAAAAGGCGATGTTATGCTCGGGAGAGGTAAACCATTTGAGGAAGATGAGGCTTGCGCGGATCTCCGCGTCGGTGGCCTTGGTGATGACCATGCCCGCGCCCTGCTGCACGGCGTAGTCCTCGCCGTCTTCAAACTTCGGGCAGGGAAGAATGGTGGGGGTGATGTCATGACTGCTCATATCGTCCGTGATGACCTGAGAGGGGAAGAACGTCGCGCTTGAGGAGGAGGCGACATAGGCGATGATGCTGCCGCTCTTCATGTCATCGCTGCGGAAACGGCCGCCGGCGCTGAAATAACCCTTGATGAAGGGAACATAGTAATTGTCCCACAGCTTGCGGGCAACGTCCTTATCAAAGTCCAGCGTCATGATGCCTTCCTTGGCATCGAAGATGGTGCAGCCGAGCTGACGGGCGCCGATGAGCATATAGTTGGCCATCGCGTCGCGGCCGAAAAAGGCGCGGCCGTCGTCGGGAATGTCGGGCGTCTGCGCATCGGTCCACTCGTAGTAGCGCTGGGCGACGGAGATGAGACCTTCGATGGTGGCAAGGTCGTCATAGCTTGCGCCCGTGGCCTCGGCGAACGGAGCCCAGTCGGTCTCGTTGAGGAAGAGCAGCTCGGTCGACTTTGCAACGGGCAGGATCTTGATGCTGCCGTTACCGGAGAAGTCGCCCTCGCTCAGATAGTCGGCGATGAAGTCGCTGCGCTCTTCCTCGGTGAGGTACTCGCTGAGGTCGGCGATCTGCTCCATCTGGTCGAGCGCGTAAGCTGTGTCGGCATAGGCGGAGAAGATGTTGGGCATGGGAGCCGCGCCGACCTTCCCCTCTGCCGAGGCGAGGACATTGGTTTCAAGATCGTTGACACTGCCCTGGCTGGAGCTTTTGACGGTGATGCCGTTTTCCTTTCCGACGGTCGAGTTGAACTCATTGACGAGCGCGTTGAACGACTCGAGCTGCTCACTGTTGTAGTAGGTCCAGACCGTGACGGTCACAGGCTCGCTCGGCGAGGGGGAGTTGTCCGCTTTCTGCGCGCCGCAGCCGGTCAGCAGCGCGAGCGCCGACGCAGCGGCGAGAAGCCGGGAGAGAAGCATTCTGCGTTTCATGAGGAAGTCCTTTCTGTGCCCGCTCATACGGGCAAAAACAACGCCCGCGTGCGCGGGCGAGCGTGCTTTACGTTTGTGCGGGGAAAAACTGACCGACAAGGTAGGTGTGTGCACCGTCGTCCGAGGGCCAGATCGTGCGGACTCTGAGCGTATAGGGAAGGCTCTTGCCGTCTTTGCGCAGCGTGACGGACAGCGTGACATCCGTGTTCGTCGGCGTGGCGAGGGAGACCTGCTCCCTGATCCGCTCGATATCCTCACGGCTGAGCAGATCGGAATCCTGCCCCTCGGAGAGATAAAGCGTGACACGGCGGTGGGCTTCATCGGCGTCCCAGTCGGTGAGGATGGCCTTGTCGATCCAGTGGTCATAGACAAACTGGATGCCTCCGCTCTGCTCGGAGAAAAATTCCGTCTTCGCCTGCTCAATGGGCAGCAGCTTGAGCGCGAGGTTGTCGTTCGGCAGCGAGCGCTGCTCGAGCATTTCGCTCGCAAGGCGCTGTGAGTCGAGCTGATAGTCAAAGCTGCTGGGCTCGTGCTGCATACAGGTGCGCAGCTGATCGTCCACAGCCTTGAGACAGTCGAGCAGCAGCGGGTTGAACGCGCCGCACTCGCCGTTGAGGATCATCTGCAGGGCAGTCTCGTGGGAGAAGGCCTTCTTGTAGCAGCGATCGCTCGTGAGCGCGTCGTAAACATCCGCGAGCGCGACGACCTGTGCCGAGATGGGGATCTCGTCGCCCTTGAGCCTGTCGGGATAGCCGCGGCCGTCCCAGCGCTCATGATGCCAGCGGCAGATCTCGTGCGCGGTGCGCATGAGCGGGTCGTTCTGCGGGAGCGCCATATCGTCGAGCAGCTTGTCGCCCTCGATCGTATGGGCCTTCATGATCTCGAACTCCTCGCGCGTGAGCTTGCCGGGCTTGTTGAGGATCTCGGCGGGGGTGTTGATTTTGCCGATGTCGTGCAGGGCGGAAATGGTGCTGATCATCGAAATATCCGCCTGCGAGAGCGGATATCGGTCCGTCATTTTGATGAGCTGGTGCAGCAGCAGGTCCGTGATGGTGCGCACGTGCAGGATGTGCGTGCCGGATTCAAAGTTTTTCGACTCGACCACGTGACCGAGAATATTGATCATGGTGGTGTTCGTCTTCTCGCGCTCGTAGACCTGCTCCTCGGCAAGGTGGACAAGGTCCTTCTGACGCGCGTAGAGCGTGAGCGCGTTGTTCACGCGGCGGCGCACGACCGCAAGGTTGAAGGGCCTGCCGATGTAATCGGTCACGCCGAGGTCATAGGCCTTCTGAATAAGGTCCGCGTCGTCCTCGGACGAGATGATGATAACAGGGATCTCCTGTGTCCAGTTGCGCTGACGCATGACCTCGAGCACGCCGAAGCCGTCAAGGTGCGGCATATTGATATCGAGCAGCAAAAGGTCGATATCGAAATGCTCATGCAGCAGGTCAAGCGCCTGCACGCCGTCGTCGGCGTACAGGTAGTCGTAGCGCGTTCCGAGAATTTCGGAGAGCAGCTGCTGATTCATTTTGGAGTCATCGGCGATGAGAATTCTGGCTTCATCCATAGTGATGTCCTCGGCTGCGCATTCGGGGGAGGAACGCGCAGACTTTCATGAAGATCGCGGCGAAAAACGCCGTATGCCTGCAAGCAGGCAAACAAGAAAAGCGGCACCGAGACCGCCGGTGCCTGAAGGGGGCCGCGCGGCGCGACGCCGGCACGACCGTACCATTGTTACGATGTTAAGGTTATGCTAACACACATGAAATTCAGATACAAGAAAAAAATGTGTAAAAACCCGGGAAATTTTGAAATAAAACCGGGGAAAACGGAGAGATGGCGCGCCGTGCCCCGGCGGGAGAGCGCCATTGAGCGTTATGACCAAAAAAGTGAAGCAAGTGCGAAAAATGTTTCAAATAAGAGAAAGAGAATGAATGTTGACATTTTTTGCAAAGGTGAGTATAGTATAAGCACAAAATTTGAAAGTATTTAACGTATTCTTAACGACGACGGCCCAAAATGAGCCGCGCGTTTGACAATGGCCGGGCCTTGCCCGTGCAGCGGGGTGGATCACTATGGCATATATGCGTTTGGGCGACCTGCTGGTCGCCTCCGGCGTCATCACGAATGAGCAGTTGAACAAGGCGCTCGAGCTGCAGAAGAAATCGAAGCAGCGCCTTGGCGACGTGCTGATCGAAAATAAGTTTATCACCGAGCAGCACCTGATCGAGGCCCTGCAAATTCAGCTTGGTGTCGAGTTTGTCGACCTGACGGCGGTGTCCATCCCGGTCGAGCTTGCAAAGTATGTGCCGAAGAACATCGCCAAGAGGTTCTGCGTCGTGCCCGTCAAGCTCGTGAAGGACACGCTGTACCTTGCCATGAGCGACCCGCTGGACTTCGTCGCGCAGGAGGAGGTCAAGACCGCCTCCCGCCGCCGCGTCATCCCGATGATCGCCACGCGCCGCGCGACCGAGCAGGCCATCAGCCGTCTGTACGGCAGCGAGGGCACGGCCCGCGTCATCGAGGAGATGAAGCGCGAGGCAGGCTCGTCCTCGCAGGATATCATCCCCGCACAGATGGCGCAGGAAACGGCAAGCTCCGGCGACAGCGCGCCGACCATCCGCTTTGTCAACAGCCTCATCGAGCGCGCCTTTACCGAGCGCGCGAGCGATATCCATCTGGAGCCGCAGGACGGCGAGATGGTCGTGCGTATGCGTATCGACGGCCTGCTGCGCCGCGTGCTCACCGTGCCCGCAGAGCTGCAGAACACCGTCATCTCCCGTCTGAAGATCATGGGCGGCATGAACATCGCCGAGCATAAGATCCCGCAGGACGGTCAGGCGCTCGTGCAGGTCAAGGGCCACGCGCTCGACCTGCGTATTTCGTCGATGCCGACGGTGTACGGCGAGAAGATCGTGCTGCGACTGCTCGATAAGTCCGCCCAGGGCATGAGCAAGGAGGCCATCGGCCTCGAGGGGCGCGACCTGGAATGCTACAAGGCGCTGCTCAAAAATACCAGCGGCGTGATCCTGCTCGTCGGTCCCACCGGCAGCGGTAAGTCGACGACCATGTGCGCGATGCTGCAGGACCTTGCGCGCGAGGAGATCAACATCGTCTCGCTCGAGGACCCTGTCGAATATCATATCCCCGGCGTGAATCAGTGCCAGATCAACGAAAAGACCGGCATGACCTTTGCAAACGGCCTGCGCGCCATCCTGCGCCAGGACCCCGACATCATCTCCGTCGGCGAGATCCGCGACGGCGAGACGGCGAGCATCGCCATGCGCTCGGCCATCACGGGCCACCTGGTGCTCTCTACCCTGCACACGAACGATTCCGTTTCGGCGGTGTTCCGTCTGCGCGATATCGGCGTGGAGCCGTGGCTCATCGCAAGCGCGCTGCGCGGCGTGATCTCCCAGCGTCTGGTGCGCAAGATCTGCCCGCACTGCAAGCGCGGCTATCAGCCGAGCGAGGAAGAGCTCGAGCTGCTCGGGATGCCCGCCGACACGAAGACGACCTTCTACAAGGGCGAGGGCTGCCCCGAGTGCCACCACTCCGGCTACGCCGGTCGCCGCGCGGCCTTTGAGATCTTAATGATCAACGGCAAGCTGCGCCGCCTCATCAGTCAGGACGCCACCATCGACGATCTGACCGCGCAGGCGCGCGCCGACGGCTACGTTACCATGCGCGAGAGCTGCCGCGACCTTGTGCTGCGCGGCATCACCACGGCGGAGGAGGCTGCGCGCACCATCAGCACCACCGTGGACGATTGACCGCGATGGGCCTATCATAAACTATTACGAAATAAAATTCAAGCATAACCGTGTTGATTTTAGTAAAAAAACGAAGGGCAGGTGACAGAGCGTGACGACATACCGCTACAAGGGTCAGACGGTCGACGGGGCGAAGGTCTCCGGCGTCATCCGTGCCTACGACGAGTTCGAGGCGGTCGCCAAGCTGCGCGACACCTGCGCGTTCGTCACCAAGCTCGAAGAGGTCAAGGAGAAAAAGAGCGCCTTTTCCGCCGGCACGCACGTGCGGATCAAGGAAAAGGAGCTGGCGCTCATCTGCTCGCAGTTCTCCATCATCCTCGGTACGGGCCTGCCCGTGATGCGCTGCGTGGAGATGGTCGCCTCGCAGAGCCGCAACAAGCGCACGCGCAGAATGCTCGAAAAGGTCGCCGAGGATATCGGCGCGGGCTATTCCATGGCGCAGAGCTTTGAAAACAATATGCCCGGCCTGCCCAAGACCTTTATCGAGACCGTGCGCGCGGGCGAGCAGTCCGGCGCGCTGGAGGAATGCTTCAAGCGCCTGCACAAGTATTACGACAAGACCGCCAAGACCAAGGCAAAGGTCATCAGCACGCTGACCTACCCCGCGATGGTCATTGCGGTCGCCGTCATCGTCGTCATCATCATCATGGTCAAGGCGATCCCGGCCTTCGGCGATGTGTTCGCCGAGATGGGCACGGAGATGCCGGCTGTGACGAAGGGGCTCATCGCCGTGAGCAACTTCTTCGTCGGGTGGTGGTGGCTCATCCTGCTCATTCTCGCGCTGCTCGGCATTCTTTACACGCTGGCCAAGCGCACCGAGAAGGGGCGCGTCGCCATCTCGTCCTTTTCGCTCAAGCACGCACCGCTGCGCCGCCTGCACTCCATGAGCGCGGCGGGCCAGTTCGCCAACACGATGGCCACCATGCTGGCCGCGGGCCTGCCCGTGCCGAAGGCGCTGGACGTTGTCAGCCAGGTCATCGGCAACTACGTCTTCTCCGTCGGCGTGCGCGAGGTGAAGCAGAGCGTGGAGCGCGGCCGCACCATCAGCGAGAGCATGGAGGAGATCGAGTACTTCCCCAAGATGCTGACGGAAATGGTCGGCGTGGGCGAGCGCTCCGGCTCGCTGGAGCAGACGCTCGACGTCATTGGCGCCTACTTCGATAACGAGGTCGAGGTCCTCACCTCCCGCCTCCTGTCGCTGATGGAGCCCATCATCACCATCCTGCTGGCGGTGGTCGTGGTGTTCCTGCTGCTGGCGGTGTACCTGCCGATGTTCAGTATGTACGGCGGCATCGCCTGATTTGATCACGGTATCCCCTCCGCGCGCCAACCGGCGCGGAGCGATATAAAGAAAGACAAACAAAAAAGGAGAAATCAAGCTATGAAAAAGATGATGAAGAACCGCAAGGGCTTCACCCTGATGGAAATGCTGATCGTTGTCGCGATCATCGCCATTCTCGTTATTATCGCGATCCCGACCTTCAACAGCGCGCTCGCCAAGGCCCGCGCCGCCACCGACGTTGCCAACATCCGTTCCGGCTATGCCGCCGCGCTGGTCGAGGCCATGACGAACGGTGTCGACAAGACTGATACCAACAATACGTACTATCTGCTGAAGGATGGCAGCGTTTCCAATGCTGCTGCTGATGCGACTAACAGATATACCACGCAGGGCGAATCTAAGAATGCCACTCCCAACACGACGATTGGCGGCAAGTTTGAAGTCAATGGAGCAACCGCCAATGCCGTTAAGTGGGAGAAGAACGCTACTGTCTCCTACAAGGTAGAGAATGGCACTGATGGTGTGCCTGTGGTGACTAAAATTGAGGCTGCTGACCAGACTACTAACCCGTAATTTCGCCACATCTCATACAGAATTTTAACCGACTTCCGGCGGGGGCGCTGCTCCCGCCGGGTCGACCCCCTTTATCGCAAACGGAAAAGGGGGTGGCCGTGGGTTGGCCGGTCATCCCCCAATACTTCCGGAAGGAGAAAAAGCCATGCTGCATACCTCACCGCCGCTTGCGGCGTACTGCTGCTTTGTCGCGGCGCTGTTCGGCGCGTGCATGGGCAGCTTTTTGAACTGCATGGCCTGGCGCATCGTGCACGGCGAGAGCGTGCTGCGCGGCCGCTCGCACTGCGACGAATGCGGCCATGTGCTCGCGGCGCGGGATCTTGTCCCCGTGCTGAGCTATCTTTTCTCCAAGGGGCGCTGCCGCTACTGCGGCGCAAAGCTCTCGGCCCGCCATGTGCGGGCGGAGCTCATCTCGGCGGCGGTGTATGTTTCGCTGCTGCTGCAATATGATATTTCGCTCCAAACCCTCGAAGCGTGGCTGCTTGCGAGCCTTCTGCTCGCCTGCTCGTTCGCGGACTTGGAGGGGTACATCATTCCCGACCGTTTCATAGCGGCCGGTATTGTGCTTTTTATCGGGAGCCTGTTTTTTGCGCCCTTTCCGCTGCATCGCGCGCTGGACGGCGGGCTCGGCGGCTTCGCCGTGGTGGGCGTGCTGCTGCTTCTGGTCCACGCGATGGAAAAGCGCCTCGGGCGCGAGGCCATGGGCGGCGGAGATCTGAAGCTCCTGTTCGTCACGGGCCTGTTCTTTGGCTGGAAGGGGAATCTCTTCTGCCTGATTTTGGCCTGTCTCATCGGCATCGTGTGGGCGCTCCTTGCCGCGCGCAAAAGCGGCGAGAGCGGCCGGCCCATCCCGTGGGGGCCGTCCATCGCGCTCGGCGCGTGGGTCACGGCGCTCGTGGGCGAGCGCGTCATCAACTGGTACCTGAGTCTTTTATGAAAGAAAGCGAGGACAACACGTGAAAAAGATCGTTGGCATCGAAATTGCGGAGGACAGCGTCAGGCTGGTCTGCTTCGCCGGCCGGGAGCTGAAAAAGGCGGTCGCGGTCGAAACGCCCGAGGGACTGGTCTCCGGCGGGCGCATCCTGTCGATGGACGCCATGGCGGATTTTCTGCGCGACAGCGCGAAGGCGAACGGCATCCCGCTCACGGCCTGCGCGCTGCTGCTGCCCTCGTCCGAGGTCTTCACCCGTGCGGTGACGGTCCCCGCCATGACCGAGCAGCAGCTTGCCTATAACCTGCCCTATGAGTTCCACGACTTTCTGACCGAGGAAAAGAGCAAGTATTTCTTCGACTATTCCGTGCGCCGCGTCCTGAAGGACGAGGAGGGCTGTCCCAAGGAGATGGAGCTGCTCGCCTGCGCCATTCTGAAAAGCCGCGTGGAGGAATACCGCGCGATGCTGCACCGCGCGGGCTTCAAGCTCAAGGTCCTCACGCCCGCCGAGTGCGCGTATGCCGCGGTCCTCGCCTTTGCCGAGGAGCGGGACGGCACGCTGCGCGAGAGCTGCATCGTCGCCCTGGGCCACAGCAGCTCGCACCTGTATATCTACCACGGCCGCGAGTTCGACAGCCACCGCGAGATCGATATCGGCTCCGCCGCGCTCGACGCGCTGATCGCCGAGGACCAGAGCGTGGATATCCACGTGGCGCGCGGCTACCGGCAGAAGAACTACAACGGCGTGCTGGAGGCGGACTACGCGCGCGATATCTACGCGCGCCTTGCCGTCGAGGTCGTCAAGGCCGTGAACTTTTACAACTACAACAACCGCGACCGCGAGCTGACGGACGTCTACTTCTGCGGCGGCGACAACATCGGCGCGCTCGTGCACGCGATGGAGGAAAACACGAAGCTGCGCGTCTGCCCAGCGGCGGAGCTGCTGGCGCAGGAAATGCGCCCGGCGGACGAGCCGTGGATGTATCTCGGCGCGATCGGCGCCGTGGGCGAAGGAATGCGAGGTGAGGCAAAATGACCCTGACCGAAGAGAAGAAGATCACGGCGGCGGACAACGCGCCGCGGCAGGAGGGGGACAAGCCTGTCCGCAAGGCGGTCAAGTGCCCGCAGAAGGTCGGCATCAACCTCAATATGCGCGAAAAGCGCACCCGCACGGTGCTTTCGCTCGCCGGCGGCATCGCGGCGGTGGTCGTGGTGGTCGCTTTGATCGGCAAATTCGGTGTTTACGACCAGTATGCCCGCCTTGCGAAGGCGGAAAAGGCCTATGGCGAGGTGCATCAGCAGTATGAGACCGTTTTGCAGGAGCTCACGGGCTATGACGAGGTCCTTACCGAGTACCGCACGTATTCCATGGACTGGATGGCCGGCTCCGAGGACGGGCAGGGCTATCAGTTCGTCGCCGTCGACCGGCGCGACGTGCTCGATCTCATCGAGAGCGAGATGATGACGCGCGGCACGGTGAGCTCCGTTTCCATGCGCGACGACCGCGTGGTCGTCGGAATGTCGGGCATGAGCCTTGAAGAGATCTCCGTGATGTTCTCGAGCATCGAGCAGCACGATATCGTCAAGAGCGTCGAGCTCGACGTGGCGGAGACCGAGCGCGACAAGCCCGCATCGGTCCTGAGCTTCACGGTGAATATCGTGCTCAACACCGAGCAGGATGACGCGGCGGCAGCAGAGGAGGCGGCAGAATGAATCGCGAACTGACGACAAGAGAAAAGACGCTGCTGCTCGTGCTGGCCGTGCTGGTCATCGTCCTCGGGTATTGGAAGCTCGTTTTCGAGCCCATCAACGAGCAGGTCGCGTCCTACAACGACATGGCCGAGCAGGAGCAGGCGGAGATCGACAGCAGCGTCGTCCAGCTTGCGCAGATGCGCAAAATGCAGAAGGCGGTCGAGGCGCAGAAGGAGGCGGGCGAGGTGCGCGCCATCCCGAGCTACGACAACAGCGGCATTCTGATGCGCGAGCTGTATCAGATTCTGGCAAATACGAACGAATACACGGTGGATTTTTCCGCCGCGACGAGCCGCGAGGGGTATATCGTCCTGCGCCCGGTGTCCCTCACGTTCCAGACGGGGACCTATGAGCAGGCGCGCGCGATCATCAACGCGATCGGCAGCAGCGACAACCTGAATCAGATCTCGGATGTGAACATCCGCGCGGGACAGGGCACGAGCCGCAGCGCGGTGCAGACCTCGCTGACCATCACCTACTTTGAAGTTGCGCCGTAAGGCGAAGCAAGCATACACTGACACTGGCAAAAGGGGAGTATCGACATGAAACAGGCAAGACGGCACAACGACCACGGCTTTACGCTGACGGAAATGCTGGTCACGGTGACGATCGTGATCGTGCTGTTCGCGCTTGCGATGATCCCCATCAGCAAAATGCGGCGCGAGGTGCGTCAGACCGAGCTCGACAGCCGCGCGGAGCTCATCTTCATGGCCGCGCAGAATCAGCTAACGCAGCTTCAGGCCGCGGGGCGCACGAGCGCCTATCAGGGGGGCCTGGCGCTGGGCTATGTCCCAGAGGACGCCGAAAATGAAAATGAAAAATATGACCCCGATACGCTCTCTTACGTGACGAGCGACGGCGGCATGGAGAGCACGACGTCTCCCGCCGCGAACATCCTGCCCGAGGGCAAGGTGGACGCGGAGCTGCGGAACGCGCATTGGGTCATCGAGTATGACGCGTCGAGCGCGAGCGTTTACGCCGTTTTCTACAGCGAGCAGGAATCGAATTTTTACACGGCCGATGCCGATAAGATGAACCCGCTGCGCGCGCGGAATTACCGCCTGCAGCAGGGGGCAAAGATCGGCTATTACGGCGGCGACTCGGTCCTTTCCTACGATACGAGCGAGCTCGACGCCAAGGCGGAGATCGTCAACGGCGATCAGCTTCTGCTGAAGATCACCTGCAACAGGCTGCTTGGAGAAAGCGGCTTTCTTGATCCGACGTTTACCGTAACGCTGCGGGATGAGAGCGGGCACACGGCTGAGGTGAAGCTTGCGAACAATGAGATCGTTAAGAATGCACGGTCCATCGAGGCGACGCTGGTGCTGGACAACCTGGCCGAGGGCAAGCTGATGCGCTTTGCCGAGCAGGAGCGCTTCAAGAGCCTTGTTCCCGGCGAAAATCTGACCATTTCCGTCAATGTCAGCGTCGATAACGATCTGGTCGAGCCCGCGGTGATCGAAAACATCACGACCAACAGTCTGTTCGCGGACGCGAGAGACGGGAGCAATGGGCGCACAGCGGTTATCACGTGCGGCCGCCACCTGCAAAACCTGGACAAGGGCTCCGGGCTGAACAGCCAAACGGTGCAGAACAGAGTGATCACTGCCGCCGTACAGGAGCAGGACGTTGAGTTCAAGACCGAGGCGGAGGACGGCTGGAAGGTCCTCTACGATGACATGACCTTCAAGCCCATCGAGAATGAAAACCTCACGAGCTACGACAGCACCTATCAGAGCATGAGCAACGCTGCGGCGTACCATCCCGTGATCTATGATCTGACCGCGGCGGTCGAGAGTGACGACGCGGGATTGTTTGCGGCGTTCAAGGGAGAGCTGAAAAATATCCGCCTTGCGGGTGCGACGATCACCGGAAGCGGCAATGTGGGCGGACTGGTCGGCAAACTGAGCGGTCAGACGACGATCGAAGGCTGCTGGGTCTACCTGAGCTCGGCCAGAAACCATGCCGCCGACAAGACGGAAAAGGATCTGTGGCTCGACGGCGCGGTGACCGGCGGACTGGTCGGCAATGCCGGGAGCGGCACGCTTACGATCAAAAACAGCTTTGCCGCGACGGTGCTGAACGGCACAGAGGGCGCCGGCGGCTTGATCGGCAAGAGCGGCAGCGTAACGATCGAGCATTCCTATGCGGATTGCTATATCTACGCTGTGACAAAGGGCGAAGACGGCAGTCTTGCTGCTACCGCGGGTAAGGCAGGAGGCCTGATCGGTGACTGTATCGATACAAGCAACATTGTGCTGCGGGATTGCTACGCGGCGGGCTTCCTGAAGGGCGGAACGACGGCCGGGCTTGTCGCGGGCGAATTCAGCGGCGAAGGCGACATGGCGACCAATGTTTATACCGCCTGCGCGTCGCTGGACGGCGAAAAATTGAGCTACATCGTCGGGAAAAATAAATCGAGTGAAGAAAAGCAGTATCTCACAAGAGTTTTTTATCTCAGCTCGGTAGAAGAGGCGGGCGGTGGCGCCGCATCGGGAGACTCCAATGGGCTGCAGCAGGTCAGCTATGCGGATTGGAGCGGCAGCAAGATCCCGGACGCGAGCAAAAAGCTTTCCGACGGAACTGCGACGGCTTTCACGACCGCGACGAGCACCACGCCCTATAACCTGATGGAGGGCCTCGGCCTGACGCGCTATTCCTATCCCGCGCTGACAGATCTGCCGCACTACGGCGACTGGCAGGCGCAGTTTGAGAACGAGTCGCTGGCCTATTATGAAAAGTACACTGACGATAGCTACGGCTTCAGCGGCGGCAATATCTCCACGCTCAAAACCGACGGCACCGTCGCCGTGGGCGACGGCTACGGTCTGCTCTACGAAACCAAGCCGGAAGCGGATGTGACGGTGACGGTCGGCGGCACGCCCTATACGCTGGTCCGCAACAATCCAATCGAAGTGACCGCCGTGAGCAAGGACGAAACAAAGACCTATTATCTGCTTCCCTTGCCTGCCGAGCTGGTGCAGGAGATGGGAGTTGGCAACAGCTTCTACACCAAGCTGACCGTGGCGGAGGGCGACAAGACCTTCTACTATAATCCGCACTTTGCGAACACGGCCGCTCCCGGCACGGATAGCGACGTACCCGACACGCCGGAGCGGGTCGAGGTGCGCACCGCGCGCCAGCTGAACGCACTGAGCGCATATTACGACAAATACGTCGAAGATAGCCTGTTTGCCAAGAACACGGCCTTCGTGCAGGGCGCGAACATTGATTACAGTCGCTATGACTGGAAAAACTTCGGCAAGGACAGCAAGTCCGTCAGCGAGCAGACGCCGATCGGCGCAAGTGCGGCGCAGCCCTTCTGCTACAGCTACAACGGCAGCAGCTATCAGATCACCGGCGTTTCCTTCACGGGGAAGACCTGCGTCGGTCTCTTCGGCTACAACACCGGCACGCTGAGCAATATCATCATCACGACGGACGCGCCGATGAACAACGCGGATGGCTCGGTCAACAGCGAAGCCCCCACCGCGAAGGTGACCTCTACGGTCCAGCTCAACACGGTGTATGTCGGCGTGCTCGCGGGCTGGAATCAGACGGGCGGCGTCATCTCCAACTGCGCCGTTTCCGGCTATAACCTCACGGGCTATGCCTACAGTGGCTCGACGTCCTACGTCGGCGGGCTCGTGGGCTTCAACGCGGGCGCGATCCGCGCCAGCAGCGCGGTCACGCCGCTCATCAAGGGCACGGGTAACCTCGTACAGTCGCTGAGCATCGGCGGACTTGTCGGCGGCAACGGCGGCCAGATCCGCCGGAGCTACGCGCTGGCGGCCATCAACGTCATGGAGGTCAGCGGCAACGTGACCATCGCGGGCTTTGCGGGCGGCAATGTCGGCACCATCCGCGACAGCTACTGCGCGACGGCGATGACCTCCGCGGGCGCGGCTACCTATGGCTTTGCCCCCGCAAGCGGCAGCCTGAATAACTGCTATTTCCTCACCGGCGGCACCTACACCTTCGCGGGGAAGGTCTACCTCTACGACTACGACGCCGACGTCACGGTTTCCGGCGCGGCGGGCCTGTCGAGCAAGGAGCTTGCGAAGCTGAGTCTTGACGGCTTCGGCGCGATCGCTGATGCGGCGCACTCCGTCAACCACCCGAACACCGCGATCGACGGGACCGAGGAGGCAGTATATCCCTATCCCGGCAGCGTGACCGGGCGCGACGGCGCGCGCACGCACTACGGCGACTGGGTCACGGACGCGGACCTCGGTACCCTCGGCGTGATCTACTGGGAGAAGGAAGAGGGCGGCTCGAACGACGGCTACCATTTCTCCTTCATCGGCTTTGAGGACGGCGTGCAGCAGAAGGCGGACAGCAGCCTGTGCGAGGCGCACGACGACGGCGGCAAGATCACCGACTACGGCTACGGCTACTATTGGAAGGATACGGGAAATGAGCCGGAGCTGAAAGCGGCCCTGTTTCCGCTCAGCGGCGTGAGTGATTCCGGCACCTTCGAGTTGGGGACTGCCTCGACCGGCGACACGGCGGGCAGCGCGGCGGCAGAGCTCGAAAAGCAGGTGCCGGGCTACAACTTCGTCACCTATCAGACCGGCGAGGGCGCAGATCGGATGCACCTGCTCTCGAGTAAGACGGCCAACGGCCAGTGGACGCTGACGCAGAAGGACACGGGCAGCAACACGAAGCTGACGTTCCGGTTCCTGCTCAACCCTTTCTTTGCCAACAGCTACAGCTATGTCGATGAGAAGGGCGTGAAGACCCCCGGCACGGAAGAGCTCGCCTATCAGGTGCGCTCCGTGGAGCAGCTGCAGTTCATCAACTGGAGCTATAGCAACGGCAAGGGCAGCACCACGGCGGACGTGACGAGCACGAATTACAAGACCTTCCCGTATTTGCAGTATGCGACAAGGTTAGGACAGAATAGCCAGACGAAGACAGATTCACTCAGAGGTGATACCATCGGCGGTCCGCGCACGGTCCAGACGTGGAAGCAGACGCACGACGTCAACGGTACGGACCTGTCTGCTCCGACAGACGGCACGAAAAATGCTAAGCTCCACCCCATCGCGGGCGCGGTCTACTATTCTGAGAAGGATACAGGCGGAGACAACTACGAGCTCATTCTTTACAACTGGTTTGGCGGGAATTACGACGGCCGAAACTATTACATCAAGAATATCCAGATCGAGTCCTACTGCTATAATGTCGGACTGTTCGGTACGACAGTGGGCGCTGAGATCGGCAACATCGTGCTCTACAGCGATAATGATTCGATCATTCAGCGCAGCTCCAAGCCCACGCCGTACAAGTATTCGAACGGCAGGTCTGACCCGGCAACCTATCAGACCTCCTACGCATTGGGGGGATTGGTCGGTATTGCCTATGACTATGCGTCGAACAATACATCGGCAGAAAAGAGTACGATCAATAACTGCGCGATCGCGGGCTACAGCATTCAGGACAACAGCAAGAACAAGCTGCGTCTGGGCGAGGCTGTGGTGGGCGGACTGATCGGCGTTTCCAATGTCGATTTGAGGAACTGCTCCGCGGTGGCGGATATTCAGATCAACTGCACCCACCGTTGGGGAGCGGTCAGCGATGGCGGTACGTCACGTGTGAAGGGCGGCCTGAATGCGGCGAGATGGGGCAACTTCATCCGTGTCGGCGGACTCGTGGGCGGCTTGCGTGATACAGCGACAAGCTGCTATACCGGCGGCAGCATCTCTGTCGGTGAAGAGACGCTGAAAGAACGGATCGCTGTAGGAGATGCTACGAACACTGAGTTCTGCGACGGCACCGTTGCAAAGCAGGTCAAGTGGTCGAATTCCAAAGGAAAAGGAAATGTGGACGACGATATCCCTGGGACCTATGTTTATGTCGGCGGTGTGGGTGGCAGCGGATTTTCGGCCAACTTTACGAATTTTACAGGCCAAGCGACGGACTCCTCGGATGGCAAGCCTAAATTTGTGAACTGCTACACCTATGTCAAGTTCCCCACCATGGAAGGCACGATCATGGCCGTTTCCATTATCGGCGGCGCGGCAGACCGCCAGAATTACGTGCAGGCAACGATTACAAATTGCTACTATCTCAGCAGCATCACCGAGGGAGTCGTAGATACCAGTAAGGTGTCCAAATGCTACAATTCCAATCAGTGGAATGATTATTATTCATTGGCCTCTATCATGGGGAGAAATGGCTATGCTGAAGCGATGCTCAAGGGTGATATGCGATATTTGAAGGAGTTTTTCACCAATGCGAACGATGCAAAAAGCAGTAGCCTCAACGGTCTTACCGGCCTGACCTATGCGCAGATGTCCGATCAAACCGGCAGAGCAGGATTGATCACGACGCAGAACACTAATAATAATCGGCCACAGTCTTACAGCACCTTCAAGGACGCGCTGAATCAGAAGGCGCAGGGTCCTTTCGACTGGGTCTCCGTCGAGGAAAACAACGCCTCGATCCACGGCAAGTACAGCTTCCCCGGCAGCGATAGCGAGCTGCGGGGCCAGGATTACCCCTTCCCGACGGTGCTGACGCAGACGGATATCTTCGGCGCTACCGTCCACCTGCACTATGGCCGCTGGCCCAAGGTCGGTATGTTCTGGAAGGACGGCATCACCACGCTCGACCTCATCGCGGACTACGATAAGGCGGCGGACAAGTCGCAGATCGAAACGCAGCTCGTGCTGAATAACACGGGCCTGACGCTTGATGATGGCGACATAAAAAACGTGACCTTTACCTACGGCAACGGCGCGACGGAAAGCGACGTTGCGTCGGCCCACGTGGAGAGCGTCGTGAGCGAGACAACGCCCGCATTCAACGTTGTGCTCGAGGGCAAGGCCCCCGGCGCGGTCGAGGTCACGGCGACCTTTACGAAGAACGACAAGACCTACACCGCGCGCCTGACGCTCACCGTCACGGCAGAGCTGAACGTGACGCTTACCCCCGCCATCGTCGACGAATATGTGGGCGATGAGACCAAGGTCACGCTGCAGGCGCTGAACAGCAGGAACGAAGCGGTCACGAGCAATATCGTATGGGCGCTCGTCAGCGATGACGAGAAGATCGCCGCGGCGAGCAGCGTCGTCGCCGACTCCACGACCAAGATCATGGGCGTGAGCGAGGGCGAGACCAGCATTCATGTCACGGCGACGGTCACGCTGGGCGGCAAGACCTACACCGGCACAAACGTGCTGGGCGTGACGGTCTCCCAGCAGGGCGTTCTCGGTATCGCAAACACGGCGAACGCGGGGAATCCGCAGTACGTCGAGGGCAAGCTCGCCAGGGACCTGAAGGGCTGGTACGAGGGAAACGCGACGTCCGCTGGCGGACCCGCGAAGAAGACCTACCCCGATAACGGCACCGCTGCGCCCGCGTGTGAGAGCACGCTCTTCCTCTACGGCCGCGGCCAGAAGGCAAAGCTGAGCAGCTTCGACGTGACGGGCATTACCGTGACGGCGAAGGAAACGACAGCCACCGGCGGAATGCAGGAGAAAAGCTATGATGTTCTGATCGATCAGAGCAAGTACACCGTCACCGTCGGCACAGTGAGCGAGAATGGCAAGGACACCGTCCTGCCCCTGACCGTCCGCGGCAGGCAGCAGGGAGAGATCACCCTCATTGTCACGCTGACCGACCGCCGCGCGGAGGCAGAAAGTGCAGCGTATAAGCTGAGCATCCCTTACACGCTGACGGAGGCGGATACGCAGGTGACGGCAACGTTTGCGGGACCGGACGGCCAAAAGATCGTCGACAGCACGGTCAAGTACGGCGCAACGGCGACGATTTCGGACGCGCTGCTGGCAGAGTTGGAAAAGGCCCTGCCGGAGGGCAGCAGCTTTGGCAATCTGAGCGATTCCGATAGCTGGGAGCCCGGCCTGACGAGCCCGCTGTACATCGACACCGTCTTCAGACCGAAATATGAGGCGGGCACCGCTTTGGCGGACGACGAATGAAACAGATGCAGATGAAAGGAGGCCATTGGGATGAAAAAACTGAAAAACGAGCGCGGTGAATCCATCCTGATGGCCCTCCTGCTGCTGCTGTTGGCGTCGGTCATCAGCGCGCTCATCCTGACGGCGGCGACCAACGCCGCCCACCATCTGCGCAACGACCGCAAGGCCCAGCAGAACTACCTGACTGTCAGCTCCGCTGCCGAGCTCATCCGCGACAGCATTTTGCAGGAGAGCTATACGCGGGTGTGGGAAAAAGTAACGACCTATACGAAGGATGATGCAGGGACATATGTTCCAAAGGAAGAAAAGACAACGCTTGCCCCGGGAAAATTCACCGGCATTATGAAAGCGTGGCTGGCAGTAGGCATTGCAGACAATGAGGACAAGGGCGCAAAGTATGCGTCGGTCACGGGCTGTCAGGACACGATCAAGGTCGACATTTCTATTGAAGGCGAAGACAAGCTCCAAACCGTACAGGCGGAGTTCACCATGGACAAGGATACCGCCAATATTACGGTCAAGCTGTCGCTCCTTCCGCCGGACGGACAGAAGAGCACCGGGACGGAGAGCAGCGCGGCAGAGGACTGCCGGATGACGCTCAAGATCACTGGAAAAGTGACGACAAATGAAGTTTCTAACGCGAATGATGAAAAGACGATAGAGAAGTACACCACCACCATCAACTGGAGCGGGGCCAAGATCACCAAGGGCATCAAGGAGGCAAACAGTGAACAAGCTGAAGGATAAGCGCGGCGAAACGCTGATCGAGTCGCTCGTGTCCGTGCTGATCGCGGCGCTGGCCTTTGCCTTCTTAGCCACCGCCGCTGTTTCGGCGGAGAAGATCAACGCAAAGACCCGCAATACGGATATTTCGTTTCGGTATACGACCGTCGGCACGGCGGGAGCGGCAGACGAGAAGACGACGAGCGAAGCCGCTGCGACCGTCAAACTGACCGGCAGCGGAACGCTGCCGATAGAGTCGAGCGGCAGCGTGAAGCTCTATACCTATAACGACTATCATTATTATACGGCCGGGACCGCCGGGGCGGAGGTGAGCGCACCATGAAAAAGCTGCGCAGCCAAAGCGGTATGACGCTCACGGAAATGCTCTGCGCGCTGGTGGTGCTGATGCTCATCAGCTCGCTGCTCGCGGTGGGCGTCCGCTTCGCGGTGCAGACCTACCGCACGTCGATGGCCGATTCGCAGGCGCAGATGCTCTGCTCCACGGTCACGACCGCCATCGCGGACAAGCTGCGCTATTGCAGCGGCGTGACGAGTAAGGACGGAAAGGTCTTTATCAAGGATATCGGCAGCGTGGAAAGCAACGAGCAGGGGAGCTTTTTTCAGGTGGATGAGGACACCGGACAGATCGTGATGCAGTCAGGCAGCGAGAAAAAGCAGCTGCTTGGCGCAAAGTCCTACCCGCGCGGACTGAAGATCCGGGAACTCAGCGTGGAGTTTTCCAATACGGACCGGCGCTTTGCCGTCAGCTTTGATGTGACGGACACGGCGGGGACGGTGCTGGCGTCGTCGTGCTTTGACGTCAGGTGCATCAACGATGTGACGAACAGCGGCACGCCGGGCGGCGGGAGCGGCACAGATGTGCCGGCGACCGGAAGATGAGCACCACGAAAGCGGTTTGACAACAGAACAACGGAAGACAGGCGAAGAGGTGAGGACCGGATGAATCAAAGAAAAATATTGATCGCAGATGATTCGGAACTGGATCGCGCGCTTCTGGTGGATATGCTTGAGCATGATTTCAGCATCCTTGAGGTGTCGGACGGAAAAGAGGCTGTCGCGGCTCTGCAGGCGCACCGGGGAGAGATCGAGGTGCTGCTGCTGGACGTCGTGATGCCGCAGATGGACGGCTTTGAGGTGCTGGCCTACATGAACGAGACGGGCTTTATCAAAGAGGTGCCGGTCATCATGATCTCGGCGGAGAAGGGCAGCGCCTATATCGACAAGGCCTTCAAGCTCGGCGCGGCGGACTACGTGAGCCGCCCCTTCGTTCCGAGCGTGGTGCGGCGGCGCATCATCAACACCACCCTGCTGCATACGAAAAAACAGCAGTTGATGAGCATCGTGACCGAGCGTTTCTACCAGAAGGAGAAAAACAACGAGCTGCTCGTGGCCATCCTGGGCCATGCGGTGGAATCCCACGGCGCGGAGGACGGCACGCATATGGCGCACGTCGGCCTTGCGACGGGGCTGCTTTTGCAGCGGCTTGCCGAGAAGACCGACCGCTATCATCTGGAGCAGGCGGACGTTGAGGCGATCCGCATGGCCTCGGAGCTGCACGACATCGGCAAGCTCCAGATCCCATCGGAGATACTGACCAAGCCCGGCCCCCTGACGGCCGAGGAGTATGAGATCGTCAAGCGCCATACGATGCTGGGCGCGAAGATCATCACCGAGCTGCCCATCTACCAGAACGAGCGCCTGGTGAAGTATGCCATCGAAATTTGCCACTGGCACCACGAGCGCTGGAACGGCGACGGCTATCCCGACGGGCTCAGGGGCGACGAGATCCCCATTGCGGCGCAGGTCGTTTCGCTCGCGGACGCCTACGACGCGCTGACGAGCAAGCGGTGCTACAAGGAGGCCTATTCCAACGAAAAGGCCATGTCCATGCTCGATGCGGGCGACTGCGGCAGCTTCAACCCGCTGCTGCTTGAATGCCTGCATGAGATCGAGCACCGGCTGGTGCAGGAGCTGAAGGTCGACTTCATCGCCGATCCGCATCAGAGCGCCGCGCGCCGCGTGGTGGAGGAGCTCTATAACGGCACTGGAGACTCCGACACGCGCGTTGCCGCGCAGTTGGAGGAGGAGCACAGCAAGCGCAAGTTCTTCAGCGAGCTGACAGAGGAGATATGGTTTGAGTATACGACACAGCCGTCTGCGCTGGCGCTGTCGGCAGGAGCGGTCAGGCTGACGGGCCTGCCGCGCCTGATGGTCGATCCGCTGGACTGCGCGGAGCTTAAAACTGTTATTTCGCCCGATCTGATCGCTTCTGTGCGCGAGCGCATACAGGGCATGACGGCGGATGAGACGTATTTTGAGATCGAAGCGGAGATCGTCCTCGAGGGGAAAAAGCGCTGGTGCCAGCTTGCGGTGATGCTTGTGTGGTCCGTATCCGAGCCCGGACGCTGCAGCTCACTGATGGGACAGGTGCGCAGCATCGACTTCAACTACCGCCGCCTGACGGAACTGAGCGAGCGCCTTGCGCATGAGCGCCCCGCGCAGAAGATGACGCCGGTCATGGCGGAGGACGACGGCGTGCTGCGCATCACGCGCACGCAGGTCGACGGCGTTCTGCGCGGTTACCGGCAAATGTTCGACGTTGCCCGCCTTGTAGACCCGAGCATCTGTATGGAGCTCAGGGAGGGAGACGGCGCGATCGGCAAGAAGGAGCACTGCTACGCAGTTTGGAACAAGCCGTTTCGCTGTGAGCGCTGCATTTCGCAGGAGATCGTGCGCACGAAGAAGTCGCTTGCGAAGATCGAAACGCGCGGAAACGATGTTTTTTACATGGTCGCCTCCTACATTGAGGTGGATGGCTTGCCGTATTCGCTCGAGCTGGCCAATCATCTGCACGGCGACGATATTCTTGACGAGGGCGCGCAGGAGAGCGTGCTCAGTCAACTGCTGATGCGCAACCGACAGGTCTACATGGATTCGGTCACAAAGGTCTATAACCGCCGCTATTACGACGAGCGGCTGAAGAATCTGAACGGCGAATTTGCCTTTGCCATGATCGATATGGACAACTTCAAGACGATCAACGATCGCTTCGGCCACCTTGCCGGCGACGCGGCGCTCTACCGCGCGGCGCAGGCTATCAAGTCGAAGATCCACGGTGACGATAAGCTCGTGCGCTACGGCGGCGACGAGTTCTTCCTGCTGTTTCACGATCTGCCGCGCCACATCCTGGAAAAGAAGCTGCAGGCCATTCGCGTGGCGATGGACAGCATCGACATCCCGGAGTATCCGCAGCTGCACATCAGTGCGAGCATCGGCGGCGCGTTTGTCAAAGGCCGCATTTCACAGACCATTCGCAAGGCGGACCTTGCCATGTATAAAGCGAAAGCAAAAAAAGACTGCGTAGCAATTTACAGAGAGAAAAATGACGATGAAGCTGAATGAATTTTACAGCACGGTAGGCGGCGACTACACGGAGGCGAAGGCCCGTTTCCAGAGCGATGAGCGCATTGCCCGCTTCCTGAAAATGTTCCCGGGCGACGACAGTATGCAGAACCTGAGCGCTGCCGTTGCCGCGAACGACGCGCCGACCGCCTTCCGCGCGGTGCACACGCTCAAGGGTGTGGCGCTGAATCTCGGTTTTGGCGCGCTGGCGGCGGTCAGCTCTGAGATGACCGAGGCCCTGCGCGGCAGCGACACGCTGCCCACTGACCCGGAGCTCTACGCCGCGGTCCGCCGCGAGTGCGGCAAGGTGCGCGACGCGCTCGAGCAGCTTGAGGTCTGAACCACAGAAGAAACGCCCTGCGGCCTTTCGGTCGCAGGGCGTGGGCATTTTGCCTGTTACAGCAGCGGTGCGATGACGCGCATACAGGCGCCCGTCAGCTTGCGCAGCAGCGGGTCGGATTTGAGAAGGGCGCGGTCCGCGCGCACACATTGCTGGAGCGTCTGCTCAAAATCACGCTCGATGTCGGCGATCTCCGGCTTATCGTAGAGATAAGCCGCGCATTCGAAGTGATGGTATAGGCTGCGGTAGTCCAGGTTGATGGTGCCGACAACGGCCTTGCGGTCGTCGCTGACAAAGACCTTTGCGTGGACGAAGCCGGGCTCGTACTCGTAGATCTGCACGCCGCTGTCGATCAGCCTGCGGTAATAGGTGTGCGCCAGCGAAAACGCGATCTCCTTATCCGGCACGTGGGGCAGGATGAGCCGGACCTCCACGCCGCGCTGCGCGGCATATGTGAGCGCGGTGATCATCTCATTGTCGATGATGAGATACGGCGTCATGATATGGACATAGCGGTTGGCGCGGTTGATGATATCCATATAGACCATCTCGCCGACAAGGTCGCGGTCGAGCGGGCTGTCGCCGTAGGGGATGACGTAGCCCTTCGATGTGCGCGGCGGCTGAGGAATGTCGAGATAGCGGGAATAGGAGCTCGGGTCGAAGTGCGGCTCGTTGTTGTCCCACATCTGAAGGAACATCAGCGTCAGGCTTCGCACGGCGTCGCCGCGCAGGGCGATGGCCGTGTCCTTCCAGTGGCCGTGGCGCTTGACGCGGTTGATGTACTCATCCGCGAGGTTGATGCCGCCCGTGAAGCCGACCTTGCCGTCGATGACCAGGATCTTGCGGTGGTCGCGGTAATTGTAGTGCGTGGAAACGAACGGCCGCAGGGGAGCGAACATCTTGCAGGCGATGCCGAGCTTGCGGAGCTTTTCCGGATAGGAGTAGGGCAGCAGGGCGACGGCGCAGGTGCCGTCGTACATGAAGCGTACCTCTACGCCCTGCTTGACCTTTTCGGTGAGGATCTCGAGGATGCGGCCCCACATATAGCCCTCACTCACGATGAAATATTCAAGGAAGATGAAGTGCTCGGCCTTCTTCAGCTCGTCGAGCATCACGCCGAACGCGTCGTCGCCGAGCGGAAAGTATTCGGCATCCGTATTCCGGTAGGCGGGAAAGCCGCAGCGCTCCAGATACGCGGCAAGCCCCTGCGTTTCGGGCGGCAGGTCCGCTGTCTGACAGGCGGCGGGGGAGGGAATGAGGTCCTTCGTCTGCGCCTGAATGTCGTTGTAGCGCCGGATCATCAGCCGGTGGCCGAGGTCGGTGCGGATGTAGAGATACAAAATGAGCCCGAAGACCGGCAGGACCGAGAGGATGAAAAACCACGTGAGCTTGATGGTCGGGTTGTCGTCGTTGCCGAAGAGCGACAGCACGATGGCTGCCGAGAGCAGCGTATTGCCGCCCCAAAAGTAGGGCATTGCCCCTTCGAGCTTATAGAAAGCGAGGAAGAGGAACAGGATCTGCACGATGAGCGAGACGATGATGATACCGGTGCGGCCGAAGATGATCTGCAGCAGACCGCGCTTGCCCTTTTCCAGAAGCAGAATGCTGTTGTCGTCGTCTTTCATAAAAACCTTCTTTCTGAGCGGGAGAATTGCTGTTTTTTCTATCATATCATGCTCCGGCGGAAAAAGAAAGTGGGTGTCTGCGGCGGAATGTAAGGAAAACGGCGGACGGCGCTGGCACCCGAGCGGGAAATGTGATACCATATCGCAAAAGGGGGAGAGAGAATGGAAAAAAGCAGGGAGATCCACAATATTCTGCCGCTGTACGACAAAAACGCGCGCGTGCTCATTTTGGGCTCGTTCCCGTCGGTCAAGTCGCGGCAGGCGGCGTTTTTCTATGCGCACCCTCAGAATCGCTTCTGGCCGACGCTCGCGGCGATCTTCGGCGAGGAGACACCGGGGACGGTGGAGGAGAAAAGGTCCCTCGCCCTGCGCCATGGCGTTGCCATGTGGGATACCATCGGCTCGTGCGAGATCGTGGGCTCATCGGACGCGAGTATCACAAATGTTGTGCCGAACGATCTGCGCGTGATCCTGGATGCGGCGGACATTCGGGCGATTTTCTGCAACGGCGGCGCGTCGTATGAAAGCTACAATCAGTATTGCCGCGCGATGACGGGACGCGAGGCGGTCAAGCTGCCCTCCACTTCGCCCGCGAACGCGCGCTGGACGAAGGAGATGCTGCTGCACGCATGGCGTGAAGCGATCTGCCCTTACCTGACAATTGTTTGACAAAGTTGACAAAGCAGGCAAAAAGGCATATGATACAGCCCGCAAAGGATAAAAAAGGAGAATAGTCCATGGCTGACAATCCCGTTTCCCTGCCGGGAAACAAGAATGTATTATTTACAAACCGCCAGCTTGTCACGCTGATGTGGCCGCTGCTGCTTGAGCAGATGCTGGCCATCGCCGTCGGCCTTGCCGACTCGCTGATGGTCGCGACCGTCGGCGACGCGGCGATCAGCGCTGTGTCGCTGGTCGACTCCATCAGCAACCTGATGATCTATATCTTTTCGGCGATGGCGACGGGCGGCGCGGCGGTCGCAGGCCAGTATATCGGACTGAAGCAGAAGGAGGACGCCTGCAACGCGGGCCAGCAGCTCATCGCGCTGCTGGCGGTGGTGTCCGTTTCCTTTGCGGCGCTGCTGTATCTCTTCCGCCCGCAGATCCTCACGACGATGTTCGGCCATATCGAGCCCGACGTCATGGACGCGACGAACACCTATTATTTATATGTGATGGCCTCCATCCCGGGCATCGCGCTCTACAACGGCGGCGCGGCGCTCTTCCGCACGATGGGCAGGAGCGATGTGTCGCTCAAGGTCTCGCTGCTGATGAACGGCATCAACGTCACGGGCAACGCCATCCTCATCTTCGGCGTAGGCATGGACGTCGCGGGCGTCGCCATCCCGACGCTCATCTCCCGCACGGTGGCGGCAGCCGTCATCCTCGCCCTGCTCTTCAACAAAAAGCTGATGCTGCATCTCTCCGATGTGCGCGGCTTCCGGCTCAATATGCGCCTGATGCGCAACATCTTCTATATCGGCGTGCCCAGCGGCGTGGAGAACGGAATGTTCCAGTTGGGTCGTCTCGTGCTTTTCAGCCTGATCTCGACCTTCGGCACGGCGTCGATGGTGGCGAATGCCATCGGCAACACGCTCGGCAACTTCAACTGCTTTGCCGGTCAAGCCATCAACCTCGGCCTTGCGGCAGTGGTGAGCCAATGCGTCGGTGCGGGTGAATTCGATCAGGCGCGCGCATACTTCCGAAAGATCGTCAAGTGGACCTATGTCATCCAGGGAGCAGTCAATCTTCTCATCATTTCGATGCTGCCGCTCATCATGCGTGTCTACGATGTTTCGCCCGAGGCGGAAAGGCTGGCAGTCACGGTCTCGCTCATCCACGGCATCTCCGCGATGACGCTCTGGGTGCCGGCCTTTATGATTGCGGCATTCCTGCGCGCGGCGGGCGACGCAAAGTTCACGATGCTTGCCAGCATGACGACGATGTGGCTCGTGCGCGTGCTGCTGGCCTATATCCTCGGCAAGTACATGGGCTACGGTGTGGTCGGCGTGTGGTTTGCCCACGCAGTTGTCGACTGGACGGTGCGCGGTATCCTGTTCTACCGGCGCTACCGCAGCGGCAAGTGGCAGACAATGGGCATCAAGGCGTAAAAGCTTCAAAAAAGCGGCTCTGCCGCCTGAAACTGTCGAAAAAGTGGCGAAGCCGCTTTTTCGAGAAGGATTCGCTTCGCGCTGCGCCTCGGTTGTCCGCTGAAAGCGGACAATTCGACGCTTGCTCCGCGCAAAGTGTTTTCTGCCGGAAGGTGAATTGCCCCGCAGCGGGCAAGAGAAGCCCCTCTGGAGGGCGCACATATCGCGGCAGAAAACCGATCAAGATCATTTTGCAGCTGCGAAAGGAAAAAGGGCTCCGCTTGAAAAGCGGAGCCCTTTTTATCTTCTTTTACATTTCGACGGTGATGTTGTCGGTGCCGTGCTGCTCAAATTCTCCTAAGTAGGTGTCCATGCGCTCGCGCAGCTCGTCGACATTGTCGGGCGTGGGCGAGTCGGTCTCCATATCGCGCAGCGCAAGCTCCTGCGCGAGAATTTCGAAGAACATCGTGTCCTCGTAGGCCATGATAGCCTCGTGGATGCCGCCCTCGGCAAACGCGCGCGAGGGGATGAGCTCGCCCTGATACGCCTCGACCAGCGGGACCATGCCGTGGGAGAGACAGTGGGCAAACACGGTGCTTTCCACATCATCGTATTCGCGGATACGGTCGTCACCGCGGGTGGAGTTCATCACCCAGTTGCCGACATAGACCAGATCGAGCAGGCGGCGGAACTGCTTTTCCGTCAGATCGATTTTCATTGTGATGCCCCCTTTGCCGGAAAAAGATCTGCTTAGCAGAAATTATAGCACGCCCCTTTTCCTTTTGCTATAGCAAAAACAGGGAAAAGCGCAAAAAAAGCGCCGGACGCTTGTTTCTTTTGCTGTATCGTAGTATGATAGCGAAAAACAAAACGAAGTGGAGAGAGCATGAGAAAGAACGTATGGCTCACCGTGCACGGCGAGCAGCAATATGAGGGATTGGCTCCCGACAGCTTAGAGCAGCGCCTGCCCGGAACGCTCGAGGAGACGGCGGACGGCGTGCGCATCCGTTATGAAGAGCGAAACGCGGACGGCGCGGTCGTGACGGTGACGAGCCTTGACATGGCGGATGGCGGCGTGGTTCTCACGCGCATGGGCGAGGTGACGAGCGAGATGGTGTTCCGGCCGGGCAAGGCCCGCACCTCATCCTATGCAACGGCCTACGGGACCTTGCCGGTCACGGTGGAGACGGAGTCGGTGAAATGGAAATTCGACGAGCGCGGCGGGATGCTCACGCTGCGCTACCGCATCGACCTCGGCGGACAAAAGGGGAGCTGCGCGCTCCGTATCCGCGCAAGGACGGGAGAATGAAGAAGGAGCTGCTGCGGCAGCTCTTTTTTATGCGCCCATGAGGAGCTTTACCGCCCATGCGGAGGCCAGGAACATCACCGCGTCCGCGCACAGCGCGGCGGGGATGGTGTAGCGCGTCTTTGTGATGCCGGCGGAGCCGTAGTAGACGGCGACCGTGTAAAAGGTCGTCTCGCTCGAGCCGAGCATGACCGCCGCCACGCGGCCGATGTAGGAGTCGACGCCGTAGACCTGCATGATCTCCGAGCCGACGGCCAATGCGCCGCTGCCGGAGATGGGGCGGATGAATAGGAGCGGCGCGGTCTCGGCGGGAATGCCGATCTTGCCGAGCGCGGGCGCTAAGGCCGCGCCGAGCGACTCCATCGCGCCCGACGCACGGAACATATAGACGGCCGTCAGCAGCGCGATGAGCGAGGGGAGGATGTGCAGCAGCACGGTGAGTCCCTCCTCCGCGCCTTTGGTGAGGGCGGCGTAGACATCGACGCGCCTGGTCATGGCAAAGCTTGCCGTGAAAGCGAGCAGCAGCGGAACGATGAGCGTGGAGAGCGTCATATCAGTCCCTCCAGAAGCGCGCGAGGACCTTGGCGGCGAGCAGGCCGGCAAGGACAGACAGGAGCGACACGAGCCATACGCAGGGCAGAATGTCAAACGGGTCGGCAGCGCCGAGCGAGGCGCGCACGCCTGCGAGCGTGGTCGGCAGGAGCTGGATGGAGGCGGTGTTCAGAACGACGAGCAGGCACAGCTCATCGGAGGCGACGCCCCCGCAGCCGCGGCTCATGCGCCGCGCGGCGCGGATGCCGAGCGGTGTTGCCGCGTTGCCAAGCCCCAGAAGGTCCGCCGAAAGGTTGGCGGATACGGCGGCGAGCGTCTCGCTGTCGCGGCTTGCCTGCGGCAAAAGGCGGCGCAGCAGCGGGCGGAACAGCGCTGCGATCTTATCGGTGAGCGCGCACTGGTCCATCAGCTCCATCACGCCCGTCCAGAGGCACATCACACCGCACATCGTAAAGCACAGCTCAACGGCGCTCTGCGCGCCCTCGAGCGCGGCGGCGCTGAGCGACGAAAGATTCCCTGTCAGCGCGCCGAAGATGAGCGAAATGAGCACCATTCCCGTCCAAAGCCAGGCCATCGCCATGTCCATCAACTCCTTTGTCCCTAAATATATCGGCAGGGGGGAGGCGATATGCCGCATTTTGCGGACAAAAGCGGAGCAAATAGCGCGAAAAGCAGGCGTTAAAAAATTTTATCGGAAAATTTGAAATTTGCCTTGACAAGTACAACGCTTTTTGGTACTATATGCAAGTCCGCGATTGGGCCTATCCTGCCCAATTTGCGCGATATTGCGATGAACCGGGAGATTGCTCAGGCTTCTGAGGTAACTTTCGGGGAGTATGTCCGAACATCGGGCGGCTGAGAGAATATCTGTACGTTGCGTAGATCGCTGCGCCATGTGTGGACCGGCCGTTTATTCGTGCCGGTTTTTCTATGAGCCGGAATGATACGCACGGATAAGCGTACAGGAAACCCTCTCACCGTACGGCTTCGACAAAGCAAAGAATACCGTACAAAATAAAGGAGAAACCGAACATGGCAAAAGAAATGATCCGCATTCGTCTCAAGGCCTATGATCACCAGGTCATCGACCAGAGCGCAGAGAAGATCGTCGAGACCGCCAAGCGCACCGGCGCGACCGTCTCCGGCCCCATCCCTCTGCCCACCAAGAAGGAAGTCGTCACCATCCTGCGCGCTGTGCATAAGTACAAGGACAGCCGTGAGCAGTTTGAGCGCCGCACCCACAAGCGCCTGATCGACATCACCAACTCCAGCCCCAAGACGGTCGAGGCTCTGATGGGCCTTGAGCTTCCCGCCGGCGTCGAGATCGAGATCAAGCTCTAATCCCCAGCGTATCCATTTATTTGTTGCTCTACCCAAAAGCCTGTCAACTTGCGTGAGACAGGCGGGGTCAAGTCGGCAGAGCAATGGCGGGAGTTGCCGCTAACTAAGCCGACCAATAACCTTAATAGGAGGATCATACATGAAAGCAATCATCGGCAGAAAAGTTGGCATGTCTCAGATCTTCGACGAGAAGGGTCACGTGATCCCGGTCACCGTTATCGAGGCCGGTCCCTGCGTGGTCACTCAGAAGAAGACCAACGAAAAAGACGGTTATGAGGCTGTCCAGCTTGGCTATGAGGACATTCGCGAAGCGAAGCTCTCCAAGCCCGAAGTCGGCCATCTGAACAAGGCCGGCGTTTCCCCCAAGAAGTACCTGCGTGAGTTCAACCTTGACAACGCCTCCGAGCTGGAGCTCGGCGCCATCATCAAGGCTGATACCTTCAAGAGCGGCGACTTCGTCGACGTGACCGGCACGAGCAAGGGTCACGGCTACACCGGTGTCATCAAGCGCTGGAACGCCAGCCGCGGTCGTATGACGCACGGCGGCGGTCCTGTTCACCGTCACGCCGGTTCCATGGGCTCCACCACCGACCCCAGCCGTATCTTCAAGGGCAAGATCGGCCCCGGCCAGTACGGTGTGGAGACTGTCACCATCCAGAACCTTGAGGTCGTCAAGGTCGATCCCGAGCTCAATATGCTCGTTGTCCGCGGCGCGGTCCCCGGCCCCAAGGGTAGCCTTGTGACCGTGAAGACCACCGTCAAGGTCCACAAGATCAAGCAGGCTGGTGCCGACATCAGCAAGAACCCGCAGAAGGCTTCCGGCCGCAACCCGCAGAAGGCTTCCGCCAGAAATATGTAAGGAAAGGAGTGCTTGAGAAATGTCTACGATTAAAGTTGTCAGCATGACCGGCGCTGAAGTCGGTTCCGTCGAGCTGAACGACGCGATCTTCGGCATCGAGCCGAACATGAGCGTTGTTCACGAAGTCGTCAAAAATCATCTCGCCAACTGCCGTCAGGGGACGCAGAGCGCTCTGACCCGCGCTGAGGTTTCCGGCGGCGGCAGAAAGCCGTGGCGTCAGAAGGGCACCGGCCGCGCCCGTCAGGGCAGCACCCGCGCGCCCCAGTGGACGCACGGCGGTATCGTGTTTGCCCCCAAGCCCCGCAGCTACAGCTATGTGCTGAATAAGAAGGTCAAGCGTCTGGCTCTCAAGAGCGTGCTGTCCGCCAAGGCAGCGCAGGGCGAGATCGTCGTTGTCGACAAGATCGCGCTCGACGCTATCAAGACCAAGGACTTCCGCAGCTTCCTCTCCGCAGTCAAGGCTGACGGTAAGGCTGCCGTCATCACTCCCGAGGTCAACGAGGTCGTCGTCAAGAGCGCCCGCAACCTGCCTGGTGTCACCACCGCGCCCGCGAAGCTCATCAATGTCTACGATCTGCTCAACGCCAAGACCCTCGTGATCGATAAGGAAGCCCTCGCAGTTATCGAGGAGGTGTTCGCATAATGGCTAACGTTTACGACATCATTATTCGTCCCATCATCACCGAGCGCTCCATGGTCGACGTCGCGAACAAGAAGTATGTGTTCGAAGTTGCCAAGGATGCCGGCAAGGTGGAGATCAAGAACGCTGTTGAGACCGCCTTCGGCGTCAAGGTCGCCAAGGTCAACACGCTCAACGTCAGCGGCAAGGCCAAGCGCCTCGGCGCCGGTCGCCTGGGCAAGACCCGCAGTTGGAAAAAGGCCTATGTCCAGCTCGCTGAAGATTCCAAGACCATCGAGTTGTTCGAGGGCATGGTGTAAGGAGGATTTGAGAAATGGCTATTAAGACGTTTAAGCCCACTACCCCCTCCCGCCGTCACATGACTGTGTCCGCCTTCGAGGGGATCGACAAGAAGGCCAAGCCCGAACGCAGCTTGGTCGAGTCTCAGAAGAAGCACGCCGGCCGCAACAGCTACGGCCGCATCACCGTCCGTCATCACGGCGGCGGCAACAAGCAGAAGTACCGCATCATCGACTTCAAGCGCGACAAGATGGATATGCCCGCGACCGTCCTGCGCCTGGAGTACGACCCCAACCGCAGCGCGTTCATCGCTCTTGTCCAGTACGAGGACGGCGAGAAGCGCTACATCATCGCTCCTGTCGGTCTGAAGGCCGGTGACAAGATCATCTCTTCGGCCGCTGCCGATATCAAGCCGGGCAACTGCCTGCCCATCGCCAACATCCCTGTCGGTACCGTCATCCACAACATTGAGATGCACCCCGGCAAGGGCGCTCAGCTCGTCCGCTCCGCCGGTACCGCTGCGCAGCTGATGGCGAAGGAGAACGGCGACGCTCAGATCCGTATGCCCTCCGGCGAGGTGCGTATCGTCCGCACCAACTGCATGGCCGTCATCGGTCAGGTCGGCAACATCGATCACGAGAACGTTCACATCGGTAAGGCCGGCCGCAAGCGTCACATGGGCGTCCGTCCGACCGTCCGCGGTTCCGTCATGAACCCGAACGACCACCCCCACGGCGGTGGTGAAGGTAAGAGCCCTGTCGGTCACCCCGGTCCCATGACCCCGTGGGGCAAGCCGGCGATGGGTTACAAGACCCGTTCGAAGAAGAACCCGACGAACAAGTTCATCGTCAAGCGTCGTAACGATAAGTAAGAAGGAGGCAATGTAAAAAATGAGCAGAAGCATCAAAAAAGGCCCGTTTGTTGCCCCTGAGCTTATCAAGCGAGTCGAAGAACTGAACAAGACCGGTGAGAAGAAGGTCCTCAAGACCTGGAGCCGCAGCTCCACGATTTTCCCCTCCTTCGTCGGTCACACGATCGCCGTCCACGACGGTCGCAAGCACGTTCCCGTTTATATTCAGGAAGATATGGTCGGCCACAAGCTGGGCGAGTTCGCTCCCACCCGTACGTTCCGCGGCCATACCAAGACGAAATAAGGAAGGAGAATGCAGAACATGGAAGCTAAAGCATATCTGAGATATGTCCGCATCTCTCCCCGCAAGGTCCAGATCGTCTGCGACCTGATCCGCGGTAAGGACATCAACACTGCCATGGCGCTCCTGATGCAGACCCCCAAGGCTGCGTCCGAGCCCCTGGTCAAGCTCTTAAAGAGCGCTGTCGCCAACGCCGAGAACAACTTCAGCATGGATACCTCCAAGCTGTACGTGTCCGAGGTCTACGCGACTTCCGGCCCGATCCTCAAGCGCATGATCCCCGCCAGCAAGGGCCGCGGCTACCGCATCAACAAGAGAACCTCTCACGTGACGCTCGCCGTCGCTGAGAGAGACTAAAGGGAGGAGACAGTTTCATGGGACAGAAAGTTAATCCCCACGGCATGCGCGTCGGCGTCATCAAAGACTGGGACTCCCGCTGGTATGCCAGAGACGAGAAGGTCGGCGACCTGATCGTTGAAGATAACAAGATCCGCAAGTTCGTCAAGAAGAGCCTGTACGGTGCAGGCGTGCCCAAGATCGAGATCGAGCGCAGCAATGATGTTGTGACGCTGTTCGTTCATTGCGCCCGCCCCGGCATGGTCATCGGCAAGGACGGCGCGGAGGTCGAGAAGCTGCGTCTCGCGGTCGAGGCTCTGATCGGCAAGAAGGTCAAGCTCAACATCGTCGAGGTCCGCAATCCCGACATGAACGCTCAGCTCGTCGCTGAGAACATCGCCCAGCAGCTCGAAAAGCGTATCTCTCACCGCCGCGCGATGAAGAACGCCATGGGCCGCGCCATGCGCGCCGGTGCCAAGGGCATCAAGTGCTGCTGCTCCGGTCGTCTTGGCGGCCGCGAGATCGCTGGCGTTGAGCACTATCACGAGGGCACCATCCCCCTGCAGACCATCCGCGCCGACATTGAGTACGGCTTCGCCGAGGCTGCGACCACCTTCGGCCGCATCGGTGTGAAGGTTTGGATCTACAAGGGCGAGGTCCTGACCCAGACCCTGCGTACCACCCCGCGTACGCTCGATACCACCAAGCCCTATGAGGAGCGCCGCGAGCGTCGTCCTCGCCGCGATGGTGACCGTCGTCCCCGCCGTGATGGTCAGGGCGGCTATCAGCGCCGTGAAGGTGGCTTCAACCGCGGCAACGGCAACCGTCCCCAGGGCGGCTACCGCAAGCCGGCTGAAAATAAGGAAGGAGGCGCTCAGTAATGCTTCTGCCGAAGAGAGTCAAATATCGTCGCGTTCAGCGCGGTCGTATGACCGGCAAGGCGACCCGCGGCAACACCATTACTTATGGTGAGTTCGGCCTCCAGGCCACCGAGCCCGCATGGATCACCAGCAACCAGATCGAGGCGGCCCGTGTCGCTATGACCCGTTACACCAAGCGTGGCGGTCAGGTCTGGATCAAGATCTTCCCCGATAAGCCCGTTACCAAGCAGCCTGCCGAGACCCGTATGGGTTCCGGTAAGGGCTCTCCCGAGTATTGGGTAGCAGTTGTCAAGCCCGGCCGTATCATGTTTGAGATCGCCGGTGTTTCCGAAGAAGTCGCGCGTGAGGCGCTCCGTCTGGCCAGCCACAAGCTGCCCATCAAGACGAAGATCGTCAAGCGCGAGACCGAGACCCAGGAAGTAGGTGAATGAGATGAAGGCAAGTGAAGTTCGTGCCATGAGCGTTGCAGAGCTGAACACCAAGCTCGACGCCCTGAAGAAGGACCTGTTTTTGCTGCGTATGCAGCACGCGACGAATCAGCTGGATAACCCCCAGAAGCTCGTCCAGACCAAGCGTGATATTGCCCGAGTCAAAACCATGATCCGTGAGAAGGAGGAGAAGTAAGATGGAAGAGAAGAGAATTTCCTCCCGTAAGGTCCGCGTTGGCAAGGTCGTTTCCGACAAGATGGACAAGACTGTCGTCGTTGCGATCGCTGACCGCGTGGCGCATCCCCTGTATAAGAAGATCGTCGGCCGCACCTATAAGCTCAAGGCCCACGATGAGAACAACCAGTGCGGTATCGGCGATACCGTTAAGGTGATGGAGACCCGCCCGCTGTCCAAGGACAAGCGTTGGCGCGTGGTCGAAATCGTCGAGAAAGCTAAGTAAGGAGGTACCGGAACAATGATCCAGCAGGAAAGCTATCTGAAGGTTGCCGATAACACCGGTGCCAAGGAGATCAAGTGCATCCGCGTTCTCGGTGGCTCCGGCCGCAAGTACGGCAACATCGGCGATATCATCGTCGCGTCCGTGCGTAAGGCTGCTCCCGGCGGCCAGGTGAAGAAGGGCGAGGTCGTCAAGGCCGTTATCGTCCGCTCCGCCAAGGGCGTCCGCCGCGAAGACGGCACCTATGTCCGCTTCGATGAGAATGCTGCGGTCCTGATCAAGGACGACAAGAACCCCAGCGGCACCCGTATCTTTGGGCCCGTCGCTCGTGAGCTGCGTGAGAAGGACTTCCTCAAGATCCTCTCCCTGGCTCCGGAAGTTGTCTAAGGAGGGCTTGAAGAATGGCTATGAATGTGAAGAAGGGCGATACCGTTATCGTCCTGTCCGGCAAGGACAAGGGCAAGCAGGGCAAGGTGCTCGGCACCGTTCCCAGCGAAGCCAAGGTCGTCGTGGAGGGCATCAACATGGTGACCTGCCACGTCAAGCCCCGCAAGCAGGGCGAGACCGGCGGCATCGTGCAGCGTGAAGCCGCGATGTACGCTTCCAAGGTGCAGGTCGTGTGCCCCAAGTGCAACAAGGGCACCCGCATCGCGCACAAGATCGCTGATGGCAAGAAGTCCCGCGTGTGCAAGCACTGCGGCGCTGAGCTTTAAGAAAGGAGAGTAGTTCACAATGGCAAGACTGAAGGAACAGTACAAGGCAGAAGTGGCGCCCGCTCTCTATAAGAAGTTCGGCTACAAGTCCACCATGCAGATCCCCAAGATCGACAAGGTCGTCGTGAACGTCGGCTGCGGCGAGGCCAAGGAGAATGCCAAGGTCCTCGAAGCGGTCGTGCGCGACCTGACCACCATCACCGGCCAGAAGGCCATCGTCACCAAGGCGAAGAAGTCCATCGCAAACTTCAAGCTGCGTGAGGATATGCCCATCGGCGCGAAGGTCACCCTCCGCGGCGACAAGATGTGGGAGTTCCTCGACCGCCTCTTTAACGTTGCGCTTCCCCGTGTCCGCGACTTCCGCGGCATCAGCGCCAACGCTTTCGACGGCCGCGGCAACTATGCCCTCGGCATCAAGGAGCAGCTGATCTTCCCCGAGATCGAGTACGATAAGATCGACAAGATCCGCGGTATGGACGTCGTCATCTGCACCACCGCTCAGACCGACGAAGAAGCCCGCGAGCTGCTGACCCTGGTCGGCGCTCCCTTTGAACGCTAAGTAGGAGGATAGTAAAATGGCTAAGAAATCTATGATTCTCAAGCAGCAGGCTCCTGCTAAGTTCTCCACCCGCCGCTACAACCGCTGCAAGATCTGCGGCCGCCCCCACGCGTACCTTCGTGACTATGGCGTCTGCCGTATCTGCTTCCGCGAGTTAGCCTACAAGGGCGAGATCCCCGGCGTTCGCAAGGCTTCCTTCTGATCTTTTTCCGTTATACTTCGTTGAAGCTCCTTGGCGTACACAAAAGTACGCCGGCGTCGCTTCGCCTCGTCTAACGAAAAAATCTCAAGAAGGACCTGCTGTTGAAGTTTTTCAACAGCCCGACACCTCGGAGCTTGAGTCTCCGAAACAAACTCATAACCACGAACGTTGCGATATGGACGTTCTGGCGATAAAGGATCGCGAAAGGTCAGTGTCAATTACGCGTGTTCACACGCGTGCGGGCACGCTCCAAATTGGCACTGATACCTCGTGACCTAAACGGTCAATGACCGTAACTCTAAATCAGGAGGATTTACACTATGCATATCACTGACCCCATTGCGGATATGCTCACCCGCATCCGCAACGCAAACAGTGCCCGTCATGACACTGTGGATGTCCCTGCTTCCAACATGAAGAAGAGCATTGCTCAGATTCTGCTGGACGAGGGCTACATCAAGAGCTATCAGATCGTTGACGATGGTACCCAGGGCACGATCCACATCACCCTGAAGTACAACGGCAAGGACAAGGTCATCACCGGTCTGCGCCGTGTCAGCAAGCCCGGTCTCCGCGTTTACGTCGGCGCAGATGAGCTGCCCCGCGTGCTCCGCGGTCTCGGTATTGCCATCGTCTCCACCTCCAAGGGCGTTATGACCGATAAGGCTGCTCGCGCGGCTCACATCGGCGGCGAAGTCCTTGCGTTCGTGTGGTAAGGAGGGTATAGAACAATGAGTAGAATTGGTAAAATGCCCGTTGCCATCCCTGCCGGTGTCGAAGTCACCGTTGCGGAGGGCAACCTTGTCACCGTCAAGGGCCCCAAGGGTACCCTGACCCAGCAGCTCGAGCCCAGCATGACCATCAAGCAGGAAGGCGCCGAGGTCCTCGTTTCCCGTCCCGATGACGGCAAGGAGAGCCGCGCTCTGCATGGCCTGACCCGCGCTCTGCTGCACAACATGGTCGTCGGCGTCACCGATGGCTACAAGAAGACGCTCGAAGTCAACGGCGTTGGCTATCGTGCCGCCAAGGAGGGCAACAAGCTCGTCCTGAACATCGGCTACTCCCACACTGTGGAGGTCCCCGAGATCGACGGTATCACCATCGAGGTCCCCCAGCCCAACCAGGTCGTTATCGTCGGCTGCGACAAGCAGAAGGTCGGCCAGTTTGCTGCGGAAGTCCGCGAGAAGCGTCCTCCCGAGCCGTATAAGGGCAAGGGCATCAAGTATGCTGACGAAGTCATTCGCCGCAAGGTCGGTAAGACCGGCGCTAAGAAGTAAGGAGGTGTGCCGATATGATTAAGAGACCCGATACCAAAGCACAGCGCATTAAGCGTCATAAGCGCGTTCGCGCCAAAGTCTCCGGCACTCCCGAGAGACCCCGCCTGAACGTTTTCCGTTCTGAAAAGAACATCTACGCCCAGATCATCGACGATGTCGCCGGCAACACGCTGGTCGCCGCTTCCTCCCTGGACAAGGCGATCGAGGGCAACGGCGGCAACAAGGCTGCCGCCCGCGCGGTCGGCAAGCTGATCGCCGAGCGCGCCAAGGCCAAGGGCATCGACACGGTCGTTTTTGACCGCGGCGGTTACCTGTATCACGGCCGCGTTGCAGAGCTGGCTGAAGGCGCCCGCGAGGGCGGCCTGGAATTCTAAGGGAGGAGGAAAATACAATGCCTAGATTTGAACGCGAACAGAGCGAATACATGGAAAAGCTCGTTTTCCTCAACCGTGTTTCCAAGACCGTGAAGGGCGGCCGCGTGGCCAAGTTCTCTGCTCTGATGGTCGTTGGCGACGGCAAGGGCAAGGTCGGCTACGGCCTTGGCAAGGCCGCTGAAGTCCCCGAGGCCATCCGCAAGGGTCTTGAGGCTGCCAAGAAGAACATGATCACCGTTACCCTTGATGGTACCACCATTCCTCACGAGACGATCGGCGAGTTCGGCGCCGGCCGCGTGCTGATGAAGCCCGCTGCCCCCGGTACCGGCGTGATCGCCGGCGGCGCAGTCCGTGCCGTCGTTGAGGCTGCCGGTATCAAGGATATCCGTACCAAGTGCCTGCGCTCCAACAACCCCAACAACGTCGTTGGCGCTGCGATCGAAGGCCTGAAGTCCATGCGCAGCGCGGAGCAGGTCGCCAAGATCCGCGGCAAGAGCGTGGACGAGATCATCGGTTAAGGAGGCAGAGCGGCATGGCTAATTTGAAAGTTGAGCTCATCAAGAGCTTGAACGGCAGACACGTCAAGCACATTGCGACTGCCAATTCCATGGGCCTGCGCAAGATCGGCGATACGAGCGTGCAGCCCGACAACGACCAGACGCGCGGCAAGATCGCCCAAATCGGCTATCTGCTGCAGGTCACTGAAGAGAAATAAGGAGGAACAGATATGGAACTGTATAATCTGTCTCCCGCCGCTGGTTCTACCAAGGAAGCGTTCCGCAAGGGTCGCGGCCACGGCAGCGGCAACGGCAAGACCGGCGGCCGCGGTCACAAGGGTCAGAAGGCCCGCAGCGGCGGCGGTGTGCGCGTCGGTTTCGAAGGCGGTCAGATGCCTCTGGCCCGCCGTACCCCGAAGCGCGGCTTCAACAACATTTTTGCAAAGCCCTATGAGATCATCAACCTGAGTGCGCTCGACAAGTTCGAGGACGGCGAGACCGTTACCGCAGAGGCTCTGCTTGCGAAGGGCATCCTGAGCAAGTGCGCGTATGGTTACAAGGTGCTTGGTAACGGCTCCGTTACCAAGAAGGTCACTGTTCAGGCCGCTGCGTTTTCCCAGTCTGCTAAGGAAGCAATTGAAGCAGCTGGCGGAAAGGCAGAGGTGGTCTAAGTGATTCAGACGATCCGCAAGGCCTGGGGTATCCCCGAACTGCGCAGGAAGCTCGTGTTCACGATGCTGATCCTTCTGATCTTCCGCATCGGCAACGCGATCCCTGTCCCGTATATCGACACTGCCACGCTCAAAACGTATCTCGATACCATGAGCGGCACGGTGCTGGGCCTGTACAACGTCATGTCCGGCGGCGCGTTCGCTGAGGCGACAGTCTTTGCACTGGGCGTTCAGCCTTACATCAACAGCTCGATCATCATCCAGCTGCTGACGATCGCGATCCCCGCTCTTGAGCGTCTCGCCCGCGATGGCGGCGAGGCCGGCAAGAAGAAGATCGCCTCCATCACCCGTTATGCTACCGTGGCTATCGCCCTTCTGCAGGGCCTTGGCTACTACATGATCTGCAAGAACTACAACATCCTCGAGCAGTCCGGCATCTGGCCGGCCCTCGTCATCATTGTTTCCTTTGTTGCCGGTTCTTCCTTCGTCATGTGGCTCGGTGAGCAGGTCAATGAGTTCGGTGTCGGCAACGGCATCTCCATCATCCTGTTTGCCGGTATCCTGTCCCGCGTGCCCAACATGGTCACCATGTGCGCGAGCTATATCGCCAGCAAGGGCAGCATCGGCTATCTGTGGATCGCCCTGCTGATCGTTGGCATCCTTGCGATGATCGTGCTCATCGTTCACGTGAACGAAGCCGAGCGCCGCATCCCCGTCCAGTACGCGAAGCGTCAGGTCGGCCGCAAGATGTACGGCGGCCAGGCATCCACCCTTCCCATGAAGGTGAATATGTCCGGCGTTCTGCCCATCATCTTCGCGCAGTCTATCGCATCCCTGCCCGCGACTATCTGGGCCTTCATCGGCACCCCCGAGGAGGGCACCGTCGGCCGCAGCATCTACAATGCGATCGATACCAAGTCCGTCCTGTACCTGATCGTCTACTTCCTGATGATCATCGGCTTCAGCTACTTCTACGCGACCATTCAGTTCAACCCTGTTGAGATCTCCAATAATCTCAAGCGCAACGGCGGCTTCATCCCCGGCTTCCGTCCGGGCAAGCCCACGTCTGACTTTATTGCCAAGGTCCTCAACAAGGTCACGCTGTTCGGTGCGATCTACCTCGGCGTCGTGGCGATCTGCCCGCTGATCGTCGGCAAGGCTCTGGGCAACTCCAATCTTGCCATCGGCGGTACCTCGATCATCATCGTTGTCGGCGTTGCTCTTGAAACTGTCCGCGCTCTGGAATCCCAGATGATGATGCGTCAGTACAAGGGCTTCCTCGAGTAAGAGAGGCAATTCTATGAAACTGATTTTATTGGGTGCTCCGGGCGCCGGCAAAGGCACACAGGCCGCTGTCATCTCCCGTGAGCTTGGGATCCCTGCAATCTCCACCGGTAATATTCTCCGTGCGGCGATCCAGGAAGGTACCCCCACCGGAATGAAGGCCAAGACCTATATGGACGAAGGCCATCTGGTTCCCGATGAGGTCATTATCGGCATCATCAAAGAGCGTCTGGCTGAGCCTGACTGCGAAAAGGGCTACATCCTCGACGGTGTGCCCCGCACGATCGCTCAGGCGGAGGCGCTGGAAGAGGCCGGTATCAAGTTCGATCATGTTGTTTCCATGGAGGTCGCGGATGCGACCATCATGGAGCGCATGAGCGGGCGCAGAGTGTGCAGCAAGTGCGGCGCGAGCTACCATGTGGTAGCGGTCCCGCCGAAGGTCGAAGGCGTCTGCGACGTCTGCGGCGGCGAGCTTGTTGTGCGCAAGGACGATAAACCCGAGACGGTCCAGAATCGTCTTGCGGTCTATCATAGGGAGACGGAGCCGCTCAAGGATTTCTATCACGAGCGCGGCATCCTGTATCCCGTGGAGGATATGGGCTCGGTCGAGGCCACCTCCGAGGCGATCCTCGCGATTTTGAGACAGGATGGTTGATCATGATCATTGTGAAATCAGAGCGTGAGATCGAATTGATGCGCCGAGCGGGAAAAATTACCGCGGCTGCCCGTGCGTTAGCAGGGGAAATGGTAAAGCCCGGCGTAACAACCCGAGAAATCGACAAAGCAGTGTTCCATTTTATTCGTTCGCAGGGCGCCGAGCCGTCGTTTTTGAACTACAACGGCTATCCCGCCAGTGTGTGCGTGTCCGTCAACGACGAGATCATCCACGGCATTCCGGGTCCCCGGGTGCTCAAGGAGGGCGATATTGTCAGTGTGGACGTTGGCGCGTACATCGGCGGCTTTCACGGCGACTGCGCAGCCACTTACGCCTGCGGAAAGATCTCCGATGAGGCGCAGCGGCTGATAGACGTGACTCGTCAGAGCTTCTTTGAGGGGATTGCACAGGCCCGCGAGGGCAACCGCATCTCCGATATCTCCCACGCTGTACAGGCGTATGTGGAGGCGAACGGCTTCTCCGTTGTGCGAGAGTATGTCGGCCATGGCGTCGGCAGAAATATGCACGAGGCGCCCGAGATCCCCAACTACGGGGCGCCGGGCCACGGACCCAAGCTGATCCGCGGCATGACGATCGCGGTCGAACCGATGGTGAACGCAGGCACCGCGGCCATCCGTCAGATGAGCGATGGCTGGACCGTCAAGACCCGTGACGGGAAATATGCGGCGCACTACGAAAACACGATTCTCGTCACCGACGGTGAGCCGGAAATTCTGACGGCTCCCGCACCTTGAGAGAGAAACGCCATGGACATTGCGAATCTTGTTCAGGCAACCGCCGGCAGAGAACAGGGCAAATACTTTTTCGTGCTGGAAACAGACGGGGAGTACCTGCTGCTGGCCGACGGCAGGAGTCGTAAGGTCGAAGCGCCGAAGCGGAAAAAGCAGAAGCACGTCCGCTTCATCGCCGAGAGCTGCGGCCCTGTCGCCGAAAAGATCAGAAGCAAGGAAAAAATCACAAACAGTGAGCTTCGTAAAGCCATCGCCGCATACAGCGGCAAGGAAAATCCGGACCAGGAGGGATAACACTTGGCAAAATCCGACATGATTGAAGTGGAAGGCGTTGTCGTTGAGGCTATGCCCAACACCACATTCCAAGTAGACATTGGAAATGGACACACGATCTTAGCGCATATTTCCGGAAAGCTCAGAATGAATTTCATCAGGATTCTGCCCGGTGACAAGGTCACGGTGGAGATGTCTCCCTATGACCTGACCCGCGGCCGAATTACCTGGCGTACTAAGTAATGGAGGTTTATCGACATGAAAGTAAGACCGTCCGTGAAGCCCATGTGCGAAAAGTGCAAGGTCATTCGTCGTAAAGGCCGTGTTATGGTCATTTGCGAGAATCCCAAGCACAAGCAGCGCCAGGGCTAAGACTTAATTGGAGGTTAAAAAGTATGGCACGTATTGCCGGTATTGACCTGCCCAAGGATAAGCGAATCGAAATCGGTTTGACTTACATCTATGGTATTGGCAGAAAGAGTGCTCAGGATATCCTGGCACAGACAGGCGTGAACCCCGACACCCGCGTGAAGGATCTGACCGATGCAGACGAAGCCAAGCTTCGTGAGGCCATCGACCACAGCTACATTGTGGAAGGCGACCTTCGCCGTCAGACTGCGCTCGACATCAAGCGTCTGAGCGAGATTGGCTGCTATCGCGGCACCCGTCATCGCCGCAGCCTGCCCGTTCGCGGTCAGCGCAGCAAGACCAACGCACGTACCCGCAAGGGCCCCAAGAAGACCATTGCGAACAAGAAGAAGTAAGGAGGGAGATTAGAATATGGCAGCAAATAATGCTAAAACCGGTAAGAAGGTCGTTCGCCGTCGCCGCGAGAAAAAGAACGTCGAGCGTGGCCAGGTCCACATTCGTTCCTCCTTCAACAACACCATGGTCACGGTGACCGATACGCAGGGCAACGCCCTCTCCTGGGCTTCCTCCGGCGGCCTCGGTTTCCGCGGCAGCAAGAAGTCCACTCCGTTCGCTGCTCAGAGCGCCGCTGAAACGGCCGCTACCGCTGCGATGGAGCACGGCCTGAAGACGGTCGAGGTCTTTGTCAAGGGCCCCGGTCAGGGTCGTGAAGCGGCGATCCGTGCTCTGCAGGCTGTCGGCCTGGAGGTCACCATGATCAAGGACGTCACGCCCATCCCGCACAACGGCTGCCGTCCCCCGAAGCGCCGTCGCGTGTAATCGAAAGAGGAGGTAAAAAAGCAATATGGCAAAGAATATGCAGCCGATCGCCAAGCGCTGCAAGGCTTTGGGCATTTCTCCTGCTGTAATGGGCTATGCGAAGAAGACCACCAATCGCAACCCCGGCAGCCAGATGAAGAAGAAAAAGAGTGAATACAGCCTTCAGCTCGCTGAGAAGCAGAAGGTCAAGTTCATCTACGGTATCCTCGAAAAGCAGTTCCGCGGCTACTATGAGTCCGCCGCTGCCGCTTCCGGCAAGACCGGTGATAACCTGCTCATCACCGTCGAGCGCCGTCTGGATAACGTCGTTTATCGCATGGGCTTTGCGATGACCCGCCGTCAGGCCCGTCAGCTCGTCAGCCATGCTCACTTCACCGTGAACGGCAAGAAGGTCAACATCCCGTCCTACCTCGTGAAGGCCGGCGATGTGATCGAGGTCGCGGAGAGCAGCCGTTCTACCGAGGTCTTCAAGCGTCTGATGGGCCAGGATGCTCCGGTGTTCGTGGTTCCCACCTGGCTGGAGCGCGATAAGAACAGCCTCAAGGGCACCGTGGTTCGTCTTCCCGCCCGCGAAGAGATTGATGTTCCCGTTGAGGAGCACCTCATCGTTGAGTTGTACTCCAAGTAATCGGCGGCGAGCCCTCAACAGACACACGCAGAATTTTGGTGTGGACTTTGAGACCACAGAATGGAAATGGAGGGTAACTGCATGATTGAAATCGAAAAGCCCAAGATCGAGTGTACGGAAGATCCCGCAAACGGCTCGTACGGTAAATTTACGGTAGAGCCTCTTGAGCGCGGCTACGGCATCACGCTGGGCAATGCGCTGCGCCGCATTATGCTCTCGTCCCTGCCCGGCACCGCGGCGACGTCGATCAAGATCGCCGGCGTGCAGCACGAGTTCTCCACCATCCCCGGTGTCAAGGAGGATGTGACGGAGATCGTGCTCAACATCAAGAGCCTGATCACGCGACTGCACAATGCCGACGGTATCAAGACCGTTTACATTGAAGCGGTCGGTCCCTGCGAGGTCACGGCGGGCGACATCAAGTGCGACAGCGAGGTCGAGGTCCTCAATCCGGACCTGCACATCGCTACGCTGGATGCCGGTGCGACGCTCAACATGGAGCTGACGCTCTCCCACGGCCGCGGCTATGTGTCCGCCGACCGCAACAAGAGCGCGCAGACGGCCATCGGTGTCATCCCCGTCGACTCCATCTACACGCCCGTATACAAGGTCAACTATACGGTGGAAAACACCCGCGTGGGCAACATGACCGACTTCGACAAGCTGACGCTCGAGGTCTGGACCGATGGGACCATCACCCCGCGTGATGCCGTCTCCCTCGGTGCCAAGATCCTCTGCGACCACTTCTCCCTCTTCACCGACCTTTCCGATGCGATGGGCAGCCGCTCCACCGTTGTCGAGAAGGCGGAGGCGCAGCGCGACAAGGTGCTCGAGCTGACGATCGAAGAGCTGGATCTGAGCGTGCGCAGCTTCAACTGCCTCAAGCGCGCCAATATCAACACGGTCGAGGATCTGATCTCCAAGACCGAGGATGATATGATGAAGGTGAGAAACCTCGGCCGCAAGAGCCTCGAAGAGGTCATCAACAAGCTGGCGATGATGGGCCTGTCCTTGGCCAGCGAAGACAACAACTAATGACCGAACCCCTACGCCCACGCGTAGAACGACGGCCGACAACTTATCCTTACAAGGAGGAAAACCAATATGCCCGGAACTCGTAAGCTCGGTAAGACTACCGATCAGCGTATGGCGATGCTCCGTCAGCAGGTCACCGATTTCCTGGATAACGGCAAGATGGAGACCACGGTCACCCGTGCCAAGGAGATCAAGCCCGTGGCTGAGAAGATGATCACCCTCGGCAAGAAGGGCGATCTGGCAGCTTACCGTCAGGCGATGAGCTTCATCACCCGTGAAGACGTCTGCAAGAAGCTGTTCAAGGAGATCGCTCCCGGCTATGCTGAGCGCAACGGCGGTTATACCCGCATCGTTCGCACCGGCGTCCGCCGCGGCGACGCTGCGGAAACTGCGATGATCGAGCTGGTGTAAGCCAGCCGCCGCAGCCGACCGCTGAATACAAATAAAAAGCCCTTTTGTGTGGTAGATCGCGAAACCATACAAAAGGGCTTTTTACTGCGCCTGTGAGAATTTCAGAAGAGCGCATGACCTTGCGCGCGATGGCACATTCCAAAAGGGAGCAGATGCGCGCTGCTCCTGCATGATGAGGAACGCATCCGCATAGGCTCTACCAAAAGGATTTGGGGAGGATATGCCGATGCGTTTTCATTTTGACCGCAAACAGAAGAGGGAAGGGGAGGCGCGAAAGCCGACGCGCTTTCTGGTGCTCCGACGCAAGTGGCTGACGCTTGCGGCGGCGGGGCTTGCCGTGATCGCTGTGTTTGCCGCTGTCAACTACCCCGCGGCTGTCAGTGCGGCGGCTTCCACGCGCCAGCTGCCCATCTACTGCGTGCAGCGCGACCAGAAGGTGTGCTCTATTTCCTTCGACGCTGCGTGGGGCGCGGACAACACGCAGAAGATCCTTGACGTGCTGAAGGAATACGGTGTGACGTGCACGTTTTTCGTCGTGGGCAACTGGGCGGATCAATATCCGGAGCAGGCCAGGGCCATCGTTGAGAGCGGCAACGAGCTTGAAAACCACTCCAACGCGCACGACCACTTCAACTCGCTCTCTGCCGATGCGATCATCGCGGACGTGAACACCTGCAACGACAAGATCGAAGCACTGACCGGCGTCCGACCGACGCTCATCCGCTGTCCGTACGGCGAGTACGATGATCATGTGATCTCGGCCATCCGCTCGATGGGGATGGAGCCCATTCAGTGGGATGTGGATTCGCTCGACTGGAAGGGGATCTCGGCGAGTGAGATCACCAAACGCGTAACGAGCAAGGTGCAGAGCGGGTCCATTGTGCTCTTCCACAACGCGGGAGAGCACACGCCCGAGGCGCTGCCCGATATCCTCGACTATCTGCTTGCCGAGGGCTATGACATCGTGCCGATCTCAGAGATATTATTGAAATGCGAATGCACCATCGACCACACCGGACGCCAGTGCCCGGTGGGATAGAGCGGAGAAATGTCTCTGTCATAAAACCCCTTTCAAAGCGCAGTCCGATTGATGCAGCGTGTCGGATGAGCGCTGATCACAGCACTCGGTTTGCGCTGCCAAAGCATTGAAAAGAGCCCCGGCCGATGCCCGTGTCGTCCGGGGCTTTTTCGTGCATTCTGTCGCGCGCAGCGCCTCGATCTCCGTTTCGCCGGATTTACGGATGCCGGATACCCGCTCCGTATTCGGGAAAAGCCCCTGCTTATCGGAATAGCGGAGCGTGGAGACGGGGAAGGCGAACATTTCCGCAGCCGGTCCGATGGAATACATAAAAGTTCTCCGATATTTTTTGAAAAAATGCCTTGACTTAAAGTTGGGTTTAGGCTTTATCATCGACACAGCATAACAGAAAATCAGGCACAAGGAGTGTTTTACGATGGAAACGTTGAATATGACACAGGAATGGGACAAGGTGTTCCCGCAAAGCGACAAGGTCGACCACATGAAGATGACCTTCCACAACCGCTACGGTATCACGCTGGCAGCGGACCTGTATGCCCCGAAGAACGCAGGGGGCAGGCTGCCCGCTATCGCCGTCAGCGGACCCTTTGGGGCGGTGAAGGAGCAGTCCTCCGGACTGTACGCACAGAAGATGGCGGAGTGTGGCTATCTGACGATCGTCTTTGACCCGTCCTTTACCGGTGAGAGCGGCGGACAGCCCAGGTGTGTGGCCTCTCCCGACATCAACACCGAGGATTTCTGCGCCGCCGTGGACTTCCTGTCCGTGCAGGAGAATGTAGATCCGGAGCGCATCGGGATTATCGGCATCTGCGGCTGGGGCGGCGTGGTGGATCCGCTGCCAGAGGACGCGCCGCAGTTTGTCAAGGACTACTATGCCTATTACAAAACGCCGCGCGGCTATCATCCGCGCAGCCTGAACTCCAACGGCGGCTGAAACGTGACCTCTTCGCTGTCCTTTCTGAATATGCCGATCTTGCAGTACGCTTCCGAAATTCGCTCTGCCGTTCTGCTGGTGCATGGAGAAAAGGCGCACTCCCGCTATTTCAGCGAGGGTGTCTACGAAAAGCTCACCGGCGAGAACAAGGAGCTGCTGATCATTCCCGGCGCCAATCACACCGACCTCTATGACCGCATGGATGTGATCTCCTTCAACAAGCTGGATGCGTTCTTTCGGGATAATCTTGGATAAAGGGAGCCTGTTCTCTTCAGCGCCGGATGAGACCCGTCAGTCCGGCAGACGGTTTGCCTCGCCCCGGATGCAGGATAGACAGTACTTGAATTTTTGCATTTCACGGATATAATCATAAGCAGAACAGATCATTCTGTCAACCTATCTGTGAGGAGATGCTACCATGAGAACAAAGCTGAAGATCACCGAAGGGATTTTCCCCATGCCGGTGCTGATGATCGCAACGTATAACGAGGACGGCAGCGTGAATGTGATGAACGCCGCCTGGGGGACCATGCAGGAGCGGGGAACGGTCGCGCTGAATCTGAGCGAGTCGCACAAGACCGTGCAGAATATCAAGGTGCGCGGCGCCTTCACCGTCAGCATTGCCGATGCAGACCACATGGTGGAGGCCGACTATTTCGGCGTGGAGTCCGGGAATCAGGTGCCCGATAAGTTTGCCCGCAGCGGCCTGACGGCCAGCAGAGCGGAAACCGTGGACGCGCCGGTCATCAACGAATTTCCCCTTTGCCTGGAATGTAAGTTCATCGAATATCAGGACGGTGAATACGGCTGCGGCGTCATCGGTCAGGTCGTGAATGTCACGGCCGACGAGCGCGTGATGGCGGACGGCAAGGTCGATATGTCGCGGGTGAATGCCATCGCCTTCGATCCCTACACCCACGGCTATTACAAGGTCACCGAGCGTGTGGGCGAAGCCTTCAGGGACGGGCTGAAGCTGAAAAAATAATATATATGCCAATGGGGGCGCTTTCGCTTTGCGAAAGCGCCCTCGCTGCAATGCAATTCCAAGCTATTTTCCGCTATGCAGCCAGCATTCGTCGCTGTGGGCATAGATGACGCCGATGGCCTGCAAATAGGCATAAATGATCGTGGAGCCCACGAAGGTCATGCCTCGCTTTTTCAGGTCCTTGGAGATGGCGTCGGACAGGGGGCCGGTGGTAACGGCGGGGGCATTTTCGTAGAGGATCTTGCCATCCGTCCAGCCCCAGATGTACGCATCAAAGCTGCCGTATTCTTCCCGGATGCTCCGGAAGATGCGACTGTTTTTGATGCTGGCGCGAATTTTCAGCCGGTTGCGGATGATCCCTTCGTCTGCCATCAATTGGGCAATCTTCTCTTCGCCGTAGGCACAGACCTTGTCTAAGTCGAAGCCGTCGTAGACCTCCCGGAAATGCTGCCGCTTGTTCAGCACCGTCTCCCAGCTCAGCCCCGCCTGAAAGGATTCTAAAATCAGCAGCTCATACAGCGCATGGTCATCATGGCACGGAACGCCCCATTCATGGTCGTGATAACGGACATAAAGGGGATTTGCGAGATTGCACCATTTGCAGCGGGGGTGATTTGCAATGGCGTCGTTTTTTGGCTTTGTGGCGATCATAGCGTCCTCCCGGTCGATTTTGCAGCAGTATGGAGCAAGCGCGCCGCAGGGGAAGAAATCAATGCTGCCCCGCGTCCGGCATCCGTATCACAACATTTCCGGCATGGTCAACATCGCCGGCGGTGCGGATGGCCTGCTCCAGTTCAGACAGCGGAAATTCGTGGGTGATGATCTGTTCCAGCTCCCACCGGCCGCAGGACATGATCTCCTGCACATCCTGCACATCCTCCGGCAGATAACCGCCGGAGCCGATGATGCTCTGCTGGGCATAGGTCATGTGCAGCAGGTCGATATTTCGCGGCTTGTTGTTCACCGCAACGGAGACGAAGCGGCTCTCGATCTTCCCCAAGCGCAGAAAGTCCTCCAGAATACGTTCCGCACCGGCGGCATCCAGCCAGCAGTCGATATTTGCAGCAGAGCCGCTCAGGGACGGGGCCGTGCCGAAATAGGCGGCGGCTTTTGCGCAGAGATCCTCCGCAGAGGGGTTACAGACCGCAAAGCCCAATTTCTCCGCCAGCTTCAGGCGGAAATCGGAGCGGTCGCACACCATCACCCGATCCATGCCGAAATGCCTGAACGCAACCGCCGCGGCAATGCCGATGGTCCCGCTGCCGAATACCACGGCGTTCTGTCCCGCGGTATACTGCCCCTGTCCGCAGGGGATCATCCCGCGGCGGGCGGCGCGGCAGCCGACGGTAAACGGCTCGATCAGGCAGGCAAGTCTGTCGGAAATGCGGTCATCCACCGCATACAGCGAGTGGTTCCGCCCGGCGTCGGGAATGAGAATGTATTCTGAAAAGCCGCCGATGGTCCCGGCACGCTTTGTATCGCCTTTGGCGTAGCGCGGATAGGGATACAACCGCTCGCCGACCGTAAAGTCGGTCACATCTTTGCCGACCTTCACCACGCGGGACACGGTTTCGTGCCCGAATTCGCCGCCTACCGTGACCTTGTGTCCGGTGTTGGGGCCGTGAAAGAACACGGCGACATCGGTGCCGCAGACGCTCGAATAGAGATTCTGCACCAGCACGTCGTGATCTCCGACCTCCGGCAGCGGCAGCTCCCGCAGTTCGATTTGTTCCTGTCCTAAATAAATTCCTGCTTTCATGCTTCCTCCTGATGGGGCATGACGCACCGGTGGATCACGGCGATGATATGCTCTTCCGGATCGGAGCAGTCACCTTTCAGCCATTCCGCGATGATCGCCATTAACCCGCGAATATAAAATGTCATCATATAGGGCCGGTCCTGCTCCGGCACGCCAAAGCGTTCAAGGATCGGCGTGAATACATGGCGGAACATCCGGTCATAGGCACTGTCCAGCCCGAGCACAGCGGCGTTTTCCGTCGCCGTGCGGAAAAGCCGCCGGTGGTCCCTGATATAGCGCAGATAGGGCACCAGATATTCCGGCGTGACGAGGTAAAGCTCTTCCAGCGGACAGGTATACAGCTTTGTGACAAAGATTTCCGAATCGTGGGCCATATAGTCTTGAAAATGACGATTCATATGCTCCACGCTCTCGGCGAGCAGGTCGCCGATGGTTTCATAGTGGAGATAAAAGGTGGATCGGTTGATGCCCGCCGCTTCGCAGATCTCCTTGACCGTGATATAGGCGAGATCCTTCTTTTCAAGAAGCGCCAGGAATGCCTCGTCCATCCTGACAGCGGTAGCAAAATATTTGCTCTCGGATCTATTCAAGGGATCCCACCTTCTTTCTCAAGCGTTTGCTGCGGAGCAGCATGGTAACGGCCGCAACGATCACAATGCCGTAGACAAAGCCGCCGGTGACGGCGTTCATCATTCTGCGGTAGTCCTCGCCGTTTTCGGAAAAGCGGGCGATCATGGCTGTTTGCAGGCCGAGGACCGACATCATGGCTGACACAAGGTTCAGCACCTTGGCAGCGGAGAGTATCGGGCTGCCGAGACGCCGGAATTTCACAAGGTTGATGACGGAAACCGCCATTGCGTAAAAGGTATAGAGCGCGGACAGGTAAATGATATACCCCGGATAGGAAAAGCCGGAGTTTGTCCGCACCATCAGCACGATCATGCCGCCCATGGGGATATTCAGCAAGAGCAGAAGCCATGCGGCCGTGCGATAGCAGCGGTATTCCCGGGCGGGGCTTCTGCGGCGGCAGCCGGCGACCAGATAGGCGCGCAGAATGCCCAGCACCAGATAATAGACCGCCATGGAGAGGAACCAGACAGAGGTATAGCGGACTGCGGCAATGATACGGAAAGCAGAATATAGGAAATTGACGGCTGCCCCCTGATAAATGCTGATGCTGCCCCGGAAAGCGAGGTCATTGAGGTACCGCCCGGTTATTTTGGATGCGGCGGCTTTCCGCATGAGCTCACTGCTTATGATAGCAGATTTTGCCCGCCTTGTCAGCCCCGGCAGTGCCGCAAGCAATAGGACAAGGGAGTACGCCGACATACTGTAGATCAGGTAGGTCAGCGCATTTTCCTTGCAGTGCTGAACAAAAACTGCGATCAACGCTGCAAAGGACAGCACCGGAACGAAAACCAGCACCCATACCGGCGGATGCAGCAGCTTTTTCAAGCGATTCCTTGCCCGCGCCATGCGTTACTGCTCGCTGATCTCTTTGGCAAGCTCCATGATCTCGAAGGCATACTTCTGCTTGCCCTGCGCCAGCAGCTTTTTATAGATGGGATAGTTGCCGCCCATCCCCAGCAGTCCGACGATGCCGATGATGACGCCAAGGACAAACATGGCCGTTGTGCCGCTGCCGATGACCTTCATCGAAAGGCACATCCCCACGCCCGTCACCAGCGCTGCGAGGATGCCGAAGGTATAGGTGAAAACGGTGGCGGGGAGCTTGGCTTTGGCGTCCAGCTTGCGCAGGGCGACGACCTTCGAGGTGTCCTTGGGCGCGTATTCGTTGGCGAGCTGTTCTGCGTAAATTTTATCGGTGTTCATGGCGTATTGCCTCCTTCATTTGATGCTTTCATGATACCGGGAGAGGAGGAGAAACGGAACAACACGAATGGCAGATCGTGTTGCGTTCTGGCGCATGAAGAATTCCGATTCGACATTTTCAAAGACCTGCCTGCCCAATGGGGAATGATGGCAAAAGCATTCTGACGCGATCAATGAAAGAGCGCAGCAGGATCCAAACAGATCCTACCGCGGCGAGAAAGAAAAACGCGAACGAAAACAGCTCCTACGGCTTATGCCGCAGGAGCTGTTGTGCTTTTTGAAGAAGCGCAGGATACCTTCTGCGCTGCCGACATGGGCTTGGCAGGGAAGGGATGATTTCAGCCCATTTTCCCCTTGATCAATACAGCTTGGCGCCGGCGGGGATATCGTCGTCGACCATCAGGAAGTTGAGACGCTCCTCGCCATCCACGTGGTGGACAGCGGAGATCAGCATACCACAGGAATCGATGCCCATCATCTTGCGCGGGGGCAGGTTGACGATGGCGATGGCGGTCTTGCCGACAAGATCCTCGGGCTCGTAATAGTCGTGGATGCCGGAAAGGATGACGCGGTCCTTGCCCGAGCCGTCGTCGAGGACGAACTTTAAGAGCTTCTTGCTCTTGGGCACGGCGGTGCACTCCTTGATCTTGACCGCGCGGTAGTCGGACTTGGCAAAGGTGTCGAAGTCGACCTGCTCTTCGAAGATCGGCTCGCTCTCGACCTTGTCGACCTCTTCGGCGGCGTGCTCGCCCTTGGGCTTGACAAAACCGGTCGCGCCGGTGGCCTTCACGGCGGCGGGAGCGGACTCTTCGGTCTTCTCCTCGGCCTTTTCGCTCTTCTTGGGCATATCGAGCGGCTTCATCGTGGGGAAGAGGATGACGTCGCGGATGGAGTCGGTGCCGCAGAGCATCATCGCGCAGCGGTCGATGCCGAAGCCCAAACCGCCCGTCGGGGGCAGACCGTATTCAAGGGCCATGACGTAATCTTCGTCCATCATTTCGGCCTCGTCGTCGCCGTTGGCGCGCTTTTCGACCTGCGCCTTGAAGCGCTCGTACTGATCCATCGGGTCGTTGAGCTCAGTGAAAGCGTTGCCCATCTCGCAGCCGCAGACGAACATCTCGTAGCGCTCGGTGAGGTACGGGTCAGACGGGCTGCGCTTGGCAAGCGGGCTCACTTCAACGGGGTACATGGTGATGAACGTCGGCTGGACGAGGGTCTCCTCGACCTTCTGGTCGAAGGTCTCGTACAGGGCGTTGCCCCAGGTCTTGTCCACGCCGTCCATGTCGACGCCGACGCTCTTGGCGAGCGCAACGGCGGCCTTGGCGTCGCCCTCGATGGCCATAAAGTCCGCGCCGGTCACTTCCTTGACGGCGTCGGCCATCGTGATGCGCTTCCACGACGGGGTCAGGTCAATGTCGTGGCCGAGCCACTGGAGCTGATAGGTGCCGAGAATTTCCTTCGCGGCGCCGGAGAGGATGCCCTCAAGAATGTCCATCATGCCGTCGAGATTCGTGAAGGCCTGATAGAGCTCGCAGGTGGTGAACTCGGGGTTGTGCTTGGTGTCCATACCCTCGTTGCGGAAGATGCGGCCGACCTCGTACACGCGCTCCATACCGCCGACGATCAGGCGCTTTAAGTGCAGCTCGGTCGCGATGCGCATATACATATCGATATCCAGGGTATTGTGGTGCGTGATGAAGGGGCGCGCGTTCGCGCCGCCCGCGATGGGGCTCAGCACCGGCGTTTCGACCTCCATAAAGCCGAGAGAGTCGAGGTAGCGGCGCAGGAATGCGACGAACTTCGAGCGGATCTCGAAGTTGCGCTTGGACTCGGGGTTGATGATGAGGTCGACATAACGCTGACGGTAGCGCGCTTCCTTATCGGTCAGACCGTGGTACTTCTCCGGCAGGGGACGCAGAGACTTGCTGAGCAGCGTGATCTTCTTGGCGCGCACGCTCATCTCGCCGCGCTGGGTGCGGAATACCTCGCCCACAACGCCGACGATATCGCCGATATCGTACTTCTTGAAGCGGTTGTATTCCTCTTCATCCATCTCGTCCTTGCGGGCGTAGAGCTGGATGCGGCCGGACTTGTCCTGCAGATCGCAAAAGCTGACCTTGCCCATGCCGCGTTTGCTCATCAGGCGGCCCGCGACGCGGACCTCGCTGCCCTCAAGCGCGTCAAAGTTGTCCTTGATGTCCTGAGCGTGGTGCGTCACGTCGAAGCGCGTCTCCTTGAAGGGATCGCGGCCCTCGGCGCGCAGCGCTGCGAGCTTTTCGCGGCGGACCTTCAGGATCTCGCTGAGGTCCTGCTCGGGAGCGTTGGTCTGGATATTTTCTTCAGCCATGATATTTCTTTACTCCTACTCTATATAATACAGCTTAACGTTCGATCTTGACGATGCGGTAGACGATGGCACCGACAGGGGCCTCCACGGTGACCTCATCGCCCTCTTTTGCGCCCATGAGCGCCTTGCCGAAGGGGGAATCCTCGGAGATGGCGCGGTGCATGGGGTCGGCCTCCTGCGAGCCGACGACCTTATACTCGGGCAGCTCGCGGCCGGACTTTACATCCTGCACGGTCACACGGCAGCCGATGCTGATGCCGTTCGTGCCCGCGTCGTTTTCGTCGACGATGACGGTGTGCAGCAGGATCTCCTCGACCTCAGCGATACGGGAGTACAGCTTGCCCTGCTCGTTTTTCGCTTCATCATATTCGCTGTTTTCGCTCAGGTCGCCAAAGCCGCGCGCCTCTTTGATGAGGTCCGCCACTTCCTTTTCACGCACGGTCTTGAGGTAGGTGAGCTCCTTTTGCAGCTCTTCCTTGCGCTCCGCGCTCATCTTGTACTCTTTTTTCATGTTCGCCATATTGAGATCGTTCCTTTCTTTCGCGCCTGCAAATCGCGCGGCGCGCACACGAATACCATTTTAGCGAGACAATTATAGTGATTTTCCCCTGTGTTGTCAAGGTAAGTTTGCGTTTTCTGCCGCATCCGGCGGCATTTTTACATCTTTTACCCCAATTTCGTCCGCGCGGCGCACAAGTGACGCGTACAGCGCGCAGATCAGTTGATTTTCGTCCCACATCTCTGCCGCGGTGTCCGACGTTTCCGTCTCGTATTCGACGGAAAGTGCACCGCTTTGCAGCGGCAGCACCGCGCCGTCCGCCGGGCGCGTCTCATCGAAGCAGACCGTCAGATCGGCCCCGCACGTCTCTCCGCGTTTCAACGGATGAACGCTTGCGCCGCAGTCCCAGCGCAGCGTGCGCGCAAGGCGCTCGCCGTTCGGCGCGCAGAGCATCAGATAGCGTACCTCCTTTATAAGCTCGCGCGCCGCCGCTTCGAGCACCGGGCTCTGCGAGGACGCGCAGAGCGCAATGCGCGCCCGCTCGGGCGCAAGGGCAAGCCGTGCCATCGCGCAGCGGACGATCTCCGCCGACTTTGCCATGCGCAGCGGCTGCTCGGCCGGCGGCAGGACGCCAAAGCGTGCAAACAATGCTTCATGTGGGTAGTCCTTGGGAAACACAGCATAGCGCACATGGCGCTTTTGCAGATATTTTGCCGCGCGCTTTGCCGAAAGCACGGCGCGCAGCCCCTCGCCGCGCAGCACACAGACCGCGCCAAAGTGCACGCCGCACAGCATACGCACGCCGTTTTTCTCCCCTGCATCCCGATAGCAGACAAGTCCCAACATTTTTCTCCCCCTATCCGCACAAAAAAAGACTCCCTGCCAGTATATGGCGGAGGGCCCGTGTGTTATGAGGCCTGTCGGCCTTTGCTGTGACCGAAGGGACACCTTTTGCGTGATTTCCGATCGGAAAGCATTCCCGCCAATTCGCATAGCCTGCCGGTCATTTCGGTAAAATATCGGTACTACGATTTTGGAGGTACTGATATCTGGAGGCATCTCCAATCACGGAGGCGGAGTTTGCAAAGATCGATGCCGCGCTTTTAACACGAAACCGCTACTTCTTAAAAGACGATTGCAGCGTTGATAACGGCACTGCGGCTTGGCGCGATGATGACGACACATGGTATCAGTATAAGGAAGATATGCTGAGCCTGTCCAGAGAGTTTCCGAAGGTGAAATTCCTGCTGATTGGCTGCGGCGAGCTGCCGGATGACCAGTGGCGTCAGATCTTTATCAGCGGTAAAACACAGCGGTGTGAAGGCACTATCGTTTTCCCGCCCTTCAAAGAGCATAAGCTGATTGATCCCACGGGAGAAGATGACAGGGAGACAAACGGTGAATTATCGCTGTCCGCAGCTCATCTGGAACGACTGGATGAAATCGACAACGCAGTTTATCAGTGTCTTCTTGTCCTGCTGGATAAGACCGAGGACGAGTTTCCTTGGGATATGCACTGCATTGGCGAAGTTACAGACGGAATGATGGCCTTTCTCACGGAGAAAGGCCATCGAGTTTATCGTCCGACCATTGTCACAGAGGAAGATGGAACGCAGTACATTGAGGAATATGAGGAGGCTACCCATGAAGGAAACGAAGCATGAGCGTTTTTGCCGTGTTGTTGAGAAGCGCATGGCAATGCTGATTGATGATTTTGAAAAGTTGGGGAACTGTTCCGCGAAGGTGTCCTATGAGTATAGCGAGGAGGAGCTTCAGCGGATCTACGATGAACTGGAGTTCCAAATGAGCGGGCTCAAAGAACGCTTCAACGGAAAGCGGGCATTTTCACTGAGCGCCGATAGCGGCACAGAAAATAAAATCTAAAAAAGCAAAACAGGGGGTGATATTTCACCCCCTGTTTTCTCCATATTTATGAAGGGATTTGTTGATCCAAGTCAAAATTCATAAAAGGAGTGATAATATATGGAAATGTTTTCACGAAAAGAAACCGCAGAGATCTTGGGAATCTCACTCAAGACACTGGATGCACTCCGGGAGGACAAGCGGATTGGATACTATCAGGTGCACCCCGGCTGCAAAGTGCAGTTTACTCAGGCGCAGATCGATAAGTATCTCAAAGAGTCCGAACGGGGTATGAAGATGCCATAATGTCGGGTGATCGCATCTGAAAGTTTATGCAGAATGGGCAACCTTGTATTCACACAGGGATCGCCCATTTTTTATGCCATTTGTGATGGGATTTTTCACACCACTTTTCCCACCTTAAAATAGTGGTTTATTTTCGTCGTATCACAATATATTGTGGCGCATTTCTTCAAAAATAAAACCTCTAAGATTTAGGCATCCGAACAAAAAATAAAGAAAAACCCCGGAAAACAGAAGTTTTCCGGGGAAAATAGAACTTTTTTAACGCTTGGAGAACTGGGGCGCACGACGGGCGGCCTTCAGACCGTACTTCTTGCGCTCCTTCATACGAGGATCGCGCGTGAGGAAGCCGGCCTTCTTCAGGACGGTACGGTACTCGGGGTTGACCAGCAACAGGGCGCGGGCCACGCCGTGACGCAGAGCGCCAGCCTGACCGGAAACGCCGCCGCCTTCAACGGTGGCAACGATATCGACCTTGCCGAGCTCCTCGGTAGCGGCCAGGGGCTGACGGACGACCATCTTCAGGGTCTCGAGACCGAAATACTCATCGATGTCGCGGCCGTTGATGGTGATGGAGCCGGTGCCGTTCTGGAAGAGGTGAACGCGGGCGACGGAGGACTTTCTACGGCCGGTGCCGTACAGATAAGGCTTCTTGGACTGATACATTCTTCTCTTCCTCCTTAGACTTCGTAAGCTTCGGGCTTCTGGGCCTGCTGCTCGTGGGTATCACCGGCATAGATGTGCAGGCGCTTCAGGGAGTCCTTGGTCACGGTGTTGCGGGGCATCATGCCGCGCACAGCCACGCGCATCGCGAGCTCGGGCTTCTCCTGCATGAGGATGCGATACTTGGTCTCCTTCAGGCCGCCGACCCAGCCGGAGTGCGTACGATAGTACTTCTGCTCCATCTTGTTGCCGGTGAGGATGGCCTTGGAAGCGTTGATGATGATGACGTTGTCGCCGCAGTCGGCGTGCGGGGTATAGGTGACTTTGCGCTTGCCGCGGAGCAGATCGGCCGCAGCAACGGCGGTCTTGCCCATGGGCTTGCCGGCAGCATCGATGACGTACCACTTACGCTCGATGTTGCCCTTGTTCGCCATAAAAGTGGACATGGTGTGTTTCCTCCATATTGATCTATGAATGAAAGCTTGTGCTTTACATTTTTCTTGTCCCTTGGTAAAATCGGAACGAGTTTATTTATAGCATTTAGACGGAGGAATGTCAACACCATTTTGATTTAGCGCAAACAATGCTCGTAAATGCTCTCATTTTCTCTTGTTTTCTCTTGAAATCTAAAAACGCAAAATCAAAATCTCTCGGTTTTTCCAAGGAGCAAAGCTTATGCAGGAAATCTTAGGACTCGTGCGCCGCTGCGTCACGGATTATGACATGATACAGGAGGGCGAGACCGTCGCTGTCGGCGTTTCCGGCGGCAAGGACTCGCTCGTCACGCTCACCGCGCTCGCGCGGCTTTCCAAGTTCTACCAAAAGCCGTTCAAGGTCGCGGCCATCACGGTCGAGACGGGCGTTCCGGGCATGAGCTTTGACGCCGTGGCCGACTACTGCGATATGCTCGGCGTTGAATACATCCGTGTGAACGTGCCGATCTACGAGATCGTCTTTTTGGAGCGCAAGGAGAAAAATCCCTGCTCGCTGTGCGCAAAGCTCCGCCGCGGTGCGCTCTCGACCGCGATGAACGAGCACGGCATCAAGACCATTGCGCTCGGCCACCACTACGACGACGCGGTGGAGACGCTTTTGATGAACCTGCTCTTCGAGGGGCGCATCGGCTGCTTTCAGCCCGTCACCTATTTGAGCCGCACGGACGTTTACCAGATCCGCCCGCTGCTCTATGTGAAAGAACAGCAGGTACGCAGGGCCGCCGCCAAGCTGGAGCTGCCCATCGTCCACAATCCCTGTCCCGCCAACGGCGAAACGCGGCGGCAGGAGGTCAAGGAGCTCATCGAATCGCTCTCTGAGCGCTATCCCGACCTCAAGCAAAAGCTCTTCGGCGCGATGCAGCGCTATCCGCTCTACGGCTGGGGGACGGAAAATGCCGAAACCGTCAGGTGACGGTCCCGGCATCGTTTCCTGTATCTTAAATATGTACTAAATAAAGATCAACCGCAGCAGAATGAGCAGCGCCAGCCCCGGAATGCCGAGGACGGCGATAACGAGCGCGTTGAAGACGTTCAGCCCCAGCGACAGCTTTGCGAGCACGCCGATCGCGTTCAGAATGCCGAGCAGCGCGAAGCCGAGCAGCGTGTTGACCAGCAGCTTGCCCGCGAGCTTCAGGGGGGCCGCGAAGAGCTTGAGCACCGCCAGCAGCGCGAACGCTGCCAGCAGCACGAGGAGCACCTTTTCCGCTATCCCCATGTCGCCGCCCCCTCCGTGCAGGCGCGGCATTCGGCCGCGCCGCCGCGCGCCTTGATCTGGCGCAGCAGGTAGTTGTAGCGCGAGAGGACCGCGTTGATCTCATACACGCAGGAATCGACGAGTTCCGGCTCACAGACTGCGTTGAAGCGGTCATAGGCCTGCGCGAGCGCGAAGCGCGTGTCGCTCAGCTCGCTGAACAGGTCCTGCATCGACGCATCGCGCGCGACCTCGCGGCGCAGAAGATCGGCCTTTCGCATTTTGTTGCCCTCCTTGTCCCGTTATGCTTCCAGTGTATGGGGATTATGGGCAATTATTCCGCATTTCAAACAGGGAGGAAGAGGAAGCGATGGAACACGAAGCCTATATGCGCGAGGCGCTCGCGCTGGCGCGCGAGGCGGCGGAGGAGGGGGAGGTCCCCGTCGGCTGTGTCATCGTCAGAGACGGCGAGATCATCGGCCGGGGCCGCAACCGGCGTGAGGAATTGCAGCGCACCTCGTCGCACGCGGAGATGGAGGCCATCGCGCAGGCGAATGAATACCTTCGCTCCTGGCGGCTCGACGGCTGCACGCTCTATGTGACGCTCGAGCCCTGCCCCATGTGCGCAGGCGCCATCGTCAACGCGCGCATCCCGCGCGTCTATTACGGTGCACGCGACGAGGCGATGGGCGCCTGCGGCGGTGTGCTGAATCTCTTTATGGAGCGCTTCCCCTTCCGTCCCGCGCTCGTAGGCGGCATTCTGAAGGATGAGTGCCGGGAAGTGCTGGCGGAATTCTTTCGCGCGCTGCGGTAAGCTCATAAGCTGCCCTGCGCATCCCGAAGGACTGCCGCAGAAACCGCTGAAAAAAGAAAACCGGCCTGTGTGCGCTGCACGCGGGCCGGTTTTTGTCATTCTGCCGTTTCAAGCTCCTCGGCGGCCTTGATGCGCTGGTACATATCCTGCATCTGGCGGTCGATCTCGGCGATCTTGTCCGCGCAGGCGAACATTTCCTCGTTGATGCCCGCGGGAAGTTTGGACTTGTCCGCCTTATAGCGGATGTCGTGCTCGAGACTTGCCCAGAAGTCCATTGCGATCGTGCGGATCTGGATCTCGGCCACGACATACTCCGTGCGGTCGGAGAGGTAGATCGGCACACGAATGTCCATGTGCAGGGAACGGTAGCCGTTGTAGTTGGGCGTTTGGATGTAGTCCTGCTTTTTCACGATCTCCACGTCCGACTGCCGCGCGAGCATCTCCGCCACGCGGTATACATCGTCAATGTAGCTGCACACCACGCGCACGCCCGCAATGTCGTTGACGTTTTCCCGCGCAGAGGCGATGGTGACGGGTAGCCCTTTTTTCTCAAGCTTTGCCACGATGCTCTCCTGCGACTTGACGCGCCCTTCGATGTGGTGGATGGGGTTGCGCGCATAGAGGACGTTGAACTCGCTGTTGAGGATGTCGAATTTCAGCGAGAGCTGCTTGACCGCAGCACCGTAGAGATTGCGCAGCAGGAGAAAATCATGCGGGTCTTCACAGAGCCTGGGAGCGTTGGCGCTTCGGTTCATGTTCCTTCCTCCGTTTCCGCCGGGCGGTCAAGGCCGCCCGGATGCGACTTCAGTATAGCAGAAAAACGCCTCTTCGCCAAGGGGCGAAATACGCCTTCACGCCATTTGAACGGGGAAGGGAGCTGAAGCGTAGAAATAGCTTGAAATTTGGGGAAAGCTTTCCTATAATTAAACTGACAGAGTATTTGAAAATTGACGGCTTACGGCACACATTCAGAGCGGACCGTAACACACGAAAGGCTGCTGATATCTATGAAAAAAGCAACTGGCTTCAGGCGCTGCGCCTTTGCGCTTGCCTGCCTTTTCGCGCTGCTGCTTGCCGGCTGCGGGCAGACTGCGGACATGGCGGAGCAGGGCAAGAGCAGCCTTCCGGTGCTCAGGATCGGCTGCGATGTTTACCCGCCCTACAACATGACGGGCGCAGACGGGAAGCCTACCGGTATCGACATAGATCTTGCCAGGGAAGCGCTGCACCGCATGGGTTATGAGCCGGAATTTATCAACATCGACTGGGAGAACAAAAAGGCGCTGCTTGAGGATGGAGAGATCGACTGTATCTGGTCGAGCTTCAGCATCGACGGGCGTGAGGAGGACTACCGATGGGCGGGGCCCTATATGACCAGCCGCCAGGTTGTGGCCGTGGTTCCGGGCAGCGGTATCACGAGCCTTTCGGACCTTGCGGGAAAGAATGTCGCTGTGCAGGCGACCACCAAGCCGGAGGAGATATTCCTCTCCGGTACGGATGAGCGGATCCCTGCGCTGCGCAATGTTTTCTCCGTGCAGGACCGCGAGCTGATCTATCCCATGCTGAGCAAAGGATATGTTGATGCGGTGGCCGCCCATGAAACGTCGATCCTGCAATATATGCACGATTACGGCGTAGAGTATCGTATCCTGGAAGAGCCGCTGCTGACCGTGGGACTCGGGGTGGCCTTTGCGCGCAGCGACACCCGCGGCATTGATGTGCAGCTGGGACAGACGCTGGAGCAGATGCGCACCGACGGCACAACAAAGGAGATCATTGAGCGGTATTTGCCGAGTGCGGAAGGATATCTGGAGGTGGCGCGCAATGAAGGCTAAGAAGATCCCGCGCAGCGCGGCGCGATATTTTCGCGCGGTCACCGTCATCCTTGGCATCGTGCTGCTGGCGCTGGCCTTTGTCACATCGACCAAGGGCGATATGAAGAACTCGGAGGAGCGGCTGGCGGACACGGTGAACTATATCCGCCAGCAGTGTGCTGCCTATTCCAGCCTGAATCGTGCCTCGGAGATAAAAAGTCTGATGCGTATCGTTCAGAGCGTTCAGCAGATCGAGCGCGATATTGCCGCGCAGCGGGCGGCCGACAGCGCGTGGGTGCCGGAGGAAGCGGCGCTGAAGGAGTATGCAGAGAACGCATATCTTTCCGGCGTCCTGCTGCTTCGTGCAGACGGCACAGCGGAAAGCAGCTGGTGCGAGAGCGAGGAGGAGATCCGGGCGCTGCGCAGCGAGCTGCAAAAGCAGGTGCTGCTCGACGTGGCGGAGCATCCGCAGAAGTCCTATGCGGTGCGCGTGGAGTGCGAGGATGGCTCCTATATGGATGTGGCATCATGCGGCAGCGCGGACGGGGAATATGTTCTTGTTGCATATTACCATACGCCGGTGGAATACGTGCAGAGCTACAGCCTGTCCTTTCAGAATCTGCTGGAGGGCTACAGCCTTGAAAACGACGGGACCATCGTAGTGACGGACGGCGACAGAGTCGTCGCCTCCAACAACGACAGCCTTATCGGTAAGAGCAGCGACGATGTTCCAGTGCTCCTGTACATCCGGGAAAAGGCGATCAACGACAAGCTTGTGCACGTGAACAACGAATTGGGGCCGATCAATCAGATATTCGGCATGATCGACCGCGGCCGCGACTATTACGTTTACGCATATATGGCCGAGCGCAGCGTGTTTGGCAGCACACCGCGAAAGCTGCTGTTTGTGGCTATCGGCTATGCGCTTGTGTTGCTGCTGGTGCAGTACGCGAAGTGGAAGACGGAAAGGGGCTACCGCGATGAGCAGCTGCGCCGCGAGCAGGCCTATCAGGAAAAGCTCAAGGAGGCGGCGCAGAGGGCGGAAAGCGCGAACGTCGCCAAAACGGAGTTTTTGCAGCGAATGTCACACGACATCCGAACGCCCATCAACGGCATCCGCGGCATGGTGGAGATCGGCAATCACTATCCCGCGGACGAGGCAAAGCAGGCCGAGTGCCGCAAAAAGATCTGGGACGCCTCCGGCCTTTTGCTGGAGCTCGTCAACGAGGTGCTGGACATGGGCAAGCTTGAATCGGGCGAGGTGGTGCTCGAGGAGCGCCCGTTCCATATGCCGGCGCTGCTGGACGAGATCGTCGATACGCAGACGTGCAGCGCGGCGGAGAGGGGCATTACGATCAAGCACACCGAGCGCGTGCTGCCGCATCCGGACCTCATCGGAAGCCCGCTGCACGTCAAGCGGCTTTTGATGAATCTGCTGAGCAATGCCGTCAAATATAATAAGGACAACGGCGGCATCACGCTCGGCTGCCGCGAGGTGCGCGGCAGCGGCAAAACGGTGTGGGTCGAGTTCACCTGCGCCGATACGGGCATCGGTATGAGCAAGGAGTTCCAGCAGCACCTGTTCGAGCCCTTCACGCAGGAAAACAGCAGCGCCCGCTCCACTTATGGCGGCACGGGCCTTGGTATGGCCATCACGAAGAGTCTGGTCGATAAGATGGGCGGTACGATCGAATTTGAGAGCGAGCAGGGCGTCGGTACGACATTTTGCGTGACCATCCCGTTTGAGATTGATGAAAACGCCGTGCCGCAGGTCGCGCAGGAGCAGGGCGGCGACATTTCGATCGAAGGGATGCGCCTGCTTATCGCGGAGGATAACGAGCTGAATATGGAGATCGCGACCTTCCTGCTCGAGAACGCAGGCGCGCTGCTCACCAAAGCAGAAAACGGGCAGCAGGCGCTCGACCTCTTTGCGTCGTCGGGGCCGGGCGAATATGATGCGATCCTGATGGACGTGATGATGCCGGTGCTGGACGGCTACGCCGCAACGCGCGCCATCCGTGCCCTCGACCGCGCGGACGCAAAGACCGTGCCCATCATCGCCATGACAGCCAACGCCTTCCCGGAGGACCGGAAGAAGGCCATCGACGCGGGGATGAACGAGCATCTCACCAAGCCGCTTGACCCCGTCCCACTGCTCAAAACGCTCAAAAAGTACATGAAGCAGTAGACAGATAAAAAAGGACCGACAGGATTTGTTCCCCCCTCACAGGGGTAACAAGTGATTCCTGGTATACCCCGGCAGGTCATCGTGTTTACGATGCCTGCCGGGGCTTCTCTGTGCCCTTGGGTTCTGGTGCTTCCAGCGCTTCTTCCATATCCTGCTGATCGCTGCCGACATAACCAATGCCGTTGTAGTAAATCTCCACGGTCTGGGGCGCGTGTTTAGACCACTTTACCTCTTTCTCGTGGACCACGATCTTCTCAATGAACAGCCGCAGCAGCTCCGGCGTCAGTTCCGTGATATCCGTGTACCGCTTCGCTTTGTCGAGGAAGCCGTCCGTCCCGCTCACCGTTTCCCGCAGACGCTGGATCTCATCCTCTTTCTGTAGAATACTGGCGATGATGTGGTCCTGTTCTTCCGTGTAACTGCCGGACAGCATCTGGAACTGCTCCGTTGTAATGCTGCCCAGCACGCTGTCCTCATACAGCTTTTTGAAGATCGCATCCAGTTCCGCTTTCCGCTTCCGTATGGCTGCCAGTTCTTTCTCCTGCCTGCGGATCTCCCGCTGAAGTTCGGCGGACTGCTTGCCGCCAATATAAAATCACGCTGCTCCCGCTGTCGGAGCTGCATGACTTCCCCAACCATCCGTTCAAGGTGCGGGACGACGAGGCCGTGCAGGAAACGGCGGAGAGCATCCGGCAGTACGGCGTTCTCGTTCCCGCCATCGTCCGTCCCCGTGAGGACGGCGGCTACGAGATCATCGCCGGACATCGGCGCAGGCACGGCAGCGAGCTGGTGGGGCTTTCCGCCATGCCCTGCATCGTGCGGCAGATGGATGATGACACCGCCACCATCCTCATGGTGGACAGCAACATCCAGCGTGAAAATATCCTGCCCTCCGAACAGGCGCAGGCGTACAAAATGAAGCTGGAAGCTATAGTCATCCGATGAGGAAAAATACATGGAGGTCTTTCAAATGTCTAAGAAAAATTTTGTTTCCCTGATCCTTGGTACGGTTGGTGGTACCGTGAATACGAAGGTGGGCGAGATCGCCGGCGAGGTGGGCATGACGCCGGCCGGCTGGAATGGCGGCATCTTCAACATGATCCGCGGCCTCTCTGAAACGGTCATCGTCCCCATCGCCGGCATCCGTCTTTTCCGGGTTGCAGATATAGTCGATGGCGGCCTTCAACGCCCGCTTGATAGGATGCGTCTTTGTAACTGCCATATCTCATCCAGCCTCTCCTGTATCTCCCGCATATCCGCTTTGTACGCGCCGCCTCCGGCGTTGACACGCTTGGCGATCTGGTTGATGTTCCGGCCAGTGGCGGACAGGGCGGCATTCATCCGCTTGATATCCGTGGTGTCAAGCTGGATGATATACCCGTCTATCGCCATCTTCCGCAGATACGCGCCATACCGCCGTGTGGGGAGCTGCGCCATCTTTCCGTCAATGAGCCGTTTTTCCTCCTCCGTCACATAGAACTTCATCTGAATATTCCGCTTTCGGTTCGCCATCGGAGGACTTTTTCAAAAAAATGTCGCTCCTATCCGTAACTTTTCTCTGCTCACTTCGCCGGATGCCTTGTGTTTCTTCGGATATTCGTATAAAATGTATTATGTTAAATATTATCCATGCAGTGGTGCAGGATAACCGCGATCCCGGCAGGACAAGCTCCTGACGGATCCACCTCTGCATGGGAAGCATCCGCAAAAAGGAAGTGAACGCTATGACCTGCGACGAAGCTTTGTACCGCCAATATCTGAGCGGCGACGACGAAGGGCTCAATGCCCTGATGAAAAAATACGGCGACCCGCTGACCCTGTATATCGACGGCTATCTGCACGACGTTCACGAGGCGGAGGAGCTGATGCTGGATGTTTTCGCCTATCTGTTCACCAAAAAGCCCCGCATCCGGGACGGCGGCTTCAAGGCGTATCTCTATAAGGCGGCGCGGCACATGGCGCTGCGCCATAAGAGCAAACGGAAGCCCCTGTTCAGCCTTGATACGCTGACCGGCGAGCCGGACGGACGGCTGCTGGCGGAGGAGGTCATCCGGACGGAGGAACGAAACCGCGTTCTGCACTTCTGCATGGGCGAAATGAACCCGGACTATCGGGAAGTGCTGTACCTCACCTATTTTGAAGATATGAGCTACGCGCAGGCGGCGGAGGTCACGGGGAAAACGGTAAAACAGATCACCAACATGGTGTATCGCGGAAAAGAAAGCCTGCGAAGGCTGCTGGAACGGGAGGGAATCACAAATGCGGAGTCATGAGGAACGTGTCGCGGAGACAAAGCGGCGCATCGCCAAAATGGAACGGGAGAAACGGCTGCGGCGCAATACGATCACCATGGCTTCCGCCGTGGCAGCGTGCCTTGCGCTGCTCATCGGCGCGTCCCTCGCCATGCCCGGCATTGCCGCAAGCATCCAGACAGGCGATTATTCCGGCTTTGAAACGGCGGCAAGCATCTTTCACAGCGGCGCTGCCTTGGGATACATCGTCATCGGGCTGCTGGCGTTTTTACTCGGCGTGTGCGTGACCGTTCTGTGCTTCCGGCTGCGGCAGATGAACCGGGAGGACGGGCAGAACGAGGAAAGCGGGGATACGCATGGAGCTGATTGAGAACCTGCTGCAACTGCTGGTCGCGTTCGTTGGTGCATTGCTTTCGGGTATCGCTTGCCGCAAAAGCGGCAGACAGTCGTATTTTCTGCTGCTGTGCTTCTACGGCTGCTTTGCCCTCGGCTCGCTCTACTGGACGCTGTATCTGCTGCTGTTCGATACCACGCCGCGGGTCTTTTATGTGTCGGAGTTCGGCTGGGTAGCCAGCGTAATTTTCCTGCGCATTTTGCAAGCAACGCTCGCCACTCTGGAGGAACGCTCCTTCCGCTGCCGCTCTGTATGGCTTTCGCCGCTGATCGGCGTGCCGCTGCTGGCGTTCTACTGCACCTTTGGAGACATCCTCTCCAACCTGATCTGGTGCGGCATGATGATTTGGCTCTCCTACTGCGCCATTCGTGGACTGGTTTACGCCAATGGACAGACAGGCGCGGCGCGGAATATGCGGCGGTTTCACATCGGCGTGCTGTGCTTTGCCGGTTCGGAGTACCTGCTCTGGACGGCGGGCTGCTTCTGGCCGGATACCTCACCGGCAAGCCCCACCTTCTGGTGCGATATGCTGCTGACGCTTGCCATTCTGGGGCTGCTGCCCGCCACGAGAAAGGCGGTGGACGCATGACCTATATCGAGAATATTTTCATTTGCATGGTATCTCCCCTGCTGGTGGCCGCTTTGTGCATGGGCAGGCGGCAGCTCCGCTTCTTCCTGTTCTGCATCGCCGGGATGGGGGTGTGTCTGCTCTCGGCCTACATCAATACCTTCCTTGCGGCGGTGTGTCAGGCCGATGCCCTTGCTGCCACGGCGGAGATCGCGCCGGTGGTGGAGGAAATGATGAAGCTGCTGCCGCTGGTGTTCTATCTTCTGGTGTTCGAGCCGGAGGGAGATAAAATCAAGGCTGCCGCAATAACAGTCGCCCTCGCCTTCGCCACCTTTGAAAACGTCTGCTATCTCATTCAGAACGGCGCGGACCGCTTCTCCTTCATCTTCTTCCGGGGCTTCGGCACGGGAGCCATGCACGTCCTCTGCGGTCTGATCGTGGGCGGCGGGCTTGCCTATGCGTGGCGGCGGACGTGGCTGAAGATCGCGGGCACCTGCGGCCTGCTGGGGGCGGCCATCACCCTCCACGCCATCTATAATCTGCTGATCGCCCACGGCGGCGCGGCGCAGTACATCGCCTACGCCCTGCCGGTGCTGCTGGTGGCGGCGGGAAGATGGTCCGTTTTCCGATTATCACGGAAGCAATAACCGAATATCCACTCCTTGAGAGCTGCTTTTTGGCGGCTCTCAAGTTTTTTTGAAAAATTTTGCGTTTTGGGTGAGAGTTTTTTCGATTTTTTGTACCTATATAAGTAAAGAGGTTTTTAAGCCGCATTTCAAAAAATCCAGAGAGGGGGTTCAAACGAAATGTATGATACCGCAAGGCGGGTCGCACTCGTTAAGCAGCGGGTGCGGGAAAATACCCGCCGGAGACAGCGGCGCGAGGTTGGGGGCCTGTCCGCCGTCTGTCTTTTGCTGCTTGCGGCGCTGATGCAGACGGCGGGCACGGTCGTCGCTCCGGGACAAACCGCCGCATGGGGCAGCTTCGGCGCGATGCTGCTGCGACAGGACGCGGGCGGCTATGTGCTGGTGGGCGTCGTCTCCTTTGCAGCGGCGGCAGCGATCACCGCGCTGTGCTTCCGGCTCAGAATCAGAGAAAACCAGAAAAAAGACGGGACAGGTAAGCCAGACCCGCAGAAACAGGAGGGAAAAACGACATGAAAAAACGAATACTTAGCATCCTGCTCGTCTGCTGCATGGTGCTGACCATGCTGCCAACGACCGCGTTTGCAGCGCTGAGCAATTCGCTGGGCAACACACCCAAGGAAAATCAGGCGATTTTGGAGCAGCTCTCCGCCTTGACCGGCGGCAGCAGCGACCAGGTGCTTTCCATGCTGAACGCTTTGGGGCTGCTGGATGAAGACGGCAATTTCAAGGTGGATCAAACCATCACGCTGAACGGCCAGATGTTGACACTGGCGGCTGTTATGGAGCTGCTGGAAAATCCCGCCACGGATCTCACCCGCATAGCCGACGTGGATGGGACTCCGGTGGCGTTGGGCGATTTGAAGACCATGATCCAAATCGAACAGGAGCTGCAGCGGATCAAGGACACCTATTTCTCCGGCAGGGAGTTTACCGGGGAAGCTCTGGAGAATCTCAACAGCCTGATGGAGCAGATGGAGCTGCAGGGCATCAGCTTGCGGAATCCCGCCTCTGCCACACCGCCTGAGGGCGTTGAGACGGTGGATATGAGCGGCATGATGCGCCAAACGCTGGAGAAGCTCGCAAACAACAGCTGGAGTTCCGGGACTTTCACTGTATACAGAGGAAAACCGGTCGGCTTTTCCTACCGCATTCAAGAAGGCCAGCTCAGCGAGTATATCACCGGTGTGGAGGTCTCGATAGGCGGGAAGAGTGGGGAGCTCCAAGGCGACGGGTCCTACAAGCTGACCTATGACGTAGGCGAAATTTTCAGTTCAGGCGGTTGTAAAATCACTGTCAAGGTTACAACCAAAGGAAATACCCACTACTGGCGCGATAATACTTATTCCTATGGCGACCTGCTGGGGATGATTGAATTTTACGATGCGGAAAATCTGGTGTTCTATAACGGCGCCAGCTATGCCGACCACCATCAGCTCAAGCTAATAAAGACGGTTGACGACCCCGCAATAAAAACAGAAATGACCGCGCCGAACTATGAGGAAAGATACGAAAGTACAGACACAATACAGGGGGATATGTATATTCCTTTGCTGGCAAATAAATACACTGTCGGCGGCGGTGCCGACAATCAGGACTTCGTTGCGCTAAGCGATACCATCAGAATTCTGGATGGCGCTCGCAACTCGGTGCTTCCCGTCGGCTCCGACCCATTTTATCAGCCATACCAAATCGACGCCAGCATCGAGTTTGACTGGAGTACCAGCTTAGCTGCCTATACTGGCAATGCGCCGTATGGCTGGTATAAAGACCAGCCCTATGCCCCGTTCTATCTGACGGAGTACAAGTTCAATGGAAGCCTTCTGGAGCTCAGCGGAGACAGAACGAGAGCGCTGGGCTGTACGATTAACAAGGGCGAAACGGTCAACATCTCCCTGCAGTCTACCACGCAAAACAGAGGGGATCAGCAGTACTGGCTGCCCTTCCGACTGTATATGAAAAGTGTACAGGGCGAAATCCCAAATTCCTACGCCACCACCAAGAACAGCAACGTCTCCGCCACGCTGTTGGACGCGGACGCCCCCACCATTCAAAGCGTCACGGCCACGGCGGGAACCTATGCCAGCGGACAGCACGTGCCCATCACAGTTACCTTTAACGAGTTCGTGGATCTTAGAAACGCCAGCGTGACCATCAATGGCAAAGACTATAGCGCCGCTGAGCTTTCCATGAACAAATACGGCGTCAAGGCAACGCTCTGGTATCCAGTGCAGGATATGGATGCCACCGAGGTCACCGTCAATGGTATGACCGGCGTGAAGGATGTTTTCGACCATGAGCTGGATACCGCACACTATCCAAGCGCGCCGATTGACGGCGTTACGCTGAAGAGCGTCTTGATGCGCAACGCTCCCACCGCACTGACGGCCACCTACGCCAACGGCAAGGCATCGTTCACGATGAACGCCAACATGGAGCAGGCCTACAAGACCGTATACAGCAATTATCACACCCCGGCAGGCACAGACCCGAAGGAAGCCCCGTTCCGCCTCAAACTGATGTACGACTCCGCGGAGGAACCAATCCTTCTGCCGGTCTATCTGGACACAGAGAAGGAAGCCTTCACCATTAGCGACTACGAAATCGCACCACCCTCTGATTTCAACCGCATCTATACGGTGACGCTGCAGGCCAACGAGGGCTCGAGAGACGATCCTATCTGGGTGAATGTTCTTCCCCTGACCCGGCAGTTCACGGTGGCAAAGAAAGTTTCCGTGAGCACGGTGGAAGTCGTCCCGGAAGCGAATTCCGCCGACTATACGATTTCCCTCGCCACAACCGTCCGCCCCACGCTTAAGGCCAAGGTTTTGGGGAAAAACGATGAGCCGGCCAGCTACACCACCGGTAAATGGAGCAGCAGTGACGAACTCATTGCCACCATCAACGAGGATACCGGCGTTGTTACCACCACAGGAACCAAGGTGGGAGCCGTCACCTTTACCTTTACGGCGGACAACGGGACTGTGGACACTGACGATGATGATGTGAAGGGCAAGTCAGAACCCTATACCGTGACGGCAGGCGATTCCCTGGCACTGGTGATTCCCGGCGGCGCGTCCATCGTGACGCGGGTAAATCAGCCCGCCACCGTGCTGTGGAGCTCCAACGCCACGCTGATGGCACCGGGCAGAGACTTCGAATACAGGATCGAACTGTATGCGGGCAACTACGCGGATGAGGCGGCGCTGAGCGGCCGCGAGCCCGTTGAGACTTATACCGCCGGCAAGGATAAAAACAGCGTGCGGATCGGGGAGAATGTGCTCTCCAAGCTCTCCAACGGAAATACCCCGGCCTACACGGTATTGGTCTCCATGCCGCACCCCGCCGCCGGGAGTGAGGACGTCCGCCTGTCGGCACTTGCCTGGATCATCGTGCAGGCACCGCCTGCCACGGCCAAGCTGACACCGCCCCAGAGCATTTACCTCAAGGATACCGACGGCACTGTCAATATCGGCTGGTCGGTGGAAAACGCCACTGAGGGCGCCTCTCAGCCGTCCACGCTGACCATTACCCGGGTCACAGAGGACAACCGCGCCGAAGTGGTGGACAGAAAGAGCCTATCCGGTGCCTCCGGAAGCTACTCCCTGCGATTACAGCGTGTGGAAGCCGGCAATCTGAAGGACACCTATCAAGTGGTTTTGAGCGTGGAGAACCCTGGTGAGGAATCTCCCAGCACCGACTCCTTCCCCCTGTATGTCTACGATGCCGACGCACTGAAGGTGCAGAACGACGAAGGAAAGACGATTTCTGAGCTGACCATGGACAATACCTCCAAGGTCAGCGGCAGCCTGCCCACCGATACAGCTAAAATTTTGCAGCTGCGCCAGGAACTGGGGCTGATCGAGTACATCGGCATCAACTATAACGAGTACGGATGGAACTCCTTTAAAGACGGCATCAAGTGGCTCTCCAGCAACAACAATGCCATTTCCGTCAACTACAAGCAGGGCGGACTGTATGAGGACATCAGCAACTTCTCCTTTGCTTCCTACCTTCCCGAAACCAAAATGGCGCTGTCCGGCCGGGCCGACGGCACCGCAACCGTCACGGCTACCCATGCCGCCACGGGCATGAGTGCCGCCGTACAGGTGACAGCGAAAACGCTGCAAAATAAGTTCTATCTCTTCCAGCTGACGCCTGCGGCGGAAACTACGCTGCAATACACCGACGGCAAAGGCGCGCCCAAAACGGTCACGACCAACGATGATGGCGTGCTGGCGCTTTACGAACCCAACGGAATCGCCAGTGAGGTGTCTCTGCGGTCCGGCGCCGGCGCGGATATTTATCTGGGCACCATCTATAAAGAAAATCTGCGTTCCGGCGAGCGGGATGCCACAAAACTGCAGCTTTATCCCTTGAACACCTTCACCCTTCGGCGAGTCGCCCGGGCATCTGTGACGCTCATCACGCCGGGCGGCGATCCGCTGGCGAAGAAGACGGTGACCGTTCGCGGCGGCGTTTATAAAAACGGAGGCTACTGCGAGACAGCTCTGCTGGGCTCCACGGCAGGAGCACTTGTCAGCGGCACCACCGGCAGCACCTATAACACGGATGCGGCGGGAAATATAACCGTCTATCTGGATTCCACCCAGTTCTGGTCGGCCGAAAAGGGCGATAACAGCAACACGGCGCTTTCCGCTCTGGATCAGCTGGAGTACATTCTGGAGATCAGCGCAATTGACGGCAACAAGTACTATCCGCTGCTGCTGACCGTCAACGGCAAGCTGGGCGTGGACGATGTAATGCGCACCGCAGAGGGCGTTGTCTCTCTGGAGCGCGTGCCGGCGGGGGAGGAAAACAAGCCCTTCATTGTGGCGCAAAGCGTTGATTACGGTCTTGCCAACGGTCAGAAGGTGGATGTCCGCAGCTCGACCGGGAAGATTGGCCCTAACAGCAGCTTCAAAACAGCAAGCCTGCACACCACCATGTTCCTCTGGGGCGAGGATATTGCCAATGCGAAGAATTACAGTCTCAAGCTGGCGGACGAATACGGCGTTCTTCCTGCCGCCCAGAGCAGCAGTACCAAGCAGTATCCCTTCTCATCCATCCCCGTAGCGGAAAACGATCTGACCCTCACCGAGGCCACCATGACCACCTCTGGAT
>CEAH01023153.1_pt1 | contig 158601 bp, 146 predicted proteins | sample 557571 | NCBI WGS metagenome assembly CEAH01 (sample SAMEA3182092, study PRJEB8094) | gut metagenome | biome: human; feature: gut; material: Stool; isolation source: human stools | place: Canada | collected 2013-11-25
CGGTTTATGCTGCCGCGCGGCGGCGAGCCGTACAGCGTCAGCGGAGACGCGCACAGCGTCCCATTCTCGGATGCGAGCAGCATCTCCCAGATGAGTTCTCCCGTCTCGCCAGACGCATCACAGATAAGCGAATTGCCGAGTGCATCCGCGCCGTTGTCCGATGCTTCGTGTGCCTCGTGCAGATCGAGCAGCAGCGCAGGCTGCCGCTGTGCGATGTCCGAAAAGATCTCCGCCGCGATCCGCGCAGCGTCGCAGCCGTCCGCATCGCCCGGAAAATTGCGGTTCAGATCCCGCTCCTCCGCCGTTTTTCGCTGGTCGTTCGCCGCGCCGTAGACATTGGCGGGACTGATGATATACAGCGTTCCCGCCCGCAGGCAGGCATTTTTGAGCAAGTTCCCCGCCCGCCAGCCCGCGATCTCATCGCCGTGCACGCCCGCGACCACGTAGACCGCAGGGCCGTCCGCTTCTCCGCACAGCACAGTGACAGACAGGCCCTCGTCCAGCGCGATCTCCTCGCGTGCGGTCTCCCACTCGTCGTCAAAGCATCCGGGAAAGTCCGCGAGCGTCCATTCGTTCGCATTCTCCGCCGTGGGCAGCAGCTCCGGCGCAAAGGTGTTCGCATCGGTCTGCTCTGTTACCGGCGGCGCTTCGTTCCGCTCCCCTGCGCAGCCGCACAGCAGCGCGCACAGCGTCAGCAATATGATGGTCGTTCTCTTCACGTTTTCTCCTCCCGACGGCGGCAATGCCGTCCCCAAAGCAGGATGCCTGCCGCGGTGGCCGCACCGACGAGCGCAAGCGGCCAGCGATAGACCGTTTCATAGTATACCGTGCTCTCGCCGATGGGCGAAAGCTCCTGTGGGTCGTAGGGCAGTCCATACGCCGCAGCGAGCTGCTTGATGTTCAAGAGGTAAATAACCGGCAGGCCACCCTCGTTGTAGCGCTCGAGAAGACCGTTTTTTTCGTTGAGCGCCTTGACACGCCCCGGTGCGGTCACGCCCCAGCTCATGCGGTCACCGTCAAGTCCTGTCGTCGTAATATTCCCGCCCACGCCGACAAAGCAGACGATGGGGCCCTGCTCCCGGTAGATCTCCTCACGCAGGGCAAGATTTTTCTGATAATCCCGCTCATGCAGAAAGGGAATTCCGCTCTCCTCCAGCCGGGTGCGGACGATCTCGCGCTCCTCGGGGAACATCTCCTCTCCGCAGTCAAAATCACCGCCAAGGCTGAACGCCGCGGGTGCCTGCGGAAGATATCCCTCCTCCGCAAGGCGCAGCACCATATCAGGAAGCGTCAAATCGATCTGATTGGCCCCATAGGTCGAGGCGCCTGCCGAGGCAATGTAGATGACCTTGACATCCATCGCCGCGCAGGCGCACAGCACCGCAAGGTCCATCGCGGGAAACGAACCGGAAAAGCCTGCTCCCACCGTATCACCCGCCTTGACGCCCGCTTCTTCCAAAAGCTGCACGCACAGCGCCGCCATATCGGGGTTCGCCGTAGTGCGCTTGGCATCCGGCGCGCCGATGGTCGTGGTGATGGGCGTGTAATCCTCGCCGAGCATTCCCGTCTCGTGATGGTCCTCGTCGGAAAGCGGGATACCGAGCTCGGCCTTGTAGGCCTTGACCCGCTCCATGCAGGCTTCCAGCTGCTCCGCCGCGTCCACGCGGACGGCGTAGTCCTCCGCCGGAACGCGGCGAGCACTCTTCACGGTCAGTGCGCATGCAAGCACCAGCACGAGCGACGCAAGCAGGAGCGAGAGCCTTGTCACCTTCCGCATCTCACAGCCCTCCCGCCAACGCGCGCACGGCAAAAGTAAGCGCGATCAGCAGTGCCGTCGTCGCCGTCACGGCAAGCAGCGTGTCCGCAATGCCCTGACGGTCAAACTCACGGGCCAGTATTCCGGGGATGAGCACGCCGATCATGCTGAGCCCGCCGGGGATCAGTCCGATCGTCCGCAGCGCAAGATCCAGAAAATACGTTAGCACCAGCAGCACGGCAAAGCGTCTTCTGCCATACAAGATAACCACGCGCGCAAGCAGGCGGCAGAGTCCCACCGCGCACAAAGAGAGCGCGAGCGTATACGCGATGCGCTGCGGCGACTCAAGGCACAGCGCAAGGTAGCCCGGTACGATCAGGCCCGCGCTCAGGCCCGTCAGTTCGGTGAAGGCAAGACTCACCAGCACGCCCAACAAAATGATCTGGTCATACAAGCGCGCTCCCCTCCCTTCTCACATACTCCATCAGCTCGCGTCCGCCGCCGGCGATATTACCGATGGCGAAGATCACCTGATCTTCCGTCAGGTTGTCAACTGCAATGTCTGTTCCGCCCGAAAGCTCCCGCACGGCGGCATCCGGCAGCTTTCTCCGCAATCCCCGCTTCATGTACCCGCGCGATGCGCCCATCAGCCAGACCTCCGCCGGATGAAGCGCTGTGCAGACGCGCAGCATATCCTCCGTGCGGCTGGCACGATCACCGCGGTTGTTGATGAGCAGCGTCAGCTTTCTGTCCTGCCAGCCATGCTCTGTGCGCAGCTTTTCCCACACCATGCAGATCGACTGGATATCGTTGATGGAAAGTCCGCCGATGAACGCAGCCTTCCCCAGCCGGTACAGCGAGAGCGCATAGGGGTCGCGTGAAAAGCGCTGCATCCCGGCAAACGCCGTCTCGCGCGGCACACCGAGTTCCTCACAAACAGCGAGCGCAAGGGCGACGTTCTCCGGAAAGTCGAGCGCCCCCTCGTCTCCCTGGACCTCGGCGCAGACAAAGCGGCTGCCGTTTTTCTCCGCGGCAGTTTTCAGCTGCCCCGCCATAACGGTCTCGGCAGTGAGCAGAACGCCGCCCCGCGGCACGGTATGGCACAGCGCCTCCGCGATCTGCGGCAGCGTATCGCCCATCACGTCCGTATGGTCGCGGCGAACATTTGTGATGACGCCGATATCCGCGCGCAGAATATCATGCTGCGACGCCTGCTGGAATTCCGGTGTAATGGCCATACATTCCACCACCAGCACCTGTGCGTCCTGCGCCGCCGCGCGGCGCAGGATCGCGATCTGTTCTTTGATATTGGCTTTTCCCCGGCGGCGGATCGGTTCCTCACAGCCATTGACATCGATGGTCATGGGGTCCGTCCCCGTCGTCTTGCAGAAGACGCGAAGTCCCCCTGCACGAAGCCCCGCCTCGATCAGGCGGCTGACTGTCGATTTGCCGCGCGTGCCGTTTACGTGGACCACGTGTGCAAGCTTCTTTCGCGCGATACGCGCGGTATGCGCTTCCCATAGCAAATATAAAATGTAAAGAAAGAATATGCTCACCAACAATGCTGTCATCGGCACTTTCATCCTCTGTTGTATTTCTTCTTTATCATATCATAACACACTTTGCAGCCAAATAGCGTTTTTCTTATATTTCTCTCCACCATCTCTTTACGCAGGGTGCTAAAGACAAAACGATAGGATGATAGAGGCGATCCTCGCCGTCTTCATCAACAACAGCGAAATCGCCAGTCATTGCATCCACCGCAAAAAAATAGTGCAGTGCTTGCGGAGTTGTTGTCGAATCCCACAGATTTTCAACGCTAATTAAACTGTAGGTGATTATAATAATCGCATCTGGAAACCACGCAGATACATTCATAAGGAGGGACAAAATGAAAAAAGGACTCGGTAATTTCAAAATCAGGAAAGGCGTGTTCTACCCACTCTGCGCAATTTACTTAATTGTCATTTTGCTTGGCGTTTTTATGCCGGAAGCGTTCGCTGCTTTCGAAAATGGCGTCGTCAGCTTAGCCGCCGGTTGGTTTGGCTGGCTCTATCAGATCATCACGATCGTGCTGGTCGTGATCTGTGTGTGGGTTCTGGTGTCTAAGAAGGTCGGTAACATCAAGATCGGCGGTCCGGACGCAAAGCCTACCATGAGCAAGTGGAACTGGTTCGCCATTTCCCTTTGCGGCGGCATTGCAACCGGTATCGTCTTCTGGGGAATCGCGGAGCCCATCACTCACTTCATTGATGGTATCCCCGGACTGGTCGAGGGCGGCGGCACCCGTATGTCCGCTCTTTACGCTTTGAGCACCTGCTATATGCACTGGGGCCTGCCTCTGTACGCATACTACTGCGCCGCAGGTATCGCGATCGGTGTCTGCGTTTACAACCTCAAGCAGCCGTACAATGTTTCCTCCAGCCTGTATCCCCTTCTGGGCGAGCGTGCAAACGGAGCATTCGGTTCTGTTGTTGACCTTCTCTGCGTATTCGGCATTGCGGGCGGCGTCTCCGCCAGTCTCGGCGTCGCATCGATGCAGCTTGGCGCCGGTCTCGGCATCCTGGCCAACTTCACCCCCAACGCGGTCCACTGGGCCATCATCATGGTCTTCATCGTCGCAACCTTTATCATCTCGAGCTATTCGGGAATCAATCGCGGCGTGCGTTGGCTGTCGGACAAAAATGCGAAGATCTACATGCTCCTGCTGATCTACGTTTTCTTCTGCGCGCAGACCAAGGAAATCCTTGCGATGGGCACCGAATCCATGGGCTTCTTTGCTCAGAACTGGATCGTTCAGAACACCTATCTCGGCGTTATGGCTGACGGCGCGTCTACCGCCATGTGGCCGACCTGGTGGACGATCAACTACTGGTCTTTCATGATCGCATATACGCCGCTGACCGGTATGTTCCTTGCAAAGATCGCACAGGGCCGTACGTTGAAGGAATTCTCCCTGTTCAACTTTGTCCTGCCCGGTCTCTTCGGTATGCTGTGGTTTGCCATCTTCGGCTCTGCGGCGATCTATATGGAGCTCAATGGCGCCGGCATCTATGATACGATGAGCGCCAAGGGTCTGGAATCCACGGTCTTTGCTTTCTTCAGCAACCTCCCCGCAGGCACCGTGCTGTCCGTCGTCTTTATGATCACGGCCTTCCTCTCCGTTGTCACCCTTTGTGACTCGATGACGACCACCATCTCCTCCATGACGCTTACCGGCGAAGATGTTGCCGGTAAGGAGCCTCCCGGAAAGATCAAGGTTTTCTGGGGCATCGTGATGGCGTCGCTCGCGTTCATCAACATCTTTGTTGCGGGTATTACCGGCAATACCTCCGGCATCAATGCAACGAAGCTTCTGGCGATCACCTGCGCATTCCCGCTGCTGTTTATCGTTGTTGCCATGGCCATCAGCTGCTTCAAGCTTCTGGGCAACTACTATAAGAAGTATGCAACGGAAGAAGAGAAGAAATCTTCGGACGTCGAATGACGCTCCCGCCAATTGTACACACTGAAACGTCGGCAGCTCCCGCAGAAAATCTGCGGGAGCTGCCGTTTTTTGTGCCCGTGCGCCGTCAAACGAAGACGGCGCACGGGCACAGTATCCTTGTTTTCAGAAGGCCGAACGCGGCAAGGTCTTGATCGCTCTCAAAGCGAAGCGTCGATGATGCGGCTCATCCGGCCGCTTGCGATAAAGTCGTACGCCTTTTGAATGTCCACGCTGATGTTTCGGTCCTCGCTGTAGAAGGGCACCGTTTCCCGGAAGTCCCGATAAACCGAGGAAGTGACCCTGCCCAGCGAAGGATGTGCGCGCAGATCGACCGCCTGGGCTGCGTGGATCAGTTCAATGCCGATCATGTAGCGCAGGTTGTCCACGATCTGAAGCGCCTTGCTCGCGGCCAGCGGCAGATTGCTTGCATGATCCTCGATCCCGCCTGCCACAGCGAGGAAATCCATAGAGCTGGGATTCGCAAGATTCCTGTTCTCTGCGTCAAGCATGACATATACCTTCTGGATCGTGCCGTATGCGATGGTCTTGACCTCCACCGGCGTCAAAAAGCGGGTCAGCCCCGTAAAGGCCGGATCGGCAAGGTGGATCAGCCGGTTGCAGATGTTCTTGGAAAGATGGTTCAGCGCGATCGACAGCATCTCCACACCGATGGCAAGCGTGGTCGTTTCAAAGTTCTGGCTGACGGAGGTGCTGCCATTCTCATAGAAAATGCAGGGATTGTCGTCCGTTGCGTTGATCTGGATGGCCAGATAGTGCTTGACAAACGCCAACGCATCCCACACTGCTCCGTTCACCGCGCTGGCGCAGCGGAAGCTCAGGGGATCTTGAAGGGCGCGGGCGGGGTCGGGCTTTTCCAGGTAGGAGCCCTTCAGGTAATCCCGGCAGCGCTGCGCACACACCATCTGACCGGGCAGGCCGCGCGCCGCGTTGACCTGCTCACCCAACGGCTGCAAGCCGCCGTTCAAGCCTTCAAGCGCCAGGCAGAACGATGCGTCCGCGGTCTTGAGCAGCTGCTCCACCTGATAGGCCAGCATAACCGCCGTGGCTTCGCCCTGCGCGTTGGAGGAAACAATGGACAGTCCGTCCTTCGGGCCCAATACAGCCCGCTGGAGGCCTTCCGCCTCAAGCGCTTTCGCTGCGGGGACGATCTCTCCCTTGTATTCGACCTCTCCCTCTCCGATCAGCGCCTGTCCGATCATGGAAAGGGTCGTGATGTCCCCCTCTCCGATCGAACCGCGACGATTCACAACGGGGTGGATCCCGCGGTTCAAAAACTCCTGATAGAGCTGCAAAATAGCGGTCGAAATGCCTGTTCTGCCGCACAGCGCCGTGTTCAATCGGATGCAGAGCATCGCGCGGACCTCCTCCACGCTGCAGCGCGGGAGAACGCCAAGGGAGTGGCTGTTGATGAGATTCCGGTTATACTGCTCGAAAAAATCGGGATCAAACTCTTTGTCCTTGTTCCAGCCGACACCGCGGTTTAACCCGTAGACAGGCTTTCCCTCTGCCGCCATATCAAACAGCACCTGTCTTGCTTTTTCGGCTCTTTCTAAGGCCTCCGGCGCGATCTCGACCTTGCGGCGCTCGAATGCGACCTGATACAGCGCTTCTAAAGACAGATCGCTGCCGTTGAGAATCAATGTGTCCATGTAGTTCCTCCTTATATCATATCTGTTGCTTATCCCTCTTCTGATGGTGTTTATTATAACGCAAGCAAAGATAGGAACGGTAGAGAAAAATCAGGCGCGTTTCTGAAAATCAACGCATATTCAACGAAATTGTGATATACTTCTGCTCAAAGTAAAATGGCACATCAAATGCGTGCCCGATCTCAACCAGGAGGTTGCACCATGAAGATCGTTGGAACAAACAGGCCCATTCATGATGCGCAGGGGAAAGCGGCCGGATATGCAAAATATGCAGCCGACTTCAACCTGCCCAACATGGCTCATATCGCCATGGTCACAAGCACGATCCCGCACGGCTATATCAAAGCGATCCATGCGGAGTCCGCGCTGGCGATCCCGGGCGTTTACGGTGTATTCCACTGCTTCAATACAAGCGAAAGAAAATATAATCACTATCGCTCCCAGTACTTTCAGGAGCTTCCCGATGAGGAGCGGGTCTTTAACAACTACGTTCGCTTCTACGGCGACCGCGTTGCGGCGGTAGCGGCCTGTGACCAGCAGACCGCGGAAAGAGCCGCCCGCCTTGTTGCGGTGGAATACGAAGAGCTCCCATTTTCGACCGGCTTTGAAGATACGCTCGACGGACGGAACTGCCTGCCCGGCGAGAACAGCATCCGCGATGAGTTTGAGATCTCTCACGGAGAACTGCCGGAAGAGCCGTTCGTAGAGGTCTCCTGCTCGCAGGAGATCGCCCGCCTTCACCATGCCGCCATGGAGCCGCACGCGTGCATTGCGGATTACGATCCCTATCAGAGGAATTTGACGGTATACAGCCCCAATCAGGCCGTTTTCGGGCTTCGCACCGTGCTTGCCGATTATTTGCAGATGCCCTATCACCGCGTTCGTGTCATAAAATCGACGATGGGCGGTTCTTTTGGTGCAAAGCAGGAATGGTTTGTTGAGCCGGTTGCCGCGCTGATCGCGACGATCCTCGCCCGTCCCGTGAAGCTGGTCTACAGCCGCGCCGAGGCGATGACTGGCACCATCGTTCGCGCCGCCATGCAGGCAAAAATGAGCGCAAGGTTTCGCGCTGACGGAAAGCTCCTCTCGCTTGATGCGGATATCCTCCTTGACGCAGGAGCATATATCGGAAATTCCGGCGACTATATCCGAACAATGTACGGAAAGATGTTCCGCACATACCGAATGAACTGTGTGCATTATCGTGCCCGTGTCATCAGCTCCAACACCCCCTCCTCGGGAGCATACCGAGGCTGGAGCGCACCGGAGGCCGCCATTTTTATGGAGCACCTTTTCGACGCGGCTGCCGAAAAATTGGGGATCGACCGTGTTGACCTGCGGCTGATCAACTCGCTCCGCCCGGGTGATATCGACGAAAAGACCCATCTGCCGCTTGAGAACATCCGCTTGGAGGAGGCACTGAGAAAGGGAAAGTCCGATTTTCTCTGGGAACAGCGTCTGGCGGAGTGTGACGCCTTCAACCGCAGCAGCAAGCGCTATCGCCAGGGGATCGGCGTTGGCTGCGGCGGACATGGCAACACCTACTTCCCCCGTTACAACGATTACGGAGAGGCAAAGCTGCAAATGAACGAGGACGGGACCGTACAGGCGCATGTCAGCGTTCAGGACCACGGCTGCGGAACCGTCACCATGATCAGGATGATCATAGCGGAGGTGCTGTCGATCCCGGACGAGTGCATTGGCCTTCAGGAGGCGGACACCTACAATACCCCCATCGACTATGGCTGCTTCTCCAGCCGAACAACCTTTATTCTCGGCCGTACCGTGCAGGATGCCGCCATGGAAATGAAACGGAAGCTGATCGATTTTGCAGCGCTCCTTCTTGACTGCCCGCCTGCGGAGCTGGACGCGGACAACGGCCGCGTCTATTGCAAAGCTGACCCCGCCCGCTCCCTCTCCTATGCCGAGATCGCGCAGAAGATCATGCTGCAAAAAAGAGAAAATCTATCGGTCAGCGTGCAATACCACAACGAAACCAACCCCGGCGTTGTCGGCGCCCACTTCGCGATGGTGGAGGTCGACACCTGGACAGGCTATACAAAGCTGCTTGACTATCTTGCTATTCAGGATATCGGCCAGCCCATCAATCCGGCAATGTGCGTCGCGCAGATCCAGGGCGCCGTGCAGATGGGCTGCGGCGCTGCGCTGCGGGAAAAGATGGTCGTGGATCGCGCAGGGCGCTGCACGGAAAGTCTTTCCAAGTACCATCTTTTCCTTGCCACTGACCTGCCCGACATCCGTGTTGAACTGCTGACGGACGGTGTTTCCTCGGAAGGCCCGTTCGGCGCAAAGTCGATCGGCGAGGTATGCTATGTTCCGGTCGCTCCCGCGATCAGCGGCGCAGTGCAGCACGCCTTATCCATGCCGCTCGATGCACTGCCGCTCGACCCGGACAACATTTTGAAAGCTCTTGCAGGGAGAAGAATGTCATGACGATCACCTTTTTTGTAAATGAGAAAAAAGTCTGTTTGGAAGAAGAACCCAATCGGCGCTTACTTGATATCCTTCGAGATGAGCTGCACCTCACCGGTGTAAAGGAAGGGTGCGCGGAGGGCGAATGCGGCGCCTGCACCGTCATCATGGACGGAAAGGCGGTCCACGCCTGCCTGACCCTTGCCGCACAGCTGGAGGGCTGCCATATTCTTACGATCGAAGGACTGTCGGAGAGCGGGGAGCTGGATGCGATCCAGAGCTCCTTTGTAGAAGAGATCGCGATCCAGTGCGGCTTCTGCACACCCGGCATGATCATGTCGACCAAGGCGCTTTTGATGCAGAATCCCCACCCTTCGGAGGAGGAAATACGGCTTGCCCTATCCGGAAACATCTGCCGCTGCTCCGGTTATGTGCAGATCGTTCGCGCTGTGCAGAAGGCGGCAAGAAAACTGGAGGAAAGATCATGCAATGCTTAACGCCCAAGTCAATGGCAGAGCTCTCCGGCGCACTCGCTCAGGCAACGCCCGCCACGCAAATTCTGGCGGGAGGAACGGACTATGTCCTTCATGAGCGAAAGGGAGATTTCACGCCCGACCTTTTGATCTATCCCGGAGCCATTCCGGAGCTTCATCAAATCAGCCTGACGGATGACGGTCTCACGATCGGCGCAATGGTGACGATGCGCGAAATAGCCGACGCGCTTTCTTCCGTTCCCGCTTATCGGGCGATTGCCGACATGGCAGCGAACGTCGGCTCGCCGCAGATCCGCAATAAGGCTACTTTGGCGGGAAATCTGGCGAACGCCTCTCCCGCCGGAGATTCTCTTCCCGTCTGCCTGCTCTATCAGGCGCAGGTACTGGTGATGGACGGCAGCGGAGATGTCGCGGCCATTCCTGCCGGCGAGTTCGTTTTGGGGCCGCAAAAAACCGTTCTTTCCGTGGGTCAGGCGATTGTTGCGATCCGCTTTCCGCGAAACTTTGCCCCCGGCACCATCAGCGCCTTTTCCAAGGTTGGCTTTCGTCAGCACGTTTCGATCGCCCGTGAGAGCATGGGCGCGCTCGTGCACCTGACGGACGAGGGTATGATCTCCGAGGTCCGGCTCACGCTTGGCGCTGTTTCCTCCGCGCCGATCGAGATCCCCGAAGTCTGTGAAATGATGCTGGGACACCGTCTGGACGACGAGGCTCTCTTCGAGCGCGTTTCAAGCGCCGTCTCGCAGGCGGTGCAATCGCATTGCAGACCTGCAAACCGCCTCTACAAGACGGAAGCGGCAAAGGGCTTGACCGCAGACGTTTTTTCGCTTCTTTCAAGCCGCTCCACCTAACCTCTCTTTATAGGAAGAAGGTTCCAACGGAAACCGTTGGAACCTTCTTCCTATTTTCATGCAGGAGCGCCCTGTTGCAGTTTTTGGAGCGCCTGCTCTATCTGCTGCGTTTCTTCCCGCCACTCGATCTGATGCAGGTAGGATAGGCACCATTCGCAATGCTCCTCCTCCGATTCCGGCCAGAGATCTGCAAGCTCCCCTATGTCTTGGCGATCGCCAAAATCTGCTCGGATCTTCCACATCATATAAATGGTCACGCCCTTCCACCACGGCGACAGGAACCGGTCGCAGAGCGCAAGCGCCTTCCGGATCCGCTGACGGGCAGATGCCATTTCCTGCTTTTTCGCATCAAAGTAAGCAAGGTAGGCAAGCGCGATCGGATATTCACTGAACTCATCAAATGCCTGATAGATCTCATCTGCATACTCAAACATTTTCTCAGCGGCATCCTCATTGCCCATCTGAAATGCAGCGACACCGTAATTCGTATACAGCACCGCCGCCCCGGGATAGTACCCGCGCCTCCGGTTATAGACGATCGCCTCATCATAGTATTTCAGAGCCTCTTTGACCCTTCCCTGCAGGCGATAGCTCTCGGCGATATAGTTGTACGCGCCCGCAATGCTCAAGGCATACTTGCTGCCGTTGTCTCCGGCATCCAGACTGCGGAAGGTGTCGACGGAGCGCAGCATACTCTCGCGCGCTTCCTCGTATCTGCCGTGCATCAGCGCCAAAAGCCCCAGCATACGGAGATAACTGCCCCACTCGGCAGAGCCGGCAATTTGCTCCTTGTATTTTTCCCCGTAAACAAGGTGCTCGCGCATTGCGCCAGTATTATATGTCTGGATCCCATAATAGACATACTGCTTATGCGCCTTTATGCTCATTTTCCAATCGCCCGCCGCCTGACTTTGGGCAAGCAGCTTTTCCAATAGCGGCATCGCCTTGCGGTAGGCGCCGTCTTGGATATAAAAGCGGACCTCCGTATATAGAAGCGTCATTTCGAGGAAATCCAGCTCCGGGGTGTCCTCGGAATAGTGCAGCTTGCGCAAAACGGATAGCTCCTTATCCAGCTCTCCAAAGTAGTCATCGACCTTCGGCCTGCTTTCCGCGATCTCATCCGCCGCCTCTGTCAGCGTCGGCAACACCTCATAGCAAAAGCCTGCTGAAATGTCCAGATGCAGGATCTTATACTTGAGCGTCTGATAGCGATCTCCGCCTTTGGAGAAATAGTAGATGAGCTGTTCATACAGGCCAAGGCTCTTTTTGTCGGAAACGGCCCCATAGTAATGCGCCGCGCGCAGATAGCGGATACGGAGCATTGCCTCCGTCTGTCGTTCCAGAACCGCGGCCCGGATGCTCTCGTGCGCAAACTCATACCCCAGCGTTCCGTTTTGATTCGTTTCCGCGAGCAGGTTCTTGCCTCTCAACTGCTCGCAAAGGCTCAGCAGCTCAAGCGCACCCTGCGCCGTGAGCACGATCAGCGCGTCAACGGGTACAAAATGCGTGAAGACCGAGGCGGAGAACAGAACCTCCATCTCCTCGCCGGACAAGCGGCTCAGACGCGTTTCAATGATATCGCTTGCAGGCCTTGTGAGGGCGATCGTTCCGACCTCCTGCAAGGAATTGAGAGCCTGCACAAGAAGCAGCGGGTTTCCGTGTGTGCGCTCATAGAGTTCCTGCTCCTGCTCATCGCTCAGGCAGCATCCATAGGACGAGCGGATGAGAAGCCGCGTTTCCTCCTCATTGAGATCCTCAAGGACGCACTCGCTGAGAAGGCCGTCCCTTCGGGCGTCCTGATAAAGAGAGAGGATATAGGGCGGACAGCTCTCTCTGCACGTGCAGATGATCCTCAGCTTGGTGTTTCTCACGCGGCGCATCAGCATGGAAAGTAAGACCGCACTGTTTTCGTCCATCCAGTGCGTATCTTCAAAGATCAAAAGCAGCGGCGTGCATTTGCTGATATATGTGAAAATAAAGATGGTGCCTTCCAATGCAGCCTGATAATTTGCCGGAACCGGATAAATGTCCGGGCTTTCCGTCAACGCTTCATTGCCCGAGACCGCAAGGCAGGAAAAAAGGCTGGATGCCGTATGCCGGTAGCGATCAGGGATATGGATCCCTCTCTCGTTTGCTTCGTTCATCAGATCAAGCATCAGCATATTCCACGGAGAAAACGGAGTCGTGCTTTCCGACTGATAGCAAAACGTCCGGCATATGATAAAGTCGGAAAAATCAAAGCGCTTCAGGGCATAGTCGAGCAGGTGTGTTTTTCCGACACCGGCCTTCCCCTGAATCAGCAGGTTTGACTGATGCCTTGCCTGCTTTGACGGACTGGAAAGGGCAAGGATCCGGGTGATGGCCGCGTCCTTTCCCAAGATCAATTCACCGTCGGACTCCGCCGCGGCATTGCTTTCGTTGTATGTAAAGGCGTTCCATTCGTCAACGATCTCATAGTAAAGGCCTGTTGTCTCCTTCAGCGGCGAGATCGAAAATTCTGAAGACAAGCGCTTGCAGAGGGAATCATACTGGTTGATCGCCTTGCGGTACTTTTTCTCCGCACAGTATATCTTCATCAGAAGACATACCACATTTTCGTCAAAGGGATCCATATCGAGGCAATTCAAGCAGATCTGCTCGGCCTTTTCAAGTTCATGGCAAGAATATGCCCTCTCCCCTTCCGCGCGTGCGAGCTGTAAATATTTTCCCCGCAGCGTCTCACGGAAACGGTTGACCCACTGATCGAATTCCTCTTCGCGCTGCACACTGAACCCGCTCAAAAAGTCCCCCTGATAGAGAGAAAAATCATTTTTCTCCAGAAAGTCAGTCGCATCACAGCGGACCGTGATCGCCGGGTCAAGGACAAGGTCTGCCCTTTGACCTTGCAAGAACGGATCCTCCCCAAGGCTCTTTCGAATGGTAAAAATGGCGTGGCGCAGGTTTTTTAACGCGGTAGGCGTCTCCACATCAGGCCATAGCAGAGCGGTCAGGTCGCTGCGGGACACCTTGCGTTTGATAATGATGTAGTATAAAAGTGCATACGCTTTTTTATAGGGCAGATTCACGGCATTCCCATTATAAAGGACGCCGGCTCCCCCCAGCAAAGCCGCATCGATCGTAGACATGTATGCGCTCCCCCTTTGTGCGCTCAATTCAAAGACCAATCAGAATTCACATAAAGTGTACCACACATTATTTTCCTTCGCAAGATAACGGATGCTGACCGTTTCTGTTTTCGGTATGCAGTCGGTATCATCGCGGCCATTTCAAGACGAGATGAATCTCACAACAGCAGCCATGCGTTTTGGATAGGCTCTGGCGCTTACGTTACACGGAATGAATACAGGCGACGGCTCATCAAGAATTATATGTCATTGGGGATATTCCTTGGAACGACTTGCTGGGCAATGACCGAAACAGCGGAAAGGGCCGCAATACGGCGGCGCTTGCCTCTTTTGTTCCGCATTTTGCGCGCGGGATGCTGTGAAGCAGAACGCATGAAGTCCCGTGACCCTTGCGGACACAGGACTTCTTCGGTTGGTGTGCTGAGGTTCGAAAATAGTGCCTCTTGAATCCTATTCTTGCATTCCATCCCAAGGGAGATGAGGGAAAGATATTCGTTGAAATGTTGATAGAAAAAATGCGAAACATTTCCGTGAGCGGCGCACGACGTCTCCCCCGCACTGCGAATCATCCGCATGGATCGCGCACCAATAAGGGGGTGGAATCCTCCCTTTGCAGGGCTTCATTTGAATAGTTAAACCTTATCTGAAATCATTTGTCGAATCTTGTATTTTATCAGTTATAACTTATATTTTTGTAATTTATCCATTGAGTTTCAATCGTAAGTGTGATATACTGCGGTCAGCTATGGAAAGGAGGCTAAGACTAATGATCAAACGCGAACTGTATATGAGCCGCATCCGCCCTTTTCTCGGAACAGAGCTGATTAAAGTCATGACCGGTATTCGCCGCTGCGGAAAGTCGGTCATGTTGGAGCTGATCCAGCAGGAACTCACGGAGTCCGGCGTCAGCCCGACGCAGTTTATCTCCATCAATTTTGAAGATATGAGCTATTCCCACCTGCAAACCGCTCAGGCGCTGCACAACGAGATCAGCAAACGCGCCAAGGAGATCGGCGGCAAGGTCTACCTCTTTTTCGATGAGATTCAGGAGGTCAAGGACTGGGAGAAGTGCATCAACTCTCTCCGTGTTTCGCTGGATTGCGACATCTACATCACCGGCTCCAATGCAAAGTTGCTGTCCGGTGAGCTTGCGACCTATTTAGGTGGACGCTATGTGGAGTTTGTGATCTATCCGTTCTCATTTTGGGAGTTCATGGAGCTTTACCGTTCGATTGCGCCTGATGCGTCCATCCAGCAGTGTTTCCAAAAGTACCTGCTTGCCGGAGGGATGCCCTATCTTGCAAATCTCCGATATGCGGATGCGCCGTCCAAGCAATATCTTCACGATCTATTCAACTCTGTCCAGCTCAAGGACATCGTGAAGCGGAATAAAATCCGGGATGTAGATTTGCTGGAACGGATCATTGCCTATGTGATCGCCAATGTGGGAACGACCTTCTCGGCGACCTCTCTTGCAAAGTTCCTGAAAAACGAGCAGCGCACCATTGCCCCGGAAACAATTCTGAACTATATCAAATACTGCTGCGAGGCGTACCTTTTCTATCAGGTGAAGCGGGAAGATTTGCAGGGCAAACAGATCCTTGCCTCCAATGAGAAGTATTATATTGCTGATCATGGCATCCGCGAGGCGGTCTTTGGCGGCAATATGCGGGACATCAACCTCATTTTGGAAAACATCGTCTATCTTGAGCTGCTGCGCCGGGGCTATGAGGTGACCGTTGGCAGGACGGGCGACAAGGAAATTGACTTTGTATGCGACAAGCGCGGCGAAAAGCTGTACATTCAGGTCACTTACCTGCTGGCATCGGAAGAAACGGTTACTCGTGAGTTTGGCGCGTATGATAACATTCGAGACAACTTCCCCAAGTACGTTGTTTCCCTTGATGAGTTCGACATGAGCCGAAATGGAATCAAGCACCGGAATATCCGCGATTTCCTCTTGGCTGAGGAATGGAACTGAAGAAGAAACCCGGGACAAGTGACTTCCTCGTTCTTAAATCACATATCACTGTCGTTTCCTTTTAGAACAATGACGCAAGATGTGCCAAACCGCGTCTCCACCCTGCTGCTGACGGTGGGACAATAGGCACCGAGAATCGATAAGGCACCCGGAAGTATATACTTCCGGGTGCCTTATCGTAAGAGAGAAGGAGATTCAGTAGAATAACGGCAGATTCTCTGTATCTGAGTATACTATTTAGATATTTGAGCCGGTATTGTATCCTTCCCTGCGCGCATTATAGATTTTTCGTACCTGCGCGCAGTCGCCGATCTTCCAGAAATCATAGGCAAGGGTACGGAACTGTTCCGCCTCATCCTCCATAGGAAGATATCCCCCAGCCCAAACCACGGTATCGGCGAGCAGAGTGTACTCGCGGGCATCCGCATTGCGCACTGTGACGCCTTCAGATGTGATCGCAGTGCATTCCGCTTCGTTGTAGATTTTGACAGGAACCTTTTTAAGCTCCATCAGCAGACCTTCCCGGTAGAGATATGCCGCGTCGCGGCAGACCTCCTTTTTCCTGCTGAGAAGGTGTACTGTGCGTCCGGTCATTCCCAACTGCAACGCAAGCTCACAACCGACCAATCCACCGCCGACAATGGCGACGTTCTGACCGAGAGAGTCGATTCTCTGCAGAGCATCCTCTGCTATTGTCCCATGTCTATCCAGTCGCTGCCTACTTTTGCGGTTACTCTTCTTCCGCCTGTGCCATAGTGTCACCACGCATCGGCCAGCAGAAAATCTGCAAGATGAACGATTTTGATGCCGTTTTCGATGCCGGTGTCCATTTCGTTGAGCGTGACGACATATTTGGGGTAATGGTCGCGGAGCTCCATCAGGTTCCCCACCTCGCGGTCGGACGCTTCGGGGATCCGGACGCAGACCTGCACATAGATGCGCTCGTCGCGGCGCGTGGCAACAAAGTCGATCTCCTTTGCATCGTTCTTGCCGATGAAGACATCGTAGCCGCGGCGCTTCAATTCGAGGAACACGATATTCTCCATCGCGCCGTCCAGCATTTTACGGTTATAGCCCAGCAGCGCGTATTTCAGAGAGACATCGGCAAGGTAATACTTCTCCTGCGTTTTCAGGATGCTCTTGCCTTGCAGATCATAGCGTTCGCAGGGGTAGATGATGAATGCCTGCTCCAACCAGCGCAGGTAGTTGTAGATGCTCTCCACCGAGACCTTGCGGTGCTCGCTTTTGAGGAAGGTGGAGATCGAGTTCGCCGAGAAGGTCTTGCCCATATTCTCGATGATATACTTCACCACACGGTCAAAAAGATCCTGCTTGTTGATGCGGTGGCGCTTGACAATATCGCGGGAGACGACGGTGTGGTAAATGCCGTTGACGATCTGATAGGCGCTCTGTTCATCATACTCGCTGAGCGCCACAATGGGGAAGCCGCCGAAGCGGATATACTCCTCCAGCAGCTCCCTGCGGGATAAGGTGCTACCCGACTTGAAGTCCAGATATTCCTTGAACGACAGCGTATAAACAGGAATGGACACATAGCGGCCCGTCAGATAGGTGGAGATCTCGCTGGACATGAGCTTAGAGTTGGAGCCGGTCACATAGATGTCGGCATCCGCACGTTCCAGCAGGCTGTTGACCGCCTTCTCCCAGCCGGTGATCTCCTGAATCTCGTCCAGCAGGAGGTAACAGTGTCCCTTGCCCGCCATGGCCGCGGTCAGCTCGTCATACATCTGCTTGGCGGTGATGTTCTCGGGAATATCCATCTCCGTGTACCGCTTGCAGATGATCTGATCCTCCCCTACGCCGCGCCGCAGCAGCTCCTCTCTCAGCATCTCAAAGATCGTAGATTTGCCGCAGCGGCGGATACCGGCAAGTATCTTGACGAGCGGCTTATCGATAAACGGCTCGATCGCCGCAATATAATCCGGTCTGTTGATCATCGTATCGCCCCCTTACAGTTATTAGTATACCCAAAAGAGTTCAGATATTCAACAAGTTTTTAAGGTCTAACACGAAAATCTTTCGTGTTAGACCTTAAATTAAGGAAGCCTGCCTACATATGGTTGGTTGTATAAATCAGGGTGTATAGAAAAAGCGGCCCGCATATAGCGGACCGCTTGACAGTTTCAGAAAATGGCATATAATATAAACAAGATTATCATAATATGATTTATCATAAACGAATCGTAGATGCTGGAGGCGGCACAGGTGAACTTTATCGGACGAAAAGAAGAATTGAATACGCTGGAAAAGGAGTTTCGCCGGGATGGCGGCTTTGTTGTGATCTACGGCCGGCGCCGTATCGGAAAAACGACGCTGATCAAAGAATTCATCAAAGACAAGCAGACATTTTACTTCCTTGCGACAGAGGAAGTGGAGTCCCTGAGCATGAAGCGTCTTGCCGGTGTGGTAGCCCGGGTCACTGGAAATTCCATGCTGCAGCGGGTCACCTTCGCGGACTGGCTGGATCTGTTCCGGGAGATCGCCAACTACCGTCCAGAGGAAAAGAAGGTGCTGGTCATTGACGAGTTTCCGTACTTGGTCAAGACGAACGCGGCCTTTCCGTCCATTCTGCAAAACGCCTGGGACGAGATCCTGAAGGACAGCAATGTGATGCTGATCCTCTGCGGGTCGCTGATCAGCATGATGCAGAAACACGCACTCTCTCACGATAGTCCGCTTTATGGCCGGCGCAGCGCGCAGATCCGCTTGAAGCCGCTGCCGTTTACAGACCTATATGCCGTGCAGGGGCAGCCGTTCTCTCAAGCCGTGGAGCAGTATTCCGTAACGGGCGGTGTTCCGAAGTATCTGGAGTTTTTTGAACCGGGAGAAGACCTCTACCGTCAGATTCAGGAAGTTGTACTGTCCAAGAATGGATTTCTCTATGAGGAGCCGAACTTCCTGCTGAAAGACGAGGTACAGTCCGCCAACAGCTATTTCTCCATCATTCGCGCTATTGCGGACGACAACCACAAACTAGGCAAAATTGCGGGTGCCCTGGGCATGGAGACATCTTCGCTGACGCCCTACCTCTCCACGCTGATCGATCTGGACTTTCTGAAAAAGGCAACGCCGGTCACGGAGAAGAATCCGGAGAAGTCCAGAAAGGGCCTCTACTTCATTTCAGATAATTTCATCCGCTTCTGGTTCCGCTATGTCTATCCCTACAAAGGGGAGCTGGAACTGGACAATCAGCAGATCGTTCTGGACGAGTTGGAGAAAGACTTTATTCAGAAATTCGTTGCCTTCTCCTATGAGGACGTCTGCAAGGATATCTTTGCCTCCCTGTGCCGGAGCAAGGCGGTGGATTTCGTGCCATCCCGCATCGGCTCTTACTGGCTCAATGACATCAACGGCGATACGGAGATCGATGTGATGGCGGTAGATCACCAGAAAAAGCAGGTATTCGCCGGAGAGTGCAAATACCACAATAAGCCGGTGGATGCGACGGTTTATTATGAGCTGGAGGAGAAGGTGAAAAAGTCTGCGGAACTGCGCACGGCTTTCCCCGGGTATAAGGTACTGTACGGTCTGTTTTCCAAGAGCGGCTTCACGCAGCGGATGCTCGATCAAGCTGAGGGGCGGGGTGATATTCTGCTGATTCAAGAAGACCACATTTTATAAATAGCCGAGGCGGCTGCACCATGTTACCTGGCTGACACCCGAACAAAGGCAAAACGGCACCACCTCAGTCATGAGGCGGTGCCGTTGGTGGAGAGACCTGCAAATTGCGTAGATTATTTGCAATTGACTCAACTACCCGATAAACATAGATTTTACTTCATTGTGCCAACTTCTGAAACGATACCCTACTTAATCCTTGTATCTGCTTTCCCGTCAGATGAACGAGAATGGGCTGATCGAGATCATCGGCCGGGGCGCGGGAAAAAGATATCGATTGAAGTGAGGGACGATGTATGGCACGTTACAGCGTTAATAACTACACAGTTGAAACATTGCTTTCAACCCCCCGAAGAAAAATTTGAGGCTGCAAACAATTGCGGACTATACCAATTTCCTTGAAATGCGCAGAAAGCTGATGGCAGAAAAAATTCGCGACTACTACTTCTCCCTTTAGACGGTGATTCTCGCTATGTACCGCACCTCGACCTCATGGCCGATCGCAGTGCGGTCTGCGCGGGTATAGTTCGCAGTTCGTTCGGTACACATCTTCTTGACCATCTGGCCGCCGACGGAGCCGGCCTCGCGGGAGGTCAGATCACCGTTATAGCCGTCCTTGAGATTGATCCCCATTTCAGCGGCGGCTTCCATCTTGAACTTGTTCATAGCGGCCTTGGCCTCGGGGATGTTGAGCTTGTTATTGTTCTTAGCAGACATGATGATTTCTCCTTCTTGTTTTGTTACACACTTGTTGTTCGCTTTTGTGCGGTTTGGGTATCGCAAGGGTAGTTTGACTCGCATTCGCTCACATATGCGCGCTTTTTGCTGGTAAGTTTTGCTCATCGCACGCGATTTGACAATCGATTTTATTTCCACTATAATTTATAATCAAATTTGAATCAAACGGAGGTATACGACATGATCTCTTCCGATAACCGCCATTACCGCTATGGCAAGGGTCAGCTCATTGAAGTCATCTGCCAGCTTCGCTTCCCGACCATTCTGTCGATCGACACGCGCGAGCCCGCAGACTTTCAGGAGACGATCCGCGCCGCGTTTCCGCGCTACCAGTGCCAGGTCGAGCAGGGTCCCGCTGTGAACGGCGCGCCCCCCAAGCCCATCAACAACCACACGTTCCTCTCCGAGGACGGCGGCTACAAGCTGAGCCTGACAAAGGACTTTATCGCCCTCTCCACGATGCGCTACTCGCACTGGGAGGACTTTGCCGCCAAGCTCGACGAGCCGCTTGGCCAGTTCATCAAAATTTACCGCCCCGCGTGCTTCGACCGCGTGGGCCTGCGCTATGTGAACGCCTTTTCGCGCGAGCAGCTCGATCTTGTCGGCCGCCGCTGGAACGACCTTTTGCAGCCGTCGTATCTCGGTGTGCTCGACGAGGACGATATCGACGAGGCAAGCGTTGTCAAATGCTCGGTCGATATTGAGCGCAAGCTCGACGCGCAGTCTGCGCTCAAGCTGCACGCCGGCCCCGGCTTTGTGCAGCGCAACATCCGGAATGGCGGTCAGGTCCAGCGCGTGCAGGAAAAGGAGGTCCGCTTCATTCTCGACCAGGACGTCTACTCCACCGCGAAGGTGAAGGTCGCCGCCGTGCCCGAAACGCTCAACGCCCTGCACGGTCACGCCGACCAGATCTTCTCCGACGCCATCACCACCGTGCTCCACGATGCGATGGAGCCCGAATATCTGTAAGCATGGCAAAGAAAACGCATGAACTCGCGCTCTGCGGCGTGCTCTGCGCGCTCGCTGTCGCGTTTCTGTGGCTCAGCGGCGTTCTGCTGCTCTCCACTTACATCTGGCCCATTCTCGCCTCTGCAACGCTGCTGCCCGCACGGGAGGAATGCCGGGCGAGCTATGCGTGGAGCTGCTTCGCCGCCGCCGCAATTTTGGGGCTGCTCCTCTGCGCAGACAAGGAAGCGGCGCTCGTGTTCTGTTTCCTCGGCTATTATCCCCTGCTGAAGCCGAAATTTGATGCGATCGCGTCCCGCGCGCTGCGCTTTTTGGCAAAGCTGGGGCTCTGCACCGTTACAATGGGGCTCATGTATGCGCTCATCATCTTTGTTTTCAAGCTGCCCGCCGTCGTGCAGGAATTTTCAGGCACCGCGCCGTGGCTGCTCATCGCCACCGCCGCGATGGGGCTGCTGCTCTTTTTTGTCTACGACCTTGCCATCGACCGCTTCGGCATCGTTTACCAAAGCCGCAGAAAAAAGCATTGACAGAAAAAAGGCACCGGAAAGCCAACTGGCTTTCCGGTGCTTCTTTTATCGATTTTTCCTTAGTAGGCGACGCCCCAATAGATATCGGTGGTGCACTCCTTGCCGCAGCAAACGCACTTGCCGGTCGTGCCGCTCTGCTTGAGAGGCATACAGCGGGAGGAAACGCCCGCGACTTCCTTCATCTTGAGTTCGCACTCAAGGCTGCCGCACCACTTCGTGCGGGCAAAACCGCCGCGGCCGGAGGCCATCTCCTTCACCTCGTCGACGGTCTTGAGGTCGAAGGTGTTGTCCTCAAGGTTCTTTTCCGCGGCAGCGTACATATTGTCGTGGATGGCGTCGAGAAGCGCCTTGACCTCGTCGACGATGCCGTCGATCTTTGCCGTGACCTTTTCGCCGTTGTCCCGGCGGACAAGGCAGCAGTTGCCCTCGGCCAGATCGCGGGGGCCGAGCTCGAGACGGATGGGCACGCCGCGCATCTCATACTCGGCGCACTTCCAGCCCATGGACTGATCACTGTCATCCAGCTTGACGCGGACGTCGGCGGCGATAAGCTGCGCCATCGCGTTCTTCGCGGTCTCGAGCACCTCGGGATTCTTGTGTGCGGCGATGGGCACGATGACGACCTGCGTGGGCGCGATGCGCGGGGGCAGAACGAGACCGTTGTTATCGCCGTGGGTCATGATGACCGCGCCGATCATGCGCGTGGTAGAACCCCAGGAGGTCTGGAACGGGTACTGGAGCTTATTGTCGCGGCCGGTGAAGGTCACATCGTAAGCGCGGGAGAACTTGTCGCCGAAGTAGTGGCTCGTGGCGCCCTGGAGGGCCTTGCGGTCCTTCATCATGCACTCGACAGTGTAGGTCGCCTCGGCGCCGGCAAACTTCTCCTTGTCGGTCTTGCGGCCGGGGACGACGGGGATCGCGAGCACATGGCGGAAAAAGTCGGCGTAGCAGTTAAGCTGCTGCATCGTCTCAGCCTGCGCCTCCTCTGCGGTCTCGTGGATGGTGTGCCCCTCCTGCCACCAGAATTCGCGCGAGCGCAGGAACGGACGGGTGGTCTTCTCCCAGCGGATGACGGAGCACCACTGGTTGTAGAGCATCGGCAGCTGGCGGTAACTCTGTAAGACGCGCGACCAGTGGTCGCAGAACATCGTCTCGGACGTGGGACGGAAGGCAAGGCGCTCTTCGAGCTTTTCGCTGCCGCCCATCGTGACCCACGCCACCTCGGGGGCGAAGCCGTTGACGAGCTCGCCCTCCTTCTTCAGTAGACTCTCGGGGATGAGGACGGGCATCGCCACGTTCTCGTGTCCGGTCTTTTTGAACTCGGCGTCCATCAATCGCTGCATATTCTCCCAGATGGCGTAGCCATAGGGACGCAGAATGGTAAAGCCCTTGACGCTGGCATACTCGACAAGCTCCGCCTTGCGGCAGATGTCGGTATACCATTGGGCAAAATCGTCTTCCAGATTCGTGATCTGTTCTACCTTTTTTTCTTTGGCCATTTTTATATTCTCCCTCAGTTTCAGGATAGAGTTCTGAATTGTTATTGTATTGGTTTTGCGTCAAAATGTCAAGCACGGCGCAGCAAAAGGGGGACGATCGCACGGATCGTCCCCCCCTTTTCATTTGATTTGCTGTTCATACCACCGTCGGGAAGCGGAGGATGGCCTTGAATCAGTTTCAGGATAGAGTTCTGAATTGTTATTGTATTGGTTTTGCGTCAAAATGTCAAGCACGGCGCAGCAAAAGGGGGACGATCGCACGGATCGTCCCCCCCTTTTCATTTGATTTGCTGTTCATACCACCGTCGGGAAGCGGAGGATGGCCTTGAATCAGTTTCAGGATAGAGTTCTGAATTGTTATTGTATTGGTTTTGCGTCAAAATGTCAAGCACGGCGCAGCAAAAGGGGGACGATCGCACGGATCGTCCCCCCCTTTTCATTTGATTTGCTGTTCATACCACCGTCGGGAAGCGGAGGATGGCCTTGAAGAGGTCGCCGTCGATGGCAAGCGACATTTTGCCGCCCTGCAGCTCCGTCAGGCTCTGCGCAATGGAGAGGCCGAGGCCGTTGCCCTCGGTCGAGCGCGAACTGTCGCCGCGCACAAAGCGCTCCATCAGCTCCTCAGCAGGGATGTTCAGCGCCGCGCGCGAGGTGTTCTTGAAGGTCACGACCGCGTCGCCGCCGCTCTTTTCGAGCGTCAGATAGACGCGCGTGCCGCTTTGCGCATACTTGCAGATGTTGGAGAGCAAATTGTCAATCACGCGCCACATCAGCGCGCCGTCCACGCAGCAGAAAAGTCCCTTTTCCGGCATCACGCTCACAAGCGTCAGCTCGGCCGCGCTCAGCTTGTCGCCGTACTCGCCCTCGACCTGCGCCAGAAGCTCGTTCATGCTGCACCGCACGGCGTTCACGGGCAGGTTGCCAGTCGTGGCTTTGCTGGCCTCGACCAGGTCCTCCGTCAGCTTTTTGAGCTTGAATGCCTGCCGCTTGAGCACGGCAAGGTATTCTTCCTCCTGCTCGCTCGTGTGCTCATGCTGCAAGAGGTCTACATAGTTGATGATACTCGTCAGTGGGGTCTTGATGTCGTGTGAAACGTTCGTGATGAGCTCGGTCTTGAGCCGCTCGCTCTTGAGCTGCTTGTCGACCGCCGCGGCCATACCGTCGCCGATGGAATTTAGATTCTCGGCGTGGCGCTTAACGTCCCAGTACATCCATTTCGTGTCCACCTGCGCGTCAAGATCGCCGGCGGCGAGGGCTTCGCCCTCCCTCTGGAGCTTTCGAAGCTGGAGCGAGAAGAGGCACGCGGCGACGGACAGCACAAGCATCGTCAGCAGCATCGCCCCTCCCGCGCGATTTGCCGCAAATATACCGAGCATCATGCTGACCACAAAGCAGCCCACCGCCGTGCGCCAGACGAGCGGGATGGCGTGCAGCAAACCCACAACGCCGCGGCAGAAGGCGCAGAGCGTCCGCCAGCACCACTTGACGATCCTCCAGCACAGGCAGAGGAGCTTGTAAATGATCGTGCCCTTCCACAGTCCGCCCACCTTGACGCGCGCGCAGAACGTCACCCACGCGGCAAAGGCGAGCACCGCGAGCGCAAAGCTGACAGCCAGCAGCAGCACATCGTAGGGCGGGGTATAGAAGCTCACATAGGAGTAGACCTCCTCCACCGCCACGCACAGCAGCGCAATGATCGTGCCGTCAACGAAAAGATAGAGGTCGAAGGGGATTTTTTCCTGCCAGCCGCCCTGCAATTCGCCGTCCTCGCGCCGCGCCGCCGTGCGGGCGAGGAAGATGAGCAGGAACAGCTCCAGCGCGCCGAAGAGGATGAGCATCTCCAAGGCGTTCTGCCCCCAGTTTTCCGCCTTGTCGTAAAATACCTTTGCCCAGTAGATATCGTCCTGTGCGGGAAGGCCCTTCACAAGGTAGACATCAAAGGTCTTGTCACCGTAAACGGTGCTGTAGCAGAAGGTATCACCGTCGCTGACGTTGCTGAACTCCACCTTGTCCTGCTCGTCCGTCACACGGAAGCGAATGTTGCTGTAGCTGTCTCCCTTGGAGTAGATCTTGTCGAGATCATAGTTTCCGCCTTCCATGGCGATATAGTCGTCGCAAATCTCCCACGTCTTTTTGCCGACCGCAGTCAGGCAGAGGTCGCTCGTGTAAAAGTCCCGACCCATACCGCCGTAGGAGCAGGCCAGCCCCACGGCATAGGTCAGCATGACCGGCACGATCACCGCCGCCAGCAGGAACGCGACCGCCTTGATCCAGAAATTGCGTATCCACGCAGCCTTCATTTTTTGTCCTCCATTTTATACCCCAATCCCCACACGACCTTCAGATAGCGCGGCTCGGAGGGGTTGATCTCGAGCTTTTGCCGCAGGTGGCGGATATGCACGCTCACCGACGTCTCCGCCCCCAGCGAGTCCTCCTTCCACACCAGCTCGTAGATCTGGGCGGAGGAATAGATGCGGCCTGGGTTCTTCATCAGCAGGCGCAGAATATTGAACTCAATGGGCGTGAGCGCGACCTCGTCGCCGTCGACCGTCACACTCTTTTTCTCCTCGTCGAGCACGATGGGGCCGACGGTGTAGACGTTCGGCTTCTCCTCTTCCTTTTTCGACCCCAGCTGCGTGTAGCGCCGGAGCTGAGAGCGGACGCGCGCCAGCACCTCGACCGGGTCAAAGGGCTTTGTGATGTAGTCATCCGCACCGATGTTGAGTCCCAGCACCTTGTCGCTGCTCTCGCTCTTGGCCGTGAGCAGGATGATGGGCACATTGCTCTTTTCGCGCAGCTTTGCCGTCGCGGCGATGCCGTCGAGCTGGGGCATCATGATGTCCATCAGGATCAGATGGATATCGTTTTTCTCCACGACCTCCAGCGCCTCGCGCCCGTTGCTCGCTTCGAACAGGCAGTAGTCCCCGCCGGAGAGATAGATCTTCAGCGCGTTGACAATGTCCTGTTCGTCGTCACAAATCAGAATGTTATACATTTCCTCACCTCATACTGGCATTATATCAGCCGTTTTCAAACAAAAACAGCGACAGTTTCTTAATTCTTACTTAAGGCAGCACCGCACAATTGTGTCTGCGGCGCTCGGCGGATCTCCTGCCCCGATATTGCAGCTTGAAAAGCTTGAAATACATACAGTATTCCTGCGCTTTTCAAACTTTATCTTGGAACAGGACCTCTCACCGAACGCTCTTGCCAAATCGTGCGATCCTGCCTTAACATCCTCTCAAAAAGGCCGAAAGGGGCTTCCTTTCGGCCTTTTTCTGTTGTTTTCCTATTTTTTGCGTTCAAATTTTCTGCAAAGGAGGAACGCCCATTCCGCCGCGATGCCAGCGGCGTGCGCAAGGCTTCGCGCGTCGTAACGGAGCTCGGCAAAGCAGAACGCGGACTTCCCCGCCGCCGCGAGGCGCAGCGATTTTTCTTCCTTTTTCCGCTGGCTGTACCAGATCGACATGATGGTTCCTCCTCACAGGTCGCGCCCGTCAAGCGCGGCAAGGCCAAAGCGCGCGGCGAGCTGTATCTTCGCGCGCTCTTCCTCCGTCTGCGCCGCATCGAGTTTTGCGCGCAGCTCGCGCAGGAAAAGGCCCCGCAGCGAGTCCTCCTGCGCCCGTGCCCAGACATCCTCGCCGACGCGTGTCTCATCGCGCAGCTCAAGGCGGAAAAAGTCGGGCGCAAATCGTTCTTCGAGCGATTTAAGGTCTATCCCGCGCTCGTCCGTCTCGCCGGTGAAAACGACGCGGTAAATATCGCGCGCGGTCGAATCGGGCAGCGATGCCCGCAGTGCCTCCACCGCCGTCTTATCGGTCACATCGACGCGCAGGATCTCATATTTTCTGAGCGCAAGCGGAACGAACGAGAGGTCCGTCCTCCCCTGCTCCACGGTCCCTGCAAGGACGCCCTTTTCGCCAAGCTCGTCGAAGCCTCGTCCCTCCGGGCAGCCCGCGTAGGCATAGGCCGTCTTCCCCTCGCGCAGGACGCCGCCGAACTGGTGCGTGTGGCCCAGCGCAAGATAATCCATGCCGCTCCCCGCGATCTGCGCCTTTGTGATGGGGTCGTAGCGCGACTCCGCGGCAGACAGCTCCCCGTGCAGCACCATCAGGTGGACAAGGCCATCGTCCGGCGCGCAAAAATCTGCAAGCAGGCTCTCGTCCTGCACGCCCGATGTGAACGCCGCGCCGTAAACGGCGCACCCCAGCTCCGGCAGCTCGACGCGCTCGACCGTGTTCGACGTGAAAATGTGCACGTTTTCCGGCCAGATGGACAGCGCGTAGGGTGACCTTGCGCTGTACGGGTCGTGGTTGCCGGGAGCGATGAACACCCTTGCCCGCATCGCGCCCAGCGCGTCTGAGAGGGCTTCGAGCGTCTCGCGATAGACGGTCTCTCCGTCGAAGAGGTCGCCCGCAAGCAGTACGAGCTCCGCGCCGCTTGCGTTCACAAGGTCTGCAAGGCGGTAGAGCAGCTCGCGGCTCTCGCGCCGGCGCTGCCGCGAAAGCTCGGCACTCAGCGCGCCGAATGCGCTGTCCAAATGGAAGTCCGCCGCGTGGACGATCTTCACGCTCATGCTTTTTTCTCCTCTCACGCCTGCGGCGCGGGCGCTCTCTCCTTGCACACGTCGACCCAGGCGACAAAATTGGAGGAATACTGTTCAAGTTCCTCGCAGGTCATCTCAATGGCGCTGTTCGCGCTGCCCGCCGCGGGAAAAACCGTGTCAAAGCGCTTAAGCGACACATCGAGATAGGTCTTCACGTTTTCGGGAAGCGCGAACGAGCAGACGCCGCCCGGCGCGTGGCCGGTGAATTCGCAGGCCTCGTCAAAGGTCAGCATCTTTGCTTTCACGTGGAAATACGCCTTATACTTGGCGTTGTCGATCTTCCTGTCCCCCGCCGTCACAATGATGATGGGCTGATCGTCGGCGAGCTTGAAGCTCATGGATTTGGCGATACGCGCGCCCTCTACGCCGACGGCGACAGCGGCCAGCTCGACCGTCGCGCTCGACACGTCGAACTCGCGGATGCGGTCTGCAATACCGAAGGGTTCAAAATAGGCTCTTACTTTTTCGATGGACATTTGCGTTTTTCCTCTCTATCCCGCGCCTGCTTCAGCGCACATCGACGCGCTCGACCCCCAGACAGAGGCCCGTCGCGTCATCTAATGTAAAAATGGCCCCCTGCATCTTGCCGGAGCTTTTCTCCGGCTCGCGGTAGCGCCCTGGAAGTCCGCCGAGAAACGTCTCGACCGACTGCTCGGGCCGGATGCCGAGCACGCTGCGCACCGCCCCCGTCATGCCGAGGTCCGTGATGTAGCCCGTCCCCTTTGGGAAAACCTCCTCATCCGCCGTCGGCACATGGGTGTGCGTGCCCCATATGGCGCTGACGCGGCCGTCGAGGTAGTAGGCCATGGCGAGCTTTTCGCTTGTGGCCTCGGCGTGGAAGTCAAGCAGCGTGAAGGTCGGCTTTTCCTCGCTTTTCAGCAGCTCGTCCGCCGTTTTGAAGGGATTGTCCGCGTTGAAGGCAAGGTCGCAGCGGCCGATCAGATTCATCACCGCGATGCGGGCGCGCCCGCAGTCGAAAACGCCGTATCCCCGCCCCGGCACGCGCGCGCCGAGGTTGTGCGGCCGCAGGATGTACGGGCAGTCGTCGAGATAATCGGTGATCTGCATCTTGCCGAAGCTGTGGTTCCCGAGCGTGATGACGTCTGCTCCCGCAGCGAAGATACGCTCCGCGTCCCCCGGCGTCAGGCCGACCATCGCGGCATTTTCGCCGTTGACCACGGTGAAGTGGATATTCTTCAGTTTTTTCACGGTGCGCAGATGGCGCTCGAGGCAGTTGACGCCGCAGCCGCCCACCACATCGCCGATGGTCAGAATATTGTAGAGCATGGCGTTCCTCCGCTTTGCGTTTTCCTCAGTATAGCAAGCCGCCGCAAAAAACGCAAGAACACTTGCGCCCCGCAGCGCGCAAAAAAAGCTCTGCCGGCGGCAGAGCTTTTTTCTCATTTTGCGTATTCGATGGCGGTCGTCTCGCGCAGGACGTGCACCTTGATCTGGCCGGGATATTCCATCTCTTCCTCGATCTTCTTGGCAAGCTCGCGCGCCAGAATGACCATCTGGTCCTCGCTGACCTGCTCGGGCTTGACCATCACGCGCACCTCGCGGCCGGCCTGAATAGCGTAGGCCTTGTCGACGCCGGGATAGCTGCCGGTGATCTCTTCCAACTGCTCGAGGCGCTTGATGTAGTTCTCGAGATTTTCGCGTCTTGCGCCGGGACGGGCGGCAGAGATCGCATCCGCCGCCTGCACAAGGCAGGCAACGATGGTCTGCGGCTCCACGTCGTTATGGTGCGCCTGCACCGCATGGATGATATCGTCCTTTTCGTGGTACTTGCGCAGGAATTCCACACCGAGGGCCACGTGAGTGCCCTCCATCTCGTGGTCGACGGCCTTGCCGATATCGTGCAGCAGACCGGCGCGCTTGGCGGCGTAAACATCCGCGCCCAGCTCGGCGGCCATCATACCGGCCAAATGCGAGACCTCGATGGAGTGCTGCAGGACGTTCTGGCCATAGCTCGTGCGGTAATGCAGGCGGCCGAGCATCTTCACAAGCTCGGGGTGCAGGCCGCGGATGCCGGTCTCCAGCACGGCGCGCTCGCCCTCAGACTTGATGATGGCGTCCACCTCGCGGCGGGCCTTGTTGACCATCTCTTCAATGTGCGTGGGATGGATACGACCGTCGGCGATGAGCTTTTCGAGCGCCAGACGCGCGACCTCGCGGCGCACGGGCTCGAAGCACGAGACGGTGATCGCCTCGGGCGTGTCGTCGATGATGAGGTCGACGCCCGTGAGCGTTTCGATCGTGCGGATGTTGCGTCCTTCGCGGCCGATGATGCGGCCCTTCATCTCGTCATTGGGCAGGGGCACCACACTGACGGTGATCTCGGCCACATGGTCTGCGGCGCAGCGCTGGATGGCGGAGGCGACGATCTCGCGGGCGCGGGAATCGGCCTCGTCCTTGGCGCGCTGCTCAAGCTCCTTGATCTTGAGCGCGGTCTCGTGCGTCACTTCGCTCTCGACCTGCTCGATCAGGTACTTCTTCGCGTCTTCGGCAGTGAAACCGGAAATGCGCTCGAGCATTTCGGTCTGGCTGCGCTTGATGATCTTGATCTCTTCGTTTTCCTTGTCCAGAGCGGCGTGTTTCTGGTTGAGGGCCTCCTCGCGCTTTTCCAGCGCGTCCGTCTTGCGGTCGAGGTTCTCCTCCTTCTGCTGGAGCCTGCGCTCCTGCTTCTGCTGCTCGGCGCGGCGTTCCTTGACTTCCTTCTCGTATTCGTTTCTGGAGCGCAAAATATCCTCTTTTGCCTCCAGCATGACTTCGCGTTTCTTGTTTTCAGCGCTCTTGATCGCTTCGTTGACAATACGAAGAGCCTCTTCGTCCGCGTTAGAGATCTTCTCCTCGGCGCTCTTAGCGGCTCTCTTGCGAATCCAAATACCAAGAAGAATGCCAATGACGAGCGTCCCGGCCGCGATCAGCGCGGCATAGAGATAGCTTATCATGTATTCCTCCTGTGTGCTGTTTTTTGATCGATGCGATTGATCTATCGTATGGTTTTGAATCAACAAACGGGAGATTCCCCTTCTCTCCCCTCCATAAATCCACCGTATATTGTAAACTTTTTATGACCAGCTGTCAAGGAAAAGTCGCGCCCGGAAAATATCGGAAACGCACGAACGTCACACCGCGATATAGGCCTGTGCCGCGTAGCCGAGCTGACCGTCGTAGCCTACGGAGTACCAGCCCTGATAGCTTCCATAGACCTGCACACTCGCGCCATTCGGAATGCTGCCGACCACTTCCCCGTCGATGCCTGGGTAGTTTCGCAGGCGCAGCGGCGAGCCCGCGGTCGTCACAACGCCCGTGCGCACAAGCTGCGGATAGAGGAACGGAAGGCCGAAGTACTCCGTCAGGCCCCGCGCGATGGCCTGCGCCGCCGCGTCGAGGTTATTCTGGATCCAGCGCGCGTCGTCGTAGTTATCGTGGTACCCGAGCTCGATGAGATTGGCGGGATATCTGGGCCGCCGCACCTCGCCGAGCGTGGTGGTCGCCTGCGTCGTCACCTTGCTGGGCAGTGGGTAGACCTCTCTCAGCCGCGCGGCAAAGAGCTCGGCGGCGCGCTTGCCGTCGCTGCTCGTAGGATAGTAAAAGACGATAATGCCGCGGTTTTTCCCCGCCTGTCCCTCGCCCGAGGCGTTGGAGTGCAGGGCAAGGTAAAAATCGAAGCCGCCAAGCTGATTTGCCTGCGCGATGGACGATGCAGCAGTCATTTCCGGCGAATTTCGCACAAAGGCGATGGTGTTGGCATAAAGATACGGCTCCAGTGCGTCGGCCAGCAGATTCATCCAGTATTCCTCGCTGCCGCTGCCGTCGACATACGGGTTTTGATCCTGTGTGGAGGGGCTTAAGTAAATTTTGGGCATACGTTCAAACCTCCCATCGGCTCATCGTATGCGCCCATCACCCATAGGATGCCCATTTGGGCAAAAAAAGAGACTGCATAAGCAGTCTCTTTTTTAATTGATGTGCTGTGTCTTATACGGACGCGGCCTTCTTTTCCTTCTTGTTCTCGATGGTCTGGAGGACAAAGATAGCAGCGAGCACCGCAAAGCCGGCAAGGTCGCTCGCCGTACCGGGGATGATCATCAGCAGACCGCCGGCGATCAGCGCGATGCGGCTGATCCACTTGAGGTCGTGGATGAGATAGCCCATCAGACCGGAGGCGATGGAGAGCATACCGAGCGTCGCGGAGATCGTGATGGAGGCAACGCTCCACACGGTCACGTCGTCGCCGACGAAGATCATCTCGTTGTTGAAAGCGAAGATGTAGGGGATGATGAACGCCGCGATCGCGAGACGAGTCGCGTTCCAGGCGGTCTTCATCGGGGGAGCCTTGGCGATGGCGGAGCCTGCGTAGGCAGCCAGTGCGACGGGCGGGGTGATATCGGCAACGATGCCGAAGTAGAAGACGAACATATTCGCAGCCAGGACGTGCATACCCATACCGTTGATGAGGATAGGCGCGCAGGTGGAGGCCATGATGATGTAGTTCGCAGTGGTGGGAACGCCCATGCCGAGCACGATGCAGCAGATCATCGTCAGGAACAGCGCGATGATGAGGTGGCCGTTGGACAGGCTGACAACGTAGGTGATCAGCTTGCCGCCGAGACCGGTCATCGTGATGCACACAGAGATGATACCGGCGATCGCGCAGGCAACGCCGATGGAAATGCAGTTCTTACCGCCGTTTTCAAGACCGTTGACGAACTTGGTCGGGGTCATGCGGTCGTCCTTATTGATCAGGCTGACCGCGATGGCGGCGATGGTGGCATAGATGGCGCTCTTGGCCATCGTCTCACCCGCGATGATCATGTAGACCAGCAGGACCAGGGGAACGAGCAGGTAGATCTTGGGAAGGAGCTTGCCCCACTTGGGGAGCTCTTCGCGGGGCAGTCCCTTGAGGCCGAGCTTCTTGGCCTTGAAGTGCACGCCGAGGAAGATGCCGAGGAAGTACAGGAACGCGGGCAGGATCGCGCGGACAATGATCTCGGAATACTCAAAGTCGGTCATTTCCGCCATGATGAACGCCGCGGCGCCCATGATGGGGGGCATGATCTGGCCGCCGGTGGAGGACGCGGCCTCGACCGCGCCGGCGAACTCGCCGGGATAACCGGTCTTCTTCATCATCGGGATGGTAACGGAGCCGGTGGTAACGGTGTTACCGACGGAGGAGCCGGAGACCATGCCGCAGAGGGCGGAGGAAACGACCGCGACCTTTGCAGGACCGCCGCTCGCCCAGCCGACCAGCGCGTTCGCGCAGTCGATGAAGAAGTTGGCAACACCTGTCGCCTCCAGGAAGGCGCCGAACATCAGGAACAGCGCGATGTAGGTCGAGCAGACGGAGATCGGCGTACCGATGATGCCGTTGGTGGTGTAGAACACATTGTAAACGACCAACTGCAGGCTCATGCCGCGGCCGATGAACGCGTAGAGAATGAAGACGCTCGCCACGCACAGGATGGGGACACCGACGGCACGGCGGCAGCACTCGGCGAGGACCAGAATGCCGATGATGCCGAGGATGACCTCGGTCTGGCCGATCGCGATACCCATGGCGACGATCTTCTTAAAGTTGGCTACGTAATAGAAAAACGGAATACATCCGACGATCGCCAGCAAAATATCGTACCACGGCATATGGTTGGGCTTGACGTCGCCCTTCTTCGCCGGGTAGACGAAGAACGTAAAGAGAACGACCATACCGACGAACAGGCAGCGGCGGATCTGGCCGCTCCACGTCGCCCACAGGTTCATGTAGACCATGAAAACCATGAAGGCGGCGAGCACAAAGCGAACGATCTGCTTCGGCACGCCCTCCCAGATACGGACGTTGGACTCACGGTCGTATTTTTTCATGATCTCGTCGACATCGGCGGCAGTGCCAATGTCGGCATCATTTTCAACGATCGCTTGATCCTGAATCTTCTTATCAATGTCAGCCATTGAATGTTATCCTCCTTATTTTATTGCAGCACACGGCGCGTCAGAATGCGAAAAACTCGTAATCGAGCCGCACCAGTGCATTTCTTCCACACAAATCACGCAGACTGATGTCATCTCCGCCGTTCACCGACAGGAAAAAGTCGTAAACGGTGGCGACGGCATAGCACACCCCGGTTCGATCCTGATGGATCCCGGTGATGAGCAGTGCTCCGTCCTCAGTGTAGCTCAGTTCCTCCCCGGGGTTGAGTTCGACCTGCACACCGGCGCCGTAGGCGTAGTATTTACACTCCTCGGCATAGAGCTTGCCATCACATATTTCGAACGTGTCTGTCAAAGGGTACTGGTTGACGGAATGCTTGTAGGTAATGGAGAACCGCTCTCCCTCGTCCATGCGGTAGCGCGCATAGAGCTTGCCGGTATCTTTGTTCCTCAGCGTCAGATAGAAACCGGCGCGGGCGGTCAAGAGTAGGGCCGCTGCAATAATCAGTATTATTGCAGCGGCCGTGCTTAAACGTTTACGCAGATGCACACTTGCACTCTTTCAGGAAAGGGCTTTCTTTACAGAACGCCGATCTCCTTGTAGTACTTTTCAGCACCGGGGTGCAGGTCGAAGGAACCAGCGACAGCATCCTCGGGATTCAGGAAACCGAACTTGGCCTGTGCGTTGGCGAGCTCAGCCTGGTTGTCGAACATGGCCTTGGTGATCTCGTAGACGACATCCTCGCTCAGATCCTTGGAAGCGGTGAAGACAGCCTTGACAGCGACGCAGACGATCTCCTCACCGTTGAGGCAGGGATAGGTGTCGCCGGCGAGGTTATCCTGGACCAGGAAGGGATAGTTGCTGGTCAGGTAAGCAACGGCCTCATCGCTGAGGGAGGGCATATTGAAGCTGTAGGTGGTGGCAAGGTCGGTCAGAGCCGGAGTGGGAGCGCCAGCCACGGTGAAGGCAGCGTCGCACTGGCCGTTCTTGAGCGCGTCAGCGCCACCGGCGAAGGAGTCGTACATAACGTTGATATCATCGAAGGTCATGCCGTAGGCTTCGAGGACCTGCGCCGCGTTCAGAGCGGTACCGGAGCCAACGTCGCCGACGCAGACGGTCTTGCCCTTGAGCTGGGAGATATCGGTGATGTCAGGGGAGGTGACGAGCTGAACGGTCTCGTTGTAAACGCCCGCGACCCAGAGGGAGTTCGTATCGGCAGCGCCGTCGAACATGGTCTCGCCGCCCGCGCCGTTATGAGCATAGTTCAGAACGTCGGACTGGAGGATGGACATCTGAGCGGAGCCGGCGGTGACGAGCTGGACGTTCGCCTTGGAAGCGCCGGAGTCAACAGCGGTGAGCTTGGAGAGGCTCAGCTTGCCGTCGAGCGTGGTAACAAGCGCGTTACCAACAGCATAATAAGTACCGGTGGTACCGCCGGTGGCCAGAGTGATGCTGACGGGAGAAGAGGAATTGCTGCCGTCGTTGCTGGTGTCGCCCTGGCTGTCATCGGTCTTCTCGCCGCCGCAGGCGACCAGAGCAAAGACCATCGCGAGGGAGAGAATAAGAGCTAAGAACTTTTTCATACGCAATCTCCTTTTTGATTCGTTTGAACGCCCGCGGCGTCATTCGCACCGTTCGCACCGTGTGGGGGCACGCTGCGGACCCTACGTCTGCGCCGGGCGGCGTCTAAACTTACTCGCCCTTTTCAGGACAGTCGCATTATAACAGAATGAATAATTTATTTCAACCCACTTTGGAGAATTTAGGCGTTTCGCCGAAATATATTGCCCAATTTTTGTCAGGCAGGGCTCTTCACGCCTGTCTTTTTGTTTGGTTTCCCGATTTGCGCAGCCAATCAAAAACCGGGGCAGCTATGCGCTTCCCCGGTTTTTGTAAAAGCTCAGAATGCTACTTATTCATTTTTCCCATGCTGAATATGATTTTTATTTCTTTTCCTTATTGTCCACGACCTGCTTGAGCATAGCGGAGAACTCGTCCATGCTCATTGCGCCGAGATCGCCGTCCGCGCGGTGGCGCGGGGACACGGTGCCGTTCTCCATGTCGCGGTCGCCGACGACGAGCATATAGGGGACCTTCTCCATCTGCGCGTCGCGGATCTTGCGGCCGATCTTCTCGTTGCGGTAGTCGACCTCGACGCGGAAGCCCATGTCCTCGAGCTTTCTCGCCTGCTCGGCGCAGTAGTCGGCGGCGCGGTCGGTCACGGGCAGGAAGCGCACCTGCTCGGGCGCCATCCACGTCGGCAGCGCGCCGGCGTACTCCTCGATGAGGTAGGCGAGCGTGCGCTCGTAGCAGCCGAGAGAAGTGCGGTGGATGATGTACGGCAGCTTCTTCTCGCCGTTCTCATCGATATAGTACATGCCGAAGCGCTCGGCGAGCAGCATATCGATCTGGATGGTGACAAGGGTATCCTCCTTGCCGTAGACGTTCTTATACTGAATGTCGAGCTTCGGGCCGTAGAACGCGGCCTCGTCGATGCCGACGGTGTAGTTGACGTCGAGGTCCTTGAGGATGCGCGCCATCACGCTCTGGGCATGGTCCCACTGCTCCGCGGTGCCCTCGTACTTGTTGTTGGGGTTGGCAGGATCCCACTGGGAGAAGCGGAACGTGCACTTATCGAGCAGGCCGACGGTGCCGAGGCAGTACTTGGCAAGGTCGAGGCAGCCCTTGAATTCCTCTTCAAGCTGGTCGGGGCGCAGAACAAGGTGTCCTTCGGAAATGGTGAACTGGCGCACGCGGATGAGGCCGTGCATCTCGCCGGAATCTTCATTGCGGAACAGCGTCGAGGTCTCGCCCAGGCGCATCGGCAGATCACGGTAGGAGCGCTGGCGGTTCAGGTAGACCTGATACTGGAACGGGCAGGTCATCGGACGCAGGGCAAAGCACTCCTTCGTCTCGTCATACGGGTCGCCGAGGATAAACATACCGTCGAGGTAGTGATCCCAGTGGCCGGAGATCTTGTAGAGGTCGCGCTTGGCCATCAGCGGGGTCTTGGTGAGAAGATAGCCGCGCTTCTGCTCAGTATCCTCGACCCAGCGCTGGAGCACCTGCACCACGCGCGCGCCCTTGGGCAGGAGCACGGGCAGGCCCTGGCCGATGCAGTCGACCGTGGTAAAATATTCCAGTTCGCGGCCAAGCTTGTTGTGGTCGCGCTTGACGGCCTCCTCGCGCTCTTTGAGGTAGGCGTCCAGCTCTTCCTTCTTCGGGAAGGCGACGCCGTAGATGCGCTGGAGCACCTCGCGGTTCGAGTCGCCGCGCCAGTAGGCAGCGTTGCAGGCGGTCAGCTTGATGCCGTTGCCCTTGATGCGGCCGGTGGAATCCAGGTGCGGGCCGGCGCAGAGGTCGGTAAATTCTCCCTGCTTGTAGAAGCTGATAACGGCATCCTCGGGCAGGTCGTTGATCAGCTCGACCTTAAAGGGCTCTTCCTTTTCCTCCATGAACTTGATGGCTTCCGCGCGCGGCAGCTCAAAGCGCTCGAGCTTGAGCTTTTCCTTGCAGATCTTGCGCATCTCGGCCTCGATCTCGGCAAGATTCTCCTGCGTAAAGGAGAACGGCGCGAGCATATCGTAGTAGAAACCGTTGTCGATGCTGGGGCCGATGGCGAGCTTCACCTCGGGCCAGAGGCGCTTGACGGCCTGCGCCAGCACGTGGGAGCAGGTGTGCCAATAGGTCTTGCGGTATGCGGGATTTTCAAACGTGAACTGGTTTTCTTCGTTGACTTTGACTTCTTCGGACATTTCAGTTACCTCCATTTTGCTTGAGGGTGCAAAAAAAGCTCCACCCCCGATTTTCTCAGGGGTGAAGCATTGTAAATACTCCACGGTTCCACCCTGCTTGCGCGTTGCGCGCCGCTTGTGTCCGCTGTAACGGGCGATCCCGTCCCGCTTGTTTCGCGGGCGGCTCAAGGGTGGTACTGCCGGCTCTGCACGCAGGACGCTTGCACCAAATGCGTCCCTCTCTTGGCGGCGAACTCCGGTTTCTTCCCTATCCAAGCCATTTTGATGATGGGAGTGTACACCCGCCGCGCCCGTTTGTCAAGTGAAAGGTGCGCACAATGTGTATCAAAAAAACGGCTTTGCCGCTTTTTTGATAAGGATGCGCTGCGCTCCGTGCCTCGGTCGTCCGCTGAAAGCGGACGATTCGACACACGCTTCGCGTAAAGTGCTTTTTTCGACGTACAGGCCGCCGGAAAAAGCAGATCTCAATTTCTTTCGCGCCTGCGGGCGCGAAACTCTGCGAGGCGTTTGTCAAGCGGAAAGTGCGCGCAGAGCGCGCACTTTACAATAAATTCATCAAAACTCCGGCGGGCGGTTCTTCGTCGGCTTATCGTCGTCCTCGTCCTTGCCGAGAAGCTTGGCGAACATCTTTTTGCGCTCCCCGCGACGCTCCTCTTCTTCCCTGCGCTTCTGCTCTTTCCAGCGCGCGAGCGATTCCTTCGCTTCAAGTTCCTCGCCCGCCGCCTTTTTCAAAAGCTCCGGCTGCTCGCCGTCCACGATCGCGCGCAGCTGATCGATCGTTTTGTTTTCGCAGGCGCGGCGGAAGCGCAGCGCGCGGGCCTCCTCCGGCTCGAAAAACGCCATGCGGCCGCACCAGGGACAGATGTACAGGTCCGCCGCGAGAAATTCGCTCCAAAGCGACCCGGTATCCGCGGTGTGCAGTTCGATCTTCTTTCCGGTGACCCGGCTTTCCATCACGTGCCCGCAGACGCAGAGCTTATCCGCCATGCTGTTTCTCCTTTCTGTGAAGCTCCTGCTTGGGGAGCGCGTCATAAAACGCGAAAGTTTGCTCAAAAAGCTTCTCGCCGTAGGCGCGCAGCTTCTCGCAGTATTCGTCATAGGCGGCGAGCATCAGCCGTGCCTCGTCTGTCAGCGCTGCGCCGCCGCCGTGCTTCCCCCCGGCCGTGGAGGTGAGCAGCTTGAACCCCAGCCCCTCCTCGGCACCGCGGATGACCGTCCACGCCTTGGAATAGGCCATGGACATCGACATCGCCGCCGCGCGCAGCGAGTGCAGCTCGTCCACCTTTTTGAGCAGTTGGGCCACGCCGGGGCCAAAACATTTTTGGTCCGTAAATATCCTGCTGGAGATGACCACGCGGAGTTCTCGATCCATTCGGCAGCACTTCCCTTCTTGTTTTGATTATATCGAAGCGGCTCCGTTCCGTCAATACGGCAAAAAATAAGAGGGAGCGCCCCGCTCCCTCTCATCTCACTTCAGGGTGTTGTAGTGCGTGTTCTCGCCATCGAGCAGAAAACCGTCCGTGTCGTGCACGCGGCCGTTCGACAGCATCTGCCGGTAGCGAAGATCATTGTCGCTGTTCGTCGGAATCCCGGTCATGCTGCGGCCATTGCTGCGAAGCTGCGCATTCGCGCTTTTATCGGTCTCGGGATTCAGATAGGTTTTGCCGTAGAGGTTGCCGTTTTCATGCGTGATGGTCTTGTCGCTGCCGAAATAGCGGCTGCGGTCGCTGGCGCTCGCGGCGGCGTTGCGGCGGCCCGTGCTGCGCCCCGCTGCGCTTTCGTCGCCGTCCATATCGTCGCCCATCATGCCGTCGCCGGTCACGCTGTTGTCCTTCGTATTTTCGCCGCTCATGTCGTCACCGGCCATAGTATCGTCCTTCTTGCCGCTGTCGGTCGTACCGTTGTCGGTCGTACCGCTCGGCGGAGTGTTGGCGGTGCTGTTATCCTTCTTCTCGCCGCAGCCCGCGAGCGAGAAGAGCAGCAGCACCGTCACAAAAAGCATGGCAAGACTCTGCTTCATTGCTGCATTTCTCCTTATTTCCATCTCCTGCGATACCCGGCAATAGTATGCGCACGAAACAAGAAGAAACCAGACGTAAATTTTGTCAAAACTATGCGTCGCAGACGCTGACTCGGCAAAAAGCCTCGCAGAGTTTCGCGCCCATAGGCGCGAAATAATTCTCGCCCGCAAGTGTGGAAATTGCTTGCCTGCGGCAAGCAATTTCTGCGCGCAGCGGGTGTAAAAAGCAGAAAAAGAGGACACCTTACGGTGTCCTCTTTTTTTGAGTATTTTACTTGCTCGCCTTCGCAGCCTTGAAAGCCTCGATCAGCATCGGGGTGACCTTGAACAGGTCGCCGCAGATGCCGTAGTCGGCGATCTCGAAGATCGGCGCGGTCTCATTCTTGTTGACCGCGATGATGCACTCGGACTCGCTCATACCGGCCTTGTGCTGGATGGAGCCGGAGATACCGAGGGCAACGTAGACCTTCGGGTGGACGGTCTTACCGGTCTGACCGACCTGATGGTCGGCAGTGAGCCAGCCGGAGTCGATGGCAACACGGGAGCCGCCGACAACGCCGCCGAGCACGTCAGCGAGCTCGTGCGCGAGCTTGATGCCGCCCTCGACGTCCTTGCTGATGCCGCGGCCGACGGAGACGATGTAATCGGCGCCGATCAAGTCGACGAGCTTCTTGGCAGCCTTGACAACCTCGACGACCTCGGTCTGGAGATCGGCGGCGTCGAGCTTGACGTCATACTTGGTGACCTTGACAGCCTTGGCCTTGGCCTCGTCATAGGGAGCCTTCTTCATAACGCCGGGACGGACCGTCGCCATGGAGGGACGGAAGCGCGGGCAGATGATGGTAGCCATCAGGTTACCGCCGAAGGCGGGACGGGTCATCTTCAGGTCGCGGGAGACGTCGTGGTCCTTGCCCATGACCTTCGCGGTGGCCATGCCGTCGATCTTGGCCTCAGGCAGCGTGGAAGCGCCGCGCAGGAAGTCCTTGTAGATGGGCATATCAACATCGAGGTGCGTGCAGTCGGCGCAGAGGCCGGTGTGCAGGCGTGCCGCGCAGCGGGGGCCGAGGTCACGGCCGATGTTGGTCGCGCCGATGAGGAAGGCCTCGGGCTTCATCTCGGAGATGACGTCGCAGATGACCTTGGAATAAGCGTCGGTGGTGTAGTTCTTCAGCAGGGGGTGGTCGCAGACGATGACCTCGTCGGCGCCGTAGCCGCCGATGCTCTCGGCGAGACCCTCAACATTGTCGCCCACGAGCAGACCGCAGAGCTTCACGCCCAGCTCGTCCGCCAGCTTGCGGCCTTCGGAGATCAGCTCATAGGAGGTGGACATCATCTGGCCCTGACGCTGTTCGCAGAAGACCCATACGTTCTTGAACTCTTCGATCTTGGAGGAGTCATAGTTGGGATTGGCAAGTTTCACTTCGTTACGCATCGTATTGATCTCCTTTCCTTAAATGATGTGTTTTTCGAGCAGGATACCGGCGAGCTTCTCGCAGGTAGCCATGTCGTTGCCCTCGAGCATCTGGCCGGCACCCTTCTGGGGAGGCGTGAAGGAGGTCAGGATGTTGGTCGGGGAGCCCTTGAGGCCGATGGTCGTGGCGTCGATGAGGGGGTGATCCTTCAGCGCTTCGTAATCGAGGACCTTCATGGGCTTGGCGTAGCACTCAAACACACCGGAGACGCTCATGTAACGCGGGGTATTGAGCTCCTTGATGCAGGTGATCAGGCACGGAGTCTGGGCCTTGATGGTCATGTAGCCATCCTCGAGCATACGCTTGACGGACAGGGTGTTGCCATCCTTGGTGATGTCGGCAGCGTAGGTGATCTGGGGCAGGTGCAGCTTCTCAGCGATCTGAGGACCGACCTGAGCGGTATCACCGTCGATGGCCTGACGGCCGCAGAAGACGATATCGTCCTCGTCGAGACCGATGGTGTCGATCGCGGCAGCGAGGATCTGAGAGGTGGCGTAAGTATCGGAGCCGCCGAACTCACGGGCGGAAACAAGGTAGCCATCGTCAGCGCCCATGGCCATCAGCTCGCGCAGCATACCCTCTGCCGGCGGGGGACCCATGGTGACGACGGTGACCGTGCAGCCCAGCTCGTCCTTGAGCTTGAGAGCGGCCTCAACAGCGTTCATATCATCGGGGTTGATGATGGTCTGCATGGAAGCGCGGTTCAGGGTACCATCGGGATTGACGGCAACCTTACCGGAGGTATCGGGGACCTGCTTAACGCAAACAAGAATCTTCATTATATCTTTACCTCCTTTTTTAGTTCACACCAAGATACTTGGCGACGACCATACGCTGGACCTCGGAGGTGCCCTCGTAGATCTCGGTGATCTTGGCATCGCGCATCATGCGCTCAACGGGATACTCACGGGTGTAGCCATAGCCGCCGAAGAGCTGAACAGCGCGGCGGGTGACATCGGAAGCGGTCTCGGCCGCGAAAAGCTTGGCCATGGCAGCGTCCATGGAGTAATCCTCGTGATTCTGCTTCTTCATAGCAGCAGCGTAAACGAGGTACTGGGCAGCCTGGGTGCGGGTGTGCATATCGGCCAGCTGGAACTGGGTGTTCTGGAACTGGCTCAGGCGGCGACCGAACTGGACGCGCTCCTTGGTGTACTTGACAGCCTCGTTGATGGCGCCCTCGGCAAGACCCAGAGCCTGGGAAGCAATACCGATACGGCCGCCGTCGAGGGTCTTCATGGCGATCTTGAAGCCTTCGCCTTCCTTACCGAGCAGGTTCTCCTTGGGAACGACGCAATCCTCGAAAACGAGGTCGCAGGTGGAGCTGCCGCGGATACCCATCTTCTTCTCGTGCTTACCGGTGGAGAAGCCGGGGAAGTCCTTTTCAACGATGAAGGCGGTGATGCCGTGGTTGCCCTTGCTCTTGTCGGTCATGGCGAACACGACGAAGGTGGAGGCAACGTTACCGTTGGTGATGAAGCACTTGCTGCCGTTGAGGACGTAGTCGCCGTTCTCATTCTTGACAGCGGTGGTCTGCTGGCCGGAAGCGTCGGTACCGGCGCCGGGCTCGGTCAGACCGAACGCGCCGATCTTGCGGCCGGAAAGCAGGTCGGGCAGATACTTCATCTTCTGCTCCTCGGTGCCGTTCTCAAAAATGGGAGCGCAGCACAGGGAGGTGTGGGCAGAAACGATGACAGCGGTGGTGCCGCAGACCTTTGCGAGCTCTTCCACGCACATGGCATAGCTGAGAACATCGCCGCCCGCACCGCCGTACTGCTTGGGGAAGTAAATGCCCATCATGCCGAGCTTGGCCATCTTTTCGACGGTCTCCATGGGGAAGCGCTCTTCCTCATCGAGTTCCTCAGCTAAAGGCTTGACTTCATTTTCTGCGAATTCGCGATACATTTTGCGGACCAGCAGATGTTCTTTGGACAGATGGAAATCCATAGTCTTTTGCTCCTTCACTATAAAAATAATTGGATTGTCTAATTTTTCACAAATCAGTTCCGTAATCGTAATTATATCTGTTCCGTTAAGTTTTCGCAAGGGGAACTGCATTCCTTTTCGGAATTTATCCCTTCTGCTGAATTCCCCTCTTCGATTTTGGCGCTTTCGCACGCAAAATGACGGCGTTCCGCCATTATTTGGAATCATTTCCTTTCCAAAACAGAAGGATATTGACAAAAATAAGCAAAAAAGAGGGCGATCCGGCAGGACCGCCCTCTCATAGACAGGGATGCTTGCAGTTTACTTCTTGCTGTAATCATAGAAGCCCTTGCCGGACTTCTTACCGAGCTGACCGCCGCGGACCATCTTCTTGAGCAGCAGGGCGGGACGATACTTCGGGTCGCCGGTCTCGCTGTAGAGGACGTTCATGATGGCGAGGCAGACGTCGAGACCGATGAAGTCGCCCAGAGCGAGGGGGCCCATCGGGTGGTTCGCGCCGAGCATCATGGCCTTATCGATATCCTCAACGGAGGCAACGCCGGTCTCGACCAGGCCGATGGCCTCGTTAATCATCGGGATCAGGATCTTGTTGACGACGAAGCCGGGAGCCTCGGCGACCTCAACGGGCTCCTTGCCGATCTCCTTGGAGAGGTTGTAGATGAAATCGAAGGTCTCCTGGGTGGTGTTGGCGCCGCGGATGACCTCAACAAGCTTCATGCTGGGCACGGGGTTGAAGAAGTGCATACCGATGACGGGGTGCTTGAGGCCGAGACCCATCTCGGTGACGGACAGAGAAGAGGTGTTGGTCGCAAAGACGGTGGAATCCTTGCACATGGCGTCGAGCTCGCCGAGCAGCTCGCGCTTGGTGGCCATGTTCTCGGCCACGCACTCGATGACGAGGTCGGCGTCGGCCGCAGCGGACTTCTCCTCGACGAGAATGTTGTTCAGGATGGCATCCTTGGCCTCCTCGGTCATCTTGCCCTTCTCGACGCGCTTCTGCAGGGAAGCGGCGAGCTTATCCTTGTGGCGCTGAGCGGAAGCGACGCTGGAAGCGTACATCAGGGCGGTGTGGCCCTTGGCCGCAAAGACCTGAGCGATGCCGCTGCCCATGGTACCGGCGCCGAAAACTGCAACTTTCATTTGTATATCCTCCTACAAATTAAATATAATGAAATCCTAATGGACTATCACTGATTGGTAAAGGGAGCGTGCTTGCGCTTTTCGAGGAAGGCGCCCATGCCCTCCTGCTGGTCGGCAGTCCGGAAGCAGGAGCCGAAGTTCTGCTCCTCGATCACGACCGCACGGTCGATATCGACCTGAAGGCCTTCGTTGATGGCCTTCTTGGAGGCGCGCACCGCAATGGGCGCGTTGGCCGCGATCTGACCCGCGATCTTCTCCGCCGCAGCGTAGAGCTCATCGAGCGGATAGACGGCATTGACAAGGCCGATGCGCAGCGCTTCGTCCGCTTTGATGTTGCGGGCGGTATAGATCATCTGCTTGGCCATACCGGGGCCGACCAGACGCGCAAGGCGCTGCGTGCCGCCGAAGCCCGGCGTGATGCCGAGGCCCGTTTCGGGCTGGCCGAAGACGGCGGTATCGGAGCAGATACGGAAATCGCAGCTCATGGCGAGCTCGCAGCCGCCGCCGAGCGCATAGCCGCCGACCGCCGCAATGGTCGGAACGGGCAGCGATTCGAGCTTGCGCATCACGTCGTTGCCCTGCTTGCCGAAGACTTCGCCCTCTTCCTTGCTCAGATCCTTCATCTGCGCGATATCCGCGCCGGCAACGAAGGACTTCTCGCCCGCGCCGCGCACGATGACGCAGCGAACGGTATCAAGATCGATGGCATCGAGCGCCGCGTCAAGGTCTGCAAGGACCTGAGAGTTCAGCGCGTTGAGCGCCTTTTCGCGGTCGATGACGAGGTAAGCGATATTGCCTTTGGGCTCATATTTGACAAAAGACATCGTCTGTCTCCTCCTGTTCCTTTCAACTGCTCCCTATTATATGGGTGGTCCGGGTGATTTGCAAGAGAAAAATCACTTTTTTCAAAAAAGATTCCGAAATTTCAGCCATCGTTGCAGGAAATGTTGCATTTTTAACGAACTTTCTGCTTTTCATCGCGGAACCTGTGCAAAATTTTCAAGAATGGCTTGTCTCCCGCGCACTTTTCCGATATGATAGCAGATGACTTTACGAAAAATGAGGCGTTTTTTATGCGAATGCGCAAAAAGAAAAATCTGCTCCCCCGCATGGAGCGCTGCGAAGCCTATCAGATCAAGGACCCCTACGAGCGCAAGGGCCACTGGCGCGACTTGATGCCCGAGGCGAGGGAGATCCGCGTGGAGCTCGGCTGCGGTAAGGGCCGCTTCACCGCCGAGACTGCGGCGGCCGAACCCGACGTGCTGCTCATCGCGGTCGAAAAGGTGCCCGACGCGATGGTCGTCGCCATGGAGCGCGCGGCAGGCGCGGGGCTGCACAATGTCTTCTTCATCGACATCGACGCCAATCAACTGCCCGAGATCTTTGACGCGGGCGAGGTCGACCGCATCTATGTCAACTTCTGCGACCCCTGGCCGCCCAAGCGACAGGCCAAGCGCCGCCTGACGCACGGCAATTTCTTAAAGCTCTACCGCAAGGTGCTCAAGGAAAACGGCCAGATCCACTTCAAGACCGACAACGACCCGCTCTTTGAATGGTCGATCGAGGAGATCCCGCAGTTCGGCTTTGCCCTCTCCGAGGTCACGCGCGACCTGCACGCAAACGGGCCCTGCGGCGTGATGACCGACTACGAGGCCAAGTTTTACGCCGAGGGCAAGAACATCAACCGCTGCGTCGCCACGATGCAGCCGTGGGAAGAGCCCGAGGAAGAAGAAAAGGCCGAAGAAACGGCGGAATAAGAGAAAAGGAAGGCTTTCAGCCTTCCTTTTTGCTTTCTTCCAGATACGGCGAATACATCATCACCGCGTCGTTCACCGCGACGGGTACTTCCTCAAGCAGAACGCCCTGCAAATCCAACGTCTGCCGGTAGAGCTCGTTGTGGCGGATGTAGCCGCCCCAGTACTGCGCGCGCATTTCGTGGTTGCGCTCAACGACCTCGTAGCGTTCTGCGAGTGCCGCGCTCACGCGCCACTCGCCCTCGAGGTCCGTTTCGCCAACGCGGATGCGCAGCTGATACGTCTCCTGCGTGTCGTTGCGGATCATCAGGTCGAGATAGGGGTAAAAGCAGGTCGCACCGCTGCCGAAGGGCTGCGTGCGGTTCGCGTCGGGAAAGACGTCGTAGCCATGGCGGTGGCGCTCGACGACCGTGAGCGGCGTGTGCAGCGTCATCCAGTAGATGAGGTTCGAGAGCTGGCAGAGTCCGCCGCCCGTCGCGGCCAGATACCCGCCGTTGCGCAGGATCATCCCCGGCAGATACCCCTTCCCCGCCGTCGGCTTTCCGATGAGATACCAGTAGCTCATCGTTTCACCGGGGCGCAGCAAAAGCCCGTCGAGCCGCGCACAGGCGAGGCGGAGATTCGTCACCTTGTTGCGCTGGAGCTGCATGTCGACGTCCTTGAGCCTGCGCATGAGCGGCGTATGGTGGGAAAACGCCTGATATGAAAGGTCTTCTCCGCTGCGCTCGCGCGCAAAGTGCTTCCGCATCGAAACCCATCTGAGCTTTCGCTGTGCGCTGAAATACGCGCCGCCGAGCTTCAGGCGCAGTGCGGAGCGTTTTTTCGGTTCGCGGACGGTCATATGCTTCCCTCCTCTGCTTTCTGCTTTTATAGACGCAAAACAGCGGGAAAAGGTTCCGGATATTTCTTATTTCAGACTCATCACATAAATTTGGCACGGATTCCATTCGTCCCAGAGCGTTGGGAAGACCTCGAACTCACAAAAGCCAAGGGCGAGGTAAAAGCGGTTCGTCGCGTCGTACTCGGGATATTTCCCCATCTGCACGGTCTTGACCTGTAGAAACGAGTAGCCCAGCTCCTTCGCCCGCTGCTTTGCCGCGGCAAAGAGCGCTTTGCCGACGCCACGGCGGTGGTCCTCCTGCAAAACGCCCATCACATAAAGCTCCGCCGTGTCCTTCCCCGTTTCGGCAAGATAGAGAAAGCCGATCGCCCTCTCCCCGTCAAAGGCGGCGAAAAATGGCCGGGACGCGCTCTTTTCGATGTATTCCTCGCGCGCCTCCGGAATGCCGAACCAGTCCGGCAGGGCTTCCAAAACAAGGCGCGCGATGCGCTGCTTCTCCCCCGCCGTTGCGATCTCTCTGATCTCCATGTTTGTCCTCCGTCATTTTGATAGAAAAAAGGGGTATGGCTCATGCCATACCCCTTTTTGGTGTACATTACCGCTGACCCTTGTCGTAGGGAATGCCCTCGGCCTTGGGAGCGCGGGAGCTCTTGGACGTGAACGCCAGCACGAGCAGCGTGACGATATAGGGCAGCATACGGTAGAGATGGGCGCTGATGCCGATCTCCGCCAGCATGAAAACGCCGTCGCCGTTGATGTCGATGCTCGCATAACTTGCCGCGATGCACTTGAAGAGGCCGAACAGCAGGGATGCGCCCGCGATGTTCAGCGGCTTCCAGTTGCCGAAGATCATAACAGCCAGCGCAAGGAAGCCGAAGCCCGCAACGTCGCCGTTCGAGGCACAGTTCGCAGTCGTCAGCGCATAGACGAAGCCGCCCATGCCGGCAAGTGCGCCGGAAATGGTCGTGCCCGCGTAGCGCATCTTATAGACGTTGATACCCAGCGAATCCGCCGCCTGGGGATTTTCGCCGCAGGCACGCAGACGCAGGCCGAAGCGCGTCTTATAGAGCAAAATCGACAGAATGATGAACAGCAGGATGCAGATGTAGGTTGCAAGGTAGACCTTGTTGATGAACGTCTCGCCAAGGAAGCCCAGGTCGGTGCTCTTGTCGATGCCGAGCGTGGACTTTTTGATCATAAACCAGCTCGCCGCGTCGCCCGTGAGCATCTGGAGCGTATTCTGGTTGGCAATGATGCGGATGAAGAACAGCACCAGTGCGGGAGCCATCAGGTTGAGCGCCGTGCCGCCGATGGTCTGGTCGGCGCGCAGATTGATGGACGCAAAGCTCAGAAGCAGGGAGAAGAGCGCGCCGAAGATCGCCGCGACCAGCATCGTGAGAAGCTCGACGCCCTGAAGCGCGACCCAGTTGCCGCTCTGCTTGAGGGCGAGGATGGCGTCGCTCGTCTGCAAAATGCGCACAAACCACACGCCGATGAACGCGCCGAAGACCATGATACCTTCCAGCGCCAGGTTGATGATACCGCTGCGCTCGGCAAATACGCCCGCGAGCGCCACGATCATCAGAGGGACAGCATAAATGAGCGTCTGCTGAATGAGGAATGTCATTTTGCGTCGCCTCCTTTCTCCGTTTCCGCTTGTACATCGGCCGCTGCGGGAGCTGCCGCCGGTGTGCTCTCCGCGTTGGCGTCCGCGCCGCCGTCCTTTTTCTTGCCGAGCTTGCCGATCCACATTCTGATGACCAGAGAGAAGGCGCTCAGGTAGACGATGACGGCGATGATGACGTCCGTGATGTACTCATTGTAGGCCGTCAGGTTCGTTAGCTGCAGGCCCGAGATATCGAGCATCGACATGAACAGCGAGGTGAAGATGATGCCGACGGGATTGCAGGAGGCAAGCATCGCGACCGGGATACCGTTGAAGCCGATGGCGGGGAGCGACTGGTACGTGGACCAGAAGAACTCCGTATTGCCGGAGAGGTAATAGAGCGAAGCGCCCGCCGCGCTCAGTCCGCCCGCGATGGCCATGGAGACGACGATATTGCGCTTGTCATTGATGCCGGCATAGCGCGCGGCATGGCGGTTGGCGCCGCAGGCCTTGAGCTGATAGCCGAAGGTCGTCTTGGACATCATCACGTAAACGGCGATGGCAAAGAGGACGGCGATGATAATGCCGCCGTTGACCTGCGAGCTCGGGAAGAGCTTGTCAAGGCCCATCTTCGCGGTGGCGACACCGTTGTAGGCCGTCTTATAGATGTAGCCGGTCTTGGTGGACTCGGTCACATTTTTGAAATTACTGATATCAAAGAGCCAGGTGACGAGGTTTGCCGCGATCCAGTTCGTCATGATGCAGGCGAGCACCTCGTTGATGTTGAGCAGCGCCTTGAAAAGGCCGGGGATCGCGCCCCAGATCGCACCCGCGAGCGTGCCGCCGAGGAAGGCCAGCAGCCAGATGAGCGTGGTGGACATCGTCTCGGACGGAAGGCCGAGGGCGATGGAGAGCGACACGAGCGTACCGATGAGGTACTGGCCCGGCGCGCCGATGTTGAAAAGGCCTGTTTTATACGCCATGCCGACGGAAAGTCCCGTCATGATGAGCGGCGTGGCGCGGAAGAGCATATTGCCGATGTTTGTCGGGTTGAAGCCCCACGTCAGCGTACCGGAAGCGTTGCGTCCCGTGGAGAAGAGGCCGCCGAACACGATGCGGATGCCGTCCCATGCGGAAGAGAGTGAAAGATTGGGGCTCGTGAGGCCCACGATGAGGATGACGATGCTGCCGACGGCGAGACCGATGAGGATGGAGAGGACCGAGGCCGCGACGGTCTTGAAGCCTTCGCTTTGCAGGAAGTGTTCTTTTTTCATACTGCCGTCTCCTCCTTTGCCGCGCGCTTTGCGCCGGCCATGTAAAGGCCGAGCTCTTCGACGGTGGTCTTCTTCGGGTCGAGCTCGCCGACGATCTCGCCCTCGTACATGACGAGGATGCGGTCGGAAAGGCTCATGACCTCGTCCAGCTCGAGCGAAACGAGCAGGATCGCCTTGCCGCGGTCGCGCTCGGCGACGAGCTGGCTGTGGATGAACTCGATCGCGCCGACATCAAGGCCGCGCGTGGGCTGCACGGCGACGATGAGGTCCTTATCGCGGTCGACCTCGCGGGCGATGATGGCCTTCTGCTGGTTGCCGCCGGACATGGAGCGGGCGCGGGTGATGGGGCCCTGACCGCTGCGCACGTCGAACTTTTGGATGAGCTCCTCGGCGTAGTCGCGCACGGCCTTGTTGTTGATGAAGCCGTGGTTTTCAAAGCGCGGCTCGTTGAAGCGCTGGAGCACCATGTTCTGCTCGAGCGTGAAGTCGAGCACGAGACCGTGCTTGTGGCGGTCCTCGGGAATGTGGCTCATATGCTCGCCGCGATGACGGATGGAGGCATGGGAAATATCCTTGCCGCAGAGGGTGATCGTGCCGGAGGACGGCTTGTCAAGACCCGTCAGGCCGTAGACAAGCTCGGTCTGGCCGTTGCCGTCGATACCGGCGATGCAGACGATCTCGCCCGCGCGGACGTTGAACGAAACGTCGTTCACGGCGTTGCGCTTCTGCACGTGGGAGTGGACGCAGAGGTGGTCGACCTTCAGCACCTCGCCCGCGGGCTTGGCCTCGTCCTTCGTGACCTCGAGCTGCACGGGACGGCCGACCATCATGTTAGACAGCTCCTGCTTGGTGGTCTCGCTCGTGTTGACCGTGCCGATGTACTTGCCCTTGCGCAGAACGCTCACGCGGTCGGAGACCTCCATGATCTCGTTGAGCTTGTGGGAGATGAAGAGGATGGATTTGCCTTCGCGGGCAAACTCCTTCATCGTGGCCATGAGCTCTTCGATCTCCTGCGGGGTGAGCACCGCGGTCGGCTCGTCGAAGATGAGAATTTCGTTGTCGCGATACAGCATCTTCAGAATTTCGACGCGCTGCTGCATACCAACCGTGATATCCTCGACCTTGGCGTCAAGGTCGACATTCAGGCCGTAGCGCTTCGAGATCTCCTCGACCTTTTTGCGCGCCTCTTTTTTCTGCAAAAAGCCGCACTTCGTCGTCTCCGCGCCGAGGATGATATTGTCAAGCACGGTGAACACATCCACCAGCTTGAAGTGCTGGTGCACCATGCCGATGCCGAGCGCGGTGGCGTCGTTCGGGTCCTTGATGGACACGACCTCGCCATCCTTCTTGATGACGCCCTCCTCCGGCTGGTAAAGGCCGAACAAAACCGACATCAGGGTCGATTTGCCCGCGCCGTTTTCACCGAGCAGGGCATGGATCTCACCCTTTTTGAGCTGTAAGGTGATGTTGTCGTTGGCGATAATACCGGGGAATTTCTTCGTGATGTTCAGCATTTCGATGGCATACTGATTCTCCAAGCTTTTCGCCCTCCTTCCGTTTTGATGGCCCGCACGCGCTGCGCTGCGAGGACGGAAACCATAGTTATGGTATACTATATCACGTTTCTCCATGAAAAGCAAAAGGTTTTCTCATATCCCCGGGCGAAAGAATGCAAAAAAAGGACGGAGAGCTTACGCTCTCCGTCTTTTTTATGTGGTTGTGGTAAGATCAGCCGCCGATGTAGTTGACGTTGACGTTAGTCAGACCGCCCTCAGCGGGGTTGGCCATCTCGGAGTTGTTGTCGATGGTGATGTCACCGTTGAGAACCTGCTGGAAGAGATCCTCATAGTCGGCAACGGTGAAGTTCTCCATGGACCAGGTAGCGGTCGGCAGGCCGACAGCATTCTCGGCAACGCCGAGGGAGGTGGCAGCATTGCCGATCTCGTCCCAGGTGCCGTCGTAGACCTTGGCGATGGCCCAGGAGGCAGCGTCGCTCAGGCCCTTCATGGCGGAGGTCACAACAGTCTCGGACTCGCTGGACTGGTCGACGTCGACGCCGACGACCTTGCCGTCCTCAGCGGAAGCGGCAGCAGCAACGGACTGGAACATGGAACCGCCGCAGGCGAAGACGATCTCAGTGCCGTTGGAGTACCAGCCGGAGACCATGGTCTGCAGCTCGGGAGAAGCCTGGAAGGAAGCACCGTACTCCCAGGAGTAGTTCAGGTCGACGGTCTTATCCATTTCCTTGGCAGCATCGTTCGCGCCCTGAGCAAAGCCCCAGCCGTAACGGATGCAAGCGGGGTTGGTACCGCCGCCGCCGCCGGTGAAGCCGAGCTTCTCATAGCCTTCCTTGACGACAGCGTAACCGGCGAAGTAGCCGCACTGCTCTTCGTTGAAGGCGATGCCCGCAACGTTGTCAAGGCCGAGGGACCAACCGTCGATGAAGACGAACTTGGTGTCAGTGAATTCCTTAGCAGCCTTCTCGAGGGCAGCGCCCTGCATGAAGCCGGCGCAGACGATGACCTTGGCGCCGCCGTCCACGGCAGCCTTCATAGCGTCGTAGCGGTCGTCATCGGTGGCCTGATCGCCGTTGGCGGGCTGATAGTACTTGTAGCTCAGGCCGTTGTTGGCAGCATAGAGCTTCACGCCGTCGAAAGTGCCCTGGTTGAAGGACTTATCCTTCAGCTGGCCAACGTCGGTGACGAAAGCGACTTCATACTTGCCGTCCTCGGACGTCATGTTGTCCTCGATGTCATCGGGGTTGGTGTAAGTGACGGTCGCGCCCTGCTGATCGTCGGTGTTGTTGTCCTGGTTGTCGTCGGTCTTCTTATCGCCGCAGGCAACGAGGGAGAGCACCATAACGAGAGCAAGAAGCATTGCAAAAAACTTCTTCATTCTTCTATCCTTCCTTATTTTCCCAGTGGACGGTCCCCCGTCCTCCGGTTTATTTTGAAGTGCTGACGCACTTCGTCTGACAGTATAGCAAAAGCAAAAGGGAGAATCAAGAGCGATTCTCCCTCATTTTACTTTTTTTGTGATAATTGATGGGATTCTTTACAAAAAGTCCACACTTTTTACACGTCATATCCTCAATCGAGTTTGAGGTCTCCATCCTTGACCCAACCAAAACGGCGGCAGACCATATTGATGAGCGGGGCGAGGATGGCGGGCAGCACGATGGCGACGAGCACAAGGCCCAGCCAGTCAAAGCCCGTGGGCGCCATCGCCGCTGCGCCCTTGGCGATGGCCTCCTCGCTCGGGGCGAGCCAGCCCGTCCACACGCCGATGGGTCCGCAGAGACCGCAGGTGCCCATGCCGGAGTTGATGGGCGCGCCGTTCATCTCAAGATGGAACACGCAAGTGGCGATGGGGCCGGTGATGGCGGAGGCGAGCGTCGGCGCGATCCACACGCGGGGATTGCGGACGATGTTGGGCATCTGGAGCATGGAGGTGCCGAGGCCCTGAGAGACAAGGCCGCCCCAGCGGTTTTCCTTGAAGCTCATCACGGCAAAGCCGACCATCTGCGCGCAGCAGCCCGCAACGGCCGCGCCGCCGGCAAGACCCGTAAGGCCCAGCACCGAGCAGATGGCGGCAGAAGAGATCGGCAGCGTGAGCGCGACGCCGACAAGGACGGAGACGGCAATGCCCATCCAGAACGGCTGGAGCTTGGTCGCGTTGTCGATGACGATGCCGAAGGCCGAAGCCGCCGTGCCGATGGGCGGCGCGATCCACTTGGCGAGCGCCACGCCGACCAAGATCGTCACAGCGGGCGTGACGAGAATGTCGATCTTCGTCTCCTTGCTCACGGCCTTGCCGCACTCGGCGGCGACGACGGCAATGATGAGAACGGCAAGCGGGCCGCCCGCGCCGCCCTCGGCGTTCGCCGCATAGCCCACCGCCGCGAGGGAGAAGAGCACCATCGGGTCAGCCTTGAGCGCGTAGCCGATGGCAACGGCCATCGCAGGGCCGGAGACGGACATTGCATACGTGCCGATATCCGTCAAAAACGGGACGCCGAGCTGTGCGCCGAGCGTCTTGATGATCGTGCCGATGAGCAGCGAGCAGAAGAGGCCCTGCGCCATCGCGCCGAGCGCGTCGATGCCGTAGCGCTTGGCCGAAACTTCAATGTTTTTGCGTTTGCAGAACGCTTTGAATTTTTCCATGATATCCTCACAGCCTAAAAAAATAGTGTCACGGACGACGTGTCTTGACACGTGTCCATGACACTATAATCGCTTGTCGCAGGATTGTCAACCCTTAATTTCCGCTTTCCTCCAATAAAAGCCCATGCGCGCACAGCGCATCCTTCGTGCGCTCGAAGGATGCCTCGTCGGGGCAAAGGAGCGTATGGAGGTGGATGCCGTCAGTCAGGCGGGAGAGCGGCTCTGCATTCCTGCACCGCTCGATGAACTGCCCGACCTCGTAGCGGCTGGCAATTTGCAGCGGGCCGGTGAGCTGCCCGTACACCGGGTGGTCAACGATCACGTCGATCACCGTGCAGCCGTTGTCGACGATCGTGTTGAGCTCAGTTTCCATCTGCTGCGGCGTGTGCTTCACGGCGATCTGGCGAAGAAGGCCGTGTGCCTCCTTCGGCGTCACATAGCCGCGCGGGGTCGCGAGGATCTCCTCGCCGGAGGAACGCAGAAGCGCGATGTCGCCCACGATGATCTGCCGGGAAACGGAGAATTTCTCCGCCAGCGCAGAGGCGCTGATAGGTCCGTCTGCCGCGCGCAGGATGCTCGCGATAGCTTTGCGCCGCTCGTCAGAATGCACTTGCTCTCCCTCCCTTTTTCGCGTCAAAACGCCGGATTTCGATTATCTTTCGTATAATTCATAGGAAAAATTACATTTTGTTGTCATATTTTGCCAATTTAATACTCAAAGCAGCTGCCGCCGACAAACTCGCGCACGATGGAATCGAGCGGCACATAGTCGGTCCGAAGCGGCGGCACGGAGTTGACAACGTCGAAGAGGTCGCTCAGCCCGTGCTCTGCGATAAAGGTATCGTCCAGCTGGCTGTAGAACTCCGGAATGTCCTTGAGGTAGCGCGCGAGGATGCACGGCTCATAGTCGTGGAAGGTGTCAATGTGGATGCTCGCGTTGGGCTTATTGGGCATGATGTAGTTCTGCTCGCCGCGATCGACGCTCTCGGCGCGCTCGACCGTCTGGCGCAGGGAATGGCCGCGGCCCTGATAGTCGCGGATCATGCGGCGCGCCACGCGCAGCTGCTCGGGACGAACGATGCGGTCCTTCTCGGTGATGATGCGCGTGCGCGGGGCGACGTAAACGCCCGTGGCCTCGCCCTTGAGCTCATCAAAGATGAGGGGGTTGAGCATGTGGATGCCCTCGGCGATGATGATGGCATCCTTATCGCCCTGCATGGGCTTGTAGCCGCCGACGATGCCGTCCTTAAAGTTGTAGACCGGCAGCTTGACGAGCTCGCCGTCCATCAGGCGGTGGATATCGTCGATGAGCCACTGGCGGTTCACGCAGTAGGGCGACTCCCAGTCGCTCGCCTCGGGCGGGCGCTGATCAAGCGGGAGAAAAAAGTTGTCCATGCTGAGCATACACACCTTCACGCCGAGGTTTTCGAGGTATTCGCGCAGGCGCATGGCGGTCGTCGTCTTGCCCGAGCCGCTCGGCCCCGTCAGGCAGACGATGGGCTTCTGGCGCTTATTCATCAGGATGCTCGCCGCGGCGGAGCTGATCTTATCGTGGAAGACCTCCTCGCAGCGCAGGACAAAGCGGGTATCGTCCCGCATATTCGTCACAATATTTTCAATGTCAATAACACGCATGGCGTGACATCTCCTTTTTTCGCAGATTTAGAGCGCGGCCATCTTTACGGCCGTTTCGAGCGCAAGCTTCATCATATTGGTGAAGCCCGTCTGCCGCTGCTCGGGCGAGAGTTCCTCGCCGGTGACGATGTTGTCGGAAATGGAGCAGATGGCAAGGCCGCGCTTTTTCGTATAGGCGGCGTTGCAGTAGAGGGCGGCGGCCTCCATCTCGATGGCGAGCACGCCCATCTCCGCCCACTTGAGGGAGGAGGCGGAGGCATCGTAAAACGTATCGGAGGAATAGAGGTTGCCGACGGGCATTTCGAGCCCCAGTTCCTTTGCCGACTGCACGGCGGCGGAGAGGAGCGCAAAGTCCGCGATGGGGGCGAACGTCCCGCCAAGGCCGTACTGCGCGGCGTAATTGGAGTTGGTGCACGCGCCCATGCCCGCGACGATGCTGCCAAGCTTCAGCTCCTTCTGAAGGGCGCCCGCCGAGCCGACGCGGATGATATTGTCCACATCGTACTGCGTAAAGAGCTCATAGGAATAGATGCCGATGGACGGCATCCCCATGCCGCTGGCCATCACGCTGACGGGCACGCCCTTGTAAGCCCCCGTATAGCCCTGCACGCCGCGGACATTGTTGACGAGCCGCGGCTCATCCAAAAATGTTTCAGCGATGAACTTCGCGCGCAGCGGGTCGCCGGGCATCAGGACAGTCTTGGCAAAATCGCCTTTTACGGCGCTGTTGTGCGGAGTCGGCATAGAAAAGCCCTCCTCTTTCTCAGAATTGGCCCTTGGCCTCGAGTTCCTTCACCGCCTTGACGATGCGGGAGGTGCCGAGACGATCGGCGCCGAGGTTCAGGAAGTCCTCGGCATCCTGTAAGCTGCCGATGCCGCCGGCGGCCTTGACCTTCTTGCCGCCCGTCATGTGCTTCACCATGAGGGCAACGTCCTCGCGGGTTGCGCCGCCGCCGGCAAAGCCCGTGGATGTCTTGATATAGTCGGCGTGGGAGTTGGAGACGACCTCGCAGAGCTTGATCTTCTCTTCGTCGGTGAGCAGGCAGGTCTCGATGATGACCTTTAAGATGTTGCCGTGGCAGGAGATTTTCACAGAGTTGATCTCCTGAAGGATCTTGTCGTACTGGCCCTCCTTGACCCAGCCGAGGTTGATGACCATGTCGATCTCGGTCGCGCCGTCGGCGATGGCGGACTCTGCCTCCATGCACTTGATGCCGCTGGGCGTATAGCCGTTGGGGAAGCCGATGACCGTGCAGATGGGCAGCTGGCCGAAGCCGAAGTGCTGCTGCTCGGCAACATAGTGCGCAGCGTGGTTGACAAAGGTCTGCGGGATGCAGACGCTCGCGCAGCCGTACTTGATGCCGTCGTCGCAGATCTCCTTGATGTCCTCCCAGGTCGCGGTCTGCTTGAGGAGGGTATGGTCCACGTGCTTGAGAATTTCCTTAACGTCCATGTTTCTCTTCTTCCTTTCTATGTTTGAAAGCATATCGTATGCGAAAAATCAGTTTATTTTAGCACGCATCCGCCGTTTTGTCCACGGCGCGATGCAAAAAGCTCCTTCACAGTGTACTGCCGTAATACTCCGTCATCGCGCGGATGAGGGATTCATAGTCCCGCACGCCGGCAGTCTCCCACGCGGAGTGCATTGCGAGCTGAGGAAGGCCGATGTCCACGGTGCTCACCGGCACGAGCGTATCGGAGATCGAGCCGAGCGTCGAGCCGCCGGGGAGGTCGGAGCGGTTGGACATGACCTGCGTGGGAACGCCCGCCGCCTCGCACACGGAGCGGAAAATCGCACAGGAGCGGCCGTCGGTCGCGTAGCGCTGGTTTGCGTTGAACTTGATGACGACACCCTCGTTCATGTAGGGGCAGTTGTCGGGGTCGGCGTACTCACCGTGGTTGGGGTGCTGGGCGTGCGCGTTGTCCGCCGAGACAAGGAAACTGCGCGCGAGCATCATCTGAAGCTCCTGCTCGTCCTTGCCGAGGCAGAGGGCGATGCGGCGCAGTGTGTCGCGCAGGAACGTCGAGCCTGCGCCCTGTTTGGTCGCAGAGCCGACCTCTTCGTTATCGAAAATGCAGCAGACGGCGATGTTCTCGCTCTCTTTTGCATTGAGCAGACCCTCAAGGCAGCCGCAGGCGCACTCCAGGTCGTCAAGCTTGGGCGAGAGGATGTATTCCTCATTCTCGCCGAGCAGCGTCCCCTCGCCGCGGCAATAGAGGAAGAGGTCGCTGCCGAGGATGTCGCTCTCCGCAACGCCCGCAGCCTTAGCAACGATAGGCAGGATGCCGCCGCTCTCTTTGCCGCCGAGCAGCGGCAGCGTGTCGACATTCGCCATGTACTTCATGCCGTCGTTCGCCGTGCGGTTCATGTGGATGGCTACATTGGGGATCACGAGCAGGTCGCGCTTGACGCTCACGAGTCTTTCCCCGATCCCGCCGTTTTCGCGCACGAAGATGCGCCCCGCGACGGAGAGCGGACGGTCGAACCACGTCGACATCAGCATCCCGCCGTATTTTTCAGTCGAGAGCCGGACATAATGCGCATCGCGGCGGTCGGGACGCTCCTTTAAGCGGAACGTCGGCGAATCGGAGTGCGCCGCCGCCATCGCAAAGCCGCCCGTGAGCGTCTCCGGCACGCGGAAGGCGATGGTGCTCGAGCTGTTGCGCTGGACAAAATAGCGTTTGCCCGGCGCAAGCGTCCATCTCTCACGCTCGGAAAGCTCGGTGTAGCCGTTCTTGAGAAGCTTCCCTCGAATGTTCTCGGTCACATGGTAGCAGGTGGGGCTGTTTTTGATAAAATGCAGCAGTTCTCTTGCCGGTGTAGGGTCCATGGTGTCTTCCTCCGCAGTCTCTTGATCTTGTGCCTGACAGTATAGCACAGAGGGCATTTCCCCGCAAGGCGGCACTTTACCTTGCTTGCACAAAAACGGTCGTTTTCCCGCATTTTTTCAACGCAGCCGGATTTTTTGTTGCTTATTTTCCGCGCAGGACTTATAATCAGCATACGCCTTGCCGCCGCTCCCGCGCTGCGCGGGGCAAGCATTACGCCTCTCTCCGGCGCGCCCTGCCGCCCCGGTGCCGCCCGTCCCCCTATTTTGAAGGAGGTCTTTCCCCTTTATGAACAACGCTTCTTCTCCCGCGCCGCAGCCGGCCGCCAAGCTCTGGACGCGGGATTTTACCATCATCACGCTCGGCAGCGTGATCTCGATGCTGGGCAATTCGATGTCCGGCTTCGCGCTGAGCCTTCTTGTGCTCGACTACACGGGCTCCAACCTGCTCTATGCCATTTATATTGCGACCTTTACCCTGCCGCAGATCGTCATGCCAATCTTCTCCGGCGCGATCCTCGACCGCTTTTCGCGCAAGAAGACCATCTACACGCTGGACTTTCTTTCCTCGGGTGTCTATCTGATCGCCGCGCTGATCTTGAGCAGGGGATGGTTCAGCTTCCCGATGCTGGCGGTCTTCTGCTTCATCATCGGCTCGATCAACAGCGTTTACTATGTCGCCTACGACAGCTTCTACCCGCTGCTGATCTCCGAGGGCAACTACTCCAAGGCCTATTCCATCGCCAGTGTGCTCGAGACGCTCTCGGCGCTCATCATCCCCATCGCGACGTACTTCTATAATCTTGTCGGCATCGCGCCGCTGCTCGGCATCAACGCGCTGTGCTTCTTCCTCGCCGCCTCAGCCGAAACACAGATCCGCGCCGAAGAACACTACATCGAAAGGCAGCGCGCCGCGCTTGCGCAGGAGGCAGAATGTGCCTCCGGCCGCCGGCTCCTGCGCGACATTAAGGAGGGCTTTCGCTACCTTCTGAGCGAAAAGGGGCTTCTCTGCGTTGCAATCTACTTTGCGGTCAGCTCGCTTGCCAACGGCGCATCAAGCGTCATCACGCTGCCGTATTTCAAATCGACCTTTGATAACGGCGAATACATCTATATGCTCGTCTGGGGCATGGCGATCTTCGGCCGCGCCATCGGCGGCGGCATCCACTATAAGATGAGTCTCCCCGTGCAGAAGAAGTATTCCATCGCGCTCACGGTCTACGTCATCATCTCGCTGTGTGAGGGCTTTTACCTTTACTGCCCGCTGCCGGTGATGATGGTCTCGTGCTTCCTCACGGGCATTCTGGGTGTGACAAGCTACACCATCCGCATCTCCGCCACGCAGAGCTACGTGCCCGATGAGAAAAAGGGCCGCTTCAATGGCGCGTTCAATATGCTCAACACCGTCGGCAGCTTTGCAGGCAACCTGATCGCGGGCGCGCTGACGGCTTTTCTCCCCGCACGCGGCGTGCTGACGGGCTTCATGCTCGTCACCGCGGCAGCGGCGGTCGTTGTCATCGGCGGCGGACGCAAAGCCGTCTCCGCCATTTACAACCGCCAGCAGTAACGCCCGATCACAGCAATAAAAATTTGATGGAGGAAACAACATGAAATTTTCCGAAATGACCTACACCCGCCCCGATCCCGAGAAAGCCAAGCAGCACCTCAGGGAGTTGACCGAGCAGCTCAAATCCGCCAAGAGCTACGAGGCGGCCCGCGAGGTCTTTCTCGCCCAGCAGGAGCAGGCCAAGCACATCTCCACCGCCTCGACGCTTGCGAGCGTCCGCCACTCGATCGACACGCGCGACACCTTCTACGATGCGGAGGAAAAGTTCTGGAACAGCTTCTTCCCCGAGCTGGAGGAGTACAATCAGGCGTGGACGAAGGCGATGCTCGAAAGCCCGTTCCGCGCGGAATTTGCCGAGGAGTTCGGCGATCTGATGTTCGTCAACGCAGAACTCGCGCGCAAGACCTTCTCCCCCGAGATCATCCCCGAGATGCAGCAGGAGAACGAGCTGACGCAGGAGTATGAAAAGCTGCTCGCCTCGGCGCAGATCCCCTTCGAGGGCAAGGTCTACACGCTCTCCCAGCTCTCCCCCTTCAAGACCGACGCCGACGATGCGCGCCGCCTGGCTGCCTGGAAAGCCGAGGGACAGTGGTACAGGGACAATCAGGCAAAGTTCGACGAGCTCTACGACAAGCTCGTGAAGCTGCGCGACGCGATGGGCAAAAAGCTCGGCTACGAGGGCTACACCACGCTCGGCTACTACCGTATGTGCCGCAACTGCTACACGAAGGAAGACGTTGAGAAGTTCCGCGCGGCGGTCGTGAAGTATCTCGTGCCTGTGGCCGACAAGGTCTACCGCGAGCAGGCCAAGCGCCTCGGCAAGAGCTATCCCATGAGCTTTGCCGACAACGCGCTCGAGTTCCGCTCCGGCAACCCCCGTCCCGTCGGCAGGCCCGATGAGATCCTCGCCCAGGGCATGAAGTTCTACAGCGAGCTCTCCCCCGAGACGGAGGAATTCTTCAAGACCATGCTCGACAATGAGCTGCTCGACGTGCTCTCCACTGAGGGCAAGCAGGCGGGCGGCTACTGCACGAGCATCATGGACTATGAGGTTCCCTTCATCTTTGCAAACTTCAACGGCACGCAGCACGACGTTGAGGTCGTGACGCACGAGGCCGGTCACGCCTTTGAAGCGTGGACGAACCGCAAGCGCATCCCCGTGGACTACATCTGGCCGAGCCTTGAGGCCTGCGAGGTCCATTCGATGTCGATGGAGTTCTTCGCCGAGCCGTGGGCGGACGGCTTCTTCGGCGGCGACGCCAAGAAGTTCCTTTACAGCCACCTCTCCGGCGCGCTGACCTTCATCCCCTACGGCACGATGGTCGACCATTTCCAGCACATCGTCTACGAAAAGCCGGAGATGACGCCCGCGGAGCGCCACGCCGTGTGGAAGGAGCTGCTCGGCGTCTATATGCCGTGGATGAAGCTCGACGGCGAGATCCCGTTCTACTCCGAGGGCATGGGCTGGCAGCGCCAGCACCACATTTATTCGAGTCCCTTCTATTATATTGATTACTGTCTTGCCCAGACCGTGTCGCTCGAATTCTGGGCGATGATCCGCAAGGATATGAAAAACGCCTGGCAGCACTACATGGCCTACACCGTGCAGGGCGGCAGCCGGACGTTCACCGACCTTCTCAAAAACGCCGGTCTCGAAAGCCCGTTTGACGAAAGCTGTCTGCGCGGCGTATGCGCCGAGGCGGAAAAGGCGCTCAACGACTTTGACCTCACGGGCATCGAGTGATGGCAAAGAAACGCGGAAAACGCGGCGAAAACTCGTATCTCAACGATTTTCACCCCAACCTTGCAGGCGAATATATCTACGACGGCGCGCTCTATGCCTGTCAGTCGGACCCCGTCACGCAGAAAAAAAGCCGGCGCAGGCTCTGGGGCTGTACGGCCCTGCTGCTCCTTGCGGCGCTTCTGAGCGGCAGCATCCCCGCACCGGGGATGCAGAACTGCTTTTACGTCATCCTGCCGTTTCTTGGCGAGCTGATCGCGGCGGTCAGCGTTGTGTGGGCCGTCGTCAAGCTCGGACGCGACTGGAGCGCCGTGCGCGAATATGTTTACGAGCGCACGGTCCCGGCCCTTCCGGGGCGCGCGCTGTGCGCCGCCGTCTTCGCCGCGGCCGGCATTTTGTGCGAGCTGCTCTATCTTGCACTGTCCGGCCACGGCGGGCAGCTTTTCTCCGCCTTACTTTTTGTTATGTTAAAAGTACTGTCTCTCATTTGCGCACTGACCATACGACGTAAGTTAAAGTGCTTGAATTGGGCGAAAGTGCCAAAATGTGAAAACCAGTAAAATTTTACTCTGTACATCGGTGTGTGATCTGTGCTACAATAAGAAAAATTTTATACATCTTTTTTCTATGTACAGGTGTCCATAAAGGGCGTACGCCCTTTTCCGCGCGATCTCGCGCGGGCGCTGTGTTGTGCTGTACGGGCCACGGCCCGTTTTAGCAAAATAATAAAAAGGAGTAGATTCAATGAAAAGAGCACTTGCACTGATCCTTTCTCTGGTTATGTGCCTCGGTCTTCTCGCCGGCTGCGGCGACAAGAATACGGGCGATCAGACGAAGGACGAAACCACGCCGTTGGTCGTCGGCTATGCCCCGTTCAACGAAAAGTTCTCCCCCTTCTTCTCTGAGACCGAGTATGACCAGGATGTCTGGCTCATGACCTCTGTCGCCCTGCTGAACAATGGCCGTCAGGGTGAAATGATCATGAACGGCATCGAGGGCGAGACCTACAGCTACAACGGTACCGACTATACTTACTATGGCCCCGCCGACTGCGAGATCGTTGAGAACGCTGACGGCACCGTCGACTACAACTTCAAGCTGCGCGAGGACATCACCTTCTCCGACGGCGAAAAGATGACCATCGACGACGTCATCTTCTCCATGTACGTCCTCTGCGACCCCACCTATGACGGCAACTCCACGCTGTATGCCGTGCCCATTCAGGGTATGGAGGCCTACCGCTCCGGTATGACCACGCTGTCCAAGGCGCTCGCCGCGGCCGGCCGCGACAACACCGACTTCACCTACTGGACCGAAGAGCAGCAGACCAAGTTCTGGGATAACTTCGACAAGGGTCTCGTTCCCTTCGCCCAGGGCATTGTTGACGCCTGCGTTGAGGCCGGTGCCGCCGCTGAGGGCGACGTCGCTGCCGCCGGTGCCGCCTGGGGCTTCTCCGGTGAATCCACCACCGTGGAGGAGTTCGCCATGGAGATCGGCAACCAGTACGCCTGGTCCTTCTCCGCTATGGAAAAGGAGGTCGGCAACTCCGACAAGCTGGTCGATCTGATGGACGAGGACGTCTACAATGACTATCCCACCACCGGCGTCAAGACCGGCGAGTCCGCCGCCAACATCTCCGGCATCAAGAAGACCGGCGACTACAGCATGACCGTCACCCTCGACAAGGTCGATGCCACCGCCATCTATCAGCTCGGCGTGACCATCGCCCCGATGCACTACTACGGCGATCCCTCCCTCTATGACTACGACAACAACAGCTTCGGCTTCACCAAGGGCGATCTGAGCTCCGTCCGCGCCAAGACCACCCAGCCCATGGGCGCCGGCCCCTATAAGTTCCTCAAGTTCGAGGACGGCGTTGTCTACTTCGAGGCCAACGACAGCTACTATCTCGGCGCGCCCAAGACCAAGTACCTCAACTTCCAGCAGTGCCTGAGCGATGACGACAAGCTCAACGGCGTCATCACCGGCACCATCGACATTGCCGACCCCTCCTTCTCCAACGACACCGTTGACGCCATCACCAAGGCCAACGGCGGCGAGCTGGACGGCGATAAGATCACGACCGATACCGTCGATAACCTCGGCTACGGCTACCTCGGCATCAGCTCTGCCTGCGTGAACGTCGGCGGCGAGCCGGGCAGCGAGGCTTCCAAGGACCTGCGCAAGGCCTTCGCCACCGTCTTCGCTGTTTACCGCAACGTCGCCATCGAGTCCTACTATGGCGAGCGCGCGAGCGTCATCAACTACCCCATCTCCAACACCTCCTGGGCCGCTCCCCAGCCCACGGACGACGGCTACAAGGTCGCCTTCTCCGTTGACGTGAACGGCAACGACATCTACACCTCCGACATGACCGCTGAGCAGCGCTACGACGCCGCTCTGCAGGCTGCCCTCGGCTACTTCGAGGCTGCCGGCTACACGGTCGAGGATGGCAAGCTGACCGCGGCTCCCGCCGGTGCCAAGCTCGAGTACGAGGTCCAGATCCCCGCTGACGGTTCCGGTGACCACCCCTCCTTCATGATGATCTCCGAGGCCTCCAAGGCTCTCGCCACGATCGGCATGAACCTCATCGTCACCGACCTGAGCGACTCCTCCGGCCTGTGGGACGGCATTGACGCCCGCCAGGTCGATATGTGGTGCGCCGCTTGGAGTGCCACCATTGACCCGGATATGTACCAGATCTACTACTCCGACGTTGCCGACCACAATGGCGACCCCGGCGTTGGCAAGAACCCGTACGGCGGTCCCCTCCAGGGCGGCTCCAACAAGATGTACTGCATCGCCGACGCTAAGCTCGACGACCTGATCATGGACGCCCGCGAGTCCCTCGACCAGAGCTACCGCAAGACCATGTATAAGGCCTGCCTCGACATCGTTGTCGACTGGGCGGTCGAGGTCCCCGTCTATCAGCGCCAGAACGCGATCATCTTCTCCACCGAGCGCGTCAACATGAGCACCGTGACCCCCGATATCACCACCTTCTACAAGTGGCACAGCGAGATCGAGAAGGTCGAGCTCAACTGATTTCCCACCGGCCTTCTTTCGGGTCCATGACCTGAACCACACGAGCAGCCCGGCGGTCTTCACCGGCCGTCGGGCTGCCCCGACTGCGCGGCAAGGAGCGCTTCTGACCGCAGGAGCGCCGCTTGATGTGCAGCAGGATATGAGAGAGATAGCAAATGAGAGCAGCACATCAGAACGGAGGTAATTTGCTTGCGAAAATACATAGTAAAACGAATTTTGATTTCCATTGTGATCCTCTTCTTTGTGGGATTCATTATCTATGCGCTGATGCGCTGCCTGCCCTCCTCGTTCATCGAGAACATGGCGCGCCAGAAGTCCATGCAGCCGGGCTCGAAGAGCTTTGACGAGTGGATGGCGCAGCTCAACGCCATGTACAACATGGACAAGAGCATCATTCCCGGTTACTTCTCCTGGCTCGGCACCGCCATCCGCGGCGAGTTCGGCGACAGCTGGCTCTACACCGTGCCGGTGCTTGAAAAGTTCAACGACTGCGTGTGGCTCTCCTTCGTGATGGGCGGCATCGCCTTCATCCTCGAGATCCTCATCGCCGTCCCCCTCGGCGTCATCGCCGCGACGAAGCAGTACAGCAAGGCCGACTACACGATCTCTATCATCGCGCTGGCCGGTATCTCGCTGCCGACGTTCTTCTTTGCGTCGCTCTTAAAGCTCGTCTTCTCCGTCAAGCTCGGCTGGTTTGATCTGTTCGGCCTCGTGGGGCGCAACTACAACCAGCTCAGCGCGTGGGGCCAGGTCATGGATAAGGCGAACCATCTTGTGCTGCCGATCATCACGCTGGTCGTCATCAGCACGGGTTCTCTCATGCGCTACACCCGCACGAATATGCTCGAGGTGCTCAACGCAGACTATATCCGCACCGCACGCGCCAAGGGCCTTTCCGAAAAGAAGGTCGTCTATCACCACGCCTTCCGCAACACCCTCATCCCGCTGGTCACCATCATCGGCGGCAGCCTGCCGGGTCTGTTCTCCGGCGCGCTGATCACGGAGACCCTCTTCGCCATCCCCGGCATCGGCTACACCTCTTATCAGGCGATGGTCGGCGGCGATATCCCGTTCTCCATGTTTTATCTCGTGTTCCTGTCGGTGCTGACGCTGCTTGGTAACCTCATCTCCGACATTCTGTACGCCGTGGTCGACCCGCGCGTGCGCATCGCTTAAGAAAGGGGGAAGATCATGAGCGTTTTTGATTACGATAAAAACCGGGATAACCGGAAGCCTTTCCACGCTTCCGGTATGGCGGAGAACGCCGCCAGGCGCGCGACGGATGACAATCAGGACAAGTACGCCAAGCAGGACAATACCCCCTCCGGCGGCAATGGGGAACACTATTCCCTCAACGATGACCGCCGCGTCAAGGTCCTCTCTCCGGGTGCGCTCGTCGCCAAGCGTTTTTTCCGCAACCGCCTCGCGGTCGTCGGCCTGAGCATCCTCATTTTCATGTTCGTCTTTTCGTTCATCGGCGGTCTCCTCTCCCCTTACGGCGAGGATGAATTCTTCTACCGCGACGATCAGATCAACAAGGAGTTCGCCGTTGTGACGGAAAACAGCGATTTCCGCTACATGGCCAAGGACTCCGCCCTGTTCGGCTCGCCCGTGCAGGCGCAGACCATGCTCGCCATCCAGAAGAGCAGCGAGACCTTCTCCTATGGCGGCAACAGCTACACCCTCACGCCCGAGGGCACGGATTTCTACTCCGTCTCCTCCGGCGGCAAGGTCGTCGGCATCGCGTACAAGGACGTCGTCAGCTCCTCGACCGAGGGGCAGGCGCTGAGCTTTGAGTTCGTCTATGCCGCGCTCAGATCCCACGCCGCGCTCGAGCAGGAGCTCGAGAACGAGGCCGCGCAGGAGACTGCCGGTGCCTCCGAAGCGACCGGCGCCACCGACGATGCGCCCGCCGATACCGCAGAGCCCGTCGAGCCCGACGCTCCCGCCGTCAAGACCTTCACGGTCGACGGCATTGCGTACACCATTGACGAAGACGGCGGCGTGCTGCAGGGCGACAAGGAGGTCGCCTACATCAGCCGCTACATCGTGCAGGCCATTATGCCCGATATCTTCCTCTCCCGCGACTTTAAGGAAAAGCTGATCGACACCATCGCCGCCGGTGAGACCAAGTTCACCTATACCGACGAGTCCCTGATCCTTGACGACGAGGCCGACGCCGCTCTCGACAGCGATGAGGCCGGCATCGGCGCCATGGACGACGGTCTTGTCGAAGAGGACAACACCGCCTCCAGCGCCACGGCGGAGTATACCATCGAGCGCAGCCAGAACCACGCCAACTGGATCATCCGCCAGCAGCAGTCCTCCCGCCAGTACGACACCTACCGTTCCCCCTGCGCCAAGCACTGGCTCGGTACGGATAAGTACGGTATGGATATGCTCACGCGTCTGATGTACGGCGGCCGCGTGTCCCTGATGATCGGCTTTATCGTCATCATCATCGAGACCGTGCTCGGCGTCATCCTCGGCGGTATCGCCGGTTACTTCGGCGGCTGGGTCGACAACCTCATCATGCGTCTTGTCGATATCTTCTACTGCATCCCCTCCATGCCCATCATCCTGATCCTCGGCGCAGCCATGGACCAGCAGCGCGTGGAGCCCGGCAAGCGACTCATATACCTGATGCTCATTCTCGGTATCCTCGGCTGGGCGGGTATCGCCCGTCTTGTCCGCGGTCAGATCCTGTCGCTGCGCGAGCAGGAGTTCATGACCGCCACCGAGGCCTGCGGCATCAGCGTCAAGAGCCGCATCTTCAAGCACCTCATCCCCAATGTCATTCCCCAGTTGATCGTCAACTGCACGATGGGTCTCGGCTCCGTCATTATCACGGAGGCCACGCTCAGCTTCCTGGGTCTCGGCGTCAAGTTCCCGTTCGCCTCCTGGGGCAACATCATCAACGACGTCAACAACACCCACGTGCTGACGACCTACTGGTTCATCTGGATCCCCGCGGGCCTGCTGCTTCTGCTCACCGTTCTCGCCTTCAACCTCGTCGGCGACGGTCTGCGCGACGCGTTCGACCCGAAGATGAAGCGTTAAGGAAGGAGGGCATCAGAAAATGGCGAAAAAGAACAACGACGGCTATCTTTCCGCAAAGGAATCGCGCCGCATCTCCAAAGCAAACCGCAAGATCACCAATCAGCTCGAAAAGCAGCACAAGCGCAAGAATGTGCCCGAGAGCGAGTATCTGACGCAGATGAAGGACCGTGCCAACGTCCTTGAGATCGACAATCTGCACACCTACTTCTTCACCGATGTCGGCACGGTGCACTCCGTAGACGGCATCTCCTTCAATGTCCCCATCGGCAAGACGGTGGGCGTTGTGGGCGAGTCGGGCTGCGGCAAATCCGTGACGAGCCTTTCGATCATGCAGCTTCTGCAGCGTCCGCAGGGTCAGGTCGTGGAAGGCGAGATCCGCCTGAATCTCGGCGACAAGGCTTACGACGTGACGAAGGCCCCGGACAGTGTCATGCAGCATCTGCGCGGCAACTTCATCTCCATGATCTTCCAGGAGCCGATGACCGCGCTGAACCCCGTCTTCCGCATCGGCGACCAGGTCGATGAGGTCATCGCCCTGCACAACGAAGAGGGGCACGACAAAGAGCAGATCAAGGCGCGCACCATCAAGCTCCTTGAAATGGTCGGCATCGCCAACAGCGAGGGCGTTTACAAGATGTTCCCGCATGAGCTCTCCGGCGGTATGCGCCAGCGCGTCATGATCGCCATGGCGCTCGCGTGCAGCCCCAAGCTCATCATCGCCGACGAGCCCACCACGGCGCTCGACGTGACCATCCAGGCGCAGATCCTCGACCTGCTGCGCAACCTGAAGGACCGCATCAATTCCTCCATCATGTTCATCACGCATGACCTCGGCGTCATCGCGGAGATGGCGGACTACGTGGTCGTCATGTACGCCGGCCGCATCGTCGAGCAGGGCACGGCGGAGGAGATCTTCGCCCACCCCGCGCATCCCTACACCATCGGCCTGATGGCCTCCAAGCCGGTCGTTGGCAAGCAGGTCGACAAGCTCTACTCCATCCCCGGCAAGGTCCCCAACCCCATCAATATGCCGAACTACTGCTACTTCAAGGACCGCTGCGAGATGTGCGTGAACGGCTGTGAGGGCGCTTATCCGCATGAGATCTCCCTCTCCCCGACGCATAAGGTGAGCTGCTACCGTTACTATCCCGAAAACATGAAGAAGGAGGGTGAATAAAGATGGCTGAACACAAGGACAATCCGTTCCAGGACCCCAATTTCACCCCCGTGGAGTATGACCCGCAGTACATTCTTCAGGTCAACCACCTGAAGAAGTACTTCCCCATCAAGAGCGGTATGATCGCTCACACGGTCGGCTATGTCAAGGCCGTCGACGGCGTCACCTTCAACTTAAAGCGCGGCACGACGATGGGTCTCGTCGGCGAGTCGGGCTGCGGCAAGACCACCACGGGCCGCACCATTCTCCGCCTGTACGACTCCAAGACCGCCGGTCAGGTCCTCTTCAACGGGCAGGAGGTCTACGATCTCTCCCACAAGGAGCTGCGCGCCCTGCGTACAAAGATGCAGATCATCTTCCAGGACCCGTTCTCCTCGCTCTCCCCGCGTATGCCGGTCGGCGAGATCATCGGTGAAGCCGTGCGCGAGCACAACCTTGTGCCGAAGGATGAATTCAACGACTACATCGATCAGGTCATGGACAACTGCGGTCTCCAGCCCTTCCACAAGGACCGCTATCCGCACGAGTTCTCCGGCGGTCAGCGCCAGCGTATCTGCATTGCGCGTGCGCTCGCACTCAATCCCGAGTTCATCGTCTGCGACGAGCCGGTCTCCGCGCTCGACGTGTCCATTCAGGCGCAGATCATCAACCTGCTGAATGAGCTGCAGGACCAGTACAAGCTGACCTACCTCTTCATCAGCCACGATTTGTCCGTTGTGGAACACATCTCCGACACTGTCGGCGTCATGTACCTCGGCAACCTCGTGGAGTACGGCGCGAAGGAAGATATCTTCCGCAATCCGCTCCACCCCTACACGAAGGCGCTCTTCTCCGCCATCCCCGTCCCCGACCCGACGGTGAAGATGAAGCGTATCGTGCTCGAAGGCTCCATCCCCTCCCCCGCCAACCCGCCCAAGGGCTGCAAGTTCCACACCCGCTGCGCGAACTGCATGAAGTGCTGCGAGGAAGAAGCCCCCGTCCAGCGCGAGATCGAGCCGGGCCACTTCGTGTGCTGCCACCTCTACGATAAATGAGGCGAAACGAGCGTATCTACGAGGATGACGACGGCCGCACCGTTGCCGACATGAGCGGCATTGAGCCGCAGCCGATGCTCATCCCCCGCATCCGCAAGCGCCGCGACCGCGCGGACTTCCGTGAGCCCGATGCTCCCGCGGCGAATGACCGCCCGTGGGACACGAGCGGCGAGCTGAGCCGCGAGGAGCGCAATGCCGCCATCGGCGGCGCGCTGAAGGCCGGCCTTCTGATCGGCGGTGTTTTTCTCATCGCCGGTGCGCTGGCCATCCTTGCGATGCAGGCACTATGGTCTTAACACAGAAAAAGGAAGACTCTTACGAGAGTCTTCCTTTTTGCTTCGCAGCGCAGTGCGCCGTCAACGACAAATTGCATCCTTTTCTCCGGATTTAGGATTGTTTTCATTCTCCTTCTATGATATAGTAAATAATTGTACGCTGCATAAAGAGAGGAGATTCTTCATGGATCACAAAAGAGGTTCCTTTTCCGGTAAGATCGGCTTTGTCCTATCGGCTGCGGGCGCATCCGTAGGCCTCGGAAACATCTGGCGCTTTCCCTATCTGGCCGCTAAATATGGCGGTGCCATTTTCCTTTTGATTTACATCATTCTGGCAATGACCTTCGGCTATACGATGATCATTGCCGAAACCTCCATTGGCCGCATGACCGGCAAGAGTCCGGTTGGCGCTTATAAATCCTTCAGCAATAAACCCGCGCTGCGTGCGGGCGGCTGGATCAATGCCATCATTCCCATTTTGATCGTCCCCTATTACTCCGTGATCGGCGGCTGGGTCATCAAATATCTGGCAGAGTACCTGATTGGCAAGGCTCATCTGGTCGCTGAGGATGGCTATTTCTCCGCTTTCATTTCCAACGGTGTTTCCTCGGAGCTCTGCTTCTTGATTTTCACAGCCATGACGCTGGCTATCATCTTCGCCGGCGTGGAAAACGGGATCGAGCGCGTGTCCAAGATCATGATGCCCATTCTTGTGGTGCTGTCGCTGATCATCGCTGTCTACTCCGTGACGCGTCCCGGTGCGATGGAGGGCGTCAAGTACTTCCTCGTGCCCAATCTTGAGAATTTCTCTTGGATGACGGTCGTCTCCGCCATGGGGCAGATGTTCTACTCCCTGTCCATCGCCATGGGCATTCTCATCACCTTTGGCTCTTACATGAAAAAAGATGTTTCCATTGAGGAATCGACGCGCAATGTGGAAATTTTTGACACGGCGATCGCCATCATGGCCGGCCTGATGATCATCCCTGCGGTGTTTGCTTTTTCCAGCGGAGATCCCAGCGCGCTGAAGGCCGGCCCCTCGCTGATGTTCATCACCATTCCAAAGGTTTTCGACTCCATGGGACTTGGTACTGTGATTGGCATTGCCTTTTTCCTGCTGGTGCTGTTTGCTGCGCTGACAAGCTCCATCGCGCTGACGGAAAGCGCCGTTTCCACCCTGCAGGATGAGCTGCATTGGAGCCGCAGGAAGTCTACGAGCATCATGGGTGTCTCCATGGTCCTCCTCGGCAGTCTGTCGAGCCTCGGCTATGGCCCGCTGGCCAATGTCACGGTTCTTGGGATGCAGTTTTTGGACTTTTTCGACTTCCTGACCAATTCCGTGATGATGCCCATTGCAGCAATCGCAAGCTGCATCCTCGTCTCCCGCGTGATCGGTGTCGACCGCATCGCAGACGAGGTCATGCTGAACGGTGCACCCTTCCGCAGAAGAAAGATTTTCAACGCTATGATCCGCTTCCTGTGCCCGTTCTTCGCCGCGATCATCCTCATCAGTTCTATCGCCAACGCATTTGGCTGGATCTCGATGTAACTCACACTTCGCAGTCACGGACGCTGCATCCTGTTTGCTGTGTCCCATAGGAATACAGATCAGGGCGGGATATCTCTTTTGCAAAAGAGATATCCCGCCCTTGCTGCACCCGGCGTTTCATGCAGGCAAGCAATACTTCAACGCGGCAGTCTATTGGAAGCTCAGAAGCGCGCCTTCCCCCTCGAAAATTCAAAGAAGATGATTTTCCCTCCCCCCGGCAAAAATCCTTCCCTTATGCTGTTTATCCCCCTGTTCACGCAGGGAAACATATAAGCGCTAAATTTCCTTTATGTCGAGCCGGGAAATCAGGCGCACCCCATAAATACAAAAAGAGAGCACCCATACGGGTGCTCTCTTTCTTTTATCAGCCGAATTAGCCGAACAGGGACATCAGGACGCCTGCGGCGATAGCGGAACCGATAACACCAGCAACGTTCGGGCCCATGGCGTGCATGAGCAGGAAGTTCGCGGGGTTCTCCTTCTGGCCGACGACCTGGGAAACACGCGCGGCCATCGGGACGGCGGAAACGCCAGCGGAGCCGATCAGCGGGTTGATCTTTTCCTTCAGGAACAGGTTCATGAGCTTGGCCAGCAGCACGCCGCCCGCGGTACCGAAACCGAACGCGACAATACCCATTGCCATGATCTCAAGCGTCTGGACAGAGAGGAAGGTGGTCGCCGTGGCGGTAGCGCCGACGGTGAAGCCGAGGAAGATGGTGACGATATTCATCAGCTCGTTACCGGCGGTCTTCTGCAGACGATCCACAACGCCGGACTCCTTGAAGAGGTTACCGAGCATCAGGCACGCGATCAGAGGAGCGGCAGAGGGAACGAGCAGCGCCACGAACACGGTGATCATGATGGGGAAGATGATCTTCTCGCGCTTGCTGACCTGACGCAGCGGGCGCATCACGATCTTGCGCTCTTCCTTGGTGGTCAGCGCCTTCATGATGGGGGGCTGGATGACCGGAACGAGCGCCATGTAAGAGTAAGCGGCAACGGCGATAGGACCGAGCAGCTCGGGGGCGAGACGGGAGGTGACGAAGATCGCGGTCGGGCCGTCAGCGCCGCCGATGATACCGATGGAGGCAGACTGCTGATAGGTGAAGCCCATGAACTGGGTGCCGACATAGGTCATGAAGATACCGAGCTGAGCGGCAGCGCCGAGCAGCAGGGACTTGGGGTTGGCGATCAGGGGGCCAAAGTCGGTCATCGTGCCGACGCCCATGAAGATCAGGCAGGGGTAGATACCGAGCTTAACGCCGAGGTAGAGGACGTCGAGCAGGCCGAGGCTCACGGTGCTGCCGACCGCCCACGGAGCAAGCACCGCATCGGCAACGCCGGCCTCCGACATCTCTGTCAGGAATTCCTGCGTGATGGGCGCCCCTCCGAAGAGGTCCCAATGGACGTGTCCTCCGGCGAATAAGATCTCGTGGAACATATCCGCACCGGGAAGGTTGGTGCACAGCATACCGAACGCGATGGGCAGGAGCAGCAGCGGCTCAAAGCCCTTCACGATAGCCAGGTACAGCAGGACAAAGGAAATGGCGATCATAATGAGGCATTTCCAGTTGCCCTCCTGACCAAACATATAGAAGCCGGTCTGCTGCATGAAATTGATAATAGCAGCCATTTATGTTTAGATTCCTTTCACAGTTTATTGAGCAAGAGGCGCCTGACTTAGCCGATGACGCACAGAACGTCGCCGGGGTTGACAGCAGCACCCTTGGAAACTGCAACGGAGGAAACGGTGCCGGCGCAGGGAGCGAAGATCTCGTTCTCCATCTTCATGGCCTCGAGGATGAACAGCAAATCGCCTTCCTTGACGGCCTGGCCAGCGGCGACCTTCACATCAAGGATGGTGCCGGGCATGGGGCTGGAGACAGTGCCGGCGCCTGCGGGAGCGGCAGCCTTGGGAGCAGCAGCGGGAGCGGCGGCAGGAGCAGCAGCGGGAGCGGGAGCGGCAGCGCGGGCAACAGGAGCCGCGGCAGCGCGGGAGACGGGAGCGGAAGCCATACGGCTGCCGCCGGCGGCGGACTCGACGGTGACTTCGTAGGTGGTACCGTTAACGGTGACATTGTACTGCTTGATCATGGTTGTTCTCTCCTAAAATAAAATTAGATTTTTTTAATGTTGACGATGTTCATGCTGCGGGAGGAAATGCCGACCTCTTCCGAGAGAGCGGCAGTGATCGCGGCCACGATCTCGGGCTGCATTCCCTGCGGCGCGGGGGCCGGTGCGGGAGCGGCAGCAGGAGCAGCGGCAGCGGCGGCAGGTGCCTTTTCCTTGCCCTTGAGAATTGCACCCATTGCCATGGTGAGGAAAATGATGCAGATCAGGCCAAAGAACACCGTGCCGATACCCATCAGGGTGACGAAAAGGCTACTGTATTCCATTTCTTCCTTTTACCTTTCAATATTGGATTATAGCAAAGCGATTGCGGGATTTGCAAGCGCGTATGCACATTTTGCGCATTTTTAACAGCTTTCCCTCCTGCCTTGTAAACGGGCAGGAGGGAAAAAAGACTTTCCTTACTGCACGGAGAGCACGTCGGCAAACGCCTGAATAGCGGTCGCCGCCTGGCCGAAGTCGCGCATCTGCTGGTCGATGCCGAGCTTGATGAAGGGAATACCCGCAGCGTCGAGCGCCTTCTTCAGGTACGGGAACTCCATCTCCTCGGGGTCGCAGAACTGCTGCATAAACAGCACCAGGCCCTGCGCGCCGGACTCCTTGACCATGTTGGCCACGAACTCACCGCGACGGTTCTTGTTGGACTGCGGATCGTAGAGCAGCACATCGTAGTCGGTGTTGGTGAACTGCTCGACGAGGGCCATCATCGGGTCGCCCTCTTCGCTCGCGTCGGTGCGGAAGGCGCGGGACTCGTGGGCAACATCGTCCGCCGCGATAGCGACGTTGTTGTCCTTGAAGATCTTGAGGAGGGTCGGGTTGTCGCAGATGATGCCGGAGGTGACGACCTTGACGCCGTTCCACTTGGCCTCGGGCAGAGCCTTGAGCTCAGCGTTGAGGGCCTCGAGCTTCTCGGTGTACTCGGCCTTATCCATGAACCAGGCAGCCTTGAGGACGGCCGAGCGCATGATCGGGTCGATCACGTCGCAGTGGGCGCTTGCGAGCTTGACGAACTCGCGGCGGGCAGCGCGGGACTTGTTGTAGACCTTGATGGCCGCAGCGATGTCCTCGCTCTTGATCTCGTGACCGGCGATCTTTTCAAGACCGGCCTTGACATCGTTGTACTGGTCGAGGCAGAACTGCTTACCCCAGTCGGCAAAACGGTTCTGGGGATGGGCGAGGAAGATGCAGGGCAGCTTCTCGCTCATGGCGACGCGGATGTTCTGGCTCATGGGGCGCAGCGTGTCGCAGATGGTCGGGGTGATCACACCGTCCAGCAGATCCATCGTACCGTCGAGCAGCATCTCGAGGTCGAGCTGTGCGATGGTGCAGTAGAAGGTCGCGCAGTACTCCTTGGCGCGCTGCTCGGTCTTGTTGTTGCTGCCCCACATACCGAAGGGCATCATGCCGGCGGCATAGACCAGCTCCTCGGGCGCGTAATAAGGCATCACGCCAATGCACTTTTTACCGGCATCCTTGCAGGCCTTGAGCTGGCCCTTGGGGTCGGCGGCAATGGCGGAAAATTCATTCACGATAGCTTCGATACTCATTTTTTCACGCCCTCCTTAGTCTTTCTTGTTGGCTTCCATGGCCTCAACCAGGCCCTGCACGCGGGTCGCGTACTGCGCTTCGTTGAAGTTGCGCGGGTCAGCCTGGTCACCGTCGAAGCCGGCGCACGGCACGCCAAGGTCCGCAGTGAAGCGGCGCTGCATCTCGGCCATGTAACCGGACCAGGGCTTGCAGGAGCGGTTGTAGTGGACGAGCACGCCGTCGACCTTGTTGTCGCGGCAGATGCCTTCACGCCAGGCAACGCCCTGCTCGATGCAGACGGAGTTCGGCGCCTTGTAGTAAGCGCGGGCCATTTCGTCCATGTTGTTGTAAACAAAGCCGAAGGCGGGCGCGTAAACAACGGCGGTAACGTTGATGCCGTTTTCCTTCAGGGGCTTGAAGAGGTTCGGGAGCTTCGGCCAGCAGGGGATGCCCTCGAACATGACGCGGTACTGCTCGGGGAAGGGAAGCGTGGAGCTGCCTTCCTCAATGTTCTTCTGCAGGTCCTTGGAAAGGAGCTCGAACGCGTCGGCAGCAGCCTCCTTGCCGCGGGCGGTGACGACGTCGGCCATGTGGTTGAAGAGGTCGAAGCCGCTCATCGGGGCGGGCTTGTACTGCAGGAAGTCGCAGACCTTCAGCCAGTTCTGCGCGGTGCGGTTCGCGTGCTTGCAGGCGTCCTCGAACTTCTTCTCGTCGAACTTCTTGCCGGTGAGCTTCTCGAGCTCATGGATGGCGTTGTCGAACTGGGCGCGGACGTACTTGACAGCGGAATCGCTGACTTCCACGGTGTTGTTGTAGGGGATATCGACCATGATCAGGGGGATGTTGCACATACGGGCGATATTCTCATACCACTTGGTCATGCAGTTGCAGATGTTGTTGCAGCACAGGACAAAGTCCGGCTGGGGAATGCGCATCTGCTTGTAGGGCTTGATGGCCTCGCGGCGGAAGTTCTTGTAGGCGATCTCCTTCTCGGTGGTCTCGGGCAGCGCCTCGATCTCGTGGATATCGTCCAGAACGGTATAGGGGACCTGCGTCTTGGGGTCCTTCTTGGGCTTGCCGGTCTCAGGATCGATGACGACCTTGCCGTTCTCGTCCTTGAGGGGCTTGCCGCTGTTGGGGTCGATGATGAACTCGAGCGTTTCGGGGTCGAACTTGCGGCTCGCGCGCTTACCGGCGGCGTAAGCCAGGGAGATACGTGCGTAACCGCAGATATCGTTGTCGAAGCCGAGGTCTTCCGCGGCCTGGCACATGATCTCGCCGTCGCGCTGGGCAGCGATACCGGCAGCCTGGTTCTCCGGGTACATCACGTTGAGGTCAAAGGCCTCAGCAAGCTCGCAGGGGAACTTGGAGCTGGACCAACCGACCAGCTTACCCTGCTTCTTCGCTTCACGGGCGTCGGCATAGACGTCATCGACGACCTTGCGCAGGGCAAGCACGCCGGGACTGACTTGTTTAGCCATGATTGATTCCTCCTAATGCGATATTGATAATTGAATACGATCTACTGCTTTTTCAGAGCCTTCTGATAAGCGAACAGAGCGGCGCCGAGCGCGCCGTTGTACTGCGTGAGAGGCGTGGTGTGGATCTCGTGGCCGAGCTGCTCGCGCAGCGCCTGCACGATGCCGTGGTTCTGGGCGACGCCGCCGGTCATCACCACGTCGTCGCGCACACCGATACGGTGGCACAGGCCGGAAACACGGCCCGCGACGGACTTGTGGATGCCGTGGATGATGTCGCACTTGTCGGTGCCCATGGCGAGCTGCGAGATGACCTCGCTCTCGGCGAAGACCGTGCAGGTCGAGCTGATGCCGACCTCCTTGGTCGACTTGTCGCCAAGGTCGCCGAGGTCTTCGACCTTCACTTCGAGCACGCGGGCCATGACATCGAGGAAGCGGCCGGTACCGGCCGCGCACTTGTCGTTCATGACAAAGTTCTTCATCATGCCGTTCTCGATCTCGATGACCTTTACGTCCTGACCGCCGATATCGATGACCGTGCGGACGTTCGGGAAGAGGAAGGCCGCGCCCCTGGCATGGCAGGAAAGCTCGCTCATCTGCATATCGGCAAGCCCGTCAAGGCTGTTGCGGCCATAGCCCGTGGCAAGGACAAAGTCCATCTGCTCGCGCGTCATGCCCGCGTTTTCCAGCACCTGCGCGATCGCGCGGGAGGGGCCGGACGTGCCCGTGCCGACCGCGACAAGGGACTTTGCGACGATCTCGCTGCCGTCCTTCAGGATCACACACTTCGACGCGGTGGAGCCCACGTCGATACCCATGGTATAAATGCTCATCGTTTCTCTCCGTTTTCATGATCGCAGACTGCGCGGTCTTGCCGCCGCGCAGTCTGCGCCGCGAAAGCGTATTTTATGCGCTTGACTTACTGCGCGTTGAGCGCGTCGTAGTCGCGGATGACGCGCGGCAGCAGCATCTGATGGACCGGGCAGATGCTCTCGGGATTCTGATAGCAGGCGTTGGCGAAGGCCTGGATGTAGGGACGAATGTCGTTCATGTCGACGATCTCGTCGGTCAGGCCCGCCTTGGCGCAGAACTTCGGGCTGGACTTCTTGGCATAGTCCTGGATCAGCGCGTTCATCTTGTCGATGGTGGGCTGCAGATCCTCGCCGGCCTTCTCTTCCTTCACGAGACGGCGGGCATACATGGCGGCCGCAGCGGTCTCGCCGTGCATGACGTAGATCTCGGTGGTGGCGGTGCCGATGGAGAAGGCGTTGTTGTCGTTGCCCTGCGGACCGCCGAGGACGTAGTGCGCAGCGGCGGTGCCCTTGCGGAGCGTGATCTCCATCATCGGCAGCTTGCTGGACTGGATGGAATAGATCAGGCTCTGGCCGAGGCCGAGGAGTTCGGCGCGCTCAGCGTCGTTGCCGACGTCGATACCGGTGGTATCCTGGACCCACAGCATCGGGATGCGGTCACGGGCGCAGAGGGTGACAAACTCGTTCATCTTGATGAGGCCTTGGCGATACAGCTTGCCGCCAACGCCCATCGCCTGACCGTAGGTCGCCATCTTATACTCGGGGTAGTTCATCAGCATACCCTGATAGTTAGCGACAACGCCGACGAGCAGACCGTCGATCTTGGCAAGGCCGGTGATCATCTCGGGGCCGTAGCCGTGCTTATACTCCATGAACTCGGAGCCGTCGAACAGACGCGCGAGGACCTCGACCATGTCGTAGGAGCGCTTCTGGTTGAAGGGAACGATGCTGTAGAGGTCGTTGGCGTCGAACATGGGCTCCTTGGGATCGTCAACGCGGAAGAACTCGGGATCGTAAGCGGGCAGCATGGCCATATACTTACGGATACCGGCGAGCACGCCCTCTTCATCGGCGTAGACCTCGCGGAAGAAGCCGGTCTCGCCATAGTGGATGGCGACGGTGCCGGGGATATCGCTCTTGAGGTTCTTCTGCGCCTTGATGAGCGCCTCGGCAGCCTCCTTATCCACATGACCCTTGGGGCTCATGCCGCCGACGATGCCGGCGCCGCCGACCGCCATGTTAGCATCCTGATGCGCGATCAGGATGGTCGGGGAGATGGAGTGATAGCCGCCGCCCGCGGGGTTGGTGCCGTAGATGCCGACGATGACGGGCACGCCCATCTGGTTCAGCTCGCTGTTGCGATAGAACGGGGTGCCGCCGCCGCGACGGTTGGGATAGACCTTCTCCTGCTCGTCGAGCTTAACGCCGGAGCAGTTCAGCACGTAAACGAGGGGGATGCGCAGGCGCTTGGCCGTGTCGCTGCCGCGCAGCAGGCTGTCGGCCTGGCCGGGGACCCAGGCGCCGGCGAGCTTCTTGTTGTCGCTGGCGATGATGACGGCCCACTTGCCGTCGATACGGCCGAGGCCCTTGACAATGCCGACGGATCCGTTCTTGTTGTCCTGGGGATTGTAGAGGCTGTTGAGGGGGCACCAGGTGCCTTCGTCAACAAGCTCCATGATGCGCTGCATCGCGGTCCACTGACCGGACTCGTTGAGCGCCTCGGTGCTCTTGCCGGCTTCGAGAGCGGCCTCGCGGATCTCATGGATCTCCTGCTCGACCGCCTGGATCTCAGCGGCGTTGTCCTCATGGAACGTGCTGATGTCCTTACCGATCACCGGCATATTCTGGAAATAAGAGGGCATGGAATATTCGCTCATGTTATGTTCTCCTTCTTATTAAAATAACAAATTACTTATCCTTGGGGACCTTGATGAACGCCTGGCCCGGGTCGATCTCCTCGCGGATGAGGCGGATGATCTCCGGAGAGGGGCCTTCCATCAGCTCGGCGCGGGAAACGTCGATTTCGAAGCCGGTGTTCTCCTGCACCATCTCGGGGGAGGAGAACGGGTAGTAGTAAGCGAGGTACATACGCTTGGTCTCTTCATCAAACTTCATGATGCCGAGGTCGGTGACGACCATCTGAGGACCACGGTTGCCGGGCAGACCCGCGCGCTCACGACCGCCGGGGCCGTCCATCCAGCCGCAGGAGGTGATGTAGTCGACGTGATCCATGAAGCGGCGCTTCTGGTGCTGCATCATGATGATGGTGTTGCAGTAGGTGGCAATGCCGTTGGCGCCGCCGGAGCCGGTGAAGCGGGTGGTGGGCTGCAGGTAGTCGCCCTTGCCGAAGATGCAGGTGGAGTTCACGTTGCCGTACGGGTCGATCTGCGCGCCGCCGATGAAGGCGACGAGACGATCCTCGTCGTGCAGCCACTCGTTGGCCTCGAAGCCGACGAAGCGGATGTTGGGCCACTGCACGGCGCAGTGCGCCATGAAGCGGTTATCGCCGACAGAGCGGGGGACCTCAACGGGGTCGCAGTCCATCAGGCCGGACTCGACGATGGGGTGGCAGCTCGGGCAGACCGCGCGCTTGGCAAGGGACGCACCGATCAGCGGCAGACCCGTACCGACAATGACGATCTGGTTTTCCTTGATGTTCTTAGCAATGGCATAAGCCTGCATTTCCTGCTTGGTATACTTTGTATAATCAGACATTTCTATTTAGCCTCCCAAACCTTAGTGTGTAGTGGAATAGCCGAGGTGCGGCTCGTTCTTCAGGCGCATCAGACGGCTGCCGCCGATCTTGTCGAGCAGCGCGGCCTGATCTTCGCAGCTGTAGACCCACTTTTCAACGTAATCCTTGAAGGTCTCGGGCACCTTCTCGCCGCTCTTGGCGAGCTCGAAGGCCTTCTGCGCATTTTCGGCGGCGAGCTTGAGCTTCTCGTCCTCGGGGGCCTTCTCAAGCGCCTTGGCAGCCTTGGCCGCAGCCTTTTCGAGCTGCTTGACGGCATCCTCGGCATCCTGATACTTGGAGGCCTTGTCGTATTCCTTCAGGCCGGCATCGTCGTCGTCATAGTAGGCATAGCACTGAGAGGGCCATGCGCCGTAGGGAGCCTTGACGACCGCCTGCACGCACTCGCCGAAGATACGGGTCTTGGTCGGGTCGCGGCGGATGAACTCGTCGGAGACGATCTCCTCGCAGGTGACGATGGTCTTGCGGGCAGCGATCGCGATGTCGATGTCGTGGAACTCGTCGCCGCAGATGATGCAGGTGCCGTCCGGAGAGGCCTGCTGAACATGGATGATGGCGGTGTCGATCTTGGGAACAGGCACGGCGACGACCTTCTGGCCGGGGACCATGGGGTTCTCGATCTCGGCGCACTTGAGGTCCTCGATCTTGGGCATGGTCTTGCGCTTTTCCTCGCTGATGCCCCAGAACTTCATCAGGCCGCTGCCCTGCATCAGGCGCACCGGCAGGAACGGAAGGCCGAGAGAAGAGGCGTGGAGCATGAGCATGAGAACGTCCTGAGAATAGTCCTCATACGTGAGCTTGCCCTGCTCGATGAACGCGCGGAAACGACGGGAAACATTGGTATAGCCGGAGTTTGCGGTGTAGCAGTTGATGTAAGCCGCCACACGGCCCTCGCCGATGAGCATATCGACCTCGCCGCCGCCGGGACCGGCGTAAACGATGAAGTCCTTCTGACCCTGGCGCAGGATCTCGGAGACCGTAGCATAGGGCTTGCGGTTGGTGGTGAAGCCGCCGATCGCAAGGGTATCGCCGTTTTCGACGTACTTTGCAACGGCATCGTGCAATGTCATGACCTTATTCAAGATAAAACCCTCCCTGATTTTGATGAACGTGTTTTATGGCCAATGAGCATCTTGCATGGATTCCTTCAAAAATCCGCAGATTGGTGCTCATACAGGCTTCAGTTTAGATTATAGTGGAACTCCCGCATGAAATCAATGAAAATCGGCTCAGAAGATTCAAAAAAACTGAACAAATTTTCAGCTCGTTTTTTGTCGTTTCCGTGAATGTACGTCCGTTTGATTTGTTAAAAACGCCCTTTTTTTGCAAGTTTTCCTGCAATATCAGCATCGTTTTCCCTCCCCCGCGTACGCAAAAAGAGAGCCGAAGGGTCTTCCCTCCGGCTCTCTTCGTCGCTCTTATTCGTTTTTCGTCTGTCCTGTCAGCTTCGCGTATCGGTGCAGCAGCACCGCCAACTGCTCGCGCGTCAGGAAGCTGCGATACTGCTTATTGCCTGTCTCGTCGCCCGCGATCAGCCCCGTTTTCTCCGCCCAGGCACGCGCCTCCGCGCTCCAATCGGCGGGGTCACGCTGCGCAAGTGCCTTGAGATAGGCCTCCATTCGCTCGTTGAACTCCTGCTGCGTCATCTCTTCCTCCTCAAATCGCGGCATCGGCGGCGGATAGCGCCGCGCTCTCACCATCGCGCTCGTGTACGTTCCGCCCGCGTCCCACTGAAAATGCGGCCGGTCGGGAAAGCTCCGCCAGTCTCCGCCCCATGAAAAGCCGACCTTTTTCCCCAGATTCCCCATCTTCACGAAAAACGCAGGGTCGTCGTACTCGTGGCCCGCTTCATTTTTGCAAATGTCGAAGGCCAATCCTGCATGATTGGCGTGGAACGAAGGCACCACCGCTCCCTTGGCGGCGTAGCCCTTTTCCGCGAGCATTCTCTGATACTCGGCGTCGCGTACCGTCTCCGTCACAAGCGCGCGCAGCCCCTGCTTTTCCGCCAGCGCCAGCAGTACCCGGCAGTTTGCCGCCACGTCCGCGCGCAGATCATCAATGTCCCGGCTGTGCCGCATTTTACGTCTCCTCCTGCGTCTTGCCGTTCTGTGTGCCGAAATAAAACGCGATCACCATAAGATACACCGTGTTGAACTCCTGCGTCACCTTTGTCTGCACCGTCAGGACGCAGAAGGTGACCGTCAGGCAGATCGTCACGATGCTCTTCACACTCAGAAGATTCGCCAGTCTCTTTTTCACAAGCTCCATACCCTCACCCCTCGCAGTCCTGCCCGCGGCACGCCGTTTCATACGTCACGCCGCCGCTCGTATTTTCCGCCTTTGCCTTTGCGTAATAGCACGCAGCGCTCGTCCCGTAGGCGCCCCATGCCGCCGTCACCATCGTCGCGATCCACGGCAGCGTACCCATAAAACCCGACGCAACCGCGAGCCTCGCCAGCGCAAAGCCCTGATACGTTGTATACAGCACGATCGCACTCTCGAGCAGCAGCAATACCTTGGAAAAGCCCATTTTCTTTTTCTTCATTCTTATACGCTCCCCCCGGTCATCAGCAGGGAGATCGCCGCCCCGATGAGCACGTACAGCACGCGGTCGATCATTGCATCCCATCGTCTCCCGCCCTTTTGCGTGATGGTCTTCACATCCGCCTTGATCTCCTTCACGTCGCGCTCCACACCCATCTCGCGCGAGGCGAGCACCTCCACTGCCGTTACCAGCTTATTCAGGTCCTTCTGCTGCTGTTCCAGCCGCTCGATGCGGTGCGTGTTCGACCTGGCGCGCTGCTCGGTCTCCGCCAGCTTGACCGAGACCTCCTGCTCCGTCATGCATCCGCCACCGCCTTTTCAAAGCTTTCCCACGTGTGGTGCTTTTCGTCCTCCACGATTCTCCATGTAAAGCCCTGCGCCTCGCACTCGCGCCATGTGAGATAGCGGAAATAGAACTCCACCAGCAAATGGCAGGGGATGATATCAAGGATGATGCGCTCCACCTGCGAAAATTCCTCCGGCACACCCACCGTGTTCGGGAACCAGACCTTCACCGTCCCCTTCTTTTCCGTCTCCTCCGCGATCGCCCGGATGCCGCAGCCGCCGAGCGTCGAGTTGATCGCGTCCAGCGTAAAGCTGTCGGCGCTGATGCGCGCAAGCGCGGCGATGGCCTCGCGCCGCAGCGCGGTCGAAACGTGCACCGGACAGCGGGAAAAGAGCTTTTCCCGTCTCGTAAGGCCCTCGCCCTCCGCCGTCTGCAAGAGTCCCTCTTTTTCGGCGTATCCTATCGCATCATCCGCACTGTCCAGCGCTTTGCCCGCCGCATACAGCTCGCCGCCGCTGATGCTGCCCCGCTCCGTGCGGTAAATGCGCATCGGCTCTATCAGGCGGCAGAGATAGTCATAATATGTCATGCACTCTCACCCGCCCCGATCTCTGTGATCGTCACTGTGCCGAGCACCGGCAGCTCTGTTGCACTGATGCCTACATCCCCGTCCGGAGCGAGCAGATGGCAGTTCTTTACACCCTCCACGCCGTAGAGGATGCTCGCAAGCTTCGCCGTATAGACGGGCTCGCCCAACCGCTCGCCGGTAAAGTAGGCCTGAAGCGCCGCCGTCGCCGCATCGGTGATCTCCTGCATCGTCCAGCCCTGCTCTGCCGTCAGCTCCGCGCTCACATTGACCGTTTTTTCCGTCGGCGCCTTGATCTCCACATCCACCGCGATCTCGCGTTTTTTCTGCAAGGCCGCCCTGATCTCACCGAGCAGCTCTTCCTCCGGCGCCCCCGCGTGCGTCGAAACGTACACATCCACCGTGCCGATACCGCGGGCGCGGCCGACCGCCTTCGCCGCCGCTACGCTCGGAAAGCGCATCGCCTCCTGCTCGTAAAAGGCCGCGTTCGCGCCGTTTGGCAGCCGCTTGTAGCTCTCCAGCACCCGCTCGCGCAGCTTCTCGTCGCTCTCCTCGTCGCTGCCGCCGGAGAACGCCTCCGGATTTGTGCACTGCGTGATGCCCACGGGATAGACCGACATGATGTGCACTGCGCCCGCGATGGCGTTGCCGCTTGCTCCCGCCTCTACAGCGCGCGCCGCCACGTCCACATAGGTCTCACCCTTTTGGAGCGTCGCCTTTTCCGTCGTTTCAAATCGCACACCAGCGCTCGTCATCGCAACGCTCCCCGCATCGATCTCATAGTCCGTCACCGCCGCCGACGGCGCGGAAAATCGCAGCAGCCCCGCCGCCTTCGCCGCCGGAAGGCGCGCCAGCGCGCGCGTCTCGGCGTGATAGTCGAGATACTGTCCCTGCGCCGTCTGCGGAAAGCTCTGGTCCAGCACCCAGTCTGCCTGCGCCAGCAGTGACTGCACCTCCGCCGCCAGCGCGTAAAGCCGCACCATCATATCGCTGCCGTCATTTGGCACAAAGCCCGTCTCCTCTGCAAACACCGCACGCATCCGCTCGTAGATCGTCCTCAGCTCTTCCATTTTCTCACTCTCCCCCGATCGTTACGCTGACCTCGCGCGTCTCTCCCTCATAGAGCAGCGCGAGGCGCAGCGTCAAAAGGTCTCCCTGCTGCTCCAGGGTCACATCGCTCACCGTCAGGCCCGTTTCCCCCGCCAGCGCCTCGGCCGCATACTGCTTCGCCGCCGTCGCGCGGCTCTCGCCCTTTTCCCGCCACAAAAGGTGCAGCTCGCTGCCCAAGTCCGGTGCGAGCACAAAGCTCCCACGCCGGACACTCAGCTTGTAGAGCACGCGCTGGAGCATCTCCTCCCAGCCGCTCACACGCACGAGCCCGCCCGCGCCGTCAGACACATAATCCCTGTCTCTGATCTTCAATTCCATCTCTCATCCTCCCAGCGGCAGATACGGCATCCCGTTGATGAACAGCACGCCGTTGATATCGATCCTGCCGCTGTTGCGCAGCACGATCTCTGTTCCCGCAGCAGCGGAGCGGATGCGCACCTCGCCCGGCGCAAGGTCATCGCTCGCCCGGTCCAGCGCGCCGACGGCATAGCTCTCCTCGCCGAAGGTCCCCCCGCGCACGACCAACACATCCGTTCCCTTGCACGGCTGCCACTCATAACCGCCCGGGCCTACGGTCTTCACCTCGCGCTTTTCCCCGCTGCTGAACACCGCGGTCTCTTCCCCCTCGATCGTCACCATGCCGCCCTGCGCCGAGGCCACATCCTGTATCTCGTGCGCCGCCAGCTTTCTCGATAGCCACATAGTCTCTCACTCCTTCTGCAGGCTCACTTCGCTCGCCTCTCCGCTCTCGCCGAAGCGCCGCTTGCATTCGATCACTCGAAACCGCCCGCCGATCCCAAGCTTCGTCCCGCTCACGTTTGCCGTGTCGCCGGGAGCGGCGGAGAAGCCTCCCGCGATCGTTACGCGCAGCGTCTCCGCCCCCTCCTTCGATTTTTTGATCTGATATTCGCCCGTGCAGCGCATCGTCTGCGCACCGCTTTTCGCCGGCACGTAGAATACCCTCCGGCTCGTTCCGCCGCGCGCGCAGAAATCCGCGTTTTTCACGCTCTGCCGCGCGCCCGCTCGTTTGTCCACCACCAACGCCTCGGCGATCACGCCGTAGCGCTTGTCGCAGTAGGCAAGCGCCGTCACCGGCGTCTGCGCATCGATCGTCACGTCCGCACCTCTGTGCGTCCGTTTCAGCTCCAGCGTACCGGCCTTGTCGAAGTACGGCTCAACGCCCCCGTGCAGCGCCGCAAAGTCGTTCAGCACCTTCCACTGGCTCGACCCGTTCGCTACGCGGTAGCTCGCGGCCGTCACCGCGTCATAGCCCGAGCAGATAATGCCATACGGCGTCACGTGATTTTTGAGGATCTCCTCCATCGTCGCCCGCTGATAGCTCACCGCCTCCGCCTCGTTGTCGAGCAGCAGCGCCGCCATGCCGCGCCCGCTCAGCTCCAATTGCAAGCCCTTTTCGTCGCACGTCACGCTCGTCTCGTCCACAACGCCCGCAAACTCCACCGCGCCGTTCTCCTTCGCGGTAAAGCGCACCGCGCGGCGCAGCGTCTCCGCCATTGCCGCCTCATAGGGGCACCTCAGCGTAAAGCTGTCGCACGGCACGCTTCCCGTGTAGGAAAATTCCCATTGCAGCAGCGTCGGCAGCTCGAACTGTGCGCCGTCGCAGGTCGTGATATACCCCTTCATCACGGCAGGATCACCCGCTCTCCCACCGCGATAAGATTCGGGTTTCTGATCTGCGGATTCGCCTTCAGCAGCGCTGCGAGCGTCACGCCGCAAGTGCTCGCGATGCCCCACAGCGTGTCGCCGCGCTTCACAGTGTAGCAGCCCGCACGCTGAGAAGGCGCAGCCGCCGTGCCGCTCCCGCCGCCCGTTCCGTTTACACGGATGAGCGATGTATCGAGCGGACTCGTCTCCCAGAAGGCAAAGCGGTAGCGCACATAGTTTTCGAGCGGCTGCTGCGCAAGCTCCAGCGACACGAAATACGCCTGCGATGCCTGCCACACCGGATGGATCAGCAGCCCCGGCCCGCCTTGATAAAAAACCGACGCCAGCTTCTTGAACTCGTCATAGGCGCCTTTTCCCGCAAAGACGCCCTCGCCCTCCATCACGCGGTAGCTCAGCCCCAGGTCCTGCATCCCGTAGCGTCCGAACGGCACCTTCGCCACTGCCACGCTTCGCCTGAACGAGATGGTGTAGGTCTCCGGATTGTGCGGCCAGATATAATCCTTGTATCGCATCGGTGCAAGGTTCATTTCCCCGCCCCTTTCTCAGTAAAATAAAAATCCGCCGTCATAGCGCCGCGCGTCGCGCTCCAGACTCAGGGAAAACGACTCTGTCTCGCGCACCTCCTGCTCCCGCGCAAGTGAAAAGTCATTTTTCTCCCGCATTGCCGCCGCACTTGCCCCGTCGCGGCCGTCTGCGCTCAGGAGCTTCTGCATCCAGCCGGACGCATCGTCCGCGCTTTCTGCACCCTTTATGCGCAAAAGCGCAGCTCGTTCCGCCGCAGTGCTCACCGGATCGGCAGAGAGCACGCCCGTCTCCCCCGTTTCTCCGTCTTCCCGCTGCGCGCCCGGAGCGAGCTTTCGGCCAAGCCGGATCACAGCCGCCGTCGGATCGTCCGGCGCTGCGCTTTCCCCGCTCTCCCGCATCTGCGCATCCTGCGTCGCCGGCTCATTCTCAGTGCGCGGTGCATTCCCCGTTTTTCCCTCTTTTGCGCCCTCCGGCACAAGGGGGAGAGGCTTTTTCAGCGTCTCTTCCCGCTCGCGCCACAGCTCAATTCCTCTTTGCAGCACCCATTCGATGTAATTCAAGGTCGTTGCCCCTCCTTCATGCGGATAAAGCGCGCCATATCAAAGCCCGCATTGTCCCCGCCCGCTGTATCGGTCAGCAGCTCACCGCAGATGCTGCACCGCGCCTCCTCTGCCCGTCTTCTGCACGCCGGACACATCCGCTCCAGCGCCTCTTCCCGGTCAAGCATCTCATGCACCAGGCAATAGAGGTAGTCCGCATCCGTCATCTCCTGTGCGCGCTTCTCGCTCGGCAGCGCCCCAGCATATCGGAGCACGCGCCATTTCAGCCGTTCGTAGGGCGCGTGCTCCAGGCTTTTTTTAGCGCTTCTACCTTCTCGCGTCCGTCCTCGCACGAAGGGTTTTCCACCCCGTCGAGCAGCGCGTACTGCTCGACGAGCGCGTTGATCTCGCCAACGCTCAGCGCGTTTTCCACGTCCTGCGCGCTTGCAAAGACCGCTTCACCGTTCTGCACCAGGCACGTTCTCAAAAGCGCCGCGTTCGCGCGCAGCGCGCGCTCTTCCTCGTCCGCGCAGTCGAGCTGCGCGACCTCGCGCCGCAGCATAAGCGTCTCGCGCGCCGAGAGCAGCCGCATCGCACACGTTTTCTCCCCGATGCACGCCATTTTCTCCCGCTCACGTCCCAGAAAGCTCAAAAGTGTTCCGTCCATCAGCTCGCGATCTCCATGCGCTTACGCGCGATGATCGTCACCCTTTCCGCCGCCGGATCGCCGAGCTTTCCAGCCTCTTCAATGCTGCTCCAGCGGCACTGAGAGTAAATGATGCGCTTGTCCGGCTTGCAGATCACGAGTGAAAAGTCGTTCAGATCATAGAAATTGATGCCGTCGCCGATGGCCTCGTCCGTCGCATACAGGCGGCTTAATTCCAGCGTGTACTTGTTCGCTCCCGCGATCGTCGCCACCGGCTCATTTTCGCCAAAGGCCTCGATCTCACGGCTCGTGCGCGTGGCCTTGGTCGTGTAGCTCTGCACCACCGCCACCTTTTTGCCGTCGACCTCCAGATAAATGTCGCTGCTCAGCGGCAATACCGTGTTTGCCATATTCTTTCCTCCTTACACCGTGATGTGCGCCGTCAGATAGATGCGGTTCAGCCCGTGCGCCACCGTAAAGCTGAATTCCACCAGACACACCGTCGGGTCGCTCTCGAGCGCCGTCACCTTCACCTCGCCGTAGCTGTCCACGATCTCGCGTGTCTTCATCTCCTCGAGCTCCAGCACCACCTGCGAGCGGATGGCTCCGCGGCTCTGCGCCGTGTTCTTGCTTCTGGCAAAGCGCGTGCGCAGCGCATTGCGGATCGTCGGGATGACCTCATCCACGATCAGGATGGTCGTCAGCTCGCGCCATGTCGTGTCAGCGGCTCCACCGCTCGAGGTCTTTGTCGTGATGCCGCGCACCGGCGAGCACACGCCGCCCACACACTCGATGGGCGTCACGCCGCCGCGCACCATCTGGTCGATCTCGTTGTCATTCAGCCGCTTGCTCACGCCATTGATCCCCGCAAGCTCCGCGCCGTTGATGGGGACCGAGGCATCGCCGCCTCCCGCGATCACGCCCGCGACCGCCGCAGCCGCAAGCACCGCGCTCGCCTCCGCGCCGCTATCCAGCGTAACGTCCGGCCCGACCAGCACCACACGCTCACTGTTGATCGCCTTTGCGTGGTCCGTCATCTGCGTCACCGTTTCCTCCGTGCCGCCCACGACCGCAATGCGCTCGCGTCTCGCCGCCGACGCGTTTTCCACGCTCGTTTTCAGGCTCTGGTGCACGCTCGTCTCCGCACTGTCGCACACTACAACGTCAACATCTTCCTCCTCATTCAGCGCCGCAAATGCGCTCGCATAGTCCACCGTGCCGTTCGAGTCCTCACCAACGGCCACCGCCTTCACCGCGCCCGCGCCATTTTGGAACAGGACCTTCAGCAGCGCGCTCATGCCATACACGCCGCTCGCGTCCTCGCCGAACACGCTCTTTCCCTCTTCGTATGAGGTGATGAGCTGCACCTTGTTCGCTTCTCCCTTCGTCGCGACCGCCGCCGCGCCGATCGTCTTCGCCGACGCGCGAGCGCTTACCACGCTCGATGCGTCGTAAGACGAATACACGCCCGGCCGCTCATGGATCGTACTATTCACGTTCTTTCACCGTACCTTTCAATACAAAATCGGTAAACACCGTCTCGTCCTCTGCCCGCTCGCAGAGGAAATACGCCGCATATCCCGCGCTCGCGCACAGCCGGAACATCCCCGTCACCTTGTCCCATTCTGTCCGTCCGAGCTGCATCTCGCGCAGCCTGAGTCCCTCCGGCAGCGCCGTCATCAGCGCCTGCATCACGGTCTCCGCCGCCGTCTCGCAGCCATCCGCGCCCAGCTCTCTCGGCGCATAAATGTCCAGCGACAGTGTGAGAGCCATTCTTCGCCCATATACCTCGCGCACCTCCTGCGTCTTCTCATCCGCCCTCTGCCCGAGGTATTCAAGCCCGCCGCGCGGCTCGATGACCGTCTCCCGTGCGCCCACCGCTGTCACGGCGCGCTCACTCATTCTGAACTTCTCCGCGCTGTAGCTCTCCACCGCCATGCCGCCCGCGTCGGCGATTGCCTTCACCACCGCGCGCTTCACCTGCTTTACTGCTGTCATGTCGTCTCCTCCGGATGCAGTATCGCCCAGTAATAGGCAATCTCCCCGCCTGCGTAAAACGGCGCCGCCCTGCGCACGACATACTGCCTTCCCCCGCAAATAACACGGTCGCCCATCGTGACCGCCATCTCCGCCGGCCCCAGATACCGCCAGCACTGCTCGCTCACCGCGCCCAGCGCTGTCACGGAAAACGGCTCCTCGCCGCTTTCCCTTCGCAGCGGCTGGACAAATGCTTTTATCTGCACCGTGTCTTCACCTCGGCGCACCTCCACGCTCATGCCGCAGCGCGCAAACGCCTCGCTCAACAGCTCTTTCATCCCTGCACCCCGAAAAAGCAAAATGCGCCATCCTTTGTATAGGGTCGCATCAGCGCCCACGCCTGCTCGCGCAGCGCATCAAAGCGCCTGCCGCTCTCGCCCGCGGAGCGCTTTGTCACCGTCAGGTCACCTGCGCGCAGGGAGGATAGCTCCTCCCCGCCCGCTCTCGCGCTTTCCAGCGCCGCAGCCGACAAAAATGCCGCCGCGCAGACAAACGCGCTTGCGTACGCCTCCTTGGAAACGCCGTCTCTCAGCCGCTGCTCGAGCATCTCCTCCTGCGCCGCGCACAGCATCGCGAGCATTTCCTTCTCGCCCTCATCTGCCTTGGTCAGCGCGCACGCGATCGCAAAGATCTGCTCGCTCATGCTCTCCGCCATCCGTTCTCCCTCCTCATTTTTTACTGTAAGGACAACACCTTCGAGGCCTCCTGATAGGGCTTGGCAAAGCCAGAAATGCTCGTGATGGCCGCGCGCTCCAGCTGGCGGTCGATCAGCTTGTCATATTCGACCAGCACCTCGCTGCCGCAGATGCGCTCGAGCGCATAGTTTTTGTCCAGGCCGATGATCTTGCCCTCGGGCATCGCGCTCGTGCGCAGGAGCTTCGCGCCCAGCGGGGTAGAGAGCGTGCCCGTGCCCTGGAAGTTGAGACCCGTCAGCGGATTCTGGAATTCCTGCAGCTTGAGCATTTTCAGCATCATGTCGTTGCCCATCAGCAGTGTGTTCATCGTGTAGGGGTCGAACTGCGACCAGAAGCCCAGCAGCGCATCATAGCTCAGCTCGCCCTTCGTGCCGCCGATCTTACCATCGCCGATCACAAAGCTGTCGGCAGCGTTGCCGTTGCCGTCGCCGTTCATCAGCACGTCGATGGCGTCCTTCAGATGCATTCTTGCGATGTACGCGCCGATCTGACGCAGTGTCACGGAGAAGAGGTCCAGTCGCTGGAAGCGGATGGCCTCATAGGACGCCACCAGCATTCTGCCGCGCTTGTGGAGCCTGACGAGATTTTCCTGCGTGCGGATGCTGGTCGTGGGGATGCTCGCGCCCTCCTCCACGCGCTTGAGCTCCTTGTCATCGTCCGTCGGAACAGACGCGATGGAGCGGTAATCCATGCCGTCAAAATTCGTCACCGTCGCGGTGATGTCGGGCAGGATATCGCTCTCCATGCCCTGCCGCACCACGCGGGAGACAAACTCCGGAAACAGCACGGAGCTTTCGCTCGTGTGGAAAAACTTTTCCACCATGTCGCTGCCCGCGCCCTTGACATGGATATCAAAGCGCTTGAGCTGTCGCTGGAAAGCGTCCAGGCCCTCGAGCGCCGTGCCCTTGTAGCTCTCGCTCGGGTCGAGCGATTCCAGCACCTTCAAAAAGCTCTTTCCGCTCTGGCCGTACATCCCCTTTTCGAGCTTCACGTTTTCATACTGATAAGCCATATTCCTTTTCCTCCTTAAAGCTTGATGACGGCCTTACCCGCCGCACTGTCCACGCTCAGCACGAGATAGGCGCTGCCGCTCTGGTTGTCGCCCAGCTTGCTCACGCCGCCCGTGCCGTCCGCCACCAGCTCCGCATAGCCCACCGCAGGTGCCGTGCCGCTGTACTCCACCTCGGCAAGGCCGCCGAGCTGCACCGTGCAGGCCTCGCCGTCGTGCGCAATGGCGCGCACCACACCGCAGAAGCCGTCGCCTGCCGTACACTTGGCCACCGTGCCGTTCGCGCTCACCTTCACGATCTCGCCCTCTTTGACCGCGCCGCAGCCAAACGTTGCACACCACTCGCCGATGCCCTGATAAGAAATGCTCATGAATGTTCCTCCTTGTAACCCTTTATTCAAAAAGCGCCGCTGCTTTTTGTCCTCTTATACGCGGAAGTCGCTTTCATCCTCCGCCGCCTGTTCCTTTTTGCCATAGCTGAGCTGTGTGCGCAGTCCCAGTCTCTTTTCCGCCTTCGCGCGGTAGATGCGCTCCATCGCCCTGAGCTCGTCCTCATCGAGCTTTTCCACCATCCTGCCGATGGTCTCGCCATCCGTGTCCTTCTCCGCGACCAGCATCCAGCGCTTCACCTCACCGCGCAGCGCACTCATGTATCGCGCACCGAGCGCCGCCTGCTTTTCCAGCGCTTCGAGCTCCACAAGATTCGCCCGCGACCCGCGCCGCTTGACGAGCAGCTTGAGCGTCCCCGCCTCACCGCCGCCGCAGCGCTTCAAAACGCCCGCTCTCGGCTGCGCAGGCACGGCCACAAAACTCCACTCATAGGCGTCCTGCGCCCCCGTCAGCTCCGCGCAGCAGAGCTTGCCGCCGTATACCTCGCCTTTTTTGTGCGCGCAGGTACCGATATCCTCTCCGCAGATAGAACACACGCATTTCGCCACGCTGCACCCCACGCTCACCTCTTTTTTGATGCCGCCCTCGATCTCCTCGATCAGCGCGTCGTTCGCACCGCCGCGCAGCATATACGCATAGCCCTTCAGATAGCAGCGCCTCTCGCCCGTGGAGCAAAGACCCTCTTCCTCCACCACCTCCGTGCGATAGATGCGCGCTGCCTGTCCCTTGGCCGTCCACTCGTGGTCAAAAATGCCGCTCTTGCCGACGAACAGCTCCGCAAGCTCTTCGAGCGTCTCGCGCGGAAAGCGCTCGCCGTCCCGGTCCACCTCGTTGTCGCACAGGCGCACGGCAAAGGTATAGACCTCGTCCTCTCTGAGCGCACGCTTCGTAAACTGATTGATGATGGCAAGCTCCTCGCGCGTCACCATGCTGTTTTTCAGTCCGTTGCTCTCTTTTCTCACTTCCATGCTCATTTCCCCTCCGCTTTCTTGTTTTCCAGTTCGAGCTTTCGCGCCTGCTGTAGGTAGAGCGTCGCCTTGGCCTCCTCCACCTCATCCTGCAAATTGATATCCTCCCAGTCCACCTTGAACCGGCAGCCGTACCCGTGCAGGCGCAGCCACAGTGCGCAGATGCGGCCAACGGCAGGCTCCAGTGTGCGCCGCAGCGCCGTGATCTCGCTTGTCAGCATATCCGCCTGCTGCGAGCTCATCCGCTCGGTAGATGACCAGCTCAGCCCCAGCATAAAGGGCGGCAGCCCCGTCTTTGCCACCAGTTGCTCCAGGATCTGCCGCACCGGTGTCTCGCTGTCCAAAATCTGATTGTCCGCGCCGATGGCCTTGATCGACACATCGCCCACCGATACAAAATCGCGCACACTTCCGTTCCGGCTCTCCTGCATCGCCCGTGACCACTCCTCCGCGATCTGCTCGGCGCGTTCCTGTGCCGCCCCGCGGTCCAGCTCCTCGCCCTGCGGCCTGTAGGTCACCGCAAAGCGCACGTTGCCGCAGCGCTCCCAGTTTTTCCCCATCGCGTCGTAGATCTTGATGAGCAGTCCCGTCAGATAGGGCATCGAGCGCAGCATCGACACGCCATAGGGATGTCCCGCCTCGGGTTGATACGGCGTAAAGAGCAGCAGCTCCTGATACGCAAGCGGCACGCTGCGCCCGCACGCATCCCGTCCGCTGAGATAAAAATCAAGCGGGCTGTCTCCCTCGTGCACCTCCACCTGCGAAACGTCCCCGCACAGCACCGCCGCGATCTCCCGTCCCGCCGCGTCCGGCACGATCTCGCCCACCGCGCGCCCGCAGGTGAGCAGCGAGTCGAGATAGCAGTCCAAAAACGCGTTGATCCCTCTCTGCCCTCTTCCCACCGGCACATCGCGCAAAAACTGCTCCAGCTCCCGCTCGGCCCTCTCGTCCTCGCAGCAGACCTTCACGCCGTTTGTCAGCCGGATGAGCTTGCCGATCGCCGCGTCCACCACCGGTACCGCCTCGCGTACCAGCCGGTAGACCGCCGTGCTCCCATCCAGCAGCGGCACATAGCCGTCCAGTCCGCCGAACGCGCTCTGTCCGCCCGTTCTTAGCTGTACCGCCGCCTCGCCGCCCGTGCTTCTCTCCTTTTGAAAGAGTCTTTTCATCTGCTCGCCCTCTCCTTTTCGTTTTTTCACCGCGCCGTGCGCTCCACCGCGCGCAGCGCAATGGCTCCCCCATGTCCTCTCCCGGCGACCGACATTGCGAAATACCGCATTTCGTCCATCGCATGGTCCTTTTCCTTTTTCGGCTGGTCACGCCCGGCTCCGCCGTCCTCCCAGCAGTACTGCGCGATCTCCTTCAGGCAGCTCTCGCACGTCCCGCAGATCACGATCTTTCCCTGCTTCAGAAGGTCCGCCGTCACCCGCAGCCCGTCGGCAACGTTGTTGTCTGCCCGGCTCACCGCAAAGCCCGCGCGCTTCACCGCCTCGATAAAGCTCGCCGCCGACGGGTCGACGATGACCTTTTCCACCGTCTGTCCCGCCGCAAAGCGCTTCAGGTCTTCAAGGTACTCCGCATCCGTCTTCTGCCGCCCCTCTTTTCGCGCGTCATAGTAGTATTCCTTCACCCGGTACCACACGCCGTCCTTGAGCGCCCACATCCCAAAGCTCATCGGGTTCACCGTCCCGTAGTCAATGGAGATGCGCACCCTCTCCCACGGCTGCTCCGGCACGCTCCTGCAATACTCCTCCGGCGTGAAAAAGTCGTAGATCAGCCCCTTTGCCGCCGTCCACTCGCCCAGGATGAATCGCCGGTAGAATGTCCCGCTGTACGCCTTTTCGTACCGCGCCCGGATGCGCGGCGAGAGCGATGGGTTATCCTCCATCGTAAAGTGCAGATACAGCGCCCCGCGCTCCTGCGCGCGCAGGATCCACTCGCGGTAGAACCAGTGCTGCGGCCCCTCCGGGTTGCAGTTGAACCACAGCCTGCTGCCCGGCACGCTGCATCGCGCGCTCGCCTGCTCCACAAAGGAGCGCGGCATCAGCGCCGCCTCGTCGAAGAGCACGCCCGCCAGCGTGATGCCCTGGATGAGCGCCGCGCTCCCCTCGTCGCGCCCACCGAAGAGATAGAAGCAATTTTCCCGTCCCCCGCATCGCACAACAAGCAGATTCTCGCTCCGCTTTTCCTCGCAGCGAAAGCCCAGACCGCCAAGCCAGGGGAGGATCTCGTGCAGCACGTTGCGCCGCAGCGACACGATGGTCTTCCCGCACAGCGCGAACTGCTGACCGTCGAAGCACCTCATCGCCCACAGAAAAAAACCGATGCCCATCGAGAGCGTTTTTCCGCTGCGCACCGCCCCGTCGCAGATGAGCGCGTCGAAGCTCCGGTACTTTGGGCTCGTCCACCATGTCATCGCCGTCTTCTGCTTGGCAGAAAACCTCTTTACGCCCGCCAATCGTCCCGCTCCTCCCCCGCCTGCTCCAGCGCCCGCAGGAACTCCTCGGTCTCATCCTCGCCGCCGCTGCCCAGCATCTCGTAGAGCACGCCGAGCGCCTTCACGCGGTCGACGAATTTCACCTCCACCGCGCCGTTGGCGCTCCGCTTGAACTCCGCCACCGCCGACAGGTCCATGCGCTGTACCCTCTGCGGCGTCGCCTTTTCCAGATACGCCAGCTCAACGCCATGGTTTGCCCTGCCGAAGGCGATCTTCTTCAGCGCTTCGACGATATCCTCGCGCCGCACTTCCTTTTTCCCCATTGTGTCCCCCCATTTCGTATTTCTCTTTTCACCTCCACCCCGCGCGCCCCATTTTGTTGCACGTTCTCATGCACGTCTTTTCTTTTTTGCAAAAAATAAAGGCAGACCGCTTTTTCAGGCGGTCTGCCCCTATATTCTTCTCTGTTCTTTTATTCTGCCAGCAGCAGCGCTTCGAGCTGCCCCGCGTCATCCGCGATGACCGTCGCGCCGGCCGCGAGGATGACCTCGCGCGGGCGGAATCCCCAGCTCACCGCGATGACCGGCAGGCCAGCGTTCAGCCCTGTCTGCACGTCCACCTCGGAATCCCCGATGTATACCGCGCCCTCGCGCGGCATCCCCATCGCCTTGAGCGCCGCGTCCACCATATCGGGATACGGCTTGCAGCGCCGCCCCTCCTTCGGGCCGATGGCGTAGTCCATCCGGTCGCCAAAATATTCCTCGCTCAGCTTTTTCACCGCCTCGTCCGGCTTGTTCGACACCACCGCCGTCTTCACCCCATGCGCGCGCAGCGCGTCGAGCACTTCGAGCATCCCATCGTATACCTTGGTCTTCACCTTGCAGTGCGCCTCATAATACGTGCGGAACATCCCCAGCGCGGTCCGGATCTCCTCCTCCGCAGTGTTCTCGGGCATCGCGCGGCGGATGAGCTTCTCCGCCCCATTTCCCACAAATCGCCGCGTCTCCTCAAGGCTTCTCTCCGGGTGCCCCAGCTTGCGCAGCACATAGTTCGTGCTGTCGCACAGATCCTCGAGCGTGTCGAGCAGCGTGCCGTCCATATCAAAAAGAACTGTCTTATATGCCATCTTCCGTTCCTCTTTTCATTGCTTTTTGTCATTTCGCCGCCCCATTATAAGCGCCGAGCGCACAAAGTTCAAGGCCCGATTCTCTCATATCTTTACTTCTGTACCATTGCACACTTCTTTTTCATCTGATATAATTTTTCTATCAATTTATAGACAAGGAGCGCTTTCATCATGCACGAACTGGAACGTCTCTATCATATCCACTGCGCCCAGGGCGAGGTCGGCCGCTATGTCATCCTGCCCGGCGACCCCGGCCGCTGCCCCTCCATCGCCGCACTGTTCGACGATGCTCATCTCGTCGCGCGCAATCGCGAATACACTACCTACACCGGCACGCTGCTGGGCGAAAAGGTCTCCGTCTGCTCCACCGGCATCGGCGGCCCGTCGGCCTCCATCGCCATGGAGGAGCTGCACCAGCTCGGGGCCGATACCTTCATCCGCACCGGCACCTGCGGCGGCATTGACTTAAACGTCAAGTCCGGCGACATTGTCGTCGCCACCGGCGCCATCCGCTACGAGCACACCTCGCTCGAATACGCGCCCATCGAGTTCCCCGCCGTCGCCGATTTCGACATCACCCTCGCCCTTCGTCAGGCATCCGAAGAGCTCGGCTACTGCACCCACACCGGCGTTGTCCAGTGCAAGGACAGCTTCTACGGCCAGCACTCCCCGGAAAAGAGCCCCGTCTACTACGAGCTTCTGCAAAAGTGGGAGAGCTGGAAGCGCCTTGGCGTCAAGGCAAGCGAAATGGAGTCCGCCGCAATGTTCGTCGTCGCCTCCGCGCTCGGCTGCCGCTGCGGTTCCTGCTTCCACGTCGTGTGGAATCAGGAGCGTGAAAAGGCCGGTCTCGATCAGGACATGAGCGAGGACACCTCCGCCTCCGTCAAGGTCGCTGTCGAGGGTCTCAAGAAGATCATCCTGCGCGACCGCGAGCTTACCGCCCTGCCCGAAAACGCGCAGAAGCTGCTCGAGAAGAAGGAAAAGGGGCTCCTCCATGAGTGATAAAAAGGTCATCGGCATCCTCGGCGGCATGGGCCCTCTCGCCACCGCCGACCTCTTTCAGAAGATCACCCTGCACACCGCCGCCTCCTGCGATCAGGAGCATCCGCGCGTGTGCATCGACTCCAACGCCAACATTTCCGACCGCACGGCGGCGCTCCTGCACGGCGGCGCCGACCCCGTACCCGAAATGATCAAGAGCGCCAAACGCCTTGCGTCCATCGGTGCCGATCTTCTCATCATGCCCTGCAACACCGCGCACAACTTTTATGACGCCGTCGCCTCGTCCGTCTCCATCCCCGTTCTGCACATGATCGCCGTCACGCGCGACGCGCTTAAAGCCCGCGGCATCAAGTGTGCCGGTCTCCTTGCGACCGACGGCACCGTGCAGACCGGCATCTACCAGCGCACGTTCGAGGGCAGCGGCGTAACGCTCCTCACGCCCGACAATGCGGACGATCAGGCCGCCGTCATGGACATCATCTACAACGGCGTCAAGGCCGGCGACCTTGCGCACGATGCGTCGGCCTTCCGCGCCTCCTGCGAGCATCTGCTTGCCCGCGGAGCCGAGGTGCTGATCCTCGGCTGCACGGAACTGCCCCCCGCGTTCGACATTTACCACCTCGACTATCCAAACGTCGACCCCACGCTTGAGCTGGCGCTTGCCGCCATCCGCGCCGCGGGCTGCCAAACGAAGTAAGGAGGCCCCCATGAGCTACGCCGATCAGGTCTTCCGTGCCAACTGCCTCGACATTCTTCAAAACGGCGTGCGCGACGATGACCTCACCGTCCGCCCCCATTGGGAGGATGGCGCCCCCGCCCACACGATCAAAAAATTCGGTCTTGTCAACCGCTACGACCTGCAAAAGGAGTTTCCCATCCTCACGCTGCGCCGCACGTATCTGAAAAGCGCGGTGGATGAGCTCCTCTGGATCTGGCAGAAAAAGTCCAACAACGTCCGTGACCTCTCCTCCCACATCTGGGACGCCTGGGCGGATGAGACCGGCTCCATCGGCAAGGCCTACGGCTATCAGCTTGGTGTGAAGCACCGATACAAGGAGGGTATGTTCGACCAGGTCGACCGCGTGCTTTATGACTTAAAGCACAACCCCGCCTCCCGCCGTATCCTGACCAATCTCTACAATTTCGAGGACCTGCACGAGATGCACCTCTACCCCTGTGCCTATTCCATGACCTTCAACGTATCAAACGGCACGCTGAACGCCATTCTGAATCAGCGCAGCCAGGATATGCTCGCCGCCAACAACTGGAATGTCTGCCAATACGCGGTACTTGTGCATATGCTCGCGCAGGTCTCCGGGCTCAAAGCCGGCGAGCTGGTCCATGTCATTGCCGACGCGCACATCTACGACCGCCATATCCCCATCATCGAAAAAATGCTCTCCGAGCCCGAGCATCCCGCGCCGAGGTTCGCCCTCGACCCTGCCGTTACGGACTTCTATCAGTTCACCCCCGACAGCATCCGGCTCGAGGGCTACGAGTACAGTCCCTTTGAAGAAAAGATCCCCATCGCCATCTGACGTTTTCGCCGGGCGTAAGATATCCTTTAGAAAGTCTGGAGCAAATTATGACTGCTATTGTCTGCGTTTCCAAAAACTGGGGCATCGGCCGCGACGGTGCGCTGCTGTTCCGCATTTCCGCCGACCTCAAGCGCTTCAAGTCTCTCACCGTCGGCAAGACCGTCATCCTCGGGCGCAAAACGCTCGACACCTTTCCCGGCGGCAGGCCCCTGAAGGACCGCTGCAACATCGTCCTCTCTCACCGCGAGCTTGACATCCCCGGCGCGGTGGTCGTTCACTCCTTCAGCGAAGCCGCCGCCCTCGGCGGCGACGATGCCATTGTCATCGGCGGCGCAAGCGTCTATATGGCCCTGCTCGGCCGCTGCGACCGCGTCTGCGTCACCAAGGTCCTCGCCGACGCCGATGCCGACAGCTTTTTCCCCAGGCTCGATGACAATCCCGATTGGCGCGTCGCGTCCGAGAGCGAGGTTTTCGAGGAAAACGGCCTCAAGTTTCAATTTGTCGACTATGTCCGCAATCATTAAAAGAGAGAGCTCCGCTCGGAGCTCTCTCTTTTGTTCTATCCATTTGCTTCGTCCCGGTAAAGGAAGCGCGTCACAAGCGCACCGTCCGCGCGGGTATAGAGCCGTCCGTCTTCGGCGTAAAACGACTCATTTTCTCCGTCGCACTCCACATACCAGCGCAGCCGCCATACGGTCTCGGCTCCGTTTTCGTCATAGCCGTAAAAGCCGAAGCAGCCGACCTCGTTCAGCTTCTTCACATTTTTCCCGAGCTTCAGCGTCATCGTGCAGTCGACGATCTTCGCATTCGGGTAGTCCTTCTCCGCGTCTGCCGCGGTCCCTGAGTCCCCAAGGCAGGCTTTGATATTCCACATCTCCGGCGCATTCAGCGTGAACGCCGTCGGCACACCGCGCCCGGAATATCCGCCGAGCGCCGTCACCCTGTACCCGTGCACCTCATCGGGGATCGTGATGACCGCGCCGTCCTCACCATTCCAGTCAACACCCGCCGCAAACGCCTGCCGCGTCAGCGGATTGCGGTAATAGCACTGTCCGTCCGTGTCCGCCCAGTCCGCCGCGCGGTATCCCTGCGCACCGGTCAGCATCCATAAGAGGACTCCGACCGCCGCGGCGATCAGCGCGACCGGCAGCGCGATCGCGCCCATCTTTCCGGAATGTTTCTTCTGCATGACAATACTCCTTTCTTCATCCTTGCAAAGGGTCTTTTCATTTCCATCCAAGTTGATTATAATAGACAGACACCGCATTTGTAAAGGGGGTCCACCGCATGGCGACGCTCAACACCGATATCCGCTATATCAAGGGCGTGGGCGAAGCGCGCGCCAAGTCGCTCGCCAAACTCGGCATCACCGACCTGCGCTCCCTCCTTTCCTACTTTCCCCGCGCCTACGACGACCGCCGCGCGTACAAGAAGATCGCCGACCTCATCCCCGGCGAGAATGCCTGCGTCTGCGCCGTCATCGCGGGCGAGCCGAAGCTATCGCGCATCCGCAAGGGGCTTGATCTCGTCAAGCTCCGCGCCGTCGACGAAACCGGTGCGCTTGAGCTGACTTACTTCAACCAGTCTTACCTGAAAAATACGTTCCACACCGGCGATACCTACGTGTTCTATGGCCGTGCCGAGGGTACGCCGAGCCGCCCGCAGATGACCAATCCCCTCTTCGAGCGCGAGGGCGCGCATCAGATCACCGGCCGCATCATGCCCATCTATCCGCTCACCGCAGGCATCAGCCAGTCGATGCTCTGCAAGGCCGCCGAGCAGGGCCTCGCCGCCTGCGTCGACGAACTTCCTGACATCCTTCCTGAGGACGTCCGCCTCGCCTACCAGCTCTGCCACACCCGCTTTGCCTACGAAAACATCCACTTCCCCACAGACGACGAAGCCCTCTCCGCCGCGCGCCGCCGCCTTGCGTTCGAAGAGCTTTTCCTGCTCGCGCTCGGCCTCAAGCTCCTGCGCGAGCGCCGCACGTTCGTCGCGGGAAAACAGTGCAAAGAAGTCGACCTTTCACCCTTTTTCGCCGCTCTCCCCTTTTCCCTCACCGGCGCGCAGCGCCGCGCCATCGGCGATATCGCGCGCGACCTGACAGGTCAGCGCCCGATGAACCGCCTCGTGCAGGGCGACGTCGGCTCGGGCAAAACGATGGTCGCCGCCGCCGCCATCTACATGGCCGCAAAAAACAGCCTGCAATGTGCTCTCATGGCCCCGACCGAAATTCTTGCCGAACAGCACTACCGCTCGCTCGCCCCGCTGCTGGAGCCGTTCGGGATCTCCTGCGCGCTGCTCACCGCCTCGACCAAGGCAAAAGACCGCCGCGCGCTGAACGAACGTCTCCGCTCCGGCGATCTCTCCCTCGTCATCGGCACGCACGCCCTGCTCTCGCCTGATGTGCAGTATCGGGATCTCGGACTCGTCGTCACCGACGAGCAGCACCGCTTCGGCGTCGACCAGCGCGCCGCGCTTTCCGCCAAGGGCGAAAACCCGCATCTTCTCGTCATGTCGGCAACGCCCATCCCGCGCACGCTCGCGCTGATGATCTACGGCGACCTCGATGTTTCCATCCTCAACGAGCTGCCCCCCGGCAGGCAGAAAATCGACACCTTTGCCGTCCCGTCGAGCTATCACGAGCGTATCTACGCTTTTTTGCGCAAGCTCGTCGCCGAGGGGCGGCAGGCCTATATCGTCTGCCCCATGGTCGCGGAAAACGACGAGCTGCCCGACGAGCGCAAGGCCGTCACCGCCTATGCAGCGCACCTGCAAAAGGAGGTCTTTCCCGACCTGCGCATCGCCCCCATCCACGGCAAGATGAAGCCTAAGGAAAAAGATGCCGTCATGCGCGCCTTTGCCGCGCACGAGATCGACGTGCTCGTCTCCACCACCGTCATCGAAGTCGGCGTCGACGTGCCGAATGCCGCGCTCATGCTCATCGAAAACGCCGAGTGCTTCGGCCTCTCCCAGCTTCACCAGCTGCGCGGCCGCGTCGGTCGCGGGCAGCACAAATCCTACTGCGTCCTCGTCTCCGACAACAAAGGCGAAGAGAACAAGACCCGTCTCAAGGTCATGTCCTCGACGAGCGACGGCTTCGCCATCGCGGAAGAGGACCTGAAGCTGCGCGGCCCGGGAGACTTTTTCGGTTCCCGCCAGCATGGTCTGCCGTCGCTGCGCGTCGCCGACCTCTCGTGCGACTTAGCTCTCCTGCATGAGACACAGTCCGCCGCCGAGCAGCTCCTTGCCGCCGACCCGGAGCTTCGGGATCACCCGCTGCTCAAATCCCGCGTCGAGCTGCTCTTCGCGCTCAATGCCGATGCCATGAACTGACAAAAAAAGTCAAGCCCTGTGCGATTCGGGCTTGACTTTTTTATCCCACAGTGTATGATTAGTATAACTAATCATACTTTTGGAGGTCATTCTATGGAAGTTCCGCAGGGCAAGCACGCCTGGGTGGTCAAAATCGGCGAAAAGGGACAGTTCGTCATTCCCAAGGAAGCACGCGATATTTTCGGCTTCCACCCCGGCGATGAGCTGCTCGTCCTCGGCGACGACGAGCGCGGCATCGCCATCCTGCCCAAGGCCATGCAGCGGGAATATATGCTGCGCATCTTTTCCGAAATGGACAACGGAGGCGACAAACAATGAGCAAGATCGTCTTTTTCTGCATTCCGGCCTACGGCCACACGAATCCGACGCTCGGCGTCGTGCGCGAGCTCGTCGCGCGCGGCCACGAGGTCCGCTACTACTCCTACGAGCCGATGCGCCCGCTCATCGAGTCCGCGGGCGCTCAGTTCGTCGCCTGCGACCCCTATGACTGCGAGCAGCGCCTCACCCCTGCCGACGGCGCGCGCGTCGGCAAGGACATCGCCTTTTCGACGCACATTCTGGTCGAGACCACTCTCGCCCTCGACGAATTCGTCTGCGCCGATATGCGCGCATTCGCGCCCGACTGCATCGTCGCCGACTCCATGGCCGTCTGGGGCAAGGCCGTCGCCAAAAAGCTCGGCATCCCCTTTGTCTCCTCCACTACGACCTTTGCCTTCAACCGCTATTCGGCCAAGATCATGAAGCAGAGCGGCGGCCAGATGCTCAAAATGCTGCTCTCCATGCCGAAGATCAATCGCGATCTCCAGCGCCTGCGTGACCGCGGCTATCCCATCAAGAGCATTCTGGATATCATCCAGAACGACGATCAGACCGACACGATCGTCTACACCTCGCCTGAATTCCAGCCCTGTGCCGACACGTTTTCGGACAAATACGCCTTCGTCGGTCCCTCCATCCGTCCCGCAGCAGAAACGATCGAAAAATCACGCGATACGCTCGTCTACATCTCCATGGGCACGGTCAACAATGACCTGCTCCCCTTCTACCGCGCCTGCATCACAGCCTTTGCGGATTCGCCCTATCAGGTCATCCTCTCCACCGGCGAGCAGATCGACCCTTCCGCCCTCGGCACACTTCCCGACAACATCACCGCCCTCCCCCACGTCGATCAGATCGCCGTGCTGCAAAAAGCCGACGTCTTCCTCTCCCACTGCGGCATGAACAGCGCGAGCGAAAGCCTGTATTTTAGCGTGCCGCTCGTTCTTTTCCCGCAGACGAATGAGCAGGGCGGCGTCGCCGCCCGTGTCGCCGAGCTCGGCGCGGGGGCAACGCTCGAAAAGACCGACGCCCTCTCCATTCGCACGGCGGTCGATACCGTACTGCAAATGCCGTCGTACCGCGCAAACGCGCAGAAGATCAGCGAGAGCTTCCACCGCTGCGGCGGTGCAGGGGCCGCAGCGGAGAAGATTCTTTCTCTCTGTCGATGACAGAGCCTTTTTCCCCTGCACCGTGCGGGGGGATGCGTAACAAGGGAGGGATATCTCTTTTTGAAAAAGAGATATTCCTCCCTTTGACCCACCCAGAGAAAACTTCATTGGCAGCTTGCAGCTCGAAGGGGTGCAGTGCCTGGGGAATGAGATTGCCCTGCGTGGCGGCATTGCTTCGCTCGCCGCCATTGCTTCTGCTACACGATTTGACTTACTTCTACTGCCCGCTGCCGCTCTGCGTATCTTCCGTCGGTGCAGACTAATTTCCTTCTGTCGACGGTGCAGGCATTTTCGGTAGTGCATACCGCGGTGAGCGAAATTTCACCGCCTTCTACCGATGGTGCAAATAAACGCGGCGAGCGCAGCAATGCCGCCCCGGTAGGCACTCGCAAGGCTGATAAAATCCAAAGTAGGCAGCGATTGCTGAAGACTGCCGACACGCAGGCAGAGCGGCAGCGGGTAGTAGAAGAAAGTCAAATCGTTTAGATACAAAAAATAGCAGGCACCCGATTGCGCAGCGCGTGCAGCTCTTCAAGCCCCCGACTGCCAATGTGGGGGTCGAGGGGGTCTCCCCTCGCCTTTCTCTGGGGGATCTAAAGGGGGTATTCTCTTCGGAAAGAGAATACCCCCTTTGGCTTCCGTTCCCCTGCGCAGCGCAGGGAAAACCCACCCTGCATAATGCAGGAGAAATCTTATTTCTCTTCCTGCGCCTTGATCTTGGCGAGCTCTTCCTCCTCCAGCTGGCGATACGCCACCTTACCGACCAGCGTCTTGGGCATATCCTCCTTGAACTCGATGTCATACGGCATGGCGTACTTCGCAACATTCTTGCGGCAGTAGGCGAGCAGCGTCTGTCTCGTGTCCTCGGTCGCGGGCACACCAGCGGCAAGCTTGACGAATGCCTTGACCTTCTGCATCTTGTAGGGGTCGGGCACGCCGATCACGCAGCTCATCTGCACATACTCGTGCGCGTCGAGGATATTCTCGATCTGCCCCGGGTAGACATTGTAGCCGGACGAAATGATCATGCGCTTGGCACGGCCGCGGAAGTAGATAAAGCCCTGTTCATCCATCACGCCGAGGTCACCCGTGTAGACCCACGTCAGGCCGTCGGCGTGCGTGCGCAGCGTCTGCGCCGTCTCCTCGGGGTTGTTCATGTACTCCTTCATCACGGTCGGGCCCGCGAGCAGGATCTCGCCCTCCTGCCCGTAGGGAACCTCCCGGTCAGTGTCCGGCTCGACGATCTTGATGTAGGTATCCGGGAACGGCAGGCCGATGGAGCCCTCCTTGAACATATGCGGCGGCGTCAGGCAGCAGGCCGTGACTGTCTCGGTCGTGCCGTAGCCCTCGCGCACCTGAATGGACGCCTTGTGGTCATAGAGAAACTTGTCGAACTTCTTCTTCAGCTCGATCGACAGGCTGTCGCCGCCGGAGAACACGCCCTTGAGCGAGCTGAGGTTCGCCCCGTCCATGCTGGGAAGTCTCAGCAGCGCTTCATAGAGCGTCGGCACGCCGGCGATGAAGTTGCACTTGTACTTCACGATCTGCTTGGCGTAGCTCTTGGCCGTAAAGCGCGGGATCAGGATGCAGCGTCCGCCCTGCGAGAGCATCGTGTGCACGCACACGCCGAGGCCGAAGCCGTGGAAGAGCGGCATCGCCGCGAGCATACGGTCGCCGGGGCGGAACATCGGGTTCGCCGCGATGACCTGCTGGCCGAGGGCGTTGAAATTCTTGTTCGTCAGCACAATGCCCTTCGTCGTGCCGGTCGTACCGCCGGAGTAGAGAATGACGGCGGGGTCGGCGCCCTCGCGCTTGACCTTATAGGTCTTATAATAGCAGGAGCGGGAGAGCTTCATGAAGTCCTTCCACATGATGACCGGCGCATCCTCGGGGATTTTCTCGATCTTGCGTCCCTCGGTGAGCATATAGCCCGCCTTGATCGTCGGAGACAGCGCGTCGCGCACGCTTGCGATGATCATGTTGACGACCTTCGTGCGCTCGCGCACCTTTTCAAACTTGTTGTAGAACTGGTCGAGCGTCACCGCCGCCACGCTTTCCGAGGCGTTCAGGTAAAACTCGATCTCCTTCTCTGCCGACAGCGGATGGATCATGTTCGCAATGCCGCCGACGAGGTTGACGGCGTAGAACATATAGATGGCCTGCGGGCAGTTCGGCATGGCAATGGTCACCTTGTCACCCTCGCGCACGCCGATGGTCTTGAGCGCCTTGGCGCACTGCTCGATCTCGCGGATCATCTGGCGGTAGGTCGTCGATTTGCCCATAAATGTGAAGGCGATGTTGCCCGGATATTTCTTAGCGATCTGCTCCACGGCCTCGAACATCGAGCCGTTGAAATACTCCAGGTGCATCGGCACCTCGCCCATATAGTCCTTCCAGGGCGTTCTGACAATGGAATCACTCATATTCTACTTCCTCCGATAAGGGTCGTTCCAAAAGGGTCGGGTGTTCTAATAAGTATTTGAAAAGGCGCACGCTCTTGGCGTAATAATAGCCGTCGGCAATGCGTTCATCCACGGTGAGGCCGAGGTCGACCGTCTCCTGCATTTCGACAAGGCCGTGCTCGTCGTACAGCGGCGTCCACTTCTTTTCGCCGATGATGCAGAACAGCGAGCTCGTGCCCCAGTTCGTCAGGTGGTGGTAGCCGCTTTTGAGATGAATGGAACCGAGGTTGGAGAGAAAGACCGAACTGTAGTTCGGGTCCTTGCCGATCAGGAAATCGGGGCACCAGCCGTGCTTGTCGAGCCAGCGGATAAATCGCACCGCCGCCTTGGACAAAAAGCGCGGCAGGCTGTTGAGCACATTCATGCTGTTGTCGGTCGTGTTGACCTTCTTCTGCTCGCGGCAGGCCGCAACCTCCTGGTGGATCTCCTCGTGGATCGTGTCGATGGTGCTCTCAGGCTTTATCTCCAGCAGAGCCATGGCCTCTTCGCTGCCGTCGGCAAACTCCTTTTTGATGACAAAGCCCGCTGTCACCTTATTGCGCTGATAGTAGTTTTCATTCGCGTAAAAGCGGTTGAGCTTCGGCCGTAAAATGACCGTCTTAACGAGCGCCGTCAGGATCACGTGGAAAAACGTGTACTTGAACGGAATGCCCTCATAGTTTTTCGTCGCAATGTAGTCCTTGATGGGCTCTAAATTCACGCGCTCGGCGATATACGCCTCGTTGTCTGCGCGGTGGGGATAAATGATGCCCATGATAAAGTGCAGAGAATCCACATCGCGCAGCAGTGTTGCGTCGCGCCGGTCGCCCCAGCGTCTTTTCTGTTCTGCCATAAAACCTTCTTCCTTTTCTTTCGGTTTTGCTTCTTTTCCCCCACCCTTCCACAAGTGGGACCCCTCTTTAGGGAATAAACCGCTCAAAAATGGCGATCGCGCCCTCGCGCTCCGCCGTCTCCAAGTCTTCTTTCGACCGGATGGTCCAGTAAACGCCCTGCGCACCGTAGAGCCTGCGGCACAGGCGCGGTGCCCATTGCTTCTTATCCTCGTATTTATAGGCGACAAAATCCGGCTGCGCCATGATGTTGCCCAGCAGGTTCGTCGTCGCAAACGCCATCGGCAGGCTCAAATTGCCGCGCTCTTTCAAAAAGTCGCAGCTCAACTGCCCGCGGATGACCTCGGGGCGATGCGTTCTGAGCCACGCCACGCACCGCGGGTCGAACGACTCCACACAGTAGTCAACGTGGAACTTGTCAAGCTCCGCCATTGTGCGCGCGGTCAGCTCGGCGAAGTTATCGCGAAAGCTCTTGACCTCCACAATGAGCGGCAGACCCGTGCCCTCGAACAGCGCCAGCACGTCTTTGAACTGCGGAATGGTCTCCCGCGTGCCGTCCAGCGCATAGTCCTTCAGCTCGTCCGCGCTCAGGTCCTCCAGGTACCCCTCGCGGCCCGTCATACGCTTCACGTCGCTGTCGTGGAACACGGCGAGCGTCCCGTCGCGTAGCAGATGCACGTCAAGCTCCGCGCCAAAGCCCCGCGCGATCGCGCGCGAGAATGCCGGCAGCGAATTTTCGGGAATGCCCGCCGCCTTATCGTAGAGCCCGCGGTGCGCATAGCGGAATTTCCGCAGCGCCGCCATCGACTCCGTCCCGCGCCGCGCGCGCAGCAAAATCGCCCACGCAAGCGCCAGAATCAGGCAAATTCCGACAACGATCAGTAAAATTTTCACTTTAGATCACTTCTTGTATTCGATTTAGTCCGCATCCATGTCCTCAAACGCCGCAAGGCCAGCCTTGGCCTCCACCTTGCAGTCGCCGTGGCGCACGAAGCACATCGTCACAAAGCTGCACGCCACGAAGAACGCCGCATACGGGAACAGCACGCTGTAGCTGATATGCTTCAGGAGCGTGCCCGCCAGGATCGGCGTCACGACCTGCGCCGCCATCGAGAACGTGTAGTAGTAGCCCGTGAACTTGCCGATATCGCTGCCCTTGCACATTTCCACAACCATCGGCAGCGAATTGACATTGATCGCCGCCCACGCAAGGCCGACGAGCGCAAACACGACGAACATCACCGCGTTGATGCGCTGATAGTGCGTCGTGAGGAAGTAGCCCGAGAGGAAGCACGCCGCCAGCAGCACCACGCCGCCCTGAATGGTCTTCTTTCTGCCGATCTTCGAGGCAAGCTGGCCAACCGGGATGTACGAGAGGATCGCCCCGCCCGTCGCGACGAGCAGGCACGTCGACGCGCCGCCGAGCCCCTGCCCCATCACGCGGCTGACGTAGGTCGTCCACCACGTCGTCACGCCGTTGTAGCCAATATACCACAGCGCGATGGAAAAAAGTAGCATCAAAAGGCTGCGTTTGACAGGCTTCGGCAGCTCCTCATGCCCGTCGGCTTCCTCCTCCGCGAGCTGCTGCTCGGGATGCGCGGCCTCATACTCCTTCTCCGCCGCCGCGAGCTTCGGCTCGTTCGTCGTAAGGTACAGCACGATGACCGAAACCGCCATCAGCACCGACACCACCACAAACAGCGGCTGATAGTTCACGTGCGCGGCCCCTGCCGTCTTGCTGTTGGGATACAGCACCGCTGCCGCGGCGAGGTACAGAATGCCGCCCACCGCTCCCATCAGGTTGATGATCGCGTTCGCGCGCGAGCGCAGGGGCTTGGGCGTCACGTCGGGCATCAGCGCCACCGCGGGCGAGCGATACGTCCCCATCGCCACGAGCAGCAGCCCCAGCGCGACGACGAACAGCACCAGCTTGCCCCTCTCCCCCGTCGCGGCGTAGCCGTTGTCGAAGATCGGCAGCAGATTCATCAAAACCACCGCGCACACCGTGCCGCCGAGGATGAACGGCATCCGCCGCCCGATCTTCGTGCTCGTGCGGTCGCTCAGCGCGCCGAAAAACGGCAGCAGAAACAGCGCCAGCACATTGTCCGCCGCCATGATCGCGCCGGAAACGGTCTCGTTGAGGTGGAACGTGTTCGTCAAAATCAGCGGGATGATGTTGTCGTACATCTGCCAGAACGCGCAGATGGACAAAAACGCCAGTCCCACCAGCACCGTGCGCCTGTTGTCGAGCTTCATGGAGGGTCCTCCTTGCGAACGCTGTCGAATTTCTTCTCAATTGTAGCAGTTTAACATAAGCATAAAAAAATAGCAAGCACAAGCGGCCGTTGCCCCGTTTCGTCCAACAAACGCTAATGATACACCGTATCATTAGAAGGCCCGCCCGCGCTGCGAGAGAGAAACGCGCCGGCCCCTTCCGATTTTTATTTTTGCGGCCGGAAAAGGAAAATTGACATGAAACGTACAGCAAATTACGACCTTCCCACGTGGGAGCAGGATGACGCCATCCGCATGAAGGACTTCAACGACCTGACGGGCAAGCTCGACGCCGCCTTAAAGTCCGGCGCGGACGCGAACGCCTCCGCATCGGCGGCGCTGACGGCCCTGCTCGCCGACGTCGGCAGCGGCGGGCACAACTGCCGCGCGATCGCGGGCAGCTACACCGGCGCCGGGACCTACGGCGCGGCGAACAAGATCACGCTGCAAACGGACTTCACGCCGCTGCTGGTGCTCATCACCAACCCCGGCGAGTCCGCCAACCTGCACCTGCTGGTGTGGCTGCGCGGCATGACGGCGGGCGACAACGGCTACAGCGGCCGCACAGTCGCGCTGGAATGGGGCGAGCGCTCGGTCGCGTGGTACTCCACGGTCTCGGGCGTCAACGGCCCGGAGTACCTGCACCTGAACGCCGCGGGCTATACCTACCAATATGTGATCTTAGGCTACTGAGCGCAAACGGCATAAAAAACCCCCGAGGTCGTAAGACCTCGGGGGTTTTGTCTTAAATCGAGAACTAAATTAAAGTTCGATTAGACAGAAGGGGTGAAAGCGTCAGTGTAAATCTGAACGCCGGTTCCCGTGGTGCTGCCACCAGGATAAGGATAAGTGATGGCATTGGTCGGGGCAATGGTGATGTTCGCGGACTGAGCGCTCGGGACGCTGAGAGTCATAAGAGCACGGTACTGAGTGGTGCTCTGGAAGACTTCGCCGTCAATGCAGTCGACCCAAGTCGCAGCACCCGTGGTGGGGTTGACCCAATATCTCTGCCACTTGGCAGCGACATCGAGAGCAACAGGGGTGCTGATGTTGGTGCCAGTACCGAGAGCGGTGAACTCGACAGAGTTGACGAGATTGCCAACCTTAGCGCCAGTCTTCACACTGACAGTGGTAGCAGTCACAACACCGTTGGTAGCAACAGCGCTCTTATCGAACGCGTAGGCCTGCGGGCAGAAGCGGTCAAGGTTAGCGCTGGTGGCGTTAACATAGACGAAGTAGTAGTTCTGGTTGGCAGGAGCACCCATGGTACCAACGATCTTGCTGGTGCCGGAAATCACGCTGTAGTACATATTGGCGTCGTAGTCGTGATAGACAGAACCGGTGTAGGTGTCGCGGTCAGCATAGCTGGCAGCAGCGGTACCGGCAGCACCCTCAACATAGGCGATCTTCAGGGTATTGGCATAGGTTGCGTAGACAGCAGCGAGCGGGTGATTCGCATCATTTGCAACGACAGGCTCGCCGTTCACAGCCTTGTGACCGGCCACAACAACGCCATCCTCAAGAGAAACAACATAGAGCGTGTTGGCCTCGGGAGCGGTGGGAACAGCGGGAGAGCCCTTCATCAGAGTGCTGTTCAAAGCAGCGTAGTTAGCGAACTTGACTTCGCCAGCCTCGCCGTCGACATAGCCCTTAACGACCCACGTACCGTCAGCGAGGGTGTAAGCACCCTGCTGGCCGTCGAAGTAGAACAGGCTGGTGACCTTAGCGGTCGCGCTGGGAGCGGTGACGTAGACGTAATCAGCGACCTTATCGCCGTTCACATCAACGAAGTCGACCTCAGCGGAGGTGTAGTTACCGACATTGGTGAAGCCCTTAACGGAGGAGAAGGTGTAGCTGGTACCGGTCTTGGTGCGAACGAGGAACGTGGTGTTGTCGTTCACGACCAACTGCCACGCGTAGCTGCCGTAGACCTGAGTATTCTTAGACACCGCAGCAGTGGTGTTGTAGAGACCGGCGGGGATAGCAGACTGATAGTAGGTAACGGGAGTAACACCAGCGGCGCTGGCAGCAACCTCAGCCTGAGCCACACCGTTACCGGCGACCTCGATAGCCTTCAGCGTGCCGTTGGCCTTAGTGGTGAACTGGAACAGGTGGTTGTTGAGGATACCGTTGCCATTGGCAGCAGCATCAACACGGGCATTCTCGGTGGCATAGGAATCAACGTAGAAGTAACCGCCGACAGCCTGCATCAGGGTAGCAGACGTGGTGTAGTTGGTGCTGTGGGTGACCGTACCGGTAGCACGGTTGCTGGTATAAGCCTGACCAGCGTTGCCCATGAAGTAGGTGATCTCGGAGATATCGACCTGGCCGGTGGTGCCGTCCATGTAGGTGACGTTAGCCTTAGCAACGCCGGAACCATCAGCAGCGTTACCGGCCCACCAGATGGAATTGATAACGCCGTAGCTGGTAGCAGCAGCGATGTCAACAGCACCGATCAGGTTGCCGTAAGAGTCGAAGAACCAAGTGTGCTTGGTGGATTCCTTACCAGCCTCATCAAGCCAGAACTTGGCAGCATCGTCATAGACAGTGCCTTCGACATTGTGCTGCTTGCTGTTCCAATAGATGATGGTCTGAGCACCCTCGATGGAAGTAGCCTTACCAACAATGTCGCCGGGCTTGGTGGTAGTGGTGGTGGTGATAGCACCGCTCTCAGTAGCAGAGTTACCAGTAACAGCGGTGAAAGCGTTCAGCAGAACATAATCGCCGACAGCATACTCATAGTTGGTCTCGCTGTTGGTAAGAGTATAAGCGGTCTTAGCAGCGGTCTTGAGCTGAGTGGTCGAATTGATCGTACCAGCCTCATAGACCTCGAGCGTGATAGTGGCAGGGGTCTTCAGGTGATTCTGAGCGTCATAGGTAGCCGCGGCAACATAGGTGACCTTGGCAAGGAAGGTGTCGATCATGACGATGGAGTCATCATAGACCTCGACCAGACGGCCCTGAGCGCCCATCTTGGTGGTGGTGTCGGTCAGGTTGACCGTGTACTTGGCAGCGACCTTCTCACCGTTAACATACAGGGTGTAAGCGGTGTCAGCAGTCAGGCCGGCGTCGTGAGCGACATCGCACTCAGCAACAGCCTTGGTGTAGGTAGCGACCGGAGTAGCCTTAACAGTAGCATAGGTCACAAGAGCGGTACCGGTCTTGCCGTTGGTCCACTTGTAGAGGGGACGGCCCCACTTATCGGTGCTGGCATCGGTCTTGGTCAGGCCGAAGTTCTTGTAACCGAGGGTGTCGTTCTTGGTGTTGCCGAGGATGGAGCTGTTGCTGTTGTAGCCGAGCGCCGCAGTGTAGGTGACGGTCGGGACGTAAGCAGCGGTGCGGAACAGGAGCTCGGCGACCAGCTCACGGGAAGCAGGCGCGTTGAGGTCCTCGTTCTTGACGTTCTTCAGAACGCCGAGCTGCTGGGCGTACTGCGCAACGTGGAGCTGCCAGTCAGCGCCGGTGAACTCACCGTTCTTGTCGTAGCCGACAGCGCGCAGGATCATGGCGAGAGCCTGATAGCCGGTGACCTTGTCGGCAGGGCCGAAGGTCTTGGCGTCGTAGCCCTTGACCAGACCGGCGTTGGCGCAGTAGCCAATGTAGCCGGCGGCCCACTTAGCGCCGTTCATGTCGGAGAACTTGTTGTAGGTAGCGTACAGGGAGGCCTGAGCGTCCTTGACGTCGCCCGTGTAGAGACGGTAGACGATCGCGGCGACCTCCGCGCGGGTGATAGCGCCCTTCGGCTGGAAGGAGCCATCGGTGTAGCCCTGGAAGACCTTCATGCCAGAGAGAACGTTGACAGCTTCGCTGTAAGTCTCATTGACCTTGTCGGCATCCTTGAAGGCTGCGTTGGAACCGACGACAGCCAGAGACAGAGTCATGACCAGCGCCAGAACCAGTGCGAGTAACTTTTTCATAGATGTTACTCTCCTTTCATAAATTTCCATCCGTTTTGGTTCGTCAATTTCGACAAAGGGGACATTTTCTGACAAATTTTCCCGAAAAATAAGCATATCAAAAAGTTGCAAAAACTATCGAAAATACTTAAATTTCACGATAATTGCGTCGAAAAAGTTCAACTCGGTCGATATCGCATCCCCTTGCAGATGGTTCGTTTGTCAGAAAGGAGCAAGTCTCGGTGTTTTCTCGGCTTACTTACCGTGGCATGCCGATCCCGTAACTAAGTCGGGAACGCACCTTGCCCCACCTCTTTCTGCATTGCCACCTTACCACACCAAAAAATTCAAGTCAACGGTTTGCCCCCAACTGTAACACACTTGTAACAAACCTTCCGGATTGTTACAGTTTGACATAATATTGCCAGTTTCGGCGTTATTCGCTACCGCATACCTATATATAATAAAAGCCGCAGACGGCGCGGCGAGGTCGCGGCGTGTTGTCAGGTCCCGCGCCGCCGCGTGTCTGCGGCGAGCGGACGGTTTTTCCCGATTTCGGCTGCGGCCTGCCGAAAAAAAGGAAGGGGCCCGCTCAATTGAGCAGGCCCCGCCTCGCATTTGGTGCACGTTCCCGTGCAACGTTTTTGATTTTTACTGAATTTCGATCTGCTTTGCGCTGACCGTGGCGCTCTTCTTCGGCATATCCAGCTTCAGCACGCCGTCGGCGTACTGCGCGCTGATCCTGTCGACGTCGATGCCGGAAATGTCGAACGCGCGCTGGTAGCTGCCGTAGCTGCGCTCGCAGCGGACGTAATTGCCCTTCTTGTCCTGACCCTCGTGCTCGCTGTGGCGCTCGGCGCGGATGGTCATGGTCTCGCCGTCGAGGTCGACGTGGATATCCTCCTTCTTAAAGCCCGGCAGGTCGGCCTCCAGCAGGTAAGAATCGCCCTTGTCCTGAATGTCGGTCTTGAATTCGCTCAGGCCGTGGCTCCATGCGCCGTCGCCCCAAAACGCGCGCTCCATTTCGCTCCACGGATCATAGTTGGCCATACGGTTGTTTCTGCGTTCAAAAGGTCTCAGTTCAAACATAATACAAAGCCTCCAAATCTATTCGGGCGGGCCGCTCTTGCAGCCCGCGTGGTTTACTTTCTTCGTCCCTCTCGGAACAATGATGAGTATAGGGCCGCCCTGTGAACAAAAATACATCTTTTGATGAACAAATCTTTAACTTTAGCACTCTCACCGAAAGAGTGCTAATGATTTTTACAGCTACCACCCGGCTACCACGATTTTTCCTTGCGATCACAGCCTTTTTCGGCCCTTTGTTTTTTCAATTGGCTACCAAACCGCTACCACGCAAACCCGCTATCCCTTCTGCCGCAAGGCTTTGCGGGTTTTCGCAAGGGGATGCGATAGCGACCAAAGAAAACTTTTTTCACATGAAACTCTCGATTTTCGATTAAATTCAAACGGTTTTGCAACTTTTTGATTCAATTTGAAATCACGGAGCTTCGTCGAAAAAGTGCCATTTTCCGTCGTTTTCCGCCTCGACCGGATGGAAATTTATGAAAGGAGAGTAACATCTATGAAAAAGTTACTCGCACTGGTTCTGGCGCTGGTCATGACTCTGTCTCTGGCCGTCGTCGGTTCCAACGCAGCCTTTAAGGATGCCGACAAGGTCAACGAGACTTACAGCGAAGCTGTTAACGTTCTCTCTGGCATGAAGGTATTCCAGGGCTACACCGATGGCTCCTTCCAGCCGAAGGGCGCCATCACCCGCGCGGAGGTCGCCGCGATCGTCTACCGTCTCTACACCGGTGACGTCGCCGACAAGCAGGCCTCCCTGTACGCCACCTACAACAAGTTCTCCGACATGGACGGCGCTAAGTGGGCCGCCGGCTACATTGGCTACTGCGCCAACGCCGGTCTGGTCAAGGGCTACGACGCCAAGACCTTCGGCCCTGCCGACAAGGTCACCGGCTATCAGGCCCTCGCCATGATCCTCCGCGCTGTCGGCTACGACAAGAACAACGAGTTCACCGGCGCTGACTGGCAGCTTCATGTTGCGCAGTACGCCCAGCAGCTCGGCGTTCTGAAGAACGTCAAGAACGAGGACCTCAACGCGCCCGCTTCCCGTGAGCTGGTCGCCGAGCTCCTGTTCCGCACCGCCGCTGAGGTCCCGACCGTGACCTACACCGCCGCGCTCGGCTACAACAGCATGAGCTCCATCATCGGCACCACCAAGAACGACACCCTCGGCAAGAAGAACTTCGGCCTGACCGAGTATAAGGGTATCGTTGTTGCCAACAAAGCCACCGGCGCTGACTACACTGTTGTCACCAGCGACTACGCCGGCACCAAGGACAAGGTCTCCCTCGGCCACGAGACCGGCCTCAACATGATCGGCCACAAGGTTTCCGGCTGGTACAGCGTTGACTCCAAGGACACCAAGGGCGCTTACGCCACCGTCTACAGCTTCAGCGATCTGTCCAAGGCTGAGACCGTCCTGACCGAGTCTGCTCTCGTCGGCAAGTATTCCGCCGGCAAGACCTACACCACCAACAACTACGGCGCGTTCACTCTGGGCACTTTCACCCCCGGCGTCTCCAAGTTCGTTGTCATCGATGACGGCAAGGCCATCATCTCTGTCGACGAGATCGTCGCCAAGGTCTATGCGCAGAACAACTTCGCTACCGTCCCGACCCTCACCCTGGACGAGGGCAAGGTTGACGGCAACGGCACCACCCGTGTTGCCTACAACCAGAAGAACCTGACCGGCTTCGATAAGGACACCATGGGCGTGAACACCTTCGTCATGGTCACCAAGATCAACAGCGACGTTGTCAACCTCGCTCTGATCGACAAGACCGTTAAGGGCGCTGTCCGTTACTTCGACGCGAAGGGCAATGTCACCCTCGCCGACGGTACCGTTCTCACCAAGTCCGCGACCAAGGTCTACAACTCCGCTAAGAACGCCGGCCTTGCCCAGCTGACCGCTTACGAGCCCCTGAAGAGCTATGTCTTCACGCTCGATAACGACGGCCGTTACATCGCTGCCAAGCTCGGCGACGACAGCTACCTGTTCGGCACCTATGCCTACTATCAGGTCGACAACGCCGCTCTCGGCCAGATGTCCTACTACATGACCGGCGTGACCGCCGACGGCCAGGTCGTCACCAAGAAGATCGACGGCACCGGCTATGACGGCCTCGGCATTCCCACGCTGAGCACCGGCGTGATGAACATTCTCAATCCCGGCGATCTCGGCAAGGACTTCACTCTGACCGAGACCAGCACCGCTGACCTCTACAGCGTGAAGTCTAACATTCCCGCCACTCTCGTGACCATCGGCGGCATCGCCAAGCAGTCTGACGCTACCGTCAAGAAGGACACCATCGCCATCGGTACGCAGAGCAACTACTTCATCGATGAGAACACCGTGTTCTACTTCATCTCCGGCACTGCGGCTGAGCCCACCGTTCAGACCGTGACCGGCAAGACCGCCCTGCTCGGCGACGGCGACACCTATGTCCTGCCCGCGAACTCCGTTGTCAGCGCGAGCGTGCTGAACTACAGCAACAACATCGCTGCGAATATGCACGTCGACTCCGTCCTCGTGAAGGCCCCCTATCAGGCCAACGTCGCTTCCGACCTGTACTATGTTGCCAAGGGCGAGACGGTTACGACCAATCTGACCTCCGGCAACAACAGCATGATCTACGTCCGCAACAACGACCAGATGAAGAGCATCTGGGTTGCGACCAGCGCTGTCTCCGGCATTGCCACCAGCGGCAAGGCCAGCAACGATATGTTCTACACCCATGTTGCCGACCGTGCGGGCGTTGAGACCCTGACCGCTGTCTCTGGCGCTACCGGCGCGATCAAGGCCTACTACGGCACCAACGTCAACTACGCCGGCACCTATGGCGCTTATCTGACCAGCGGCAGCTCCAGCGACATCGTCAACCGCATCGCCAGCAACGCCAAGGTCGTCGACCTGCGCGAGGCTGTTGTGAACGGCTATGACACCAACTCCAAGGCTTATGTCGGCACGTCCGTCACCGGTACGATCGACACCGTTGAGAAGCTGATCAACGCTTCCGCGAACTACAGCTTCAAGGTTGATGCTGCCGGTACCTCCGGTGGTGTGACGGTCGTCTACATCAAGTCCGCGACCCAGCGCGAGCTGAGCCACGGCGTGACCTTCGAGGTGAAGAAGGCTGACGGCACGGATGCCACTACCCCGTCCCAGTACTACACTGTTCTCGGCCGTGCTACCGGTGCGAACGGCGGCGCTGCTGTGAACGACACCGTGTACTTCACCCTGACGGATGCCGCCAAGGGCGCTACCGTTACCGCTAAGGTCGGCACCGCTGCTGCCACGCCCCTGCCCGCCACTCCGATCTACGTCAACGGTGTGAGCTACGCCAACGGCTACAAGGTCACCATCACCGATGACACCGTGATCACCATCACCCTCAAGTCCGATGTTGTTGACCTGGTCAGCTTCTGCGGCTATCAGGTTCAGGCATACTCTGGCGCTGGCACGGGTACTTCCATGTGGCGCACTGTGACCTTCCCCGCCGGCACGAAGCTCTCTGCGAGCAACCTGTCCGCCGTGGCCACCAAGGGCACTGTTACCACTTTCGAGTATTGGGATAACGGTGTGAAAGACTACAAGCCGGTCACCGGCGATCTGACGATCGGTACTACCGCCGGTACGACTTGGGTCCGCGTTACCGTTGTCGACGGTTCTGCTACCTACAAATTTGTTCTGAATACGGTCTATCAGGCTTAATCAGAATGAGAAAAAAGCTTAACTGAACCATTCAGTATAGTTTTTACCCCCGAGGCTTTTGCCTCGGGGGTTTTTTCTGCGTATTTAGCGGAAGGCAATGTAGCTGTAGGTCCTGCCGCTGGTGTTCAGCCAAAGCTGCGGGCAGGTCGAGGTGTTGTAGGCCGCCATCTTGACGGTAAAGCCCGTGTCGGTGATGCTCACGACCTTGGCCATCCAACTGTCGATCTGCTCCGGCGTGCCGGCAAAGAGCGCGTAGTCCGCGCTGTAGTCGCCTTTGTCGAAGCCACGCGAGATCACGAGGAATCTCGGCTTAAAACCGAGATCGACCGTTTGCGTGCCGCCGTTGCCGGTGTAACTGCCCGCGACATAGGGCTTGTTCGCCGAGGAATACGCGTTCTCCGCAGTCGCCTTGACCGCCTTGATCGCGTTCTGCAAGGCGGTCTGCGCGTCCGCGCCGGACTTCAGCGCCGCGTCCAGCTTGCCCGTCAGGTCGTTGAAGTCCTGCATTCGGATGAAATCATCCTTTTCCCATGTCGGCAAATCGTAGTTTGTTGTACGTTTCATGTCAATCTTCCTTTTCCGGCCGCAAAAATAAAAATTGGAAGAAGATAGGCACATTTCTATTTCTCCATAAAAGCCTGCCTCCTCTAATGATACTGTGTATCATTAGGATTCGTTGGACGAGCCGGTGCAACCTTTCAAAAAGCACAAAAAAGAGCGGCAATGCCGCTCTTTTCTCTGTTTTTCGCACTTTTTCGGCCTATTGGCCGCCGCTCACAGCGCCCCCGCTTCCCCGGCGAAAACGTAGCACGCCGTGCCCTGATAGTCGTCCGTGTTCCACGCCGCGTCCACGGCAAAAATGCCGACAGACGGGAAGAGCTCGGCGGTGTAGGTGCCGTCGTCCTGCCGCTCGGCCGATATCGCTTCGCTCTGCGCCTCGGTGTCGCCCCAGCACGTCTCGCTCCAGTACCGCAGCGAGACGGAATCGGGCGCGCAGCCACCGAAGTCGAGCGTCACGACGTAAAAATAGGACGCTGAAACGGCAATGGGCATTTCCAGCACGGGCGTGATGTCGCGGCAGTTTTCGTCCAGCGGATGCGCGCCGCAGGCGATCGCACCCGAGCGTTCACCGTTTCCGAGCGCATAGTTCCAGTCGTAGCTGCCGCTCGATACCGCGACGGAAGCGTCCTGCGCGTTGGTCACGCTTAGCTCCGGCGGCGCGGTGAGCACGTCCTTCTTCGCACCGCAGCCCGCGAGCGAGAGCAGCAGCGCGCAGAGAAGGCAAGCGGAAAGCAGTCGTTTCATGGCGTTTTCCTCGTTTCGTTCGGATATCGGTTTAGACGCAGGGCGCGCGAAAAAGTTCCCCGCGCGCAAAAAAAGAGGGAGACACGCCGTGTCCCCCCTCCCTTGGAAGCGTTTTAGAAGTCCGCGTTGCCGACCGTGCGGGGATGCAGCTCCACGTCGCGGATATTGCCGATGCCCGTTAAATACATCACCATGCGCTCGAAGCCGAGGCCGAAGCCCGCGTGACGGCAGGAACCGTAGCGCCGCAGGTCGCAGTACCACCAGTAGTCCTCGGGATTCATGCCGAGCTCGCGGATGCGCTTCTCGAGCAGCTCGATGCGCTCCTCGCGCTGGCTGCCGCCGATGATCTCGCCAATGCCCGGAACGAGGCAGTCCGCCGCCGCGACGGTCTTGCCGTCGTCGTTGAGGCGCATATAGAAGGCCTTGATCTCCTGCGGATAGTCGGTGACGAAGACGGGGCGCTTGAAGATCTGCTCGGTCAGATACCGCTCGTGCTCGGTCTGGAGGTCGATGCCCCATTCGACGGGGTAGTCGAACTTCTGGCCGCTCTCCTTTAAGAGCTTCACGGCCTCGGTATAGGTCACGCGGCCGAAGTCGGACTCGGCGACGTGGCGCAGTCTCTCGATGAGGCCCTTGTCGACGAAGCTGTTGAAGAACGCGAGATCGTCCGGGCAGCGCTCCATGACGCGGCGAATGATGTGCTTGATCATCGCTTCCGCCACTTCCATGTCGCCGTTGAGGTCGCAGAAGGCCATCTCCGGCTCGATCATCCAGAATTCGGCGGCGTGGCGCGCGGTGTTGGAGTTCTCCGCGCGGAAGGTCGGGCCGAAGGTGTAAACGTCGCCAAAGGCCATGGCGAAGTTCTCGGCGTTGAGCTGGCCGGAGACGGTCAGGCTCGTCTTCTTGCCGAAGAAGTCCTTGCTGTAGTCGACCTTGCCGTCCTCCGTGCGGGGCGGGTTCTCAAGGTCGAGCGTCGTCACCTGGAACATCTCGCCCGCGCCCTCGCAGTCGGAGCCGGTGATGATGGGGGTGTTGACGTAGACGAAGCCGCGGCTCTGGAAGAACTCGTGCACGGCGTAGGCCGCCGCGCTTCTCACGCGGAAGGCCGCGGAGAAGAGGTTCGTGCGCGGGCGCAGATGCTGAATGGTGCGCAGATATTCGACGCTGTGGCGCTTTTTCTGTAAGGGATAGTCGGGGGAGGACGCGCCCTCGACCTCGATCTCGCTCGCCTTGACCTCGAGCGGCTGCTTGGCCTCGGGCGTCAGCACGACGGTGCCGCGCACGATGAGGGCCGCGCCGACGTTCTGCGCGGCGATCTCCTTATAATTGGAAAGAGAATTTGCGTCCATCACGACCTGCAAATTGCGGAAGCACGAGCCGTCGTTCAGCTCGATGAATCCGAAGGTCTTCATATCGCGGATGGTCTTCGCCCAGCCGCAGACGGTCACGCTCGCGCCGCCGTACTGCTCCCTGTCGGCGAAGAGCGCGGCAATTCTCACTCGTTCCATAGTAATTTTTCCTTCCTTTTGTGGGTTTTTGCGGGATAATAGAGGTATTATATGCCACTTCCCGTGTAAATTCAAGCCCTGCTTTGTGTTGACTTTTGACAAGTTGTATGTTATGATTCAATCTTACCTCAAAAGGTAAACGTGAAACTTTCACCTATTACTTTACAGGAGGAACTTAACTATGAACAAGTATCTGGACGTCGCCCCCGAGGTTGCCGAGGCCCTTGCCGCCGGTAAGCCCGTCGTGGCGCTCGAATCCACCATCATTTCCCACGGTATGCCCTACCCGCAGAACGTGGAGACCGCCCTCAAGGTCGAGGGCATCATCCGCGAAGCCGGCGCCGTGCCCGCCACCATCGCCATCATCGGCGGACGGCTGAAGGCGGGCCTTTCCAAGGAAGAGATCGACTACCTCGGCAAGACCGGCGCGGGCATCCCGAAGGCCTCCCGCCGCGACCTGCCCGTGCTCGTCGCGCAGGGCAAGGACGGCGCGTGCACCGTTACCACCACGATGATGATTGCTGACATGGCCGGCATCCGCGTGTTCGCCACCGGCGGCATCGGCGGTGTGCACCGCGGCGCGCAGGAGACGTTCGACATCTCCGCTGACCTCGAAGAGCTGGCCAACACCTCCGTCATGGTCGTTTGCGCGGGCGCGAAGTCCATCCTCGACCTCGGATTGACGCTCGAATATCTCGAGACCCACGGCGTGACCGTCATCGGCTACGGCACGAGCGAGCTGCCTGCGTTCTACACGCGCAAGTCCGGCTTTGGCGTCGACTACGAGCTCGACACGCCGGAGCAGCTGGCCAAGGCGTTCCATGTCAAGCGCGAGCTGGGTCTGCGCGGTGGTCTGCTGGTCACCAACCCGATTCCCGAAGAGTACTCCATGGACAAGGCCGTCATCGACCGCGCCATTGCCGAGGCCGTCGAGGACGCGAAGAAGGACGGCATCCACGGCAAGGCCACGACGCCGTATCTGCTCGCCAAGATCAAGGACCTGACCGGCGGCGACAGCCTGGATTCCAACATCCAGCTCGTGTTCAACAACGCGCGCCTCGGCGCGGCGGCGGCGGTGGAGCTCAGCAAGCTCGAAAAGTGAGATATTTTGTCATCTATCTCGCCGCGATCAATATTCTGACGTTCTGCGTCTACGGCGCAGACAAGCGCCGCGCCAAAATTCCGGGCGCGCGGCGCGTGCCGGAAAAGACTCTGTTTGCACTCGCGCTGCTGCTCGGCAGCGCGGGTGCTCTTTTCGCCATGCGGGTCTTTCACCACAAAACGCGGCACTGGTACTTCAAGTACGGCATTCCGGCCATTCTGCTGCTTCAGCTTGCGGCGGGCGGGGCCGCGTGGTGGTACTGGGGAAAATAATTTTGCGGAAATTTCGGTTTCCGCGGAACAAAACGGCGAAGCGCGCCGTCTAAATAGAATAGCGAAGAACGGGAAGATGAAGAATTTCTAAAATTTTTTGTTTTCCCGTTTCTTTTAAGGAACAGGCGTGGTAGAATACGACTGTATGAGAAGGGCCCTGTGCGCGCGGGGCCGATCAAAAAACGAAAGGATGAAGATCACATGAAAAAATTTCTCTCCTTGCTATTGGCTCTGACGATGGTGCTGAGCCTCACCGTCGTGCCCGCAAGGGCGACGGATGAGACTTTGGATGGGCTAACCATGAGCCAGTCGACCCTTTCCCTTGCAAAGGGAGCAGCTTCTGGAAATACGCTCACCGTATCTGGTTCACCCACTTATGGTTCAAGCACCGCTGTTCCTGCAAATGCTCAAGTTACTTATCTGTGGGATTCGAGCGAGAAAACAGTTGCAACAGTTTCTGGTACCAGTGCGACTGGTACGATTGCTGCTCTTAGTGCTGGTAGCACAAATATTACTTGCAAAGTAACTTACACTTGGCACGTTGATGCTTCTGGGAATGTTGCAGAAGCTGATATGAAAGCTGAAAACACCTACACGTGTGCACTCACTGTCACTGATGCGATTCTCGCCAGCGATATCGAGTCTATTACATTTAATGGTCGAAACGCATTCAATGGCAGTTCTGTTAGTGTAACCTTGCTGGATAGTGAAAGTCTGAGTAGTGGATGGACTGTCACTCCAAAGGATTCTTCAAAGTATACAAATATCACCGCAGCTGTCGCTGGAAATACTCTTGCTTTAACTTGTGGCCAGACAACTGGTTCACTTCCGCTTTCATCCTCTAAAGCGCTCTCACTTGCTGTTGTTCCTAACGGTGGCGCTATTTCGAAAGATAGCGATGCCACCATTACAGCTTCTCTCAACAGTTCGGTAATTTCTTCCGGCGTAACTCCGACATATGCTTGGAGCCAGAAGGAGGCTAATGCAAGTTCGGCTACAACTATTAGCGGCGCAAATACTAATTCTTTGCGTTTTTCTGGTGCCATCTACCCTGCGGGTACATACACAGTCACCTGCACGGCCACAATCGGTGATAAGACGGCAACTGAAACAGTTACAATCACTAATGATGGCAAGACCTACGACATCAGACCGACTGCATCCACGACCTCTGTTGCACTTGGCTATGTTGTTGCCAGCAACAATCAGTCGACAAGCTTCCCCAGCATCAACCTTTATGATGTTACCACCGCGTCCGCACCTGCTGCTGTGAGTCCTGCTGTTACCTTCACCTACAGCGAAGTATCTGACCCCAGCAACGCAGTCAGCGTGAATCCGTCGACCGGTGCAATTACTGTTACCGGCAGCGGCACTGCAACGCTCAGAGCGACAACCAGCTATAAAGGCAAGCCCTACTCGAAGGATCTTATCGTCTATGCCAGCGCGTTAATGGCTGATTTTGACCGTCAGGCATGGTACAACAGCCCGGCTACTTATTATTACAGCGATTTGGTCACTGCTGCAAATAAGGCGCTCAGCACCGGCAATACCTATGGCTCCAATTATTATTATGGCACTGTTAACACCATTCAGACCGTCATCGTGAACAATAACTCGCTTGGCACTTCGACAAATACCCTCAGCTACGGTGCTCAAAGTGGCTCGATCACCTTTACCCCGTATTACAACGCTCGCGATAAGGCTCCTGTCACTGTTACCCTTACCACTAGCACGGGAAAGTCTGTTACCGTCACCCTGAACATCCCTGTGGTCCCCATCCCGAGGACCTTTGATTCTCTGACGGCCGAGCCGGTCACGACCAACTACACCACCTCGATCAACAACTATCGCATCACCTTCCCCTCGACCTACAGCACCTACTACGTGGTCCAGAAGAACGGCACAACCGCGCCCGACTACGCGACCGTTAGCCTCGGCAACCCGTACAGCGCGGGAAGCCAGTACACCCTGTCCAGCGCGGATTTCGGCACGAACGGCACCTGCACGCTGTATGTCATCGCCACCAACAACTACACCTACGGCAGCAGCTACGGAATGTACTATTCCGGCGCCATCACCGTTTCTCAGACCAACTACAACATCAACTACAACGGTGTGGCGGGCGAGACGGTGCAGTTCAAGCACGCGGACTTCACCAACTTCATGAATGAGGTCTCCCAGGCCCGCGGCGACGCCAGCAAGACCGGCTCCTACCCCTATGTCACCTTCAACTATGTGACCTTCAACTATCCCACGAGCACCCAGGGCACGCTGTACTACAACGGCACGGCCATGTCCAACAGCAGCTACTCCGGCAGCTTCAACTCCCGCACGCAGATCACCAACCTGGACAACGTGACCTTCGTCCCCTACGCCAGGACGAGCGCCAAGTCCATCCCGCTGACCTTCACCCTCAGCGTGACCAAGTACGGCGCGAACGGCGCGGTCGTCAACCGTGACCTGAAGTACACCGGCACCGTGGCCGTCAGCATCGTGCGCGAGGATATCAAGTACACCGCCGCCCCCGGCGACACCATCCGCTTCACCGACAGCGACTTCCTCAATTATCTGCGCACGCAGAACGGCTTCAATTCGAACTACTACAGCATCGACTATGTGACGTTCGACCAGAGCGCCGTCAACGCCCTGAACGAGGGTGTGCTCTACGCCTACTCCACCGGCTTCAACGCCGTCAAGACCACCGATAAGTTCTATTACACCACCACGAGCTACAACCAGAACGCCCTGAGCGATGTGACCTTCCGCGCCAGCGCCTACGCCAAGACCGGCACGACCGTCTACATCCCCTTCACCATCTACGCCCGCTACGGCACGACCGGCACCGGCACCCGTCAGGTGAGCGGCACCGTGGCCATCAAGCTCGCGCAGACGATGAACTTTGTCGACGTGAAGCCGACCGACTACTTCTATGACTCCGTGAAGTGGGCCGTGAACAGCAACATCACCAAGGGCACCTCCGCCACGACCTTCTCCCCGTACAAGACCTGCACCCGCGCGGAGATCGTGACCTTCCTGTGGCGCGCCGCCGGCTCCAAGACCCCGACCATCACCCGCAACCCGTTCACCGACGTGGCTCCCTCCATGGGCATGGATTACTACTACGCCATCCTGTGGGCCAGCCAGAACGGTATCGCCGCCGGAACGTCTGCCACAACCTTCTCCCCGAACGCCACCTGCACGCGCGCGCAGATCGTGACCTTCCTGTGGCGCTACAGCAACAAGCCCGCCGGCTACTACTCCAACCCCTTCACCGATGTGAACAAGGCCGAGCACGCGGCGTATTATGACGCCATCCTCTGGGCCGTCGGCAAGGGCATCACCAAGGGCACCACCGCCACGACCTTCTCCCCCTATGGCACCTGCACCCGCGGCGAAGCCGTGACCTTCCTCTACCGCGCCGTCAACGGCAAGTAAGGAGCTTGAAAAAATGCCGTCCCGCAAGGGACGGCATTTTTTATTTCCGGTCTGTAAACTTTCCCGCAAACGCCTTTACGGACGTAAAAAAAGCGTGTAGAATGGCAGCATCAAGATTTTAGGAGTGTTTTTTGTGAACAAATTCCGCGATGCCCTTTATCGCTTCATGTATGGCCGCAACGGTGTGGACGCGCTGAACTGGGCGCTGTTCGCCGTCGAGCTGGTGCTGAGCCTGCTCAGCTCGTTCGTGCACGTGCAGGCCGTGGCCTCCACGCTGTACTTCCTGTCGGTCGTGCTGATGTTCATCGTGCTCATCCGCATTTTTTCGCGCAACCTGACGCAGCGCCGCGCCGAAAACGCGAGGTTTTTGTCGTGGTGGGCGCCGAAGATGGACGCCATGCGCGGCGCGAAGGCCCGCCGCGCCGACAAAGCGCACAAATATGTCCGCTGCTCCTGCGGCGCCTACTGCCGCGTGCCGAAGGGCGTCGGCAAGGTCGAGCTCACGTGCCCCAAGTGCGGCCGAAAAAAGGTCATCAAGGCGTAACAGAAAAAATCCGTCCCGAGGGGCGGATTTTTTTGTAAGAAAACCGGTCTTCCGCCGTCTTATAGACAGAAGGGGGGGTGAGGGCGCTGACGAATTTTGAAGAGGTGTACGCCGTGTACTTCGACGATGTGTATCGGTATCTGCTTTCGCTGTCCGGGAGCGAGAGCATCGCCGAGGAGCTGACGAGCGAGACGTTTTTCCGCGCGATGGACGCCCTCGGCCGCTTTCGCGGGGAATGCAGCGTGCGCGTCTGGCTGTGCCAGATCGCGAAGAATCTCTATTATTCGCACCTGCGGCGCGAGCAGCGCCTTGCCCCGCTCGAAGACTGTCAGATCGCCGAAGAGAGCCACGAGGAGGAGTTAGAAGATCACAGCGAGGCCGCGCGCATCCAGGAATTGCTGCACGCGCTCAGAGAGCCGTACAAGGAGGTATTCATGTGGCGCGTGTACGGCGAGAAGAGCTTCCGCGATATCGGCGCGCTCTTCGGCAAGACGGAAAACTGGGCGTGCGTGACCTATCACCGCGCCAAGCGCATGATCCGTGAAGGATTGGAGGACGGAAATGAGTAAGGATTGCAGCATCGTGCAGGATCTTCTGCCGCTTTACGCGGAGAATATGCTGCGCGAGGAAACGAAGGAATTTGTGGACGGGCATTTAGCGCAGTGCGCGGCCTGCCGCGCCGAGCTCGACGCGCTGAAGGCGGACGTGAAGCCCGCGCCCGTCAGCGCGCAGCCGCTGCGCGACTTGAAGCGGCAGCTTCGGCGCAAAAAGCTGACCGCCGTGCTGCTGGCCGTCGCGCTCGCGCTGACGCTGGCGACGGCGGGGTTCGCGTACCTCACCGCGCCGCAGTATTTGCCGTACAATGCGGCGGATTGGTCGGTACACGAGCCTGACGCATCGCTGGACGCGGTTCTGAACGGCGAGGAGCACATCTGCATCGAGCCGCTGACGCCCGTTTCCGGCACAGAGGTGGAGAGCGTGATCGATCCCGACAGTGGAGAGACAGTCTATATCATTTCTGCGTGGCGCACGCTGCTCGACAAGTGGCTCGGCAAACTTGATACGGTGAACGGAAACGGCGACAAACTGATCCTCCTCGACACGACAAACTGCCGCGTCGTTTACTATGCGCAGAACAACGGGCAGGAGAACATGGTGCTCTATGGAGAAAGAAGCGGCGGTGTCATTTCGCTGCCGAGGCTGGCGTTGGGCTATTACGTTTTGCTATCATTGGCACTTTTTATTACGCTGGGTATTGCATTTTTCGTCTGCCGCAGGAAGAAAACGGGCAAGGCGCTCGGCTATCTCGCGCTGATTCCCGCGAGCTATCTCGCGGGGCACCTGCTCGTCAAAGGACTCACGACGACGAGCTATCAGATGCAGCGCGACTTTTCCCTCATCGTTTTTGCCGCTGTACTGATCTATTCTGCCGTGCTGTTGGCGCTCAGTCTTCTTCGGCAGAAGCGTGAAGATCATGACCGCCCATAGACCGACGCGCTGAGCCGCCCCAAAGGAAGCCGCTATGACCGCAGCCTCCGAAAAGGCGGTCCCGCAGTTCAGGCAGCCGCTTGCAGCGGCTGCCTTTTTGTCAAAAGCCGACGCAGACCTCGGACCTCTGCGTTCGTTCACTGTGCGTGTAAATCCGGGAAAATCTGATTTGCCCCAGCAAAAGCTCTTTAACCCATAAAAGAATATAATTACTATCTTTTGATGCAGTAAACATAATTTATTCAAAATGCACAATTATCAGAAAACAAATATTGCTAATTGATTCCAAATAGACAGCTTGGTTGGTATAAAAATATGAACTTGGTTGTGTTCATCACAGCAGTCTACTGCTAAGCTAAAGTTACCGGTTAAGAAAGCACTAACCGCCTTCCCCCGCACAAACAAAGATACATAGAGGTGATATTGTTGAATGCTCTAAAGAAAATCGGTAACATTTACAACAAGGTAGAAGAGGTCACACTTGCTGTAATGCTGGCGGGCAGTTTGATGATTCTCTTCATCAACGTGATCTTGCGAAAGTTTTTCAACGGCTCTATCTACGGCGCGGATGAATTGGCCAGAGTTCTCTTTATCTGGATGTCCTGGCTGGGAATCAGCATCGGTGAACGCAGAAGTGAACATATCCGTATTGATATGCTTGTTCAAAAGCTTCATGGTGTTCCTAAGAAAACCGTCGAATTGATTGCAAATATCATCACTTTATGTATTCTGGCCGTTTTAGTCTACTATGGTATCGGGATTGTTGAGGTCTATATGAGGAAGGGTGTTGCAACCTCGATGTATAAAATACCCCAAGCTTTGGTGTACGCCAGTGTACCGTTCAGCTGCGGAGTAATGGCCATTCGACTGCTTTTCCACACTATTGACATTTTCAAAAAGCCCGACTTGGAGGAAGGAGGTACAGGTAAATGATTGCTTTGGTTTTGTTTGTTGTATTGATTGCGCTTATTATGTTAGGCGTCCCGGTCGGCTTTGCGCTCGGCGGTGCAACGATTATTATTATGCAGTTCTTTACAAAGTTGGACCTATCTATGGTGGCATCGTACTCTGTCACAGGAGTTGACTCCCTAACAATGATGGCAATTCCGTTTTTTATTCTTTCCGGCGTTGTGATGAGCGTTGGGGGGCTTGCCAGACGTCTTGTCGACGTGGCTGCGTCTTTAGTCGGATGGATGATGGGTGGCCTTGGCGCTGTCGTCTCACTTGCTTCGATGTTTTTTGGAGCAATTTCCGGGTCCTCACTGGCAACGGTTTCCTGTATCGGCGGTATCATGGTACCTGAAATGCAGAAAAAAGGCTATGATCTCGGATATAGCGCAGTTTTTACTGCGTGTGCGGGTACGATTGGCGCTGTTATCCCTCCAAGTATACCGTTGGTTGTCTACGGCGTGTGCACCAGCACATCAATTGGCGATCTATTCCTCGGTGGTATTTTCCCCGGTGTGATGATTGGTATTGCACTAATCATCTCCAATTATATTGTCTGCAAGAAGAAGGGTTACGTCGGTGCTGAACGTAAATCTGGTCGCGAAATATTGAAAGCTGTCTGGGAAGCTAAGTGGGCTTTATTTGCTCCCGTGATCATCCTTGGCGGCATCTATTCCGGTATTTTCACTCCGACGGAAGCATCCGTTGTCTCTGTTGTTTACTCCACAATCGTTGCCCTCTTTATTTATAAAGAAATCACATGGAAGGACCTTTACAATGCGATTGTCGGTGCGGCCGTGACCAACGGTACGACGACCTTCCTGCTCGGCCTTTCTACTGCGTTCGCGGCGCTCCTGTCCTTCGAGCAGATTCCCTCAATGCTTACTAATGCGATTATCAACTTTACAGATAATAAGTTTCTTTTCCTGATGCTCGTCAATGTTATCCTGCTGGTCATCGGCTGCTTTATCGATAATATTCCGGCGACAACGATTCTTGCGCCGATGCTGTTGCCGGCGATGAATGCCTTTGGTGTTGACCCTGTCACATTTGGCGTTTTTATGACGATGAATCTGTTGATCGGTCTTGTTACCCCGCCCTACGGCTGCTCGTTGTTCGTCGCATCCGCGGTCTGCAAAGTCAAGATGGAGGATATGCTCAAGAATATTGCGATTCCTCTTGCCACACTTATTATCTGCTTACTGCTGACGACCTACATTCCATGGTTTACAACGTGGTTCCTGTAAGAGTACTTACAAAAATAAATTTAAAGGAGATTAGAACATGAAAAAGCTACTGGCACTTGCACTCGCGCTCTGTATGCTCCTTGCCCTGACTGCCTGCGGCAGCAAGGACGACGGCAACACCACTGACGACGGTACCGAAACTTATGAGATGGTCATCTCCCATGATGAGATCATCGACAGCCCTATCCACAGAGGCCTTGAGGCATTCAAGGAATATGTGGAAACAGAGTCTCAGGGCCGAATCTCCGTCAAACTTTATCCCAACGGCGAGTTGGGCAGCGCTGAAAATGCCGTCGATATGATCAGCCGCGGCACAGTCCAGGTCACCAACTGTAATAGCGATATTCTTTCTTCTTACAATGACAAGCTCACCTTCCTCTGCCTTCCGTTTCTGTTTGACAACTATGATCAGGCTTACGAAGTCGCCTGCGACCCCAACGGGGCCCTGCACAAGCTCTATCAAGAGGAGGCCAATAAATCCGGCTTCTATGTGCTTGGCTTCCCGTATCTCGGTGCCCGTGCACTGACCAATAATATCCGTGAGGTCAAGACGGCCGATGATATGAAGGGCCTCAAGATTCGCGTCAAGAACTCTGATATGTCTGTTGCTACATTCGATGCGCTCGGCTGCAATGTCACTCCTTTGGCCTATTCCGAAGTTTACACCGCGCTACAGCAGAATGTAGTTGATGGTCAGGATAACCCCGCGATCAATGTTGTTAATATGAAATTCATGGATGTTCAGAAGTACTACAGTGATCTTGGCCATGACATGAACATTTCTATCACAGTCTGCGACTATGACTGGCTGATGAATCTGCCCGAAGATTTACGTGATATCGTGATCACTGGCGGTGAACTGTACGGCGGCAAGCAGATTTCCGAAGAGACTTACGCGCAGGAGCAGGAGTGCTTGAAAACTATCGAAGAAGTCGGCTGCAAGGTCACTCTTCTCGACGATAAGAGTTCCTTCGTAGAGGCAACGCAGCCCGTATACGATCAGTTCCGTGAAGTCTATGGGGACGAGTTTATGGACCAGGTCCTCGCGGCTGTTGGGAAGTAATTTTATACGGTGAAATAGGAGCAGATTACCTGCTTCTCGATAAGCAACATAAACTGCTGCATGGCAGCAAGTGCTGTAATCCAAGAGGTCAAAGGCTATTATTCTCCATTCTTGCAAAGGAGCTCCACGGGCTATGCTCGTAGGGCTCCTTTGCACTGCTCTTTTTCAAAGGTGAGGTTGGATTTTCCCTGTGTCACCTCATCCGTGCAAAGCGGGCACCATTGCAGTGCACGTTTCCCGCGATATACCCGCTTGCACTCCGGCACAGTGCCAATGAGCCGTTTGTTGATCATCATAAGAAGGACATCCCTGTCTTTCTTTTACGGTTTTGGTTAGAGGAACAAACCGTTGGTCGAAAACGGCCGACAGCCGCGCCCATTTAAGATAATATGTTTCCCTATGATGCGCAAGCGAAAAAACGCAGAAATAATGCGGGAAAGGATGACAAAATGTGTCCTTTTGCCGCTTTCGGCAAAAAGGAGGAGAGCGGGCCTTTTGGCCCGTTCTCCTCCTTCAAATTTAATTGCCTTTACTGCGCATTCAGGATGTTCATGAACTCCTCGCCCGTGATGGTCTCCTTCTCATAGAGATACTTGGCGAGCGCATCGAGCTTCGCGCGGTTGTCGTTCAGGATATGCAGCGCCTTTTCGTGCTGCTTTTTCACAAGCTCCACGACGCGCTGGTCGATCTTCGTCTGCGTTTCGGCAGAGCACGCGAGCGACGCGTCGCCGCCGAGATACTGATTTGTGACCGTTTCGAGCGCGACCATGTCGAAGTCGTCGCTCATGCCGTAGCGTGTGATCATCGCGCGGGCGAGCTTCGTCGCCTGTTCGATATCGTTCGACGCGCCGGTCGTGACGGAGTGGAACACGACCTCCTCGGCGGCGCGGCCGCCGGTCAGCGTTGCGATCTTGTTCTCCATCTCGGTCTTGCTCATGAGGTAGTGGTTGCCCTCCTCGACCTGCATCGTGTAGCCCAGCGCGCCCGAGGTGCGCGGCACGATGGTGATCTTCTGCACGGGGGCGGAATGCGTCTGCATCGCGGCCACGAGCGCGTGGCCGATCTCATGGTAGGAGACGATCTTCTTCTCCTCGTCGGTCATGATGGCGTTCTTCTTCTGGTAGCCCGCAATGACGACCTCAATGCTCTCCTCCAGGTCTGCCTGCGTAGCAAAGCGCCGGCCGTCGCGCACGGCGCGCAGCGCCGCTTCATTCACGATGTTGGCAAGCTCCGCGCCCGAAGCGCCGCTCGCCATGCGCGCGATCTTGTTGAAATCAACGTCCTCGGCGACCTTGATCTTCTTGGCGTGGACCTGCAAAATGGCCTCGCGGCCCTTGAGGTCGGGAAGCTCGACCGGCACGCGGCGGTCAAAGCGGCCGGGGCGCGTGAGCGCGGGGTCGAGGGACTCGGGGCGGTTGGTCGCAGCTAAAATGATGACGCCGTTGTTGCCCTCAAAGCCGTCCATTTCGGTGAGAAGCTGGTTTAAGGTCTGCTCGCGCTCATCGTTGCCGCCGTACTGCCCGCCGCTGCGCTTCTGGCCGATGGCGTCGATCTCGTCGATAAAGACGATGCAGGGGGCCTTCTCCTTGGCCTGCTTGAAGAGGTCGCGCACCTTGCTCGCGCCCATACCGACGAACATCTCGACAAATTCCGAGCCCGACATGGAGAAGAACGGCACGTTTGCCTCGCCTGCGACCGCCTTGGCAAGCATCGTCTTGCCCGTTCCCGGAGGGCCGACAAGCAGGATGCCCTTGGGCATCGACGCGCCGATCTCCTGATACTTGCTGGGGTCGTGCAGATAGTTGACGACCTCGGTGAGATTCTCCTTGGCCTCGTCCTCGCCCGCGACGTCATCAAACTTGATGCCCTCGGCAGACTTGACATACACCTTGGCGTTGGACTTGCCCATGTTGAACATCATGGAGTTTCCGCCGCCGCCCATTTTCTCCATCATCTTGCGCGAGAGGATCTGCCCCAGCCCGATGAAGATGAGGATCGGCAGCACCCAGCCGAGGATGCTGACGAGCAGCGACGTCTGCTCAATCTCTTCGCCCGTGGTGGAAACGCCTGCGTCAAGCAGACGCTGGACCAAACCGTCGTCCGGCACCATTGCGGTCTTGTAGACGGTCTTTTCATCGCTGTCGGTAAAGAGGATGCGGTTGGACTGCTCCTGGATCTCGACCTTGCCGACCTCTCCCTGTTCGGTCATGGTGACAAAGGTGTTGTAATCCACCTCCTTGATCTGGTGCTCCGCGATCCAGGGCATGGCAATGAAGTTGAAGAGCATCACGAGCAGCATCGCGACAAAGTAATAGTACAGCAGCGGTTTTTTCGGGGACTTGACTTCATTCATAGGATACCTATCTCCTTTTCCTGAAAATTTTCCTTCGATCGGCCGCTTTTTTGACGCATCACATGACAAATGGGGAAAAATGAACATAGCGAAAACCGAAGGTTTTTGTTACGCTGGTAGCATGGAATGAAAAATTCCAACTGAAATTAAAAGGCAGTATAACACGGCGTTTTTCACTTGTCCAGCGGGAGAAGCAAGTGTTTACAGTTTGGATACAAGGAGGATGCAGGATGAAGAAAAGAACAAAGGCTGCCATGGCCGTTTCCGCCGCCGCAGCCGTTTACGGTGTGGCGGCATATGGCGCGACGAAGGCGCTGATGGATGTGGCGATGAAGCGGGACCTCCCGCAGCGCTTTCGCGGTAAGGGAGCGCACCTGACCGGCGAGCGCGAGGACGAGGGCTATCGCGCCGCGCAGCGCGAGGCGGCGCAGAAGCTCGGCACCTCGCACACCGAGACGGTGCTGCTGCGCAGCCGCGAGGGGCTCACGCTTGTGGGGCACCTGCGCAAATGCGAAAACGCCGAGCGCATCCTCATAGCCTTTCACGGCTGGCGCTCGGCGTGGTATCGGGATTTTGGTCTCCTTTCGGAGTTCTGGGAGGAGGAAAAGTGCAGTGTGCTCTATGTGGAGCAGCGCGCACAGAACGAGAGCGAGGGCGCTTATATCGGCTTTGGCCTCACGGAGCGCTACGACTGCCTCGACTGGGTGCGCTGGGTCGTGGACCACTGCGGCAGTGACCTGCCCATCTATCTCACGGGCGTCTCCATGGGTGCGACGACAGTGCTCATGGCGGCCGGCATGGGGCTGCCCGACGCGGTGCGCGGCGTGATCGCTGACTCGGCCTACACGTCCCCGCAGGATATCTGGCAGTATGTGATGGGCCACAACCTGCACCTGCCGACGATGCTCGCAACCCCCATTGCCGATGGCATCTGCAAAAAGCGCCTCGCCGCAGGCGCGGGCAGCTGCTCCACGCTTGTTTCGCTCGCGGAGACGGACGTGCCGGTCCTACTCATCCACGGCGAGGACGATCATTTTGTCCCGCTCAGGATGGCGCGTGAGAACCTCAGCGCCTGCCACTCGCCCTGCGAGCTGCTGGTGGTGCCCGGCGCGGATCACGCGATGAGCTATTATATGGATAAGGACACCTACGAGGAGGCGACGCGCCGCTTCTGGCAGCGCTGCGAGAGCGCGGGGGACGAAGCGCGTTAAGCGTCGTTCTCTGTCGCCCGCTCGAGCGCGGCGAAGCGCTTCGACGGGCGGTAGAGGAACGCGGCGATGCAGATGAGCAGCGCCGTTGCGCCAAGGCTGACCGGGTAGACGGTCATGATGGTCTGGAAGGTCATGCTCTGTGGGAAGACGAACTTGACCCACGCGATGCGGATGCCGCACACGCCGAGCATCGTCAGCACAGCGGGCACGAGCGAGATGCCAAAGCCGCGCAGATAGCCGGAGAGGACCTCGTAGAACAGCGAGAACGCATAGGCCGGCAGGATCGTCGACAGGCGGACATAGCCGAGGGCGACGACATCAGGATCGCTGTTGAAAATGGAGAGCAGCGGTCTTGCGAACACCAGCACGACCGCGACGGCCAGGAAGGTCGCCGCGCCATCCTCCAGAAGGCTGAGCTGCATCGTCTTTTTGCAGCGCCTGATCTGGCCCGCGCCGTAGTTCTGCCCGACAAAGGTCGTGCAGGCCTGGGAGAAGGAGTTGAGCACGTCGTAGGCGAGGATCTCGATGTTGAACGCCGCGCTCGATGCCGCGATCACCACCGTGCCGAGGCTGTTGATGGCCGACTGGATGACGATGTTGGCGACGGAGAACACCGCGCTCTGCACGCCGGCCGGAAGGCCGATGCTCAAAATGCGCTTTAGGCTCGTGCCGTCGATGCGGAGCAGCCTCCACTCCACGCGCACGCACTTGTCCGTGCGCGTGAGCCTGCGGTAGAGCAGCAGCGCGCTCACGGCGTTGGCCGTGACCGTCGCGATAGCGACACCCTCCACCGTCATATGCAGCGCGATGACGAAAAAGAGATTCAAAAGCACGTTCAGAACGCCCGAAACAGCGAGCGCCGCGAGCGGGACCTTGGTATCGCCGACGCTGCGGAAGATGGCCGCTTCGAAGTTATAGAGCAGGATGACAGGCATTCCGAGCAGGTAGATGCGCAGATACATGAGCGCATAGGGAAACACATCGTCCGGCACGTTGAGCACGCTCAGCAGCGGCGCGGCGATGAGCTGCCCGAGCAGCGAGACCACCGCACCGCCGAGCACGGAGAAAATGATCGACGTGTGGACCGCGTGCCTGACCGCCTTTTCATCCCCGCAGCCGATGGCGGTGGCGATGACGACGTTCGCGCCCAGCGCAATGCCGATGAAAAGATTGACGATGAGGCCGATGATGGGACTGTTTGCGCCCACGGCTGCGACGGCCAGCGTGCGCGCATCGCCGGTGAAGTTGCCGACGATGGCGATATCCGAGGCGTTAAAGAGCTGCTCCAGGATCGCCGTGGCAGCCACAGGCAGCGCAAAGAGCGGCAGCTTGTTCCAGATGGAGCCGTGGAGCATATCGATCTCGTGTTTTTTTACTTCTGCCATGAGAAAAAGGCCCCTCCTTTATAAAATATCAGCACATCATGATGTTCAAATGCAGCTTAGAACCGACATAGTATAGCGCCGCTTTCCCAAAATAGCAATAGTTTTCTTTCGTCCGCGCAGCCCCTTTCGGAGCGCTTCGCGGACGTTCCCTTTTCCTTGACACACCGGGGAAAACGCTGTAATATAAGCGCGGATTCGACCGGATATGCCACAAGACATTTGAGGTGCCTATGGACTATTATCTTTTGACTGAGCTGACTGCGCGCATCGCCTATCATCTGGCGCTGAGCGGCGCGGAGACCTTCCGCATCGAGGAGACGATGCGCCGCATCATCGGCGCTTACGGCATCGAGTGCCAGGCCTTCGCCATCCCGAACTGCGTGATGGTGAGCCTCGAGGCTGCCAATGGCAAGCCCCTGATGGTGATGAAGCGCGTGGGCTTCCACGGCAATGATCTGGAATCGGTGGAAAAGCTCAACGCCCTCTCGCGCCGCATCTGCGCGGAGACGCCCCCGCCCGAGGTGGCGGCGCAGTGGCTCAAAGAGACGCTCGCCGGGCGGCGCAGCTACTCGACGCCCATTTATTACCTCGGCAATTTTCTTGCTGCAGCAGGCTTTTGCCCGGTTTTCGGCGGCACGCTGCGAGACAGTCTCTTCGCCGGGCTGATGGGGCTTATCATCGGCTTTGTCACGCGGCAGATGGACAAGTGGGAGACGAATCCCTTCTTCAGCACCATCGCGGCAGCCTTCGCAATGGCGGTGCCCGCGTATCTCGCCGCTGGCTTCCATCTCATTGACTATGTCGACGCGGTCATCATCGGCTCGTTGATGATCCTGGTCCCCGGCCTTCTCATCACGAACTCGATGCGCGATATCATCTACGGTGATACGAACTCGGGCATCAACCGCATCGTGCAGGTGCTGCTCTCGGCCCTTGCCATCGCGATGGGGACCGCGGCAGCGTGGCAGGTGACATCTGGGGTGTACGGCATCACGGCGTCCGCGGGCTCGGCGTCGCATCCCGCGTGGGCGCAGGCCGTCATGATCTTTACTGCCTGCACGGGCTTTTTCATCCTCTTCAACGTGCACGACTGGGGCAGCTTTCTCTGCGCCGTCGGCGGCGTGGCGACGTGGATGTCGTATCTGCTGCTCCGGGAGCTGGGCGTCGGCATTTATGGCATGAACTTTTTTGCTTCCGTGGTCGCGGCCGTCTATTCGGAGGGCATGGCACGCTCGCGCAAGTATCCGGTCACGTCGTACCTCGTGATCTCCAGCATCCCGCTGCTGCCGGGGGCGGGCATTTACTATACGATGAGCTTCGGACTGGAGGGCAATATGCAGGCCGCGCTTCAAAAGGGACTTGAGACGGCGGGCATCGCCGGCAGCATCGCGGTCGCCATCCTGCTGGTGTCGACGGTCTTCCGGCTCGTGACCTCCCAGCGTGGCAGGAAAAAATAAGCGGCAAGGGAAAGGCCGGCGCATACAAAACGGTATGCGCCGGCCCTTTTTATGCTCATTTTTCGCTGTTCAGGCGGTCAAGATAGGCGTTCAGCGCGGCAAAATCGCCATGCGGGTAAACGCTGATATCGCGGTTTTTTGTGTTGATCAGGCAGTCGGTGAGCAAAAAAACATCCATGCCCGGCGCGCGGGCGGCCATGTCTTCATTTGCGTCGTTGCCGACCATCAGGCATTCCTCGGGCACTGCGCCGAGCAAGCGCGCGACCTCGCGGTAGTAGTCCGTGTTCGGCTTGCAGAAGGTCGAGGTCTCATAGGTCGTATAAATTTCAAAATCCTCCGGCGTGAGGCCCGCCCAGCGGATGCGGTGCTCGGTGGCGACGTGGGGGAAGATGGGATTTGTCGCAAGCGCGACGCGATAGCCGCGTGCTTTGAGCCTGCGCACCGTTTGCGCCGCAGCAGGGGTAAAGCCGCAGATCGCTCTTGCGTCGTTGAACTCGTTGGCGTAGAAGTCCTCGAACAGCGGTTGGTCGTCGCGCGCTTTGTCCGCGCCGTAAATTTCGGCAAACTTTTCCCAGAAGGCCTGCTCGTTCGTGCGCGTGCCGTCGTTGCGGACCATGGCGGCAGTGCCGGCCCAGATGGTGTCGACAAGCGTTTTCGGCTCGTAGCCGTGCGGCGCAAGCTTTTTGGCAAGGAGCCTGAAGTAGCCCGCGGTAAAGGCCTCCTGGTCCATCGGCAGCAGCGTCCCGTCCAGGTCAAACAAAATGGTCGTGATGTTCAAGATAATTCTCCTTTATGCCTGCTCCTAAAAGCGCCAGTATTGGGACAGCAAATAGCCCGGTACGGCGACGATCAGGAAAAATGCCCAACTGATAAGCGTGAATACCCGAAGAAAGCGCATTCCTCCGTCCGGATAGGAGCGCACGTAGATCCGATAATTGATGACCGACGCCAGAGAGCCGATGATCGAGCACAGCCCCGCCGTGTCCACACCGTACAAAAGCGCCGCCAGATTTTCTGTAAACGGGTAAAGAACGATGGACGTCGGCACATTGGAAATGAGCTGACTCAAGCCGATGCCCCACAGGTATTCATGCCCTCCCACAGCGTTCGTAAGAAAAGAGGAAAAGGTCTCGTTTGCCGTGATTTGAGAGGAAAACACGAAAAAGCAGAGAAAGGTCAGAAGCAGTACATAATCCGTCTTTGCGAGCACTTCTTGGTCAAACGCCAGAACAGCCGCGAGCACAATGCCGGCGGCAACCGGCCAATACGGTGTCCTTGAAATGATCGTCGCGACGATCAGCACAAACAGGCAGAGATAAACGACCCGCTGCCTTTTCCGCTCCGGCCGCCATGTTTTTCCGGTGTTTGACGTCAGCGTGATCGTTTCGCGCAGATTTTTCCGGTAGAGGAGGAGAATAAACCCGCTGAGAAGTATCGCAGAGGAGATCCAGAGCGGCAGCATATGCAGCACAAAGCAGCCGAAGGAGATCCCGGATCGACCGAACAGGAAAAGATTCTGCGGGCTGCCGAAGGGCATGAGCAGCGAGCCGCGAACGGCGGCAATGTTTTCCATGGAAATGACCGGCAGAATGTACGCCTCTTTCCCACCAGCGCGGAACAAAAGAATGGTCAGGGGGACAAAAATGATCAGCGAGACATCGTTGGTCACAAACATGGAAGAGAAGAATACGCCGAAAATCAGGAAGAAGGATATCCCGACCATCGAGGTGAGCTTTTGGGAAAGTCTGATGAGCGGCCAGAAAATGTTTTCCTTCTTAAACCCTTCCAATACGGTCAGCATCATAAAGAGCGTGACCAGCGTGTGCCAGTCGATGCTGCCGATCAGGGTGATATCCGGCTTTGTGATCAGCAGCGAGAGTGCCGCTGCCAACAGCGATACCGCGAGCATCGGCTCGCGCTTCAATAATGCAAGTAGTTTTCTCATAACCGATCCGTCACATAAAAAGTAAAGAAAACGCCCCAAAATCGTAAGATTTCAGGGCGCTTGGTGCCTCGTCGGGGATTCGAACCCCGGACACCCTGCTTAAAAGGCAGGTGCTCTGCCGACTGAGCTAACGAAGCGGGTATTCTATTATAAACCACTGAAGCGGGAAAAAGCTGGCAGGGATGGCTGGACTCGAACCAGCGAATGAGGGAGTCAAAGTCCCTTGCCTTACCGCTTGGCTACACCCCTATAGGGAAGAGAGGGATGGGGACTAAGACCCTATCCCTCTCTTTTTGTGGGGTGGGTAAAGGGACTCGAACCCTCGACACCCGGAACCACAATCCGGTGCTCTAACCAACTGAGCTACACCCACCACATATCCTGTATCCGTGCGATATTTGCTGCAATACTGAGGGCCTTAAAATGGTACGCCAGAAGGGACTCGAACCCCCGGCCTACTGCTTAGAAGGCAGTTGCTCTATCCAGCTGAGCTACTGGCGCAAATGGATTGGAGCAGGTGACGGGAATCGAACCCGCATCCCCAGCTTGGAAGGCTGGTGCCCTGGCCATTGTGCTACACCTGCATTCGCCCTCCGCAAAAATCGTCAGCTCTGTTATAATAGCATCAGTGCCTCATTTTGTCAACGCTTTTTCTGAATTTTTCTGCACTTTTTCATATTACCTGAGTAGAGCGTCAAAAAGCCTTGCGCCGTCGGCAGTTCCCGGCTGCGCGAACGCACCGCACAAGCGTTCGGGGTGCCACTGCACGGCAAAAACGGGGAGCGTCTTATGTCCGACGGCCTCGACCGTGCCGTCGTCCGCACAGGCAAGGACGCAAAGTCCCTTCCCCAGCCGCCGGACGGCCTGATGATGCGCGCTGTTGACCGTGAAGCGTGCGCCATACAGCTCGCGCAGAAGGCCGGGCAGGGAATTGACCGTGTGGAGGCGGTCGGCGCCGTCGATCCGGCTATGGCCTGCGATATGCTGGCGCAGCGTGCCGCCGAAATAGACGTTGAGGACTTGCAGCCCGCGGCAAATGCCGATGACCTGACGCCCGGTGCGAAGAAAATCGTCGATGAGCGCAAGCTCGCGCGCGTCGCGCCCCTCGTCGATATCTGTCGAGCCGTTGATCGCCTGCCCGTAAAAGCGCGGGTGCATATCACCTCCGCCGGGAAGCAGCAGAGCGTCCGCGCGCTCCGGCACTTCGGCGAGCGCGGCACCGGCCAGAGAGAGCGCTTTTTCGTAATTTTTCAGGCGTACTGATAAATAGACTGTCTTCATACGCAGAAGAATATGCCCGGAATGCAAAAAAAGACCTTGCAAGACGCAAAAAGTTATGGCATAATAGTTTGGCTGATAACAGCGAACTGAATATGCAGCGGTATCGAAGTGGTCATAACGGGGCTGACTCGAAATCGAGTCGGTCGCTTTCCGGAGTGACCTCGCAAACCCTTGATACTTCGGGCTTCTTCCGCTTTTCTACACTTTTTCAAAACTGAATATCTACGGTTTTTCTACGCTTTGTCTACGATTTCTACACTTGGTTCTCAATCAGCCGGAAACCCGCAAAGCCTTGAAAATACAGCATGGAGATGTATCGAAGTGGTCGTAACGAGGCTGACTCGAAATCAGTTGACGGGTCAAACCGTCCGGGGGTTCGAATCCCTCCATCTCCGCCAGAGCCTGCAGTGGTGATTCCACTGCAGGTTTTTATTTATGCCAGCTGTTCCTCTTTTCCAGGGCGGTTGAACATACCGTTCATGGCGTTTGCCGAAGCCTCCTGTGCCGAATAGTCGAGATGTGCATAGATGTCTGCCGTGGTGGAGAAGGTACTGTGCCCCAGCCAGATTTGGATCTGCTTCATGGAGATACCGTTGCTGAGAAGCAGGCTGGCGCAGGTGTGACGAAGATCATGGAAGCGAACCTTGCGAAGCCCGTACTTCTCGATGAGCCACGAGAAATGCTCCGTTACATAGTTCGGGCGTAGAAGTTTTCCGCACTGGTCAACGCAGATGTAGTCGAGGTAGTCCCAGCAGTAACTTTTTTTGAAGAGTCTCCGGTACATCTCCTGCTTCTCTTTCTCCTCCAGCAGGATGATTCCTACTGCTGGAATCAGAGGTAGTGTTCGGAAGCTGGATTTGGTTTTCAGGACATCCTCGCCCATCGGGACGAACTTTCCATCCACCTCTGCTTCGATGACCTTGTGACTGATGGAGATCGTCTTGTGTTCCATGTCGATGGCGCTCCACCGCAGTCCGAGAACTTCGCTCCGCCGCAAGCCATAGTAGGCAGCAATTTTTACGCACAATTCCAGCGGGTCACCAGACACTGCGTCGAACAGGGTAAGCATCTCTTCCTCGCTGTAGAAGCTACCGTGGAACACATTCTTCTTGGGACGGTCTACCTTGTCGGCAGGATTCTTGAGCAGGATATCCTTCTTAACCGCTGTCTGAAGTGCCTTTCGGATGATTGCGTGATAATGAATGACCGTGTTTGTCGTGCAGTCGTCTGCCAGAATGCTCTGGTAGAAGTCCTCAATGTGCTGTGGGGTCACTTCCCGCAACTGGAGTCCCAGCGGCGCGAAGTATGGCCGGATTCTTGCTTTGATCATGTTAGAGTAGCTTTGGTAGGTCGCCGTTGCAAGTGAGCTGCGGGTCGATTGAAGCCACTTTTCCATGTACTCGGTAAACGGGAGCAAGGCATCGGGATGCGTGTTCTCTGCAAGCTCCTTTGCTTTTGCCTCTCGATCCAGCCGTTCTTCTTCCCGCTCATACTGGAGCCGGATCTCATCAAATGCTTTCTGGGCTTTGCGTGCGCTGGTTCCCTCGACGGGAAGCCGCATGGGTATCCATTTGCATCTGCGGCGTCCATCAATTTTCAGGTACAGAACCGCATAGTAAAAACCGTTTTTTTGCTGCAGGCAGCCTGTTATCATAATGTCCTCCTATTCTTTATAACAGGTGATCGTATTGCCCGCCATTGACACCCCAAACATACCACACGCTCCTGCAAATAGCTATACTTTAAGCGGAGAAATACGACTCGACTTTTCTACGCTTTTCGGCAAACGACCTCTTGTTTTCTGAACGATCTGTCAATTCGGCTCATGATAAATTGATGCGGCACATATCCTCACCCATCAGGTACTCGATTACACATACCTTCGGGATCTTGTAGGCTCTGCCTATCAAGCGGAACATCGACAGTATTTTGCGGCGTGAAAGTGAGCCGGAGCGGGGTAAAGAAAATGTGCGCGGATAAATGCGGTTTGTGTGGAAATCCCCGAAAAAGCATGGTATGATGAAACTATCCCAATGTCGAAAGAGAGCCTGTTTCTGTAAGTCTCCGCAAACGCACAAATGCCGACAAAGCTTGATAGGACAGGCATTTTCGGTTGAAGTCAAAACATATAAGTTTCTATTTCCCTACGCATCCCCACGCAGAAATGGCGTAAAAATGGCGTAGAGGAACCGGCGGTACGCAGTTGCGAAAATCGCCTGCTGCAACATTACCAACAATAGTTAAGCTGCCCTGCGCATATGCAGGGCAGCTTTTTTGTCTGCGCACCGGCGTGGAGAGATACAAGGCGTTTCACTCTGCGTTCGTTTGCGTCGCAGTGTCCGGTGCGAAATATTTCCGCCATGGGAAGCGGTCGCAAAATGTCCAGTGCTCTTCATAGAACGCGGAGAATCGCCCGATGACATAGCCGTTGATCAGCGCGCACAGGATCGTCCCCCACTTCACGCCCTCGAAGTGCCAAAGTCCGAAGGCAAGAAAGCTCATCGCCACGCCGACAAGACAGCTCACGCAGTCATACCCGGTTTTGAACCGGTTGATGTCTGCACCAAAGTGAGCGGAGACCTCCTTCACAAATAGCTCGTAGACCTCGGGTGAAATGTAGGTGTGGAACATGGCGGAAACACCGGCCGCGCAAAAAAGCATTCCCAGCACATAGTAGATCACGCGCAGCCAGACGCTGCCCGCCGGAAGCGCGGCGCCAAGCAGCATGAAAGCGTCCAGCACAAAGCCGTAGACGACCGCCGTGACAAAGGAGAAGAGATATGACACGCGGAAGCGCCGCAGCAGCAGGCACATGGCGAGCAGCAGCACCGCCTGCAAGCAGTATTCCGCCATGCCGAAGGTGACAAAGCTCCACGCGGGAGACAGCCAGCGGTAAAGAAGGTATGCGGGCGCGACCACCATGGAAACGCCGAAGTCGGCCTTTTCCATCAGGACAACGCCCCACGCGACAAATACGATGCCGAACACATAGGCAAGCTCCGTGCTGAATGTTCTTTTCATTTTTGATCCTCCAGGCAAAAAATGAGCCTTCTCCGTTTGGTATAGAAACGGAAAAAGCTCATTTATATTGTACCACGCCTGTCAAGCGGCGCAGGGTTTTGGCAGGTTACGCCTCGTCCTCCGCCAGCATCCGGTATCCGACGCCAAGCTCATTGATGATGTAGCGCTTTTCGCCGGGCGTCACGCCCATTTTCTTGCGGATGTTCTTCATGTTGACTTGCAGCTTCTTGACGCTGCCATAGTCTGAATACCCCCAGACCGAGCGAATGATGACGGCATACGTCAGCACCTTTCCGGCGTGAACGGAGAGAAACGCCATGATGTTGTACTCCGTTTGAGTCAGGTCAATCTCCTCTTTGCCCACAAAGACCCGCCGTGTATCATAGTCGATCAGCAGGTCCTGAAGGCGGAATTTCCCGCCGGGGGAACTTTCCTTCTCTTCGCTGTGCCGATGGCTGCGGAGAACGGCGCGAATGCGGGCGAGCAGTTCCTCCGTCCCAAAGGGCTTGGTAATATAATCATTCGCCCCCAGATCCAGCGCCTCTACCTTGTCCCTCTCGTTGGAACGGGCGGAGAGCACGATGATGGGTACAGTGTCCGTCTTTCGCACCTCTTGAATCAGACTCATGCCATCTCTGTCCGGCAGACCGAGATCCAGAACGATGAGATCCGGACGATGGGAGGCGTACATCATCATACCGAGCGCACAGGTCTCCGCGCAGAGCACCTGATAGTCACTGGTTTCCAGATTGGCTTTGATAAAGCTTCGGATGTTGGCCTCGTCCTCTACGATCAGGATCTTGTACTTGTTATTGCCCATCGTCCTCACCCCCTCTTTCCAGCGCAAAGCGGAATGCCGCACCGCCGCTCTTCCTGTTTTCCGCGGTAATGTCACTGCCGTGCGCTTTGACGATGGCAGCGCACACAGATAGTCCGATCCCCATATTGCGGCGCGTCCCGTCCACCGGCGCGGCGGACTTTTCATAGCTTCCGCTGAAAATCTTTTGAAGCGCATCCTCCGGAATGCCGCAGCCGTTGTCGGCGACCTCAAATACCGCCTTGTCTCCCACGAGAGAAACGGAAAGCATCAGCTCTGTCATGCCTTTTGCATGGAATACAGCGTTTTCCAGAAGATTCAGCAGCACTTGCTCGATGAGAAGCGAGTCCATGGGAATATCCACAAACTCGTCCGGTATCTGCGTGATGACCTTCTGGTTCGGATGCTTTTTGGAAAACTTCATCAAAACGGAGTCGATTAACTCATCGAGAACAATGGGCGTCTTCACGACCTCGACCTTCGCGCCGTCGATCCTTGTGACGGACAGGAGATTTTCGACCATGCGGATGAGCCACTCGCTGTCCTCCTGAATTTCTCCCAACAGCTTGAGCTGCTGCTCCTTCGGCAGCGCATCATACTTGGAGATCAGCGTGGAGGATGACCCGTATATGGAGGTGAGGGGCGTGCGCAGGTCATGGGAAATCGCCCGCAGCAGATTGCCGCGCATTCTCTCCTTTTCGTTTTCTGAGCGCAGCTTTTCCTGATCGCGGATGCGAATATTCAGCGTACTGGTGGAAACGGCGACGACCATCATGATGACAGCGGACAGGATGCTTTCTTCTACGAAAAAGTCAAAGACATAATAGGGATAGGTGAAGGCGAAACTCACCGCAAACACGCTGACGATGGCAGAAGTGATGCCATAGCAATACCCGTGCGTTTTCAGCGAGATCAAAAACACGCCGAACACAAAGATCATGGGCACCAGTGTCTGCGTGGTAAAGAGCTTCTGGATGAGCAAATTGACGGCAAAGGCACTGCAAAAAACGATGACCGAAAATAAAATATCCTTTTGTCGTTGGCGGCTTTTCATGGCAATCTCTCCAAAGGTGCTTTTTAACATCTTTATTATACTCCATGAGAAGAAGCGCATCAAGATTTCAAGCAGAAGGATATGGTCCCGCACTCGTTTCTTTACCGAATCTACACCGGAGAAATGCTATGATATAAGCACACAGCAAAAAGGAGGAAGAAATTCGTGGAAAACGACAGTAGCGACGATAACGGTAATCGCTCTTATATGGTCTGTTCGTATGTGGCATATCTACGCCCTTTGCTGCGGTATCGGGTATAGGTGTGTCTTTTTTGCATGAAATGATCGTATGAACAGAACATAAAGGAGTTTGAAATGAATTATTTGGGAAGCATTTTCGCAATGGTGGCCTGCATCGTCATGTCCGCCTATTTCAGCGCCACAGAAACGGCATTCTCGTCTCTGAATAAGACACGCCTCAAGGTGTTGGCGGACAACGGAAACAAGCGGGCAGCGCTGGCGCTCAAGCTGTCCGAAGATTATGACAAGCTGATTTCCACCATCCTGATCGGCAACAATATCGTCAATATCATGGTGGCGTCCATCGGCACACTTCTGTTCGTCGGACTTTACGGCGACATCGGCGCGACGGTTTCTACGGTCGTCGTAACGATCGTTGTTTTGATTTTTGGTGAGATCACCCCCAAGAGTGTTGCGAAGGACGCCCCTGAGCGCTTTGCTTTGTTCAGCGCTCCCTTTATCCGGCTCTGGATCTGGGTGCTGACCCCGCTGAATTTTCTCTTTTCCCAGTGGAAAAAGCTGGTTTCTCACTTCTTTAAGACGGATGCCGACGCAAAAATGTCCCACGAGGAACTGCTTCTTTTTATGGAGGACGTGGAGCAGGACGGCGGCATCGACGAAAACGAGGGTGAGCTGCTGCGCAACGCCCTTGAGTTCCGCGACCTGACGGCGGCGGAAATTCTGACGCATCGCATCGAATTGGAGGCCGTGGACATCGACGAGAGCCACGAGGAAATTGCCAGAGTCTTTACACAGTCCCGCTTCTCCCGTCTGCTGGTCTACCGGGATACCATCGATCAGATCGTCGGTGTTCTTCATCAGAAGGACTTCTATATCAACGGCAAGATGACGGATCAGCCCATTACGGCAATCATGACGGAACCGTTGTTCGTCTATCAGCACACGAAGATCCGCGACATTCTAAAAATGCTCCAGCATCAAAAGTCCCATGTCGCCGTCGTTGTAGACGATTTTGGCGGCACGCTCGGTATTGTTACGATGGAGGATATTCTGGAAGAACTGGTTGGTGAAATTTGGGACGAACATGACGAAGTGGAAGAAGATTTTGAAAAGCTGGACGAGAATACCTACCGCGTGGACTGCTCCGTCAGCTTGGAGGATTTTATGGAATTCTTTGACGTCAAGCTGGAATCGGACAGTGTTTCTGTCGGCGGCTGGGTCATGGAGCAACTCAATAGAGTCCCCATCAAGGGCGATTCCTTCGCTGTGCAGAATTTGGAGATCACGGTCTCCGAGCTGAGCGCGCATCGGGTGTCCTCTGTCACAGTCAGGCAATGCGGCGTGTGTTTGGCCTGCGCACAATAAATCTATCGCGCAATTCACAAGGAGTGAGGATGATGTCAGAAGAAATGGTTTGCAGAAAGCGTCGTCTTTCGTCTTTTCAAATTATCATATTAGGTTTTGCCGGGGTCATTCTGCTCGGAGCGCTACTGCTGATGCTGCCGATCTCCACAACTGGAAGGAATGTAACTCCATTCAATGAAACGCTGTTTACCGCGACCTCTGCCGTCTGCGTGACGGGGCTTGTGGTGCAGGATACAGGCAGCTACTGGTCAACCTTTGGGCAGGCTGTGATCCTGACGCTGATTCAGATAGGTGGACTCGGTGTTGTCACCGTGGCAGCATCGTTTGCGCTGCTGTCCGGGCGAAGGATCTCTCTGATGCAGCGCAGCACCATGCAGGACGCCATCTCAGCGCCGAAAGTGGGGGGAATCGTCCGGCTGACACGGTTCATCCTGCGGGGAACATTTCTGATTGAACTGATCGGCGCGCTTGCCATGCTGCCGGTGTTTTGCCGTGACTACGGATGGCACGGGATCTGGATGGCGGTGTTTCATTCCATATCCGCTTTTTGCAACGCAGGGTTTGACATTCTGGGAACGAACGGCAACTTGTATCCGTCCCTTACCGGTTATGTTCAAAATCCGGTGATCAATATCACGATCATGCTCCTGATCATAACCGGCGGCATCGGTTTTCTGACATGGGATGACATTTGCGAAAACAAGCTGCACTTCCACCGTTATCGAATGCAGAGCAAGGTGATTCTTGTCACGACACTTGCACTAATCGTCCTTCCGGCGCTGTTTTTCTTCTTTGTGGACTTTGATGCCCTTCCCCTCAGAGAGCGGGTTCAGGCAGCCTTGTTCCAATCGGTCACGCCGAGAACGGCGGGCTTCAACACAGTCGATCTACCCGCCATGTCCGGCGCGTCGCTGGGTGTGATGATCCTTCTGATGCTCATCGGCGGTTCTCCCGGCTCCACGGCAGGCGGCATGAAAACCACTACGCTGGCAGTTCTGCTTGCCAATGCTGCCGCGACCTTCCGCCAGCGGGACAGTGCCCAATTCTTTGGGCGCAGAGTCGATTGCAGTGCCGTCAAAACCGCCGCGACCATTCTGACGATGTACCTTGCGCTGTTCTTTGGCGGAGGCGTCTTTATCAGTGTATTTGAAAATCTTCCGATGTCCTCCTGCCTGTATGAAGCAGCGTCGGCGGTCGGAACGGTTGGCCTGACATTGGGTATTACGCCGCAGCTGCATATTCCTTCGCAGATGGTATTGATTGCGCTGATGTATCTGGGCAGAGTCGGTGGGCTGACGCTCATTTATGCGGCGGTGTCCAGCAAAAAAAGCGGCAATGCAAAGCTGCCGCAGGAAAGAATCACGATTGGATAAGTAAAGGAGTTGTCTATCCCATGAAAAATGTTTTATTGATTGGAGCAGGCCGCTTTGGGCGGCATATCGCCATGCAGCTTTCTCCACTGGGGCATCAGGTCATGGCAGTCGATACCAATGAGGAGCGGATCAACGATGTGCTTCCGTTTGTCACCAACGCACAGATCGGTGACAGCACCAATGCGGAGTTCCTGCGTTCGCTCGGCATCGGAAATTTTGATGTTTGCTTTGTGACCATCAGCGGCAACTTCCAGAACTCGCTGGAGACCACCTCGCTGCTGAAAGAGTTGGGCGCCAAATGCGTGGTATCCCGCGCCGAACGCGATGTGCAGGCGAAGTTTCTGCTCCGCAACGGCGCAGATAACGTGGTCTATCCCGAAAAGCAGATGGCAAAATGGGCAGCGATTCGCTTCACTGCCGACCATATTTTTGACTATATAGAGATCGACGAGCAGCACGCCATCTTTGAAGTTCAGGTGCCAGAGGCGTGGGTCGGGAAAAGCGTTGGCGAGCTGGATGTTCGCCGAAAGTTCGGCATCAATATTCTCGGCATCAAGCGTGCAGGAAAAACGGATGTTTCCGTTACGCCGGACACTGTATTGTCCGATGACATAACGATTCTGACAATGGGTGAGTATAAAGCGCTGCAAAAGTGCTTTCGGATTTGAATGGGCCTGTGCACAATAGCGGAAAGGAAGAAACATGGCGAAGAAACCGCAAAACACAGCCGGTAACAGAAATGAGGATTCCGCGCCGCAGGAACGCAAATGGCCGGACAAGGCGATTATTCGTTACATTATCCGCGCATTGGTGCTGCTGATTGTATTTGCGTGGGCACTGGTAAACCTTGACGCTGTTTTGCGTTTTCTCGGCAAGGTGCTTGCGCTGTTCACGCCATTTCTGATCGGTGGCGCAATTGCGTTTTTGATTAACATAGTCCTTCGACCGTTGGAATGCTGCTGGAACAAGGTGTGCCGAAGGGCTCCTGAAAAGCTGACCCGCCCTGTGTGCCTGAGCGCAAGCACCGTGCTCGTTCTTGGGATTCTGTTCGCCGTGGTGTTTATGATGATCCCCAGCCTGCGGGAGTCCGGCGACGAGTTTATTCAAAACATTCCGGCCTATGTGGAGGAAATCGGGCGGTGGTGGACAGGCGTTGTCCGGTTTGCTGCAAAATATAACATTGTCCTGCCCGAATACGCCATAGACTCCGACCTGTTGATCGAGAAGGTCACCGATTTGATCAGCGATGAGGGAAGCGGCATCCTCACCGTGACGTGGGGCGCGGCAACCTCTGTCCTGTCGGCTTTGGTGGATGTTCTCTTGGGACTTGTCTTTGCGCTGTATCTGCTTGCAAAGAAGGAAGTCGTCGCGGCACATTTGAAAAAACTCATTGTGACAGTCCTTCCGCAAAAGAAGGCACAGCGGCTTCTGAGTATTGCCTTTCTGACCAACCAAACCTTTACAAATTTTGTTAGCGGACAGCTTACCGAAGCGGTCATCATCGGCGTTCTGTGCTTCTTTGGAATGCTGATCCTTGGGATTCCGTATGCTGGTGCGGTCTCCGCGTTTGTGGCCGTTACTGCGCTGGTACCGATTTTTGGTGCATGGATTGGCGGCGGTCTTGGCGCGTTTTTGATCCTGCTGGCAGAACCCGGCAAGGCTCTGTGGTTCATTCTCTTTCTGCTCATTTTGCAGCAGGTGGAGGGCAATCTGATTTATCCCAAGGTGGTCGGCAAGTCCGTTGGGCTTCCCGGACTGCTGGTGCTGATGGCTGTTACAATCGGCGGCGAAGCATTCGGCGTCTTAGGGATGCTGTTCAGCGTACCCGTCTGTGCTGTGTTGTACAGTCTTTATCTGGAGTTCATGAAGAAAGCAAGCACCAACCACTGAATGATTCATGATCGGCTGCCTCCTGAATATAAGGCTGCGAGCCAAATGCAAAGGGCTTGGGATACTCCCAAAATCGCCGCGTGTCCGGACAGCGGCTGTGCTTGCTGTTCTCTCAAATCTCAGTTTTCCCCGTCCCAACGCCGCTCTTTCTCTCCGCCGAAATCTGTGCTATACTGTAAGAAAATCGGTGGAAGGAGGGCTTTCTTATGGCACTCAAACGGGTATTTGCCGGGTTTTACACGCGATACGACGGAAAGCCCATCTTCGTTGTCCGGGTGCTCAAGGACATCGACACCGGCGAGTCCATCGTGGTCTGCAAGGATGCCAGCTATGCCAAAGAAGACAACGAGCATTACTACCTCATCCGGTACACCTCCTTCTGCGAGCAGGTCGAAGTCGATGGTGTGCTGCGGGATAAATACGTCCGTCAAACCCGGCGCGAGATCGACGAAGGCACCGTCCGCGAAGTGTATGAGGACGGCTTTCCGGAGCCCAAGAGCAAGCCCTTCACTTATGTTGATGACGAGTACGCAGAGCGCGCCATCCGTTGCAGCAAAACCTACTACGAATACGCCAAGGACATCTGCGAAAACTACCGGATGGACCTGCGGCGATACAAACTCATCCGGGAGCGAAAGCAGTACATCGGCGTATCCAACCGCGAAGCATATCAGGCCATGTGCGAGGATCTTGCGTTTGCCCAGCAGTCGCTCAAAACGGTGCTCAACGACTACACCGATCTCTTCCGGAAGCGTTTTTCCGAGGGGCTGTCCATCCGCAAGGCAGCGGATGCCATGCAGCAGAATCGCGGCGTGATCGAGCGGCGGCAGGGCGCACTCTATCGGGCGTTCGCCCAACTCTTGCAGCAGCGGGATGAGGCGGACGGCGTCTGTCGGCTGATGCAGAAAATTGAATACGACCAAAGGGATATAGAGGATTTGCTCGAATAATTGATGCAAAATCAAAGTGCTTGTCGTAGTGGCAGGCGCTTCTTTTTTTGTCCTTGTTATGACAGAACCGTGACACGCCGCATCATTTTGTCCGTTGGAAAGTAGAAAGGGTAATTTGAAGCAGAACGCAGGACTTGTCTCTCCGTCCTCGAAACTCTTTTGAGAAATCTGGGACAAAACCGATCTCTGATTCACTTAGCTAAGTAGAGGGAGGATCAGAGGCAAGAAAAGTTTTTTGAAAAAGGGTGCCAAGTTTTTGAGGAAAAATGTCCGTTGTATTGTGAAAGGAGTGTTTTATCATGCCAAATCGCACGCGCCCCATCCGCAAGGAAATCTGCCTGAACGAGCAGGAGCTGAATCTCATCCAGCACAAAATGCGCCAGTTGGGGACGCACAACTTCGGCGCTTACGCCCGCAAGATGCTGATCGACGGGTACATCATCAAGGTCGATTACACCGAGCAGAAGAAGCTGGCTGCCGCCGTCAGCCGAGCCGCCTCAAATATCAACCAGATCTGCCGCCGCATCAACAGCACCGGGCGCTGCTATGAAGACGATGTTGCCGAGCTGAAAGCACGGCAGGCCGAGATCTGGGAACTGCTGAAAGTACGGCAAAAGGACGAGCTTTGACCACAACGGGATTTTCCATGTGTGGGTTTTCCGTCACCGGTTTTCCGGACGGTGGACAAGCTGACGCTCCGGAGCGTACCGCAACCGGATTTCAGGACGACGGTTTTCGTACCGTTCATCGGGACTGAAATTCATCCTCTAACTAATAAGAAATAAATCAAGATACAAAAAAATCATCCATCAATCAATCAACGCAAAAATGGATGGATTGATGGATGGGATAGGAGGTCAGATAAAAACTTTTTGTAAGCTCACGGCGCAGAGCCCAGCGGCGTCCTATGTGCCGCTTCCAAGGTTCCTTCTCCAAGACGAAGCCCTGCGGGACATCAGCAACGACGCGAAGGTACTCTATGCGCTGCTGCTGGACAGAGCAAGCATCTCCCGGCAGAACGGCTACGTCGAGCCGGACGGCACGATTCGGTTGTACTTCACCTTGGAGCAGGCGCAAACCAAACTCCACCGCAGCCGTCAGAGCGCCACGCGAATCTTCCGGGAGTTGGAGTACAGCGGCTTGATTATCCGAAAAAAGCAGGGGCTGGGCAAGCCCGCGCTTATTACGCTGAACTACCCGTCAGATGCAAAGCTCATCGCAAAGGAGGGTGAAGATGTACAAGCTTGACCCCATCGAGCGGCTGCCGGACGGCACGCTCTTTCGTCTGACGCCGGGGCAGCTCCGCAGCGTGCGCGGCCTTACAAAGCGCTGCTGCAACTTCTTGGATGGCGACTGCCTGCTGCTGGACGGTGTCTGCCCGCAGTTTATCTCACGCAGCCTGATCTGCCGGTGGTTCCGCCGCGCCGTGCTGCCCCAGCAGCCAAAGCTGGAACAGGCCATTCTCAGCCCGAAAAAGCTCCGCCGCTGCGCGGTCTGCGGCACAGGCATCCTCGCCCGCTCCGGCAGGGCAAAATACTATCCCTCCTGCGCCAAGAACATTCACCGCCAGCAGAAGGCAAAATCCGCCCGCAAACGGCAGTCCGGTGTAGACAGTTTGGGGGCGAAAAGCCCTTGAATGGCAAGCCTTCCCACACCGCAGAAGCCGCACAGCAATACGATTTCCCTCGCAGCCGCGAAATCGAATTCTATTTGTCTACATAGCCGCCAAGAAAGGAGAATTTTCTATGGACAACATTCTCACCGTCCCCATCCACCTCAAAATGACACTGACCGCCAGAGAAGCGGCAGAATACAGCAACATCGGCATCAACAAGATCGACAGTATGCTGAGAGCGCCCAACTGCCCCTTCGTTTTGTTCGTCGGGACGAAAAAGCTGGTAAAGCGCCGGGAGTTTGAACAGTATATCAGCCGTACAATGGCAATTTGAAGGTAAGTTCACTATTGAGAAAAGGAAGCCCTTGTGCTACAATTATAAAATGCATAGGGGCTTCTTCTCATAGAGAGAAAGGAGTTTCCGAATGGGTAAAAGTTTACGAGGCAAAGAATGCGGCAAGGGTATCTGCCAGAGAAAGGACGGTTTATATAGCGCAAGATTTGTAAGCAGCGAAGGAAAGCGTCGGGTCAAGTGCTTTTCCTCACTTCCGGAAGCCCGGAACTGGCTGGAAGATGCAAAGTATGCAGACCGTCATGAGGATGTGTTTGCTCCGCCGGATATGACGGTAACAGAATGGTTTGAGTTCTGGATCAGCCACATCGTGGGAGACTTAGCGCCGAACACAAAGAGAAATTACCGGGAGCGGTATGAGTACAATGTAAAGCCCGTGATTGGTAAGATGCGGCTCACAGATGTCAAGCCGATGCACTGCAAGATGGTTTTCAACCAAATGGAAGCATCGTATGCCGGTTCAACGATCCGCCAGACATATATTGCTATGGGAACGATGTTTCGGGCTGCTGTGATGAACGACATGATCCGGAAGCACCCGATGGACAGCGTTCGCTTTACCAAGCCCGTCCGCGCTGTGGATGACATCAAATGTCTTACAACGGATGAGCAGCAGAAATTTATGGAAACAGCGAAACGCTCCCGTAACTACAATCAATACGCACTGATCCTTGAAACCGGTTTGCGTACCGGTGAGATGATCGGGTTGACGTGGGATGCGATTGACTTTGAAAAGCGCACGCTCACGGTCAACAAAACATTGGAGTTTCGACACGGTGAACAGTATTGGCGTGCGGGTCCTCCGAAGACGCAGCACAGCTACCGCACAATACCGTTGACGGATCGGGCTTATGAAATCCTCAAAGGTAATTGGGATAGCCGCCCGGAGCAAAAGGAGTCACCGACGCTGGACAAAACGCTTGAGTACATAGACAGACGTACAGGCGTTTCTTCTCGGCTTGTCATGCGTGATCTTGTCTTTATCAACTGGCGAACAGGAGAGCCAGCGAAGAACAGTTCCTATGATACCCACTTATATAAGCTCTGCGATGAAGCAGGGATCAAACACTTTTGTATGCACGCCCTGCGGCATACCTATGCTACAAGAGCGATCGAAAGCGGTATGCAGCCGAAGGTGCTGCAAAAATTGCTCGGTCATGCCAGCATCAAAACGACGATGGATCGGTACGTTCATGTGATGAATGATTCCATGTCAAAAGCCGTATTACAATTTGAAAAAATGCAGCAAAACCAAAATGGTACAGTAATGGTACAGTAAGCGCCGTTCAAGTGCCGAAAACCCTTGAAAAATAAGGAGATAGAGAAAACTATGAAATTAGGTATCGTGGGACTGCCGAATGTCGGCAAGTCCACTCTGTTCAACGCCATCACCAACGCGGGCGCGGAGAGCGCCAACTACCCCTTCTGCACCATCGAGCCGAACGTCGGCATGGTGGCCGTCCCAGATGAGCGGCTCGACAAGCTCGCCGAGATGTACCACCCCAAGAAGAAGACCCCCGCCGTGATCGAATTTGTCGACATTGCGGGCCTTGTCAAGGGCGCAAGTCAGGGCGCGGGCCTTGGCAACAAGTTCCTCGAAAACATCCGCCGCACGGACGCCATCGTGCACGTTGTGCGCTGCTTCGACGATGAAAACATCATGCACGTCGTGGCCGACGCGAGCACGAACGTCCCCGTCGACCCCCTCGGCGACATTGAGACCATCGACTTAGAGCTCATCATGGCAGACCTCGAAATGGTCAACCGCCGCGTGGAGAAGGCCACGAAGATGGCCAAGGGCGACAAGAAATTCCTGCACGAGGTCGAGCTCTTTTCCGCGCTGGCCAAGCATCTCGACGCGGGCAAGAGCGCGCGCACGTTCGAGGTCTCTTCCGACGACGCCGAGCTCATCGCGACCGCCGACCTGCTGAGCCTCAAGCCCATCATCTACGCTGCGAACATGGACGAGGACGGCTTCGCCAATCAGGACGGCAACCGTTATCTCCAGCAGGTCAAGGAGCTCGCCGACCGCGAGGGCGCGCAGGTGCTGCCTATCTGCGCCAAGCTCGAGCAGGACATCGCCGAGCTGGACGGCGACGACCGCGCGATGTTCCTCGAGGAGCTCGGCATTCAGGAATCCGGCCTCGACCGCCTCATCAAGTGCTCCTACGCGCTGCTCGGGCTCATCTCGTTCCTGACCTACGGCGAGGACGAGTGCCGCGCCTGGACCATCAAAAACGGCACCAAGGCTCCGCAGGCCGCGGGCAAGATCCACTCCGATATCGAGCGCGGCTTCATCCGCGCCGAAACGATCAATTTCGACGACATGATCCGCTGCGGCAGCGTTGCGGCGGCGAAGGAAAAGGGCCTGCTGCGCAGCGAGGGCAAGGAGTACGTCGTCAAGGACGGCGACATGATTTACTTCCGCTTCAACGTGTAAAAATTCAAAGTTTAAGTAAAATATTCAATCGGCACCGGTGCAGATACCTGCACCGGTGCTTTTTTAAGCCCTTGCCCGCTGCTACGTAACCGTCAAACCACCCTGCGCATGGACAGGCATGAGACAATAGTAGCGGAACGTTGCGAAACGTTCCGCTACTATTGTATTGTGGGGGTGTTAGGATGACAAGCTCAGAGTTGAAACACCGAGCGAAGCTGCAGGAGTGGTCGGCGCGGATACAGGATTGCCGCAGCAGCGGGCTACCAGTGCGGGCGTGGTGCAGACAAGAAAGAATCAACGCAACAACCTATTACCGTTGGGAACGGGAATTTCTGGCTTTGGCTGAAACAGAGCCGTGCTCCGCTGTGCCGGCCGTGACCTTTGCGGAGCTGCCGGAACCGAAGAAAATGTCTCGCAACGTTGTGGAACGTTGCGCCACACTGCATATTGGAAACGCCAGTCTGGACATTTACCCCGGTTGTGACGCGGAACAGCTGAGACTGCTGGTGGAGCTTCTGCGCCTATGCTGAACGATTTCACCAGTGCAGATCAAGTCTATATCGCCTGCGGCTACACGGATCTGCGCAAGGGCATAGATGGTCTGGCGCGGCTCGTCCAGCAGCAGTTTGAACTGGATCCGTTTACCAACACGCTGTTCCTGTTCTGCGGACGGCGGCGGGACCGTATCAAGGGCTTGTACTGGGAAAAAGATGGCTTTATCCTGCTGTACAAGCGACTGGAACAGGGCGCGTACCAATGGCCGCGCTCAGAATCTGAGGTGAAGACTTTAACGCCGCAGCAGTACCGCTGGCTCATGGAGGGACTGCAAATCGAACAGCCGAAAGCCCACCGTCCGGTGACAGGATTGAGCACAGTCTGAGCAAGGAAGAATGTCCAAAACCATTGAAAATACTGGCTTATCTCTCTGCCTTGTGGTATAATTTCCTCATGAAAAACAGAGAAATGCAGACAAGCAACACGGAAGAAATGGTGACCATTTCCCGTGCGGAATATGAGCGCTTGCAGCAGGAAAATGCGCAGTTGGAAGCAAAGAGCGCCAAGCTGGAAGAGACGCATGCAAGACTGGAAGCAAAGTTTGCCGCCCTCGAACAGGAGCAGGCGCAGGTCATCACCAGCCTGACACTGCAGAATGAGTGGTTGCTGGAGCAGCTGAAGCTGTCCAAGAAGAAGCTGTTTGGCCGTTCCTCGGAACAGGCGGAGCAGATGGTCATGGAGCAGCTGAGCCTGACCTACAACGAGCTGGAGGCCTACGCCTTTGGCACCAAAGCCGCCACAGAGAAGCAGATCACCGTGAAGGCGCACGAGCGCAAACGGCAGTCCGGCAATGTGCTGGATGTCGTTCCAGAGGGTACTCCCACCGAGGTGGTGGAGCACCGCCTGCCGGGGAACGAACTGACTTGTTCTGCCTGTGGCAGCAAATTGGTGGAGATTGGCAAGGAAGTCCGCCGCAGCTTAATGATGAAGCCGGCAGAGTTCTGGGTGCGCGAGGACGTGTACTACACCTACGCCTGCAAGAATTGTGAGCAGGAGACCGGTGAAGCCAACATTGTGAAGGCGGCGAAGGAGCCTGCGCTGCTGCCCGGCAGCTTTGCCTCTGCGGAGGCGGTGGCTTATCTGGCAACGCAAAAATTCGTCATGTACTCGCCGCTGTACCGTCTGGAGCAGGAGTTTAACCGCCAGGGCTTGAGGCTATCCCGGCAGACGATGGCCAACTGGTTGCTGAACATCTCAGAGAAGTGGCTGCGGCCCATCTACGATACGCTGCGCGAGCAGCTTTGCAGGGAGCCTGTGCTGCACGCCGATGAGACAACGCTGCAGGTGCTGAAAGAGCCGGGACGTTCCTCCACCAGCAAGTCCTACATGTGGCTGTACCGCACCAGCGGCTGCGCGAAACAGGCGGTTGTGCTGTATGAGTACCAGTCTACGAGAAAAGCGGAGCATGCTGAACATTTCCTGCAAGGCTTCTCAGGATGGCTGCACGCGGACGGATACCAGGGATACCACAAGCTGCCGGGGAACATCCGTGTGGTGGGCTGCTGGGCACATGCAAGGCGGAAATTTGATGAGGCGTTGCAAACGCTGCCCAAGGAGATGCAAAAGGACTCGCCGGCAGCGATTGGCGAATGCTATTGCTCCCGGCTTTTCAAGCTGGAGCAGGCGTTTGCAGAGCTGACGCCGGAGGAGCGATATGAAAAGCGGCTGGAACAGGAGAAGCCTGTTTTAGACGCGCTGTTGTCATGGGCAAATGAGATGCAGGCGAAAACAGCGCCGAAATCCGCGTTGGGCAGGGCCATTCACTACCTGTTGGAGCAGTGGCCATACCTGACAAGGTATCTGGAGGATGGCCGTCTGGAGCTGAGCAACAACCGTGCCGAGCGCAGCATTAAGCCCTTTGTGATGGGTAGGAAGAACTGGCTCTTTGCCAATACGCCCGGTGGCGCGCAGGCCAGCGCCGTGATCTACAG